>Ga0154020_10003076_pt1 | contig 20219 bp, 17 predicted proteins | sample Klosneuvirus_201_FD_109709 | JGI IMG/M metagenome (GOLD analysis project Ga0154020, IMG submission 109709) | Active sludge microbial communities from wastewater, Klosterneuburg, Austria - Klosneuvirus_20160825_MG | ecosystem: Engineered > WWTP > Aerobic digester > Activated sludge | place... | reverse complement strand
CACTTCGCCGACGATCACCTGTTCGGTACCGTCGGTGGCCATTGCTTCGACAGCCAATCCGGCGACGGTGACGTTCAAATGGGCCGGCCCCGGCATCAATGCCGGTAACCAGTCCGTCCAAAACCCGCAGGTGACAACAGCGGGCAACTATTCGGTGACCGTCACGGCCACAAACGGGTGTACGAGTACGGCTACGGTGGCTGTTCCGTCGGATGTGACGCCCCCGAATATTTCGGTAACAGGAGTCACCCTGACATGCACGCAGCCATCCAGCACGATCACAGGCGCCTCAACAACGCCGGGCGTGACCTATGCCTGGGCGGGGCCAAACGGATTTACAGCCACGGTTCCAAGTCCGACCATCAGTGTGCCGGGTGACTATACGCTAACGGTAACCGCTCCGAACGGGTGTACCTCCACGAATGTGGCGACCGCTACGCCGGACTCCAATGCGCCCTCGGCAACGGCGGCAGCAGGTACATTGACGTGTGCCGTGACCAGCCTGCCGTTGGCGGGAACTTCCAATCTGGCTACGGTAACCTGGCAGTGGAACGGCCCAGGCGGCTTTTCATCAACGCAACAAAACCCGACAGTGAATACACCGGGGGTATACACGCTGGTGATTACAAACCCACAGAACGGCTGTACAGATTCTGCCACAGCCACAGTGGCTGCCGACGTTCAAGGCCCGCAAGTCTCGCTAGCCATACCCGCACAATTGAATTGCACGGTCACGCAAGTATCCCTTTCGGCTACTGTGCAGACCCCGGGTTCGTACACGTACGAGTGGACTACACCGGACGGGACGATTCTTTCGGGAGCACAATCTCCTGTCCCAACGGTTGGATCGGCCGGCACGTACTGGGTTGAAGTGATCAACCTGCAAAACGGTTGCGCGTCGGAGCAATCCGTAGCTGTGACGGTAGACTCTTCCACGGTGACCGGAGCGGAGTTGCTTGTACGGCACATCTCCTGCTTTGGTAGAACGGACGGTGGACTGAATGTACCTGCTGTCATTGGTGGCACGCCACCCTACTTGTACTCGCTGGACAACGGCCCATTCTCGGCACAATCCGTATTCTCGGCACTACCGCCGGGTACGCACACCCTGGCTATTCAGGATGCCAACGGGTGCGAATGGGAAACGACATTTGAGGTGATCGAACCGGAAGAACTTATTGTGGAGTTAGGCCCTGATGTGACCGTGAACTTTGGTCATACAATCAGCCTGACCTTGGACAACACAGTAAACTTCCCTGATCGGGTAGTGGATGTGGAACTTGACCCGGCTTATCTCGACACGGTCTTTGGGCAGGACTTTGCACCACTGACCTCATTCAAATACCGGTTGACCGTGCTGGACTCCAATGGCTGCCGGGCATCGGACAGCCGAACGGTGATCGTAGACAAGACACGGCATGTGTACATTCCCAACGCCTTTGACCCCGGTGCACCGGATTTGGATGCGCTGCTTTACATCTCGGCTGACGACAGACAAGTGACGAAAATCAAATCGTTCCTCATCTTCGACCGTTGGGGCAACGCGGTGTTCGAGCGTTTCGAATTCCCGCCCAACGACCCGCAAGTGGGTTGGGACGGAACGGTACGCGGCACCAAGGCCGGCCCCGCCGTATTCACGTACTATGCTGAAATCGAATTTATTGACGGAGAAACCATCCTGTACAAGGGGGACGTCGCGTTGATCAGAAATTAATCTAAACACGGAATTTTTTGAGGCCTCTGCCGGATACGTCCGGCAGGGGCCTTTTTGTTTTTTCAAACCAATGGGAATACCTGTAGTTTTGCCGAATTTTTAAGTTCATCAAATCGAATTTCAAAAAAGAAACACCGTGCAAAAAGTCTGGCTCAAGGATTTTGAATTCCAGGTTAGTCCGAATACCTGGAATACCGCCCAGGACTTGATCCAATTGGGAGCTGTGCGGAATTTACAGGAGGTGGAAAAGCATTTTTGGGTGGCTACAGTAGCAGACGGTGAATTGGACTACGAGATAGAAGTCATGCTCACACCGCATCGGATCAAGGCATTTACCTGTGAGTGTTGGCAGCCGGGCAGGCGCTTGATGTGTGCCCATATTGCAGCAGCCCTGTTTAAGGTGCGGCAATTTCTGGAACAGAAGGCACAAGACCGGCAAGCAAAGGCCGAATCCGATCACCGGGAAAAAGCCGGACGATTGACCGTTCAAAACCTCCTGGAAACGATTTCTCCGGACGATCTTGCCGATTTTGTGCGCGACTATGCACGCCGCGACCGGGATTTTACCCTTGCGTTGAAAACACATTTTGCAGGTAGTTTTATTGAAAATGAAAATCCGTACCAGTTGGTACTTGATGCCGCCTTGCCCCGTCACCCCGGTCTCCGCCCGCTTCATGCTCCGGAAATGCGCCGCTTGTTGAAAACGCTCGACGATCTCGAAAAACAAATGCTTGCTGCCGTTGAGGAGGTTCATGCGAGCCGGGTGTTTCAAATCGCGTCGGCTGTTTTGAATCGAACCACACCAATTCTTGCAAAATCGGTCGAGCCGCGTCGCGAACGGCTTGTGAAGTACATTCGTTTGGCTGTTCAACACCTGACTCATTTGTTGCCGGAGTACCTGTCGCCGGAATTGCGCGAAAAGCGCAGAAGGCTGCTGTTAGAATATCTGGTTCGATCCGAACCTGCAACAGCCTGGGCGGAGGATATTCTCCTGCCGTTTTTAGCCTCGGAGGCGTCGGACAACGTTTTTTTTGGAGATATTCAAACCTTGATTGACCAGACACCACACCCCGCTCCGCCGATGGTGCTGCATCTTTTTCTTGCCGCCCTTGCGCAGCGTAAATTGCCGGAGGCCACGTTGCGGGTGCTTCGCGACTATGCTGCCATGCCGGCACGAAGCAAAGATGCCATTGCCGTGCTCTACCGGTTTCACTACTGGGAAGCCGCCCTGATCGCCGGAGAGTATTTTTTGGAAAACAACCTGCTCCTCGCCGGCCAGCGCCGTGAAGTGGAAGACATCCTGCTCGCAGCAGCAGAAAAAGCCGGCGACCGGCTTCGGCATACAGCGTATTTACGCCAACGATACCGGCAGTACGGCCTCGAGTCGGTGCTGCAACGCCTGAAATCGCTGGCCGGACCAGAATGGCCCCATGAGGCAAGACGGCTGCTTGAAGAATTGCGCAAAGGGGGTGAAGTGACTAAAATTGCACAGTTGCTGGCGGCAGAGGGCGACCTCGACGGTCTGGCCGATCTGCTGAAAAACCAGAGCGGCCTCGAAGTGCTCCAACAGTACGAACACTTGTTTTTGTCCGCTCGTCTCGGGTTTGTTCGGGATATGTATCGCTCGGCATTAACGGCGTACCTGAACGATCATTTTGGCAAACAAGCCTCCGACTATGTGCGCGAACAACTATCCGGATTGGTTCGCAAGGGCCAGGTTGAATTGGTCAAAGAAATTATAGCCGGCCTGCTCACGCATTTTCCCGACCGAACGTCCTTGCCGGGGGAGTTGGCCGAAATAATTCCAAAACCCAAAAGAACTCCGACCTTGTCCATATTGAACAAGGTATAAACGCACTGCACATGAAAGTTGAGGTTTGGGCCATCGGCAAAACATCGGAGCCGTATCTGGAAGCAGGCATAGCAATATTTGAGAAACGCCTGAAAAATTACCTGCCGTTCAACTGGGTGGTCTTGCCGAATGCCCGGGTGAAATCTACGGATGGAAATCTGTTGAGGCAGGAAGAAGGAAAAATGGTGCTCGCCAAATTAGGAGCGGATGATTATCTGGTTCTCCTTGACGAACGCGGCCAACAGTACAGTTCCGTCGAGCTGGCACGCTGGATGGAACAACGCCTGAGCGCGTCCAACCGCCGGCTGGTTTTCCTGATCGGTGGTGCATTCGGGTTTTCTCAAGAGGTTTATTCCCGGGCCAATGCACAGATTTCATTGAGCCGCCTTACCTTTTCGCACCAAATGGTGCGGGTATTTTTTCTGGAACAGTTGTACCGCGCCATGACCATCCTGCGTAACGAACCTTACCACAACGAATAATGGCCATTACCTTCATCCTCATCGGTTTCACCGCACTCTTTTCGATTTGGGCTTTCAGCAATCCCGACGTGTTATACAAGTGCAAACACTGGCCCTACGCTGAGGCCCGCAGCGGCGAATACTACCGTTGGCTCACCAGTGGATTTTTGCATGGCGACTACATGCACCTGCTGTTCAACATGTTTACCTTGTACATTTTCGGTGGGGCGGTGGAGCAATGGTTTAGCGTACTATTCCCGGGAGTGGGCCAGATTTTTTTCCTGTTTTTTTACCTCATTTCCATCGTGGCGGCCTCGTTGGCTACCTTCTACAAATACCGCGAGGTACAGAGTTTTGCGAGTATCGGGGCCTCCGGGGCAGTGTCGGCGGTGTTGTTTGCGGCCATCCTGCTGAACCCGAGCATGAGCCTGTACCTGATGTTTATTCCCATCCCGATTCCCGGTTTTGTGTACGGGATTTTCTACCTGTGGTATTCGTCCCGCGAGGCGAACCGGGGTGGCGACGGCATTGATCATGTGGCGCACTTTTATGGAGCCGTGTTCGGGTTTCTGTTTCCCATCGTTTTCAAACCCCTCTTGTTGCCGGCGTTCTTTGACGAGTTGACATTCTGGTTTTCCAATTTGCTTTCGTAATGTGGAGAACGGGACAATTTTCCGCTGCTGCCTGGCCTGACGAAACAAAGCGCCTTACCTTTGCAACCAATTTTCCGGCGGCGTGTTTTTACTGTCCCTTCCACAAAGCCTGATTCTTCTTCATTCATTCAAAAATTATTCTTGCAGCGATGGCGTATGAATTTACGGATGCAAACTTCCAGCAGGAAGTGCTCCAAAGCGACAAAGTGACCTTGATTGACCTCTGGGCCGAATGGTGCGGCCCCTGCCGTATGATGACCCCGATCGTGGAAGAACTTTCCACAGAGTACAAAGACCGCGCAATCATCGGCAAACTCAACGTGGACGACAACCCGGAGGTGCCTACTGAGTACAACGTACGGGGCATTCCCACATTCTTGCTGTTTAAAAATGGCGAGTTGAAAGAAAAGATTGTTGGGGCGCAAACAAAACAAACGCTTCAGAACAAAATCGAAGCACTGCTCAACTAAGCGTACAGCCGAGCGGGCGCAAGGTGCTCCGGAACGGCGTTTGGCTTCCTGCCGAACGCCGTTTTTTGATGCCGGGAACGGCGAAGCACTATTTTGGCCTACTTTTGTCGCCCAAAGTCGTACACAGCATTTCAGCAAACATGGAATCGAACGAAATCGAAAAAACGAGCGACATCACCATACGCGTAAGCCTCGACCAAGAGCGCGTGCCGACCCGAATAGCATGGTCGGCTACCGATATGCATGAATCGGGCAAGATGGACGAGTGCAAAGCCATGGCAATAGCCCTTTTCGACAAGGAGCATCGCGATACCCTGCGCATTGATCTTTGGACCAAAGAAATGCAGGTGCAAGAAATGGATCGCTTTATGTACCAAATCCTGCGCTCGTTGAGCCAGACGTATCTGCGGGCGACGCAGAACAAGGACATGGCCGAGGAATTGGCCAAATTCGCCCATTATTTCGGAGAAAAAACGGAGATCATTCCGAAGTAAATCACATCCGCAAATCCTCTACGTGTACGCCCGGGTAGTTCTTGGCGTCGAGTTGGAAATAATTGTCAGAAAATTTTTTGCCCGGCGTCAGGCGTGTGATTTCGAAAATATACCGGGAACCGTCTTTGGCAAAAGCCCGAATACTTTCGATCGCGGCGGCTTTTTCATCTACACTGATACGCAGTTTGGCGTACTCCGATTTTTTGTCGGTGGGTTTGAACTCAATTTGAGTCAGAACGCGGGTCTTCTCAGACACTTTGTCTGAAATGGCGTAGAGAAAATCCCCTTTTTGATAACGGCGGAGCAGGTCGCGCGGGGTCAGGAAGCCGCTTTCGCCGTTGGGGTCCGCGTCGGTGATCTGGATTTCCTTGTTATTTTTCAGGTATACCCAGGTTGTTTTGCCATCGCTGGCGATGACTTGCTGATCCATATCGAGCCGGAATTTGTCACCCACTTGTGCTACAGTGCCTTTCTGAACGTCCTTTGGCTGCCCGGGCACTTCGATCGTAATGGAAAACGCCGCTTCGAGTGTTTTGTAGCCCTCGTATTTTTTACGAATGCGGTCGAGTACTTTTTTGGCCTCGGGGTCAGGCTTTTCGGGTACGGCAACAGCGGATTGGGCGTTTACCGAAAAGGAGAACGATATCAAAAAGAGAAAAAACAGCAGGTTTTTCATTAAAAATGCGTGAATTGAGTGGTTTAAGAACGATGCTGGAGTTAAATCGCCTATCTCGCCGGTTCTGCTTGATAGTACCTCAAACGACAAAGCGCGTGTTCCGGTTGTTCGAGCCGAGGTTAAAGATTCGCAAATGTACACTGGCAACTTTTGCCCGGGCATCGCGTTTAAAGTGCATTACAAAACAAACCAACACTGTACTCCCGCATACTGCGGGAACCTATTTTTTAATGTATGTCCAATAAGAAAAAAAAAGGCGACAAAAAGTTGACCGCCAAAAACCTTCAAATCGAACTCCTTAAGTTTCTGCTCACCCAGCCCAAGAAGCAATTTGCCCCTATGCAATTGGCGGGCATCCTTCAGGTTGAAAATAACCGGCATTCTCTGGAACACGCCTTGTACCAGTTGACACTGGCCGGCTCCGTCAAGGAATACAAGGACGGCAAATACGGCGTTGCGCTGGAGCGCCTGACCATGCCGGATGACACACCACCCAAACCTGTTTTTCAAAAAACCGAAAAAACGATGCCGCTCCAGCGGCGTCCGGCTGCCAACCAGCAGAAAATGATCGAAGGCCGGGTGGATATGACCCGAACGGGCGCCGCTTATGTCGTAACGGATAGCCTCGACACCGATGTGTACATCGCGCCCAAATACATCAACGGCGCTCTGAACGGCGATACCGTGAGCGTACTTCTTTTCCCCCCACAACCCCGCCGTCGCGATCGCCCGGAGCGGAAACCGGAGGGCGAAGTGCTCTCCGTGCTGAAACGCGCCAACGAGTTTTTCATTGGCACGCTGCGAAAAAGCCGAAAATATGCGCTCGTACAGCCCGACAACCCCAATATGCCTGTGGATATCTACGTCCCGCTGGAGGGCTGCGGCGATGCCCGCGACGGCGAAAAAGTGGTGGTACGCATCACCGACTGGCAGGAAGGCAAAGGCCGGGTGCCCATCGGGAAAGTGACGCAGACCCTCGGCGCAGCAGGCGGGAATGATTTCGAGATGAAAAAAATCCTGATCGGCGCCGGCTTCGAACTCGTGCACTCCGACGAGTCATTGGCCGAAGCGGAAGCCATACCTGATACCATTTCGCCGCAGGAGATTGAGCGCCGCCGCGATTTTCGCGACGTGCTGACGTTTACCATTGATCCGGAAGACGCCAGGGACTTTGACGATGCCCTCAGTATCCGGCAGTTGGAAAACGGAAACCTGGAAATAGGCGTACACATCGCCGATGTGACCCATTACCTCAAACCCGGAACTCCGCTGGATGAGGAGGCATTTCGGCGCAGTACCTCGGTTTACCTCGTGGATCGAGTGAACCCCATGCTGCCGGAAAAACTCTCCAACAACCTGTGTTCCTTAGTGCCCTATGCCGATCGACTTACGTTTTCGGCAGTGTTTGCATTTGACGCCAAAAATAAAATCGTGTCGCGCTGGTTTGGCAAAACGGTCATCCACTCTGCCAAACGATTTGCATACGAAGAAGCGCAAACCATACTTGATGGCCAACCGAGCGAAGGCTTGAGCCAACTCACCATTTACCCGCAACTGGAATGGGCCGTCAAGACGCTCGACCGCTTAGCCAAGGTCATGCGTAAGGAGCGCGAGCGCAACGGCGCCATCGGGTTCGATACAGAGGAGGTGCGTTTTCACCTCGACGAGGACGGCAGCCCCATTGAGGCATACGTGAAAGAGCGCAAGGATGCGCACCTGCTGATTGAAGACTTCATGCTTTTGGCCAACAAGGAAGTGGCGCTTTACATGGACAAAAAAGGCGAAGCGCAACAGGAGTTTCCGTTTATCTACCGGGTGCACGACTTGCCGAACATGGATAAAGTGGCTGATTTTGCACGTTTTGCTTTTGAAATGGGACACCCGATGAAAGTCAGCACCCCTAAACAAATTGCAGAATCGTACAACTCCCTCATGCGTGCCGCTCAGAAAGACGACCGCCTGAAAGTGCTGGAGCCATTAGCCATACGAACGATGGCCAAGGCGGTGTATTCCGCCAACAATATCGGTCACTATGGCCTCGGCTTTTCACACTATACCCATTTCACTTCCCCCATACGCCGCTACGCCGACGTACTGTCCCACCGGCTTTTGGAACGAAATCTGGACGGACGCAACTTCCGAATGGACAAATCCAAACTGGAAGAACAGTGCAAACATATCAGCACGCAGGAGAAAAAGGCTGCTGATGCCGAGCGCGAGAGCATCAAGTACAAGCAGGCCGAACTGCTGCGCCGCCACCTCGGTGAAGTATTCGAAGGGTATGTGAGCGGGATGATCGAACGCGGCTTTTTCGTGGAATTACCCGGCTCCCTGGCAGAAGGACTTGTGGAATTTCGAAACCTGTCCGAAACCTACCAACTTGAAGAAGGAAACTTGCGGGCAAAGAGCCGCCGCTCCGGGCGCGTGATTAAAATGGGCGACAAGGTGCGCGTGCGCGTGACGTCGGTAGATTTGGCCAAACGACAGATCGAGATGGAACTGGTTTGAAGGTTTCTGGTTGCAGTATTCCGCCCACGGATTTATCCGTGGGTTTCGGAGGGTCTTAAAGGTCAATAGGCCCTTTTATGGCTTCTTTGATGTAGCGGAACATGGTACCGACATGGGAGGCATCCACAATACGATGGTCGAGTGCAGCACTCAGGCTGAGCATGCGGCGCGGCACGATTTGATCTCCTACCACCACGGGTTTGGAAATCACATTACCCATATTCAGCACCATGCCTACGTTGGAAGCGGGCATCAGCGCAGGATATCCCACATCCAACCCGATGCTACCGAGGTTGGAAAAAACGAAAGTGCCGAACTTGTTTGGCGATAACCCAATCCCCGGAATTGAAACTCCCATGTCAATGGATAGCCACTTGGCCAGGCCCACAAACCATGTCCGGAATGGCCAGGGAATCGCGGCAACCAATTTTGTTGGATCGGCAGACTTCCCGTTCCCGCCTTTGCGGGCCTGGGGTACCTCGCGCATCAGAAAGTCGGCGAGTTCGGCCAGCGACATGGTTTCGGCGGCCGGCACCATGACCACACCCATTTGGGTGCCGCCTTTTATCAGAACGCTCACGGATACATCCACGTTTGGGCGCGGGATGATGCTTCCCCGGCGGACGAAGCAGTTCAGCTCTGGCACTTCGTTTTTGATGCCGCGCGCCATGAACAGGATCAACGGGTGCATCAACGTGATGCGCATGCCCTGTTTCCGTTTTTCCAGAACAAAAGCCTCCAGTTCGGTGACGTCCAATTCCACGGTGCCGAAAATCTTGGAGTCAACGGGCTTACGGTAAATTGCGGCGGCAGTTTTGCGCCAAGCGTTGTTGGGTTCGAATGAATTGCTCATGGAAAAAAAGTTGTGTCTCGTCTTTGTCCACAAAATTTCGGGCGTAAGGTGCGTGTTTTCGGGTGTTTTTTCCATTTTATTTCATGTCTGCAGTCCGCTTTCATCAAATTGCCGGGCAGATTGTCACAGTAGCAAAAAAACGTACTTTTACGCCCGTTTTAATCCCTCGCACTCGGCATTCCATTCACCAAACCGTACCGATTGTATGCGCCACAACCTTACCCTGTTCTTTTCCCTGTTTTTTGTTTCTCTTTTCAGCCAAACTGCCACCCTTCAAGGAACCGTGACCGATGTCGCTTCGGGAGAAGCGCTTCCGGGCGTAACCATTCGTGCCGGCGGTATTGGTGCCGCTACCGATGTCAATGGGCAGTTTAAAATCCAGTTGCCTCCCGGTAGCTATGAAGTGACCTTTACCTACACCGGTTATGAGGGCCGGAAACAGGCTGTCCGGCTGGTGGAGGGCCAGGCAACTACCCTGAACATGCAACTCGGCGATGCCGACAACCTGCTCCAACAGGCAACCGTTACGGCTGGAAAATTTGAAAAACCCCTGGGCGAAGTCACCGTCTCCCTCGATGTGCTTCGTCCCCGTTTGATCGAAAACATCAATTCCTCTCAGGTAGACGAGTCTTTAGTCAAAATACCGGGCGTGAGCGTATTGGACGGACAGGCCAGTATCCGGGGCGGCGCCGGGTTTTCGTACGGCGCCGGAACCCGCGTTCTGATGCTGGTAGACGACATTCCCGCTCTACAGGTGGATGCCGGTTTCCCGAACTGGGCTGACTTTCCGGTGGAAAATATCAGCCAGATCGAGGTGCTCAAAGGTGCGGCTTCGGCGCTATATGGCTCCTCCGCCATGAACGGTATTATCAACATCCGCACGCGTTTTGCAGGGGATAAACCAGAAACGGACGTCGCGCTTTTCAGCCAGGTTTGGGGCGCCCCCGACGATGAACGCATGAAATGGTGGGGCGACCCCGACACCGGCTACATCAGCCTGCCTATCGAAACCGGCTTTAGTTTTGCCCATCGCCGCAAGGAAGGCAAGTGGGACGTGGTACTTGGGGCTTACGGCTTGTACCGGGATAGTTACAACAAGGACACCTATTCGCGCTACGGACGTATTACGCCTAATATCCGTTTTCGCGTCACCGACCGGCTTTCGATCGGCCTGAACTCAAACTTCAATTTTGGCCGGAGTGGCTCGTTTTTTACCTGGGCCAACGATTCCACGGGGGCATATTTGCCGGGCAGCGGCTCTTCCAGCGCCAGCCTCGACCGCTTGCGTTTCAACGTGGATCCCACCGTGCAATACTTTGACCCGAGCGGAAACCGGCACAAGTTTCTGGGCCGCTACTACCACGTACACAACAACAACAGCGGCAACCAGGGCAACGACAGCCGCATGTACTACGGCGAGTACCAGTTTCAGCGCCCGATGGACAACATCGGCTTAGTGGCTACTGCCGGCGTCGTAGCCATTTATACGACCATAACTGCCGAGCTGTACCGGGGCGACTACAATACCCAAAACTACGCAGGTTACCTGCAACTGGACTGGAAGGCCTTCGACCGGCTCAACCTCTCCGGCGGGGTGCGCTACGAACGCAACATCCTGCACAGTCCGGAGGTCATTCAGGTCAGCCCAACCGAATACGACACCATTCCCGGCGGTGTGACCCGGGAAGGAAAGCCGGTCTACCGCATTGGAGCCAACTACCAGGCGGGGAAAGGCACGTTTTTCCGGGCATCGTGGGGGCAGGGGTACCGGTATCCAACGATTGCAGAAAAATTTATTGATACCGGATTCGGTATTGGCCGGGTGGCCCCAAATCCACGCCTGGTGTCCGAAACCGGCTGGACCGCTGAAGTAGGCGTAAAACAAGGGTTTGCCCTCGGCAAATTCCAGGGTTTTCTGGACCTGACCGGGTTTATTTCGGAATACACCGACATGATGGAGTTCGATCTGGACCGGGTATTTCCGACCATCGTGTTCAAATCCAAAAACATCGGGAACACCCGAATCAGCGGCTTTGAGGCTTCCGTGACGGGTCAGGGTCAAATTGGTCCGGGTACGCTATATCTACTGGCGGGCTTTACCACAATCAATCCGGTATATCGGCTCGAACCCGGCGAGGTTTTTGACCAGGCGACGTACAAGACCTCCATAGACAAAAATGTACTGAAATATCGCTTCCGCAACATGGTCAAGTTTGATGCGGAATATGCCGTTTCACACTACTCGTTTGGCGCTTCCGTGCAGTACAACAGCCACATGGAGGCCGTGGATGCTGTGTTCGAGTTGTTTATTCCGGGTGTTCAATCTTTTCGGGCAAACAACAACAACGGCGCCACCGTACTTGACCTGCGCGCCTCGCGAAAAATAGGCAAGCATCTGAAAGTGAGTGTTCTGGTAGGAAACCTGCTCAATGAAGTGTACTCTCTTCGTCCGGCCCTGCTCGAAGGCCCGCGGAACTACGCTCTTCGGTTGGATTGGAAAATGTAACACGGTCATGTTTCGTATGGAAAACAAACGTATGGTCCTCGCCCTGCTCGTACTTGGTCTGTTTGCCTGCGGCGGGAGCAATACTACCGGGGGAAATGCCGGGCCGGCTGCATCAGGCGGCCCGGCGTTTCGAATCAGCGCTGCCCGTCCGCCCGAAGGAAAGGCTCCGGAAACAAACTGGTGCTATGCCCCATTCGACCGGCAGGTGCTCGTCAACGCAGAAAAAATCAACACCAACCGGCGGTATTTTTACCTGTTGCCCGGGGTTACCTGGCTGACTGCCGAGCGCGACAACGCCCGAGCCAATTTGTACCTGCGTCCTTTGCTGGGTGGCGACGTGGAGGTGTTTACGGGGGCTAATTTCCCGTACTGCCTTTCGCGACCCGACTATGTGCGCATGATCGGAGAGAATCGCGCGGCGCTACGCTACGACAACGGCACCAACATTGATTTCAACCTGGATATGCAAACGGATCAGGGCCGTCCAAAGGTTACCCTGGAGTTTCGGCCCGGTACTTTTTATGCGATCAACGTGCTCCATTGCCCGGAGTGCGGCAAGTAGGGCTGTTTGTTGTTGGCTATTGGCGGTTGGCTTTCCTGGTCGCGGAAGAAAGCCAATAGCCAACTGCGTAAAAAACATAGTCGGCTACCGTTCACAGAACGGGTTTTGTTTACTTTTGCGGGCTTTTCAGAAACAAGCACCAGAGTATGTTCACGATAAACATTTATTTGCGTTTTGCGCTGATCGCGGTTGGTATCCTGGGCGGTATCACCTTGTGGTCGTTTTTTGGCTTTTGGTACGGCTTTCCCTTGCTGCTGATCGGGGTGTTTATGTTGGCGGGCTACCTGATGCTCGGCACCATCATGTCCACGAATATGCTGCTTAGCCAGAGCCGGTTCCAGGAAGCAGAGGAACGCCTCAAACTCACGTTTTTTCCAAAAATCCTGCTCGTAGGCTACAAAGGCGTGTATTTCATGACCCTTGGCGCGCTGGCTATGCAAAAAAAAGACCTCGTAACCGGCGAAAAATGGCTTAAACAAGCCCTCGACGCCGGCTTGCCCTCCGACAACGAACGCGGCGCCGCTATGCTCCAACTGGCCATGATTGCCGCCTCCAAGAACAACCGACAGGGCGCCCAAAACCAGTTGAACGACATAAAAAAACTCAACATCACGGAAAACATGCTGAAAGACCAGGTCAAGGAACTGGAAAAGCAGCTCAAGCAGATGGGCCAGACCATGAACCCAAGCATGCTGGGAATGATGGGCCGCGGTGGTTTCCGCGGTGGTGGCGGCAAACGCCGGCAGCCGAAAATGCGGTAAAAGGGTTACGGGTTAGAGGGTTGGAAGGTTAGAAGGTTTCTGGTTAGAGAGTTTTCACAACCAGAAACCTTCTAACCTTCCAACCCTCTAACCAGTAACCTTCCAACCCAAAAAAATATGCAGCAACTTGTATTTGCTACAAATAACTCCCACAAAGCGCGCGAAATCGAGCAGATACTCGGTGGCGAGTACCGCGTATCTACCCTGAAGGATATTGGTTGTGTGGAGGAAATTGAAGAAACGGAACCGACCCTTGAAGGCAATGCCCTGCTCAAGGCCCGGTATGTAAAAAACAAGTACGGATACAATTGTTTTTCGGAGGACACCGGCCTGGAGGTGGAAGCGCTCGACGGCGCTCCGGGCGTACATACGGCCCGTTTTGCCGGCGAAGCCCGGGACCCGGAAGCCAACATCTCCCTGCTTTTGGCCAAACTTAAGGATAATCCCAACCGCCAGGCACAGTTTCGCACGGTCATAGCGCTTGTGTCGGGCGACAAAGAGGTGTTACTCGAGGGTATTTGCCGGGGCCAAATAGCCCTCGAAAAGTGTGGCACAAGTGGTTTTGGCTACGACCCGGTGTTCATCCCGGACGGTTATGAAAACACATTTGCCGAACTCGGCGAAGCCCTGAAGAACCGCATCAGCCATCGGGCGCTTGCCACGGAGAAACTGCGAATCCTTCTTGCTTCGTCCCCGTTGTAAGCCCGAATTTACGTTCAACCATAGCAAACCCCGCTCGGTCAATACATGCTCCGCCTGCTCCGATATTTTCTGCCGTACAAGAATCTGTTATTTCTCGCCATCATCAGCAACCTGATGATGTCGCTGTTCATGGTCGTGAGTATTCCCGTGCTGCAACCGTTTTTGCAAATTCTGTTCAGCACGCCCGGCCTGGAAGATGCTGCATTGCGTGTACCGGCCGTCAAAACCGGCAGTTTCCAGGCCGTGGAGCAGCAAGTGAACGCATTTTTTTCCAACCTTATTCAGGAGCATGGCCGTGCGGAAGCCTTGTTGATTGTTTGCACATTCCTGGTGCTGGCTTTTTTTGGAAAAAACCTCTTTCGCTACCTCTCGTTATATTTTTTAGCACCGCTACGGAACGGCATTGTGCGCGACCTGCGCAACAAACTGATCCAAAAGATGCTTGACCTGCCCCTGTCCTATTTTTCCGAAAAACGAAAGGGCGACCTGATGAGCCGTATTTCGGTAGACGTACAGGAGGTGGATGGAAGTATCATCGGCGTGGTGGAGGCCATCGCCCGCGAACCGCTGGTCATTGTGGGCAGTTTGGTTTTCATGATTTATGTGGCACCGCAATTGTTGATTTTCGTCCTCGGCCTGATGGTTTTTTCCGGCCTGATCATCGGAGGTGTAGGGCGGTCGTTGCGGCGGCAGTCCGGCGAGGTGCAAACCCGTATGGGAATGATCGGTTCGGTGGTGGAGGAAACCCTCGGTGGCCTGCGAATTATTAAGGGATTCAACGCAGAGGCCTGGCAACGAGACCGTTTCGATCGCGAAAATACGCGGTATGCCAATGCGCTCACCCGGCTCAATCAACGCAGGGATTTGGCTTCCCCGATGTCCGAATTTTTGGGCATTGTAGCGGTATCGGTTATTCTGTGGGTTGGTTCCAAGCAGGTTTTCTCCGGAGAGATTTCGGCAGCTACATTCATTACGTTTTTATACGCATTTTACAATATCATCGAACCGGCCAAGCACCTGAGCAGCGCTTCCTACAGCATACGGAAAGGCCTGGGCGCCCTGGAGCGTGTGGAGGCTGTGCTTGATGCGCCTGATCATATCCAGGACGGTGAGAAAACCCGGGCGGTAGCCGATTTTAGCGATAAAATCGAATTTCGAAACGTGACATTCCGCTACCAGAACGCTGATCACCCGGCCATCGAAGGCATTAATTTTGATTTGCCGCGTGGCAAGATTGTGGCTTTGGTGGGTGCTTCAGGCGCCGGGAAAAGCACTGTGGCCGACCTCTTGCCCCGATTTTACGATGTGGATGAAGGGCAAATACTGCTTGACGGTACGGACATCCGAACGTTTCACCTGTTCGATTTGCGCGCGCTCATGGGCATTGTCAGCCAGGAAGCCATCCTGTTCAACGATACCATCCGCAATAATATCGCCTTCGGAAATGAAACGGCTACCGCTGCCGACATTGAAGCCGCTGCAAAAGCCGCCAATGCGCACGAATTTATCGCAGTACTCCCGGATGGATACGATACCAATATCGGCGACCGTGGTTCCAAACTAAGCGGTGGGCAGCGGCAACGCCTGACCATAGCCCGTGCATTGCTCAAAAATCCGACCATTCTGATCCTTGACGAGGCAACCTCGGCACTCGACAGCGAATCAGAGCAACTGGTGCAGATCGCACTGGACCGCCTTTTGCAAAATCGCACGGCGTTGGTCATCGCGCACCGATTGAGCACGGTACAACACGCCGACGAAATTATTGTCATGGAAGCAGGGCGGATTGCCGAGCGTGGTACACACGAAAGCCTGTTGGCAAAAGGCGGCATCTACCGGAAATTGGTCGAATTGCAGGCTCTTTGACGAACAGTATTGCTTTGACCCGACCTTTGTCATCTTTTGTAAATTTTGGCCCTAAAATATTCACGCAAAAGAGGCGTACCTTTGGAGCACAAACATTCTAAGAGAAACACGCCATCTCACAAACTTATTTTAGCATTTACAATCCAATGAAAAGAATGTTACTTGCCCTACTTTCCGCTCTGAGCCTGCAAGCAACAGCCCAGATCACACTCTCGGCTGCTACTTTCCCAGTCGTGGGCGATACGTTTCGATACGCAATTGACCTTGATCCTTCCACCAGCATTGATTTCATTACACCGCCAGGCGGTAACCAGTTGTGGGATTTTTCCGGGCTGAAGTTCAACCAGACGGCACAAACGGTATTCCTGTCGCCCAGCGCGGGTGCCGGGGTTTCCGCATTTCCCGGAGCAGAGCTGCTGACCAAAGTGCAGGGCGGTTCCGAGTCCTATTTCAATGTCACCGCCGGTGCCAATGCCAGGGTGGAACTGATGGGCTTCGTTGGAGGCGGAAATATCCCTTTTGCACCCAATGCTGTGGGTCGGTTTGCACCACCACTTGTGGATCGTCGTGCTCCGCTGACCTTTGGGAATACCAATGTGCTGACGAGCAACCTCACCATCCCGTTTTCTGTGAACGACCTTCCAGCGGCTTTTGACAGTTTGATCGCCGGGGTTCCCGGGGGGCAATTTGTGGATTCGATTCGGGTAAAAGTGCGCTTTGAGCAGGCAGATACCGTAGACGCCTGGGGCAGTCTGAAGATTCCCGGCCTGACAATGCCCATTCCTGTTCTTCGGGAAAAACAAGTAGAAAAAAGCTCGACGACCATGGAAGCCCGGGTTGTACTGGTTCCTCCGTTTGGCTCCTGGATTGACATTTCCACTTTTCTGGGCGGAAGCGGCTTCGAAGACTTCCTTGGTTCTGACTCCTCCATCACGTACCGGTTCCTGAGCGACGTTCACAAGGAAGAGCTTGCCTCCGTTACGGCTAATTTCGCGCTCGACACGATACAAACCGTTCGATTCAAAAATATTTCGGTGCTTACTTCGACCCCGGATGTGGCTGATGCACCCGGTACAGCCAGTGTTCAGGCGGTCCCAAATCCCGCTATCGAATGGGTGCGGTTTGAATGCAACAACCTGCCGTCGGACGAGTACACCCTGAAGATTTTCAACATAGTTGGCAAGGTAGTTTGGAAGGACACCTTCCAGGCTGCCGGCAAGCGCCTCATCACCGTTGATCTGGATAGTTTTAGCAAAGGCACCTACCTCTACAGTCTGGTCAATCGCAAAGGAGGCATAATTAGCACCAAACGATTGGTCGTGGTCAAGCCTTGAGCGCATTCGACAGATTTTCAAAAAAGCCGTTCGCAACCCGGACGGCTTTTTTCATTTTTGCTCCGTGAATCAGCGACCGACTTTTTCGATCCGTACCATTTTGTTTTACGGCTTGGCCCTGGGCCTACTGCTGGCATCCCTGCAAACACTGCGTTACCGGCTGCTGTTGGTGGACCACTCGCAAGAGCTGTACTTCGGCCTGATCGCGGCTTTCTTTGCGGCCATTGGCCTTTGGTTGGGGAGACGTGTGGCCATTCAGCGAAAAGAAACTCAACCGCCCGCCCAACCACTCGATGCCGCGAAATTGGAGCGGACGTTGACGGAATTGCGCATCACACAACGGGAATACGAAGTGTTGCAGCTCATTGCCCAGGGGTTGAGCAACCAGGAAATTGCCTCCAAGATGTTCGTCTCGCTGAACACCATTAAAACCCACACATCCAACCTGTTCTCCAAGTTGGACGCGCAGCGCCGCACCCAGGCGGTCGAGCGCGCGCGGGCGTTGGGCTTGATTGCGCCGCTCACCCAAAAGAATGATTAATGCGTTCGGGATGAAATTCACCCGAAAGTATGACGGTTCCGACCGCTCGCCCGCCTTCCTTTGCCCCATCTGTTCACCTAATTTTTTGATCTATGAAAAATTTGATTTTGAAGTACGGCCTGATCTCCGGCGGCGTGGGCGCCGTTATGATGTTTTGCATGGCGCTCTACCTCGGCAATGATCCCGGAAAAATGTCCAATGGAGAGGTTGTCGGCTATGTCGGCATCGTGCTCAGCATGATGTTCGTGTATTTTGGCGTACGGGCCTACCGCGATCAGGCTGCATCGGGTGTCATTTCGTTTGGCAAAGCATTTCAGGTTGGGTTGCTCATTACGCTCATTTCCTGCGCTATTTATGTGATAGCCTGGTTCGTCGTTTCGAATACGCTGATGACGGATTTTATGGAAAAGTATGTGGCGTACACACTTCAACAGTTACAGGCCAATGGCGCATCGGCCGAGAAAATTGCCGAGACGACCGCCCAGATGGACTATTACAAGGAACTGTACAAAAATCCGCTGCTCAAGGCGGCAATTACCTTTATCGAACCTTTCCCGGTTGGGCTGGCGGTCACACTGTTATCGGCTGCTATGCTGCGCCGAGCCTGATTTTGGTTAAGGAGGGTTAAAAACCTGTTGGGAAAAAGCAAATTAGTGCTGCGGACGGAGGAATGTCATGCAAGTGCGTGCAACCATTCGTTTCCCTTCGGTGTCGGTTGAGGCATTGCACTTTCGCAGTACACTGCTAGATAATTTTTCAAAACAACGACAGCCATGCGTATCAAAACCATTTTGTTTTCCGCCGCATTTTCCCTGATGTTCCTTTCCGCGTTTTCACAACATGAAGAAACCGTGCTCGGTACCCGCAATCTCGGTTTCTCCGGTATTTGGGGAGGAACCAAGCACCAGATGACCCGTTTCGGCAACACCAACAGTTATGTGTACGGGTGGCATTTCGGTCTGGAATTCGGCAAAGCGCTTACCCTCGGAATCGGGGCGTATGACTTGCACGACAATCTTTTGTGGGATAACCAGTCCGGCCAATCATTCGATATGCGCTGGCGGGTAGTCAGCCTTGGGTATGGCTTTCAAAAATTCCGCTCGGTGCACCCTGTTATCAACCTGGATGCCGGCCGGGGAACAGTGAAATTTGCAAACGAAAACGAAGACCGCATCTTCGTGATCCAACCGTCTGCCGGGGTGGAAATCAATTTGTTGCGTTGGTTCCACCTGGCCTTCGAAGGCGGCTACCGGTTTGTTACCGACAGCAATATCAGCCTCACCGACAACCAGCTCTCCGGCGCATTTGGGCAAGCCACGCTCCGGTTCGGTTTTTCCTGGGGCCGGTATCGGAATCATTGAGTGATTGAGTGATTGAGTGATTGAGTGATTGAGTGATTGAGTGATTTGCGAATAGTTCAGGTGCTTTCGCGCCTGAACTATTCGGCGTACTTTTGCTTGTGTAATCACTCAATCACTCAATCACTCAATCACTCAATCACTCAATCACTCAATCACTCAATGGCTCTTACCGCTACGGCTTCCGCCGAATTGATGGAACTCGAAGACCGCTACAACGCGCACAACTATCACCCGATTCCTGTCGTGTTGTCCCGAGGAGAGGGTGTTTTCGTCTGGGATATCGAGGGCAAACGCTACTACGATTTCCTGTCGGCATACAGCGCCGTCAATCAGGGCCATTGCCACCCGCGCATCGTTCGGGCGCTCACCGAGCAGGCTCAAATACTGACGCTCACCTCCCGGGCTTTTTACAACAATTTGCTCGGCCCGTACGCGGAATTCATTACCCAATACTTTGGCTACGACCGGGTATTGCCCATGAACACGGGTGTTGAAGGCGGGGAAACGGCTATCAAACTCGCCCGGCATTGGGCGTACCGCGTGAAAGGTGTGCCGGAGAACAAGGCCAAGGTTGTCTTCGTGGAAGGCAATTTTTGGGGCCGTACGTTGGCGGCTATTTCCTCTTCCACCGATCCAACTTCGTTTAAGGATTTTGGGCCGTTCATGCCCGGCTACGAGATCATTCCGTACAACGACCTGCCTGCGCTCGAAAAGGCCTTCCAGGACCCGAACGTGGCTGCGTTTATGTTCGAACCCATTCAAGGCGAGGCCGGAGTGGTTGTGCCCGACGATAACTATATCCCCAGTGTGCGGGCGCTTTGCTCCGAATACAATGTGCTGATGATTGCCGATGAGGTTCAAACGGGCATTGCACGCACGGGACGCCTGTTGTGCTGCGACCACTT
>Ga0154020_10003075_pt1 | contig 20222 bp, 28 predicted proteins | sample Klosneuvirus_201_FD_109709 | JGI IMG/M metagenome (GOLD analysis project Ga0154020, IMG submission 109709) | Active sludge microbial communities from wastewater, Klosterneuburg, Austria - Klosneuvirus_20160825_MG | ecosystem: Engineered > WWTP > Aerobic digester > Activated sludge | place... | reverse complement strand
TCGCGCATCGCCTCATAGATCTCTTGCTGAGTGTTCATCACGAAAGGTCCATATTGGACGACGGGCTCGTTGGTGGGCTCACCAGCAATGAGGACGAAGTGCACAGCCTCATCGAGAGTCTTCACCTTGAGAGGGCCGTTCTCCGCGGCAAGGAGGATCGTGTGATGAGCTGGCCCCTTGACCTCATTTGCGCCAAAGATAGCAGAGCCCGAGAGGGTGTAGACGAAGGCGTTCCAGCCATCAGGGATCTCCTGCACGAATTCCTAAAGAGAAGGTAAGTGTCAGACGGATGAGAGACTGTGAAATCAGTCACAACATTACCTTTCCGGGCTGGATCTTGAAGTCAAGGTACATGGTGGGGGAGCAGGTCTTCACCGGGGAGTGGATACCCATCGACGTGCCAGCAATCACCTTCACCCAAACTCCGTCCTTCTCGGCCTACAATACGAGTTTAGTCAGTGCCAAAAAAATTGCAATAATAGCTTGGCGCCGATATACTCCAGCCTTCTGAAATGCCATGGCGTACACGAGGGATATCCTTGTCGAGGAGCTCCTGATAGGCGGGAGGGACCAGTTTGTCCTTCTTCTTCTACACGTATACAGATAATGCTAAGCAATGGAGGAAACCGAATCATTGCATCGAAACGGACCAAGTTGACCCAGAGTTGGAGGCCGGTGCTGGCCTTGTCGCTTGCGGGCATCTCGCAGTGGACGATTCCGCGGCCAGCGGTCATCCACTGAAGATCGCCGGGACCTAATGAATATCAAATGAATCTTGAGAGGAAGAAAGCTTGAGCCTGCCAAAGTGATAAAGTACCGATGATTCCTTTGTGTCCGGCAAAGTCCTGCAAAGCAACTATTTAAGTAAGGACTGGAGAAATATGGCGAACTCTCAAAGTGGTCGAACCTCGTGCTGAAAAGCGCCGTCGAGCATGTAAGTGACGGTCTCGAATCCTCGGTGAGGGTGATCAGGGAAACCTATATAATAAAAAAAGAAGATGATCGGACTTCGCAAATAGGTGTGAGTAGTTGAGTACTCTTAGTCTTTTCTACGACTTCCCCGTTTCATACCCCCACGTTCTTGGTGGGGAAACTCGCTGCCGCATGGGAAAAATATTTAAATAGTAATATTCTTCAGGGTGTGATATTCTTGTTGATGGTATTAATATTATAAGATTTAATGTTTGATAATAATATTAGAAGGTAATATATCTTTGAAAAATAGAAGTTACGGGTCCACGGGGAGGAGAAGTTGTAATACAGTATTAGAAGCAATTAATATTAATACCGCCACGGTCTCAAGGAAAGAGGGTGTACCAGCAGGTTTCTTCACATTAAACTCGTCAAGCAAGAGGAAAGGAGAAAGCTCACGAAGCTCAGGGCGGCCAATCGAGCGACGAACTCGAGCGCCTTGGCCCTCGCCTTGCTCGATCGACTCGAACTTCTTGGCCACGTCGCGAGGCTTGACGGAAGCGACAGCAGAGGAGGAGGAAGCAGACATGTTGAAATGGAGTGCAGGTGTGAACCGAGATGATGTCACAAGTCGTGTTCCGCGACTCAAGAGCATAGAAGAGTAACGCCGACCTGCCCCGGCCACGACTCCACGCGTCATCACGGGAAAGTTGAGAAGAATTCCTAAGCTGCGCAATTTTCCGCCCACATTTTACCTCATTGGGAAAGCTCTTGGATCACAATAAATATGACACGATAGCATTCGAGTTGGGTGCGACGGTGCGATGTGAAAGCCAAGAGTCGTCGAGTGGATGAACTTCCATAACTTGCGACCCTTCGCGCTGGCCTTAGACTTGCAGGATTGCTCCCATCAACGAGCTACTGACAATATTCACACCATTGAACAAAATTGTGTTATTAGATATTAGAAGGACCGAATGGGCGAGGATAAGCACTTCATGAATTTTTGCGCCGCCGAGAACTTAGGTAACATGTAATTTCCTAAAGAAGACAACTACACCTCCGTGCGCACCGAAATTTGTCGTCTGAAACCGCGAAATTTCATTAAGTATGATTATTATTATTTTCTCTCCAGTGAGTCCCCACGGAAATTCATTTTACTGAATCGGTTTAGGAGTAAGGTCATCGATCCATGGCCGTCAACACCAAAGAGCGATCCTCCTTTTCGCCGCGGTACAGTACCGCTGTGGGTTCGTACTGGCTATTCTATGCCCAGCAAATCCGTTGTGACGGGAGAAGAGGGAGAAAAGGGGAAAGATGGAGAAGAGAGAGAAGAGGGGGAAGAGGGGGAGAGAGTAAGGCGCGGAGGAAGGACTAGTGGGTCAGTGCCCAGACACGCCGGTTGAGGTCCTACTCTCCACAAAAGAAAAAGCTTACACAACACCAAGTCGGTTATTCTTCCTTTATTGTTATTAACGAACATTTGAACGAATACAAGCAAAATTAAAAAGGGAAAGATCGACTAGAGCTGAGCTCGATGCTGAAGTCAATAGCCGTTGCGGACCGCCTCGGACTCCCAGTTCTTGGCACGCTCAAAGCCATTCGTGTTGGCTTGGTAATCGCGCATCGCCTCATAGATCTCTTGCTGAGTGTTCATCACGAAAGGTCCATATTGGACGACGGGCTCGTTCGTGGGCTCTCCGGCAATGAGGACAAAGTGCACAGCCTGATCGAGAGTCTTCACCTTGAGCGGACCATTGACCGAGGCCAACAAGAGAGTGTGATGGGCTGGGCCCTTGACCTCATTCCCGCCGAAGACAGCAGAACCCGATAGCGTGTAGACAAAGGCGTTCCAGCCATCAGGGATCTCCTGCACGAATTCCTAAAGAGAAGGGCATCGTCAGCGACTAGAAATCATAACGTCCAACTCGAGAGCGTATTACCTTTCCGGGCTGGATCTTGAAGTCAAGATACATGGTAGGAGAACGAGTCTTCACCGGCGAGTGGATACCCATCGACGTACCAGCAATCACTTTCACCGCAACACCGTCCTTCTCGGTCTATAATTAAGACTACCATCAGTACTCTTCTCGGCATGAGCTGAGACAAGCAGTAGCGTACACGAGGGATATCCTTGTCGAGGAGCTCCTGATAGGCGGGAGGGACCATCTTGTCTTTCTTCTTCTACAAAAACGGAACGATATTAAATTAATATAACGTCAGAACCCTGGACGAGTGAGCTGAAACTTACCAAGTTGACCCAGAGCTGGAGGCCGGTGGAAGGCTTGTCGCCAAGAGGCATCTCGCAATGGACGATACCTCGTCCAGCAGTCATCCACTGAAGATCACCAGGGCCTAGAGATTTCAAATTAGCAATTGAATGGAGGGGAAAAGCTTGCGGAAACGAAGAAAGGAAGTACCGATGATACCCTTGTGTCCGGCAAAATCCTAAAAAGCAATGATGATAAGAAGAAGTTGGGGTAGGGGGACAGGCGGTTGGTACCTCGTGCTTAAACTGACCGTCGAGCATGTAGGTGACAGTCTCGAAGCCGCGGTGAGGATGATCGGGGAAACCTAAACAACAAGCGGAAGGTTGGTAACTGTAATTGATTTGTGAGGCAATCGTCGAGCTCGACGAAGAAGAGGAGGAAGGAATCATAACATTTCGTCATTCCAACCATGAAAATGGTCAAATTATTCAATAAATAATATTTTGATACGGCGGGAGCAGAATTTGGAAGGGCATGAGGCGTACCAGCAGGCTCCTTCACGTTGAACTCGTCGAGCATGAGGAAAGGAGAAAGCTCACGAAGCTCAGGGCGGCCAATCGAGCGGCGAACGCGAGCGCCTTGACCCTCGCCTTGCTCAATGGACTCGAATTTCTTGGCCACGTCACGAGGCTTGACGGCAGCTGCGGCGGAGGAGGAGGAGGAGGAAGCAGACATGATGAACGGTAGAGCGGAGCCGAGACCGAATGCTGTTACGAGTCGTGTTCTACGACTCAAGAACATAAAAGAATGATTAAGGTAATCTGTCGAATCAAGCTTGGCTACAAAATGGGCAGTCAAGGTTAGAAAAGAACTTGAGAAGTTTGCCATGTGTAAAGTCAGAAAATCGTCGGTCTTCTAAACCGAAATTTTATCGACAGCTTCATGTTTTGCTCCAAGCCGTCCAAGGCCTCTTTGCAATCCGATCTTTTGGAAATTCTTGAATCAAGGTTTGATCTCAATCTCGCAGCAATCCTCGAGGATCGAGAAAAGAGATCTGAGGCTTCCGTGCCATTTCGGTGCTGGTCAGTCTCCTCTTGTTGGTTGTGAAGGCTGCAGCTTTCTTCCATCAACATGGCGACGGGGGGTGCGCCTGGATCTTTGCGCACTACGAGGTTCGAACAAATTTCTCCGTTCAAAGAACCGAGAATTGGGCGTTGGCCCATTTGCTTCACGTTGTTTTTGTCGTCGATGTGGTTGAGTTGCCCTGCGTGTTGCCCTGGCATGTTGTCCTCTTAGACATGTCTAAAAAAATTCCCTGTTGCGTTTCTTGCAATATTCAGGGCTCGGCGCCAGATGAGAGGTGCCTATTGTTTCCAGGTTCGCACGATGACCTTTTCCTATTTAGTGCCGAGGATTTCAATCTTGCCGCGATTGCGGGCAGCGAGAGCATGCGCAAGGCTCTCGATGATATTTCCGCCACGATTACCGACCCTCAGGAGCGGGCTGAGTGGTGCGTTCTCGTTAAATTGTCTTCTCGACCCCGTCTGGTTCACAAACCCCTTCAACCTGGCTCTATCGACTTTCGAGCGTTTCCAGTCGCCCTGCCCTTCGTTTCGCTGATTCTATATATTTTAAATTATTCTGTGATAGGAGGAAAAAGGAGGGAAACGGATTCCAGAAGCTCTACGACCAGTTCCTCCGCACTCGCGCTGATACCGTTCGCTGGGACGCGATTCGGTAATAGAACTTTTCTCTGAAGTTTCCCTCACCGATTGACACATTTGGTGCTCTAGGCCCCCGGACAAAGAGACTATCATCCCCATGGCTCATCTCTCGGCCCCTGAACTTGAGCGCTCCCGCGAGCTGGCCTCCAAGCTCGCCGTGCTCAAGCTCAATGGTGGTCTCGGCACCACCATGGGCTGCGTCGGTCCCAAGTCGACCATCGAGGTCACGAACCACCTCACTTTCCTCGACCTTGTCGTGAAGCAGATCCAGCACCTCAACAAGACCCTCAACGTCGACGTGCCGCTCATCCTCATGAATTCGTTCAATACGCATGACGACACCCTCAAGATTATTGAGAAGTACCAGCACCAGGGCGTCCGCATCATCACGTTCAACCAATCGCGCTACCCCCGCATCTTTCAGGACTCGCTGCTCCCTGAGGCGCGCGATATCACCGGCGGTGACGAGTCGTGGTATCCCCCTGGCCACGGTGACGTCTACCCGTCCATCGTTGCCTCAGGCGTCCTCGACCAGCTCCTGAGCATGGGTAAGGAGTATCTCTTCGTCTCGAACATTGATAACTTGGCTGCGACCGTCAGCTTTGAGATTCTCGACTACATGGACCACGAGAAGAACGAGTTCATCATGGAGGTCACTGACAAGACCCGCGCCGACATCAAGGGTGGTACGCTGATCAAGTACCACGGTAAGTCGAAGCTGCTCGAGATCGCGCAGGTGCCCAAGGAGCACGTCAGTGAGTTCAAGTCCATCAAGAAGTTCAAAATTTTCAACACCAACAACTTGTGGATCAGCCTCAAGGCCATCAAGCGCGTCGTCCAGGAAGACTCGCTGAAGACGATCGACATCATCCAGAACCCGAAGGTCGTCAAGAGCGTTCGTTACCTGCAGCTCGAGACGGCCGCCGGTGCTGCCATTGAGTTCTTCAACAAGGCCATTGGCATCAACGTGCCTCGTTCTCGCTTCTTGCCCGTCAAGTCGACCTCCGACTTGTTCGCCATCCAGAGCGACTTGTACAAGCTTGACCACGGCACGCTCATCATGAACCCCGAGCGCGTCTTCCCTACTGTCCCTGTCGTGAAGCTCGGCAGCGAGTTCAAGTACGTGAGCGACTACCAGAAGCGACTTGGCGGTAAGATCAACATCCTCGAGCTCGACCACTTGACCATCTCGGGCGACGTGTACCTCGGCCCCAACGTGACCCTCAAGGGCACCGTGATTATCGTTGCCAACGAGGGCGCCCGTATTGACGTCCCTCCTGGCTCGGTTCTCGAGGACAAGGTCGTCACTGGTCACTTGCGCATCCTCGACCACTAGAGCGCCTACAGCCTCGCTGTTGCATCTTGTCTTCCTCGTATCACGAATATATGCCTCGATAGATCTCCGTCATTGTCGTGTTCTTCAATCGTTTCATTCAATTGACAGAATCAGAGTCCAATTGGGATGACTGATCATTTCGCGCTCTTCACCTTATCGCGTTCTACGAAAAACTCGAGCACATCTGTGAACTCGACAATTTTGTTGCCACCGCGATCGGCCACGACTAGCGAGGCGAGGGTCTGGATGCCGTGAGCGTGCGCCACGAAAGTGAGTGGAAAAGAATGCGCCGCCTTGGGAGCGAGGTCCGGGAGAGGGAAACGCGAGACGCCGCTCACTAAGAGCTGCGACGCGGTCGCCGCCGCAGTCACTTGCACCGCAGCTGCAATTGTCGATTCGGTCTCATTCCGCTACATCGCTCAATAAGGCAAGATGAAGCAAAGATTGAATGAGATGCGGTCGAACAAGAGTGAACTTGACAGTGAACGGCGAGTCGGCAAAGACCTCGCCAGGGATGTCTTCGATCAAGAGTGAGAAGGGCCGAAGCTGCGGTGCTGGTGCCGTCAGCTGCTCGCTCGTCCAAGCGCCCGCTTCTCCCATGGCAGATGACCACGAGTACTCCATGCGACCAAGAATCAACAACTCCTTCTGTGGGCTTGGGGCTTGCTCAGTCCGATCCACCAAGAAGAGAAATTGACGAGTGTCGCCTGGCCGCATGTACATGGCGTTATCAATGGTTGGCAGCCTATGATGATCGTCACACTCCGAAGGCATCAGATGCATGGAGTCTGTTTACCCTGGAAGATCAATGTTGGAGGAGCTCTTCGGGTTGACGTCGCGAACAGAGAATCGCTGTGGTTCCGCGGCGGAGAATTTAATTGACGAAAGGAACAGAGATCGATTCGTGGAATTTGTTAACCGTGATTGGACGGTGAAACCGTTCTGCGACACGAAAGGTCAGTAACAGTGACAAAACGAATTCATGGAGGACGCACCCGAACTGGCAACAGCCTATTTTCGACGGTGAAGGGATTGGTGACATTGAACTTGAAAAACTTTTGGAAGAATTTCTTTTCGTTCGTTTTTGATAGATAGGAGACCGAGCAAGCCAAACTGAAAGCAAACCATAAGCGGAGAGATGCACACAGGCAACAAAGATGTGGCTCGAGTACATATGAACGCCAATTTCGCTCAGGCGCTCTTTGCCGAGGAAGTCGACACTCTGGCCACCCTCAAACTTCAATATTGGTGATTCAGTATTGTCGTATAAAGCTATTTTGCGGACTGAGCTCTGCAGTTCCGCCTAATCATCAGAAATGTGAGACAAATTCGAAAAAAAAAGTGGATAGGAGAAGGCGAGACCTTGATGACGACATTCGTGGCTGGCTCCTCCGTGTGGTTCGACACCGATATCTCGCAACTAAACATCTCACCCAACAAGTCGTCCCTATAACGAAACAGAGGAGAACGGGGGGAAAACGCATTCTGACCGTTCACCCAAGAGAATGGAAGGTGTTCGATGACATCGTTCGATACTCTCGAGTTTACGTGCGCCCTTGAGCACCCAATAATCTCGAAATCTGCTCGAAATAACATAATAGAATAGTAAGATAATTACCTGGCCGAAGCAGGGAGCGTGAGGTTCTTGGCAAGCGAGAAGACGTCGACCGCCTTAGTGGCGACAGCCGAGGAGAGGTAGGGCGTCAGCTGGTCGCTCGGTTCGAGGGCGGGCACGAACGCCTTGCTCGAGGCAGGCAATCCAAATCGCGGCATAGCAACACTCATCACTAAAATTATATTTAAATTATAAAATGACGAAAGGGAGAGAGGCGCAGGGAACAACGGAGGACACGGGAAAGTGAACCAATGGAAACAGAAGAGCACACAGTGAGGAATATCTCAACAGCCCAGGACAATGTGCAGCAGAATATAACATTATATACATAAAATTAAGCTTTCGAATTCGTTCAGCGGACGTAAGGGAGGGAGGAAGATCGAGGCAGGGCAAGGGGGAGGAGGAACTTGAGCTCGAGAAGAAGAGCGAACCTCGGAGAGAGATGGGATGCGACTCGCGCTCTACCACCGCCATAGAAACGTTTCCAAAATACCAATAGATGACCTAGAACCGAGCCGATGATTCTTGGAGAAGTGTTGGCAAGAATAAGAGAAGGCTGAGAGTTTTGAACCGCCTTTGTTGGTTTACTGCCGGCTCTTGGATTGCCAGAGCCTTTCTGGTAAAAAAGCCCTCTGCCGCACGAGTGCCCTTCAATAGCTATTCGTCCATTCGTCCTCACTCCTCAACTCTTGTCACTTTTTTGCTCTTCAGTGCTGTCGTCAGTGTAACGCGGCCACGGCTTCATGTTTCGTCGCTCTACGAAGCTTATCGCCGTCCTCAGCGTGCTCCTCGTGCTGAGCCAAGGCGCCACGGCTGACATCTGGAAGTATTTGTTCTCGCCGCGGCTGAGCCATGCGCCGCGCGTGGCGAACTCGGCCGTATACAAAGTGACGGCTGGGCTCGACGCTCTCAATGGCACCATTGGGTGTTTTGGCGACTTTAACAACGACCGATAGTGCGCATCCCTTGCTCTTTCTTCATATACATTGACTTTGTTGAATTTTGTGTTCTTTCTTGGCCGACACTTCTCGCGTTGTGCTCGATATATATTTGTTCAAGACCTCTTTCGCCTTCCATTTGCCGCCTCACGGCCGTTCGTCATCTCCTCGCACCTTCGCTTTCCAAAATTTTAATATTTCGTGTGAAGAAATTTATGTCTCTGTATGGGGCGGTGTCTGCGGTCCCCGCGTTGTGCGCCTCGTTAGCTCGAAGTTTGTCTTGATTTTCCTCGGCGTGTCCTCTCTTACGTCTCTCTTTCTTTCCTTGGCGTGTTACGATTGAACTTCATTTTCTCTTCTCTTTAGCACGGATATATTTGTGATTGCCGATGACAAGCGCAACGTGACTGTGCTGCTCTGGGATACCCGTACTCCTCTGCTCCTCCTCCCGTTGTTCCCTTCCTCGCTGGGTTGCTTCATTTTTCGCTTTAGTTTCTTGGCAATTCCACATTGGCTCCGCTATGCGGTCGAATCTCACCATCTCCCACCTCTCTGCGACCGACCTCGACCATGACGGCACTTCCTCTCTTCGACAAATTCCCTGATTCTCGTTGACCCCTTCCTGGTTTTGCTTCTTTCCATTCTGATCTTCACGTTTGCCGATCTTAGGTCAATTGGACTTGTTGATCCAGGGCAAGTCATCGTCCGCCAATTCGAGTGATGTACCGCTTTCCGTCAGCGTTCTCGTCACTTTTACCCCCGTCTACTTTCGCATCCTCCTCTTGTGAGCATCTCCCGATTCTGTATCTTCATCTTTCTATTTCAGATCTCTTTGGAGTGGTGGAAGGGCAACGGCGCTTCGTTGACCTACATGGCGACCTTGCTGGACTCGCAAGTCCCTGTCACCATCGTCGACGCCAACAATGACCTCTTGCCCGACCTCTTGGGTTCGCACACTTTGAGATTCATTTCTCAATATATTTGTATCTATGTCTATAATACTAATCTTTATTCTTCCTCATTCAGGTCAGCGCAACCTTCAACGCCAGGTTTGGATGAACTCAAAGGACTCGTCAGGTAACATCGCTTTCACCATGTACGTTTCTCTTTCTTCTCTTTGGGCTCTTGCTGTCGTTGAGAGCTTGATCCCACTGTCCCTGCAGCGTCTTATGCCTATTCGTGTCTTGACCTTCTGCTTTTTCGTGTAGGTCTCCCGCGACGAACTTCAATCCGACCAAGACCTTATCTTATGTCCACTCCAATTCCTTTGTGGACCTCAATGGTGATTGTTTGGCTGACCTGGTCCTCACGACGCCCACTTCGACTGGTGTGCTTTCGCTTCGATCTCCTCTGTTTCCTATCCCTCGTTTATTTGATCTTGATTGTCTTATTTGCTCTATAGCGGACACGTCCCCTCAGTATGAGGTCTTCCTCAACATTGGCAACGGTTATTCGCAGCATTCGACCGTTCGCTCTGTTCCTAAGGGAGCTGGCCACCTCACCTTCGCCGACTTTAGTATTCGCGTTTTCAATTTGATATCTCCTCGGTGTGAGTCATTGATTTTTCTCCTCATAGATGGTGATGGCACTATCGACGTGGCCTTCCCCGTGTGCAATGGCATCAACTGCGCCCTCGAGAACTCGATCCACATCATCTACAACGAGCAGCTCCCCTTGTGCCAGTGCGAATGCTCTGCTGACTTGATGCCGTTTACCATTGGTCCTCTCCTGACTTTCTATTTTGTTGCCAGGTCTGTTTTCGACAGCGGCTGCAGGAAGGACAGCGATCAGTGCGCCAAGGACGACGGCTGGAACTTGCCCGACTTCATCTCGCCCAGCGGGAAGGTATTACTCCTCGCTGCCTTGATGCTTTATCAGCTCATGCTCGCAACTTTGTCATCATTAATCTTCTCTTTGCTCTTATTTATGGCCGCCTTTGTTAGAATGTTGTGATTGTGCCGTCGAGGTCGTACGGCGATGCAGCCTTAAACAACAAGAACGCTCTCTCCTTCCGGTGCGCCCCTGTTTCCATGGATTATCATTTAATATGACATTTTATGGATTGCCCATATACATGACATTTTTACGACTCATAGGTCCGTATGGTGAACGTCTTTGTGTTTTCGACTTTTCCTTCTTGGCTCCCTTGTCGCGTCCAGAGCGTTCCCGTCTTGTTTTTTTCGTCGGAATTTTTCGTATTCTTGTTCGCCATGGTCGATTTCCTATTGGGATAATTTTTTTGATTTTTTTGTCTGGAAGAGGTCAGCTCCAGTGCAGCTGAGCACCTCCTCTTCGAATGTCAACTCGTGCTTTTTCGTTTCCACCTCGACGGTGTATTTTTGACCTCGTGCGAACCTCTGGAGTGTAGCTTTTTTGTCCCCGCTTCCAAAAATCAATACCCTGTGCATTTTTGGCCTTCATGATATATTACGATTTTTTGACGACTATCATATCTGGTAAGTTCACGTCTTTTCTGACTGATTATCTTCTCCCTGGTTCATCCTTCGTTCAGAGCGAATCTCTTTGGTTTTAAAAATTCTCTTGTTTCAAATTTGGATTCTCCGTATCATATTACCTAGCCTCGTCATATTGCCGGACCATTTTTCAGGTTTTGGATTCTTGGTGACAGTGAAGTATTGCTTCCTCTTCTGGACAGCAGCATTTTTCTCATCCGGACACCATTGGGTGACTTTTTGAACAAGTTTTATTTTCCGACCCAGTGGGCTTTGTCCCCTTATTTTATTTCGTTAATTTATATTGTATCTTTAAAATCACGACTTTTTGACGACCTGGGTCGTACCAAGGGATGAAGAGGCCATTCCTGGGCGCAGATTCGGCTTTGTCGTTTTTGGGAAGTTTATTCGATGCCTTCCAATTGTCATATCTCTCCTCTCGTAACTTGTGCGTTGATAGTTTCTCTGTTAGGCTCTACAGTGGCGATTACAATCTCGACGGCTTCCCTGATGTTCTCGTTTCCACTGTAACTTCCCGTACCGCGCTGGCTCTTTCACCTCTCTTTGATATGAAGATCGTTTTTCTTGTGATTTACCATGCTTACTTGATAGTGGGCGTGGTGGGCGTCAAGTTGTTGAAGTCTGTGGCTTGCGCTGATGATGTGGGTTGCTCTCAGGGTACCATCTTTGCACTCAATTAGTTCCTTGGTCTCACTTCATGACTTCTGACCTCCTAGATGCGATTGCTGCTGGTCGGAGGACCTTCCAGTTAGCTCCTACTTCTGAAACCGAGGAGCTTATTGGTCTCCAAGGTGGGATCGCCGCTGCTTTCTGGGACCTCGATGAGGATGTATCTGTCAATTCCGTTGTCCGTCTGTGTGATATGTTTTATTAATGTCCATCTATCAGGGTACCAACGACATTGTTGCCGTGGTGGAACAAGCCGATGGTTCTCATAGCATCACGGGCTTCTTCAACAACATCAACAACGACGCCTACTTTTATAAGACCCTCGGTGTCAATGGTACATTTCTTCTTTCCTATTTTGCGCCGTCTCAATCATCACCTCATGCTAGGTGTTTGTACTCAATGGTGCACCGAAGGTGCTCTCTTGCCTGATCCGTTGGTACTCATGACTCACGATTGTTGAGTTGACAGCTCCTCCTAATCGTTTCCGTCTTAGCCATATGGCGTAAATCAGCATGGCGCGACTTTGAAGTTTTCGATCAGCGATTGGAATGGCGTGAAGCGCTCGACTGCCATCGCGCAACTTTCGCAAACCGCGTATTCTCCTCTCCAGACTCCATATACAATCACTGGATTAGGTGCGCCCATCATCCTCTTCTTGACAGCCTCTTCTGATCTGTGTCTCCCTAGGCCGCATCTCCAACTATATTGAGTATACTTACCTCGGCGTCCCTATCAACTCGAACAACGGCCATTGGTACTCCTGGAGCGGCCTCATCCCTAACTCGCAGATTGTTGCCATCCCTTACCCTGCCAATGACCCTTCAAGGTTCGTGCTTCCCTTCGTATGATTCTTTTTCCTCGATACTCATTTTTTGTGGCTCTAGCTGGCGGCCGCAGTTGTACATCAATCCGTCGGGTTTGACGCTGTTCATCATCATTGCCATCGTCGTCTGGCTCTTGGTTATCGGCGGCATCATCCTCATCTTTGCCCTTAAGGAGAAGGTCCTTCTTTTTTCATGTATCCTCTCCTTTGCGAAAAGTGCTCAATATATTATTATTCGTTGTAGAAACAAGACGAGAAGGAGAAGGCGGAGCGCGAGCACCTATTCTCTTTCAGGGCGCTCTAAGTTCCCCTGGCTTGATCTTGCCCCTGGCCCGATTCCATGAGACTTTGGCCCCTGTAAATACCCTCTGCAAATTGCCATTAGAAGGCAATTTTAATACAAAATGATTGCCAACCGCTGGATTCACAGGGTCAGGGGAAAACTCATTCTCGAGTTCTATCACACGAACCCCAATTCATTAGTCCATATTTACAGCGTCGGCTGGTGAGACAATCCGATTCCTATGCGAAATCATATGAAAAGAGTGCGAAATGGAACGAATCGAAAGGAACAAGCGCACTCAATTAAGAAGCCCTCAAAGTCATCGACATCAAAGTGTTTGGGGAGGTCCTCGTGAACGCGCACGAAGCTCTGCATAAGCTCACCGCCCTTGTAGACGAGCACCACTGGGAGGCCAACTTCATCAAAGGCCGCCTTGGCATCTACAAGAGAGAATATCTTCGGAAGATAAAATAGGGACGAAAGGAGATTGCGAAGAGTACCGGTGGATTTGATACGGCAGAATTTGGAGGTTGGATATTTCTGCGCAATGGCGGCGAGGCAAGAGTTGATCTTTGTACAAGCGGCAATATACTACCATCAAAATCATCAGAAGCAAGATGATCATGAAGATGATTAGCGCAAAGACGTTTCTACAGGCTGGTAAAGATGAATGACAACCGCCACGCTCGAGGGCTCTTTATCGATCGCATCTACGAAACTGTCCCGAATCAAGTCGAAAACCTTACCATATTTCTTCTTTGTAATCACTAAGTGAAAGAAAATACGTCAAATTAAACGGAACGAAATGAGACGGCTTACAGGAGAAGACAGACATGATTCGAAGGGCAATTGAGCGGCCGACCGTTCCACTTGGCCCATGCGCTGGAGCTCTTTGAGGCGAGCCTCACGGATCGACCTCATCACCTCGTCATCTTCCTCTTCCAACAGCAGATCAAATTCATCCTATACAGAGGAGACACCGATCAGAAGACCCGCCGCAACATCGATGCCGAGGAAAAGCAAACCTTCTCCTGCTGCTGGTCCTTGGCGAGGTCGTAAGAGTTCTTGTTCATGGCCTTAAGCTGCTCCTCGCGCTCCGCAGCCATTCGCTGTTGCGCTTCTTGTTTGGCCTACAGTAAATTCAATCATCACACTCTTTCGTTTGGGGAAGAAAAAGCTCTGGAAAGACTCTCAGAAAGACAAGCGCGCTCGAGGGTTTTCCCTTGGACCAAGCTCAGGCATCTCCAATTAAAATTCTGATACAAAAAACAAAATGACGATAAAAAAAAGAAGGAATTTGGCTTTACGAATTTGTGGTCGGTGAGAACGCCTTTGACACCAGTGTTGAAGACGCCGGCTTGACCGCGCGACACGGTCGTCGGCGCATTGATCTTGCCGCCGTCATGGAGCTACAAAAAAGGACCTTGAATATATATATATATATATATATATATATATTCGAAAGAATGAGGGGGGAAGGTCTAAGGTTGGGCAGCAGAAGGGCGAGGGACTTCGCTCCTTTTACCCGAGGGAAAAGACTGGCGAAAAATATTAAAATCAATTTTTTAAGGAGAATCGTCAGTTATGAAGAGAGGACCTCGGAAAGGAAGCTGCGCATCTCTTCGTCAGCCTCGTTCTTGGGCGCCTCGTCGCGCCGCTCGTCGGCTCCTAACGCCTCCCTGTCAACGTGGCCGTCGTCCGACATGATCGGATATCTCCAATTATATTATGACAGTGATTCGCTGTTTTCGGCCTTTCAGGTGGCGGACACCGCGGGTCTGCATCGTCGAGCTCGGCCGCCGTGGATTTTAGAATAACCCTTTCAGTCATGTTTGACAGAATACGCAGGTCAGCGCCGCCCGTTTCGGTCCCGCCCATCCAACACCTGATTGTTTGGCTACCTAGAGCACAGTTCTAAGCGCTTTGATCATTTGTTTTCGTTTCTATTGACTGCTGCGTTGTGTTCTCGGGCGCCGAGTGGTTGTCGTGCTCTCCAATCGTGTACCATGGAGGGCACTCCCCCCGTCACCTACTCTCTGTACTTCCATTATCATTTAAATTATTTAAACGTTGGTTGGCTTAATAAGTTGAGTGCGACCTCCGGTTCGATTTCTCATTTGGTAGTTGACTGGGCAATTCAGTGTAACAGTAAGTCTCGGTTTTGCCCCTCGCCCCTTCTCCCTCCTCGTCCCAATTTACCTTTTTTCTTGGTAGCGGACACGGATTCTATCTCCTCTTTGAGAGCTCGGGGAGCTCCTCGTGTAACGCGGCCCTTGTGCTGCCCAGCGGTGCGCGCTTCTTGCTAGACGATCGTCGAGGCTGCTGCTCCAGTTGAGTCTCCTCATAACATCGAACGCTGTTCTAGTATTCCTTTTTGATGAACTTTTTTTGTCCGCAGGATACGTAATGAATGCGCCGTTGATGCACGTGATGAGTTCCATGGCCGTGGCCATTGGCCTTTGGTGCGGCCACAAGCTGCGCTCCTCTGGCTTGAAGCACGGCGAGTACTTTTCACGTCACTTCCATCCGGCATGAGTGATTCTGAATACGATTCATTTCTATTCTCTTGAATTACTTCGACCTCCTTCATTGAAATCTCTTTGTTCCCTTTTTCGCAGAAGTCATTCTGGTCTCATATCTTCTATCTTGAGCCTCTACGCCGTGTCGTTCTTCACCTATGCGCTGATGATGGGTGTCTCTGCAGTGGCAGAGGCCGTCATGGCTGGCCTCTGCGATCGTATGGTGGACTTCTTGCAGCCTTACGTTTACTGCATGAATGTCACGCTTATCTCATGTCTTGCCGCCTCCTTTATGTTCAACGGTCTTGGTACACCTTCTCTCCTGGCGTGTAGATGAGACTGAGATTTGCGCTCATGGCAATACTCTGATCTAGCTGATGCTGGATTGCTTGACGAGTCCTCCAAGATCTCGCGTGTGCTCATTCCTACGAGCTACATGGCCATCTTCCTCGCCTACGTCTACGCCATCTTTGTTGTTCCTGGCAGCGTCGTCGGTTACTATCTCTACGTCTATGGCCTCGTAATTACCGGTGGCCTCTACGTCGCCTGCGAGACCGTCTACGTGTTTTGGATGGGCCGACCCCAAGGCGTCATTTACTTATTCATCGCTTGTAACAATCCCCGCTCTCTCTTCAGTGATCTCATTCCGCTTTTTAACATATCGCCATGCAGCTGTCCTCGGAGCAGCTGGCTTTGGTGCGATGCTCTTCTATCCTCCTGAGCTCTGTCGCATCACTGCGCCGGTCATCGGCAACCAAGAGCTCTGCTTCCTCTTCATCAACTGGGCCATGTTCAGCATCAGCGAGTGCGCTTCAGTTGCTTTCACCATGATACTCTTCATCTCATCTCGTTCACCCTAACGAGCTGGTCGTAGGTTCTTCTTTGCCAATCACAACGAGGGAGAGAATCAGGAGGAGGAAGGAGATGCCATAGAAGGAGGTGCAATGGAAGAAGGTGCGGTCGAAATGGAGGAGAAGTGCTCGCTGCTCACCGCCGACGGCGATCTTGTTCCCGTTTTCATTTCCAGGAAGTGATTTCTCTACTCTTGGAAAAGTGTTCGATTTTAAATAGGAATGTATCCGGTCTTCGGTTTTTAACAATTCTTCAAAAGTACAATTACGGGAAAGCTCAGTGGCGAGGAGCTTGTGGTTGGTCAGTAATAGACGACGATGACGAGGGGGAGGAGGAGGGGCGCTCGCGAGGCGACGGCGGATTGCTGTCATTGTAACTTGGGCTGCGGCGTCTTCGGATAGTTTCCTTATCGTCGAACATCTCGACTTTATCGCTCCCAGAGAAGGGGCTGCTCGCACCAAAGCGCAAGATGTCGATATTACCATGAAAAATGGAGCTCAAATAGGCGCACTGACCAATCAGCACCAAATCGCCCGATTGACTGAAGGTACTGCACGAAGAGGCGGCTTTAGAACCACACAAACAACAAAAAACGAAAACAGCGAAGGAAACAGTAGAGCGCCCACCTGTTATAAACCTTGTGGGGATGGGTGGCGATCAGCTTCTTCTTGCGCCAGTTCCAGACCTTGATGCCAGCATCGACCACAGCGCAAACGAGAAGATCTCCGCAGACCTGGAGCCCGCTGACCACTATATTAAGAGTCAAGTCCTCGAAAAAAGAAGTGTCAAGATAATGAAAATGTCACGCGTACAATAGTAGAGAGGAGGGTCCTCCTCTATCGTTTGGATATTGACGCCTGTGTTGAGGTCGAAGACACGGATCTTGCCCATGTCGGTCACAAAGGCGTAGTGATCGTAGACACGAAGATTACTGTTAACTTGTAAGATTCTCATCGATTTGCACAATTGAGCCTTGAGCCTAAATCACAAAGAGCAGCTTCAGGGGAGAACAAGAGGGGGAAGAAGCAGCGAGGTACTCCTGCACAGCCACGTCGTAAACGCTCATCGTGTGACCGCCTTGCTCAATGAAGAGCATTCCGCCTTCCACCTTTGCCGTGCTCGGGAACACTTGGTATTTGACATTAAAGCTCGTTTTTTTGTTTGTAGAAGGGTTCCAAAAGTGAATGGAAGTCTTTGAGGAGAGCACCAGAGTCTCTTGGAAACCGTCGAGCCAGTTATAGCGATGGCCAGTCACGTCGAGAACACCAATGAACTTGAAAGATTCATCACGCCGCCAAGCGTATAAAAACCCAATATCCTCCTTTCCTGCTAGCACGAAAACCGTCGTCTTCGTGACGTGGAATCCCAGGAGCATGCAGTGAGGGATGTTGGGAGGAGCCAGTTTAGTCAAGAGCTCTCCCGTAGAGAAGTCCCAAATCTTGATAAACATCTCGAAGTTGGCCGTGAAGAGCTAGAAAAAGATATTGAAACCAAAAAAAGAGAAAAAAATACCAACCCATGTAACGAAATCAAAGAGGGACCATATTGTCGACCAATTGGATTTTAGGGAGGATTTGCCCTTCTAGCGGAAAACAGCGCAAGAGCTGCAGAGTGCGCGGGTCCCACAAGGTCAAACTGAGAGAAGCAGATCAGAGGAGCAGTGAGAGGGGAAAACGAGAGATATTAATATCGAACTCAATACTCATTGCGCTGTCATTGACAACACCAAGGGCTTTGCCAGCAACGTCCCACTGGTTCTCCTTGGGGTCAGGTCGTTCGCTGCTGCCGACAGTGATGAGGTAGTGGCCCATGGAGTGGATGAAGGACGTCCGCGTTCGATGTGCTTGCAGATAATTCTCCTTGCGCGCTTTACCGCTTGATATTTTTGCACAAATGAGCAACTGATGTTGCCAGTTCTTATCTTTCGCCTGGGAATGCAAGTGAGTGAGAAGAGGCTCGTTGAGCAAGTTGAAGTAACGTTGGGCAAACAAGTTGATGTAAATCGAGCACCTTCAGGGCGACTAGATCGATGCCATACTCTTTGGCGAGCAATTGCCAAATAGGAGCGTCTCTTACGACGAGATACCACGATATGCAAACGAATTGAGCCGTGCGCATCGCCGAAAGAGAGCAGCTAAAGCATTAGAATTTGACGACGAGGCCTCGACGATCCCTGCGGAGAAAATGACAAGGCGCACCTCGAGAGTATCACCTCCATGATCTCATAAGGCACGTTAAAAGTATACAACCATCTTCCCAGTGATTTCTCGTCACTAGTGGCCTGCTCTGAGGCTGCGTCGTCATCGGAATCGGCTCGAGGAGCATCCTTATCGAGGGCAGGGGAAGCGCTCGACGCACTCGAATTCCCATTCAGCTGACGCCAAGCCCCAGATGTCCACCTGTGCGTAAAAATAGTGCTTTAAGAAAGAACGCAACAAATCCCGACAATTGAAACCGAACGATCAAAGTTCGGTTGGATACCGGTAGTTCAATTATCGCTATTGCGACACCACGATGCCACAACAAGCTTTTTTGGGAAAAAAAGAAAACATACGTCAATAAGACGGTAATTTGACGAGTGCATTTTTCGATGCGACCTTGGCTGACCTTAGACGCCAGTTCGTCAGTTATGATTGGTAAGCGCGTGTCGACAGTCGAGCTCAGCGTCTGAGCGCAGCCTTCACCGACCCGCTGATGCAAAGGCCAGATCGATAAAGCCCACAACCAAAGTTGTCAGTTCGTATATTTGCCTCACAATCGCCTTCGATTTCTTCCGAGCACCTTCGCGAGAATTCTAGCAGCACGTCCCATTGCTCCCATCGTTCATGCGTCTCTTAAAAAATGATCCACCTATCACCGTATCAGCATATTCGCGTGTCCTCTCCCACCACGAGTTACCCTGATTCTGTCTTGATTGAATTCTGTCCCAAAGGTTGAGGTATAGGCTCTTGCTTACCTGCCCAGCCCTCCTCGTCGTCCTCGCTGACCAGTACATTATTAAATTAGAATGTCTGGCCAATACAGTGATTACCCGAGCGAGTACGGCTCGGCCGCCGCTGCCCCGGCGAGCTACGCCCCCGCCGCCGATGCTGGTGCCCCAGCAAGCTACCCTCCCCCTGCCGCTGCTCCCGCGGCAGACACCGCCATCTACGTCGGCAACCTTCCTTATAGCGCTAGCGAGGAGGAGTTGAGACAAATGTTCGGCACCTACGGCGAGGTCACTCGTGTCAACATCGTCATGGATCGGTACCTCGTTCTTTGCTTCCTCTTTCCTTTCCCCAAGAAGGTCTGTTTGACTTTTTCTTTCAGACGAAAAAAATTGTAATATTTTATCATATTCAGACTTATTGTTGGTGTGCATATTTGATGTTGGGGCGGCCTGCCACCCCCACCCTGTTTTTCCTGAACTGTTGGCTCGCACTTTTTCTTGCCTCTTTCGCATTTCGGGCTGATTATCTTTTTAGCGAGATGAACCGTCCCCGCGGCTATGCGTTCGTGCACATGTTGGACGCTCGCGCGGCTGACGATGCCATCAAGGCTCTTGATACTACTGGTACCCTCGCTCAGTGTTCCTTTTGCACCCCACATCCTGATAATTTCGCTCTTCAGATATGAATGGCCGTGCTCTTCGCATTAATCTATCGCAAGGCGGTGGCCGCGGTGGCGGAGGTGGCGGTGGAGGTGGTGGCAGGGGTGGTGGTCGTGGCGGTGGATATGGTGGCGGCAGGGGTGGTGGAGGCGGCTACGGTGGTCGCGACGGCGGTGGCTATGGTGGCGGAGGCGGTGGCGCTTCTTACGGCAGCTACCAGTCTCGCTCTGGCGGAGGCGGCGGCGGCTACCAAAGTGGTGGTGGCGGCGGCGGCTATG
>Ga0154020_10003074_pt1 | contig 20228 bp, 19 predicted proteins | sample Klosneuvirus_201_FD_109709 | JGI IMG/M metagenome (GOLD analysis project Ga0154020, IMG submission 109709) | Active sludge microbial communities from wastewater, Klosterneuburg, Austria - Klosneuvirus_20160825_MG | ecosystem: Engineered > WWTP > Aerobic digester > Activated sludge | place... | reverse complement strand
CGCCGTGGCTTTGTAGTATTCTTTTTCCAAGAGCGGAGTTTGCGCCGGTCGTTTATATGTTTAGACTATCTTTATGGCTACAGAGGAGAATTTGAATAAACACCCAGCCGCTATGAATTATAGCGATGAGGAAGGATCTGAGAGTGAAGGCCTTACGCCGCCTTTTCAGACGCCAAAAGGGATGCATGATATTTTGCCTCCTGATCATGAGTATCACACTTATCTCAAAAAAATTGTACGCCACCGCTGCCGTCAAGCCGGCTTCAAGCGTATCACTACCCCAATATTGGAATATACAGAGGTTTTTAAACGTACTATTGGAGAAGTGACTGATATTGTCAGCAAAGAGATGTACACTTTCGAAGATCGCAAGGGGAGATCACTGACCTTGAAACCTGAGGGAACCGCTTCTATCTGCCGCGCCTATATACAACATGGCATGCAGAATTTGCCACAACCTGTTGAGTTTTTTTATATTGAACCGCATTTCCGCTATGAAAGGCCGCAAGCAGGTCGCTATCGCCAATTCTGGCAGTTTGGCTTTGAAGTAATGGGAGAAAGTGATCCCGCTCTGGATGCTCAGGCCATTCTTTTGGCTTATCGCATCTATGGGGATTTGGGAATTGGAGACACTTTGAAATTACAAATCAACAATATCGGGGATTTGAATTCTCGAAAAATTTATACGGAAGCTTTGCGTGATTATTATTTCGGAAAAGAGAGATACTTGTCAGAAGAAGACAAACAACGCTTGCAAAAAAATCCGCTGCGTATTTTGGACTCTAAACATGAAGATACAATTATTCTCAATCAATCGGCGCCGAAGTTCAAAGATTTTATTTCCAAAGAAAGTCAGGAATTTCATGATGAAGTGCTAGAATATCTGACCGACCTGGGTATTCCCTATGAAGAAAACGAGACATTGGTGCGTGGATTGGACTACTACAATCAAACAGTTTTTGAATTTTGGGATGGGAAGAAAGGCGCTCAGAATTCCGTTGGTGGTGGAGGCAGATATGATGGTTTGATGGAAATATTGGGTGGACCAGCTACTCCAGCTATTGGTTTTGCCATGGGGCTTGAACGCGTGATTGCTCAGATGAAGCGCAATAAAGTCCGTGTACCAAGCAAGGATGATTTACATGTTTTTGTGGCTCAACTTGGGCGACAGGCCAAAAAAACTTGCTTACCGCTGATTAATGAATTGCGTGATCGTGGCGTGAAAACAATGGGAGCTCTGGGGAAAGGCGCCATCAAGAATCAATTAAAAATTGCTGATCGTTTTAAAGTTCCTTACTGCGTGTTGATAGGTCTGACCGAGGTTCGTGAAGGCACGGCTATTATTCGTAATATGATCAAGGGAAGTCAAAAAACTGTAAAAATGTCTGAAGTGGTAGAAGAAATGGTGAAGGCCATAGGCAAAAATAATTTAGACTTCTACGACCCTAAAGACCCGGTTAATGAATAAAAAATCTCCCAATCAGAATAAGTTAGATTTATTGTTGAAAGTATTTCTAGTGCTGGTTGTGGTCGTTGCAGGAGCGAGATTCGCCTTCAATTCTACGCCCAATGGGGAGAATGCTTTAGGCAATTCGAGCAAGAGTAATTTCGCCATTTGCTTGATGGAAAAGGGGGCGATCATGTATGGTATCGATACATGTGAATACTGCCAGATTCAGAAAAAAATGTTTGGATCTGACTTTGAAAAAATCAATTATATCAACTGTGATTTCGACCAAAAAAGCTGCACTGAAAAAGGCATAATGAATTACCCTGTTTGGGAAATAAAAGGTCAGCAGCTGCTCGGGATACAAACCTTTGATCAATTAGCAAAAACCACCGGTTGCGTGGCTCCAAAATAAAAATTAAATAAACAAATATGGCTATCAAAAAAACAACAACAAAAACCAAGAGCAGTTCATTAAAAAAATCTGCACCTAGAAAAGCCAAGGTGGCCACCAAAGAGCATATTATAGAGAAAAAGTTGGGCTCAATCATGGACAGCACATCAAAATCCTCTCTTTCCAGTAAATCTAAAAAGAAATCTAACTTCCCTTGGTGGGGGCTGGCTTCATTGTTGTTGGTTTTGGTTTTTGGAACAATTCTATTGCTTGAATACAATAGCGACTTCAAAAACAACTTTAGCAGGATGATGAGTTACAGTGGTTTTGGCATGATGCAAGGTGCCCAGGACGACGAGGCAAAAACTCCGTTTATGATGAAAATGCATGTCGTCTTTAACAAAGATGATCAGAATATGAAAAGTACAATTGAAAAATACTTACAAAATATTGAAAAAAATCTACCTAATACAAAAGTTGAATCTACCTGGTTGGATAAGAATGATGCCCAGGGACAAGCGCTGATTAGTAAATTGGGGGCTAAATATTTGCCAATTTTTGTCACTGACTCAAGTATTCAAACTCATCCTAAATTTTCCGCCTTTAGTGGGGCTGTTACAACAAAGAATGGGGAATATGTACTCAATTCTGAAGGAATGGAATATATAGAAATACCGACAGTTGGAGATGGACGTGTTTTGGGAGCTTCTCCGGCAAAAGCTAAAGTAACCATTATTGAATATGCCAGTATGAGCTGTGGGTATTGCAAAATGATGCACCCTATATTGCAAAATATTGTTAAGAAATATGGAAAACAAGTTAGTTTGGTTACTAAAAACTATGATCGTGGTGGTGTAGACTCGCTTACTGCTCAGGCGGTAGAGTGTGCGGCGGATTATGGCCGTTTCGATCAGATGCTCACTGCTATGTACAATCGTCAGGCCGGTTTTGCTACAGCGGCTCAGGCAGAAGGAAAAGTTGAGGAGGGTGTTTATACAGAAATTAAAGCTGCAGCAAAAGAAGCTGGCGTAAATGGTGATAGAGTGTTGTCCTGTGTGAAGGCTGGTAAGTACGCTGATAGAATTGCCAAACAAACGGCTGAAGGGCAGGAATTTGGAATTGTTGGGACGCCTAGCTTTTTCATTAACAATAAATTTATCGGTGGGGCAGCGGAAGAAGCTCAATTCACCAAAATAGTTGAAGAAGAATTAAATAAATAGAAGTGAAAAAAAAACTCTTAGCTGCGAGTGTTGGCCTGATCAGTATGGTCTCAGCAGTTTCACCACTGCAGGCACTTACTGCTCCGTTTCCCGATATTGCTGTGAGTAGTGAGAATGCGGCAGCAATAGATTTTCTAAAAGGCAAAGGGATTATTGCGGGCTATCCGGATGGGTCTTTTCAACCCAATAAAACTATCAATAGAGCGGAAGCTTTGAAATTGATTTTCTTGGCCAGAAAGGTTTTGAAAATTGAAGATGCTGCTGGATCAGCCCAAGTCACTTTCCCCGATGTGAAAAGTAAAGATTGGTATTATGAATATGTTCAAAAGGCTGCAAAACTGGGAATTGTAAAAGGTTATGAAGACGCTACTTTCAAACCGGCTAATGAAATTACGGCGGCTGAAAGTTTGAAAATTATTGAGGTGGGTTTGATTCCGACTTTTCAAAGCACTTCGGTTGCGACTGCTCCATTTACTGATGTAACGATTGATAGGTGGTATGCTCCTTTTTTGGCTTATGCAAAAAGTAAATTTTTTGTCGAAGCCAAGGGGGATGGGAGTTATGGGCCAGAGAGAAAAATGACTAGGGCTGAATTTGCTGAAGCGATTTATCGTGTGGTTTATACGCAATCAAATAGTTTGGAGAAATATCCGCTGAATTTGAATTGGCAGTACTGCAATAATTTTGAATTGGGCTATAAGATCAAAAGGCCATATGCCTGGGAAGTGATACTGGCTGGTAAGCAAATAATTTTCTGGAGAAAAGATCAAGCCAATGGGCAGGTAAGTTTCGCCAGGGTTTATCCAAATAGTGCGGCAGCTGTGGTGGCGGTAGATGATAATTTGTCTAAGTTGTCTTTGGAAAAATATTTGGCTTTGATTGATTATGGAGATGGTTCCAGCAAGGCTTTATCGACTATGAATGGCTTACCTTATGCTTCAGTACAAATAGATAAAAGTGGATTGCAGGATAGTTATTTTCAATTGGCCAATGGAAAGATTGTGGCAATTTATGCACAGATTGGGGATGGGACATTGAATGCGCAATTGAAAGAAGAGATTTTGAATATTATTGGTAGTGTCAAAGAATCGAATTCAGTTGATGCCAATGAGAAGAGTTGTTTGGTTATGGATGCTGAAATTAAAGCAAGTGAGGCTGGAAATACAGTTTCCACAAAAGATCAGTTAATCAGTGAATTAATGAAATTTGTCTTGGTGAATGGAAAGGCAGAGCAGGCTTTGGGTAAAATAAATGATGAAATTATTATTGAAACGGATTCGATTGGGATTGGGACTGGACCGGTTGATTATTATTATTCAGCCAGTGTGAATTTGAGTTTGAAAATTGATAGGAATTCCGCAACAGTTCTAGCTTCCGAGACTGGAAAAACAAGTGCATTTTAATTTAATAGATATGAAGAAAAATATAATTTTATTGATACTGATTGCAGGCATTATCAGTGGCTGCCAATCAGATCTGGAAAATAAAGTAAAAGTAGAAAGTCATGGAAGACCTTACTCAGTAGGCCCAAAATCTTCTCCGGAAAATAGTCGTGGGCCAACTTCTGCGCCACCAGAGAGAAAAGATGAAGGCTTAACTGAAGCCCAGGCCATAACTACCAATGAAAACATCCGACTAACCTTGCCACGCAAGACTGAATAAAAGCCATGCCTTTGTCTACTTTGAAAAATATTACTATAGTCGCTCATCGGGGCGGCCAACGCGGTTATTTACCGGCGAATACTTTGGAAGCTTTTCAATGTGCTGTGAAAAATAAAGTTGGGGCGATTGAAATGGATATTAGGCTTAATCATTGGAATAAGACGTTTTACCTGGCCCATGATTTGATTCATAAACCTGGAGCCCATCGGAATTTTTTTCATAAAGTGGCCGAATTGATGCCGCCAAAGACTACACTTTACTGTGAGTTGAAAACCTATACGTTGGTGAATTCGTATTATGCCAGAGCGTTTTTGGAGACTGTGAAAAAATATAATTTGGAAAAACAGATAGTGGTGATGTCTTATAATCCTTTTGTACTAAGCCAATTGAGAAGAATTGGTTACAAGGGGCAGGTTGGGCTATTGATTGGGTCTCGCTGGATGTTTAATTTGGCGCGGGTCTTTTTGATTCGGAAAATTCGGCCGGATATAATGATGTTTTCCAGATTAATGATATGCAAAAAACGAGTGAAATATGCTCGAAAGCACAAGAGTAAGATCTATATGTATGTGGCAAATCGAGAAAAGGACTGGCGGAGAGGGATTGCTTATAATGTGGATGGGTTGATAACTGATTATCCGGTGAGACTTAGGGAATACTTAAAATCTCATGGGGTGAAATTTGACTAAACTATGGCGTGGACGCCGCAGTTTAGGAGTCTTATTCTTCGAATTTGTAGAGAGTTCCGGGAGTTATGGAGTGGGTTAGTTTGTCGTGTTTGGGGATGGTTTTTTCGGGTTCGGAGGGGTGGGTTGCGGCTGGGGTGTGGTTGTTTTTTAATTCTACTTTAGCGGCGGGGGGGAGTTGATTTTTGCTGACGGACTGCGCTAAGTCTGGTTGGCTTGGAGTGGGGACTTCGATCTGTAATCGCTTTGATTGATAGGCTTTGATTTTGTTGATGATGTCTTGGCCAAAGGAAGCGAAAGTGACATCTTTAACTCGGAAGCCGGCGGCTTTGGCATGTCCGCCACCGCCATAGAAAGCGGCGATTTCGCTGGCATCAACACCTTCGGCTATGGTTCGAATGCTTCCGGAAAGTAGATTACCGTCTTTTTCTTTTAGTAAGAGGATGACATCTACATCGGGAGCATTGGACATTAATTCATCGATAATTCCGCCAGTTTCCTCGGATTTACTGCCGGTGTCTAGAAGATCTTTATGTGTAATAACTGACCAAAGGAAGCGATGAGATTTTTCAATGCGAATATTGGTGAGTACACGGCCCCAGAGACGTAGAGTGGAGAGTTGTTTAGTTTTATAAATATGCTGAATAATTTCCTGCTGGCGCGCTCCCCTTTTGATCAACTTGGCGGAATTGGCAAAAGATTTAGGATTGGTATTGGAATGTTGAAATGAGCCGGTATCGGTAATGACGCCGGAAAGAAGTAATGTAGCGATATCTTCATCAATTAATTCCTGACCATGAATTTCCTCTAGGGACTCTAGTAGAGAAAGAATTAGTTCGGTAGTGGAAGAACTCATTACATCGACATGATTGATCAAGCCAAAACGTTCATTGGAAGGGTGATGATCGATATTGATAACTGGAATTTCGCTGAAAAGTTTAATATTGTCTTCATAAAATCGGCCCAATTGCTGGGGTGAAGCTGTATCGACGGTGATAATTAAGTCATAGCGATTTTGGCCGTGGGAGAAACTGACGTTTTCGGCGCTGAAACGACCTTTTTTGGCAGTAAGGATAATATTTACTTTATTTTCCTCAACTTGGCTTTGAATGCTGGCCAATTCGGCGTCCTTTGTGTTTAAAGTGAGAATAAAATCCGGGCTGGGAGTGAATTCACTGGTGATCGAACTGACCATTGGGAGGAATTGAAGAGCTTCGGGAATGGGATCAGCGCAAACTACAGTACTAGTTTTCCCCAATTTGCGTAGAGCCAAATACATGGCGACAGAGCTACCTAGAGAGTCCCCATCTGGAGGGCTGGAAGGCATAATCAGTATGCTCTCTGCTTCTTTGATTAATTTAATAATTTGATCTTCGATATTTTTCATTGGGGGAGGTTAGGGAGAAGCTAAGAACTTATGATTGATAATGTTTATTTGTAGGCATCTTGGTATTATACAATATATTCGGACTTTTGCAAATACCAATAAACTAAGAAAGATTGATGAATGAGCGTAACTAAATCAATGGGGTGGTGTCAAGATGACGCGGACTGTAAAGTGTTGTGAAAGTTGGTGCAGCGGAAATCGAGGTTGCCCGAGCAACTTGGCGCTGAATGTGCCTACTTAAGCCACTCGTAAATCCACTACCTGAAATTGGATAGACTCGCGGCCGTTCCAAATGTTTTTTTCTAAATGAAAGGCTAGATCGAGGCGTTGGTGGGAGGTGATTTCTGGGAATAATTTGCCTAATTTGAAGGCGATGGAGGAAAATTTGCCGTTGGTGGTGCGGGATTGGAAATGTAAGTGATTTTGGTCTTTTCCAACCATTTTGAACTCTGCTACTTCAACATTTGGAATCATAAATAGAGGTTTTTCATTGCCGGCACCAAAAGGCTCCATTTGGCTAATTAAACGGAGGAAGTTATCATTGATATCGCTATGTTGAACAACTGCATCCAACATCAAACCAGCGGCAAAGTCATGATTTTCCAATTCTTGGGTGGCATAGGCGGAAATTCTTTCCACAAACTCTGCTAGATTGGCTTTATTTAGACTAAATCCGGCTGCCTGCGCATGTCCACCGTAATGACTAAGGAGGTCTTTGGTGGCATTGAGTGCGTCAACAGCGTTAAAGGCCTCATTACTGCGAAAAGAAGCCACTAAATGGTCGTCAAACTCCTGTAATATAATAGTCGGGAATCCGTGTTTTTCCACCATACGACTGCAAATCAAACCGACAATTCCAACATGCCAATCAGGGCTCCAAGCAACAAAGATTTTGCGATCTTTGGGCCACTCGGCAAATTTCAAATCAGCCTCGAGCATAGCCTTTTGAACCATTTGTTGGCGCTCGGAATTAAGTTGTTCCAAATGACGTGCCTTGGACTTTCCTTCGTCTGAACTGCCGTTATGCAAAAGCATTTGGAGGGCGTAATAGGGGTGGTCGATGCGGCCGGCGGCATTGATGCGTGGCCCGATTTTGAAACCGATATCGGTGACGCCGAGTTTTTGGGAGATGTCTATACCTGCTGATTCCATCAATAAACTCAGGCCTGGCCAATTGGACTTTTGCATTGCTTCCAAGCCATATTTGACGATAATTCGATTTTCTCCGAGTAGGGGCCCTATATCTGCTACAGTCCCTAGACTAGCTAAATCCAGCAGAGAATAGAGGATGCGGTCTCGCTCTGCACCTTCAAAACGATCAGTGATCAGAGCGGAGGCCAATTTAAAGGCAACTCCAGAGCCTGTTAAACCTTTGAAGGGATAGGGACAATCGGCCTGTTTGGGATGGAGGATGGCATAGGCCAATTCAGGAATTTGCTCCGGGATAGTGTGATGGTCGGTAATGATGACATCTATGCCGAAACCGGCAGCTTTGGTGATTTGTTCACGGCAGGAGATTCCACAATCGACAGTGATGAGGATTTTTACTTCTTTTTCTTTGAATTCATCAATAAATTTTATATTTAAGCCATAACCATCATTGACGCGATGAGGGAGGCGATAGGAAAAGTTGGCCCCGCACAATTTGAGCGTATTACAGAGAACGGCAGTACCGCTGATACCATCCACATCATAATCACCAAAAATAATAATTCTTTCCTGCTTTTCAATGGCACGATTGAGGCGTTCGACAGCCTTGTCCATGTCTTTCATCAGGAAGGGGTTGTGAAAGCCTTTTTTATAATTAGGGCTGAGATAAGAATTCACGGCGTCCGGGTCGGAAATATGGCGATTTTTAAGTATATTTTGAAAAATATCTAATTGCGGATCTTGTGGTTTGACCAGCCATTCGCGGCCTAGGAGAGATTTCGTGGGAGTTGATAGCATGGTGGAAAATTTAGTTGGATGATATTTCGGCAATTATCCGTGAGAAATCTTCCCCGGAAATTGAGTATACTTGGGGAATTTTTCTAAACCAAGTTAATTGTCTTTTGGCGAAATTGCGGGTGTTTTTTTGGAAAAGTTCTATAGCAGCTGCGAGCGTGATTTCACCCTGGAGATAATCCCCTATTTCCTGATAGCCCAGCGACGTCAAGGAGGATAATTCACGCCCGTATTTTTGTAATAGAAGTTGGGTTTCTTGGACTAGACCGGCCGCTATTTGTTGATCTATACGAGATTCAATTCTTTGATAAAGTTCCGCGCGAGGCCAATCTATTTGGAGGTAGAGCGTGAGATAGGGGGAATTGCCACGTTTATTGGATCTAGGCAAATCAGTTTGGGAAGCGATTTCGATGGCACGTATGACATAGCGAAGATTATTTGGATGAATAGCTAGAGCGGCTTTGGGATCAAGGGTTTGCAGAACTTTATAGACAGCTAAATTCCCCTCTCGGTCAGCGATTTCTTGATATTTCTGGCGAAGTACTTGATTTGGTTCAGATTCAGGTAATTGGTAATTTTGGGTAATAGCATTGATGTATAAACCCGTGCCACCGACCAGTATAGGCAATTTGCCGGCTTGATGGACTTGATCAATTAATTCTCCGCTGACTTTTTGAAAATCAGAGAGTGTAAATATTTCGTTTGGTTTGAGATAATTAATTAAATGGTGCTTTACAGTAGACAGCTCAGAGTGGGTTGGAATTCCACTGCCAATGTCCATTTCCTGATAAATCTGGCGGGAATCGGCAGAGATAATTTCCCCGTTAAAGGCTTTCGCCAAAGCAATACCCAAGGCTGTTTTACCTGAGGCCGTAGGGCCTATCACAGCAATCAAAGGGATTTTTTTTTGCTCCTGACTTTCCAACAGGTGGTCAGAAATAATTTTCTTTAATTGTGGGGTTTGCTCGATTTTCATAAGTTAATTGTAGGTTACTATCAAAAGGATTTTCAAGGTAAGGTTGGATTGACTTTATTCTTAATTGGAAGTGGAGTAGGATGTTGATTGTTAGTTTAATTTATTTCTTAAAGTAAAAAATATGGCACATCACAAAGGAGTATGTTGGGTAGTAATGGCTCTAGTAATTGTTGGTGCAGTAAACTGGGGACTTGTTGGATTGGGCGGACTAATTGGCAATCCTGGTTTGAACGTTGTGCACCTGCTTCTAGGTGGATTACCTGCAGTTGTTGAAAGTCTAGTTTATTTGTTGGTTGGAGTTGCTGGTATTTTCTTGCTAGCAGTTCATTGCAAAAACAAAGATTGCGGCTGCGCGAAAATGTAGGAAACTCACTACTTTTGATTTTACGTTGTCACTGTAGAAAAAATAAGTTGAGCCGTATTATGCATACTGTCTCAACTTATTTTTTCTTTGTTCCTAGTAAAATCAAAAGTAGTGAGTTTCCTGCTTGGTGGGGTGGGGGGCTGATCGGCTTCGCCTGCAGCACGTTTTCGCTTGACACTTTGAGGTTGAGACATTAAATTGCCCGTGTCAAAGACAGTAGGTAGGCGCGGAAAGGTCGTGCCGTAAAAACCTACCGAGACGCAGAATATAGGCTTGTTCATCCCCTTCTTGGCTTTTAGTCAAGTAGAGAGATATCGGTTTATTTGCACTCAACTGTCTAGGCGATTGAGTATTTTTTATTTATTTGGTCAAAATATGCCAATTACAAAATTACAAAAGGGCCAAACTCTAAAGGACTTGGAAGAGAAATTTTCCAGAGCCAAAGTGGTCTATTTTGCTGAAAACAAAGGCCTAAGCGTCAAGGATGCGACTAATCTCCGCAAAAAACTACATGATCAAGGTGTGGATTTTGTCGTAGCAAAGAAGACCTTGATGAAACTCGCCGCCAAGAATCAAAATCTCCCAGAAATTACTGATGAGACTATTCCTGGCCCAATCGCTGCGGTAATCGGTTATGATGAAGACATGATTTTGCCTTCCAAACTTGTTAAAGATTTTGGAGACACAGTTGAAAAGAAAGTTGTTTTAACTGGTGGCATCATGGAAGGAAAATTGCTAAGCAAAGCGGAAGCTATTGAATTGGCATCACTCCCATCAAAACAACAATTACTGGCTCGTTTGGTTGGAACTATGAAAGCACCACTTACTGGTTTCTACATGGTTATCAAAGGCTTGTTAGAAAAATCTCCTACTGCTGCAACTCCTGTTGCTGCTGAAGTAGCTGAGGCTGTTCCCCCTGTTGCAGAAATTGCAGCTGAAGCGGCTCCTGCTGCTTAAATATCTCGTTAATTATTAATTATTAATATTTCTCAAATGTCAGAAATTAATCTAAGCAAAGATGCTGAAAAGATCCTCGAAATGGTAGGAGCTCTCTCAGTGCTCGACCTGGCTAATTTAGTTAAAGCTATGGAAGAAAAATTTGGTGTTAGCGCTGCTGCACCGATGATGATGGCTTCAGCAGGGGCAGGTGCCGCTGCGGAGGAAGAATCTTCAACTGTAAAAGTTATGTTGATGAGTGGCGGTGGTCAAAAAATCGCTGTTATCAAAGTAGTTCGTGAAATAACTGGTCTTGGGCTCAAGGAAGCTAAAGACTTGGTAGATGCAGCTCCAAAAGAAGTAAAGGAAGTTGCTCGTGCCGAAGGTGAAGATATGAAGAAAAAATTAGAAGAAGCTGGTGCGACTGTGGAATTGAAATAATTCTATTCAAGGTTTCACTGACTCGACTTCAATAAAATTGTCCTCACGTTTTGTTAACACAATACGTTGAGGGCTTTTTTTATTGGCTGTTTTGTGCTAGAATATGGAGATTAATTAATAAACCGCGATGGAGAATATTAACCTGGGAGACCTAAATGTTGGGGCTGGTGGCGATGGGAAAGCAGCGCCAAAACCTCAAAATGACGCCTCTAGCAAGCCAGAAGAAGTAACAAAGCCGGCTTCAATTTCCATAAATTTCACACCTAGTATCCCCTCTGCCGCTAAACCAGCTCTGCCTCCTGTGGAAAACTCTAATCAGCCAAAATTGATTAAAATGGAGGTGAAACGTGAAGATTTAAAAAAGGCTGATGATGCTGTAAAACCCAACTTAACTCCTAAAAAAGGGTTTTTGAGTGGGATTTTCGGTAAGAAAGCTGAAGTTCCCCCTGTCCAAGCAAAACCAAGTGCGGCTTGGGGCTCTGCTTTGGATGTTCCAAAAGAGGCTAGTGCTCCAATTGTAGTTAATAAATTGCCTACTAATGCTGCTCCTGCGGCTCCGGCAGCTGTGAATTTGACTGCCAAACCAGCGGATCCGCTCTTAAAAGCAGCAAGTTTGACCGCAAAAACGCCTGATAAAACTGAGTTTTTCTCCAGTAATGCCCTGCAGGAAAAGGCTGGTGGGAGTAAATTGATGGAAAACATTACTACGCAAAAAGCGCAGCTGGAAAAACCGAAAATGGCTGATTTGCTTGGGAAAAAATCGACTATTTTGGAAAAGAGTATTGAACAAGAATCTCAATTAAAATTGACCAAAAAACTTCGAATGATGCAATTTGCCGCATTGTTTGTAGCGGTGGTTGCTGTGGCTGGTAATGGCTATTTTTACTATCAGTTAAGCCCTGGAGCGGATTTGCTGGGATTTGCTAAATATAATTTTGACTCCAATCTGCGCAATGATCTTTTTAATCTCAATCAAAGTTTGAAATCTGTTCAGACCGATTTAAATAAATATAGATATTTGACAGGACAGTTGTATTTGAATCAATTTGGATATGAAAGTACGCGCTTTATCGATGGAATGGCTAATTTGGAAAATCCAAGTCAAATTGCAGAAAAATCTGAAATACAAAGTATTGTTACTGAAGCAAAAACTAAAATGCCAACTCTATTGGCTGGGGTAAAGAAAAATCTTGCTCAACCTGTAACAGTGGAAACTTATACTACTAGAGGTGAAGAAGTAATTGACCCGGCCATGGTGGATAGCGAATTCCAGCGTGAATTGCGTTTGGCTATCAGTGGTGAGAAAAAAGCTCTTCGTGATAATAGTAATCAAAGTAATTTAGAAGTACCGGTTAGTGCTTTGGCCTTTTTTGATAATGCCGCCAAGTTGGTGGGAAATGGGAAATTAATCAGTAATTTGAATGCCAGAACAGTGGATGCCTTTAAAGCTGAGGCCGATCAGTATGAACAAAGTAATGATGCTGCGCAAAGATCTGCTTTCCGTGGCTATATAGATAATTTGCTAGCTTCTACTAAAGTGAATTTGGCTACTATCAGTAATTTGCGGAACTCTAGAATAAAATGGTCTGAGGTAATTAATAGAATTGAGAAAATTACCAATAAAGTAAATTCTGAGCATAATAGTGGGCTGGGATCTGGGAATGCCAGTAAAATTGAATATAGCAGTTTTGATTTTAATTCAGAGACTGGAAAAGTTAGTGTAAGTGGTGTCAATACCACACAAAGCGGAACCAATCGTGAGGTGATTACTTATTTACTGGAGGCCTTTGAAGCTTCTCCGGAATTTAAGAATGTTTCCAATAGGTCTTTCCCCCTTTCCAAAAATACTAATCTATCCGGAAGTAATAGCTATACCTTGAATTTCAAAATTGATATGGAGGTGGAGCGAGGAGCTTTCTCTAAATTAAATGCACCAATTGCCGATTTGGCTCAAGCAAAAAATAATGAGATCAAAGTGCCAGTTAAACGTAATCAATAATTATGACTAATCAATTAGTTACAAAAAGGAAAATCCAGCAAGGTATTATGAAATATGCTTTGTTTACCATTGCCATAGTGGCGATAGGCGGATATTTTGGCTTTCAACATTATAATGAATATCAGGCTGCCAGTACGGCTTTGAGCCAAGAAAATCTAAAACTTGCTGAGCTCAAGGGTGCTGCTGATAAAATCAAAAAAGAGTATGGCGAATTGAAAAAAGATATGGATAAGGCCAACTCAGGGGTAAATGAATCAATTGAAAAAATTCTGCCGGCCAGTGAAAATTTTACGGATTTGGCCAGAGATTTGGATAAATATTTTCTCAATACCAGTTTCGGGGTAGCTCCGATGTTTTTGAGTGATTTGCGTTTCAATGCAGCGAGAACTGGCGCAGAAGAATTTGCGACTTTGCCATTTTCCATGAATATCAGTGGGGACGAAGTTGGATTGAAGCAATTTTTAGACTTTATAGAAAAAAGTGGTGATTTAAATAGCAGATCTAGATTGCTGGATATTGCCAGCGTTACTTTGAGTTATCAAAACAGACAGGCAAGTACTGAAGAAAATGCGGCTACTTCAACTCCGACAGCACTCAGTGCAGCAAAATTAATTACCGCTTCGATCAATTTAAATGCTTATTTTCAAAAACCGCTGGAAAATAACTCAACGGCTACAAATAAATAATGGAAAACCAAGAATTAAATAATCAGGCAACAACTGTGGTAGAGCCGACAACGGCTGCCGCTGCTCCGATGGCCGCAGCAACTACAATAGCGGCACCGAACCCGAAGCTGCAATTGCTTCAGGAGGCGATTTTGTCTGGGAATATTCCACAGATGGTTTTGAATGTGATTAGTTATGCTTTGGATTTGCGATCTTCTGATATTCATATTGAGCCTGAGACTTTCACAGTGCGCTTGCGCTATAGAGTTGATGGCGTTTTGCGACAAATTGTCGAATACCCACTAAATATTCATCCGGCAGTGGTGTCCAGAATTAAAATCATGTCTAATTTGAAAATTGATGAACAGAGAATTCCGCAGGACGGACGCTGTGAAGTGACTACCAAAGACAATCGTGAGATGGATTTACGTGTATCTACACTGCCAACGGTCAATGGAGAAAAGATAGTGATGCGTATTCAGGATAAATCCCGCAAAATTCCTGGTTTGCCAGAACTGGGATTGGATCCACATAATTTTCAATTATTAGTTGATGCCCTGGACTTACCAAATGGAATTATTTTGACTACTGGGCCTACTGGTTCAGGAAAAACCACTACTCTTTATTCGGCCTTGAGCCGTTTGAATAGTGTGGATGTAAATATTTTGACTATTGAAGACCCGGTGGAAATTCAGATGGATGGCTTGAATCAGAGCCAGGTGCATCCGGATATCGACTATACATTTGCCTATGGGCTTCGTACCGCCCTTCGTCAGGATCCCGACATTATCATGGTGGGTGAAATTCGTGATCAGGAAACTATTCAAACGGCTATTGAAGCCTCGCTAACAGGGCATTTGGTGCTTTCGACTATACATACCAATAGTGCCATTGAAACTCTCACCCGTATCGATAACCTCGGCGTGCCGCCATTTTTAATGGCTTCAACTATAGAATTGATTATTGCTCAACGTTTGGTACGCCGACTTTGTCAAAAATGTAAAATCCCTGATCAACCGGAGCAGAAAACGCTTACCCGCATCAAAACATCTTTGGAAAATATTGGGGTGCCTGGAATGGTGACCAAGGAGCAAATTGATAAGCCAACTTTTTGGAAAGAAAACCCGACAGGCTGCAGTGAATGTGATGGAATTGGATATAAAGGACGTGTCGGTCTCTATGAGATTATGAGTATGAATAATGAAATTCGCCGAATGATTTTGGATAAAGCTTCAGCATTGGATATAGAAAAAACGGCTATGAAAAATGGCATGGTGACGCTGGAACAAGATGGTGTTTTGAAAGCTCAACAAGGTATGACTTCTCTGGATGAAATTTATCGCGTAGCCAAAAGAATGGAATTATAAGCCAGAAAATTATGACAGAAAGACAAACAAAAGGGTTTTACCAAGATATAGAGTCGCAAGAGACTTTTACAGTCGGACAGGAAGCCGGACATGCTGCCGTTGGGGCGTCCGCCAAGCCTGTGGAGAAAAGTGAAGGCCTGGTGATGAATATTGGTTTGGATGCTCAGAAAAACAAGAAAGTGTTTTTGAATAAATCTGGTTTTACAAGCAAATATACTGGGAATAGTATTTTCGATGCCTATACAAGATTTAATGACTACCTGATCGACCATAATCGCATCAAGGTAAAGGAAATTGCCGTGACGTTTCGTTTGCTGGCAACTATGATAAATGCTGGTATTCCATTGATTAAATCCTTGAATACTTTGGGGGTGCAATCGGAGAAAAATCTTAAATTACAAAGAGTTTTGTTTGACCTCGCTCATCAAATCGAAAGTGGGAATAGTCTTTCTAAATCTTTAGAAAAATACCCTGATGTTTTTGCACCTTCACAAATTGGTGCCATACAGGCCGGTGAGGCTTCGGGACAATTGAATAAGACTTTTAAAAATTTGGCTGAAGAAGCTGAAAAATCGGCATCAATTGCTGGTAAAGTAAAGGGAGCGTTGATTTATCCGGTGGTGATTTTGACCTTGATGTTTGGTGTAATATTTTTGATGATGCTTTTGGTGGTACCGCAAATTTCCAAATTATATGTTGATTCAGGAAAAGAGCTGCCAATAGCGACCACAATTTTGATCAAGATGAGTGATATTACTGTGGCTTATTGGTGGGCGATACTCGCGGGGATTGCCGCTTTTATCTCTGCTCTAGGGGCCTGGAAAAAGACTAAATCTGGTAAATATTATTGGGATTTGTTTTTGCTGAATGTTCCAATTTTTGGGGATTTGGTAAAGAAGTCGACACTTTCCAAATTTTCATATGCTTTTGGTAATTTGCTAGGGTCTGGAGTGCCGATCATCCGAGCTATGGAAATTGTTTCTTCTGCAGTGGGAAATGAAGTTTATCGTAGGAGATTTTTATTGACGGCTGAGGATATGAAAAGTGGTATTCCGATGGCAGAGAATTTATCCAATAGTAAATTGTTTCCTTCCATGTTGGTGAATATGATTGAAGTTGGTGAGCAAACTGCGCAATTGGAGATGGTTACTCAGAAAGTGGCGGAATTTTATAATGAAGAGGTGAATAACTCGGTAACTGCTCTGACCAAAATAATGGAGCCGTTGATTATAGTGGTTGTTGGTGTGACGGTTGGTGGGTTGGTAGCTGCAATTATGTTGCCGATTATTCAATTGACTGATATTACTGGGGGCGCGTAGAGCGTTAAGGTGTTTTAAGTGGAGTTGTAAGCATTTTGGAGGTATATTGGTGATGATATACTAGCTTCATAATGATTAATTTATGTTTGATTTATTAGTCACGCTGCTATTTATTCCATTAGTGCTGTTGGTCTCAACGCCGTTTATCCTGGTGAAAAACCTATTTGGAATGGGAAATTACTGGCAAAATGTGAAGATTAGCTATAAAAACACTTTAAAAGTGCTGATCAAAAGACTTGATTGGACTGATAGATAATATGGTTATTTAGATTTAAATTTATGAATGCTAGATTGAAAGAAGTTACTTATGAATCTACGGGAGAAGTTCAGAAGGTCGGGTTGAGGGAAATTTCTGAAAAATCTATTAAAAAGATTGATGTTGATAGAACTTTTGAATCTATAGAAGCGGCACTTCGAGCACAGATTCCTAATATTGTTAAACTAGAACCGTCCGCTCATAGTCAGGTATTGGAGGTTAAAAGTTATTTAAATAGTGAAAAGCCAGAGGTTGAACATCATACTTTGGACGAGTTCCCGGAGGAGCCTTTCGGCCAAGAGGTAGGGCTGGAAAGTGTTTCGAGTTGGAAAAATCTAGCCGATCTGAAAATTGATCAATTTAGAACAGCGAATGTTCAAAAATGGCTTGTTCTAGCAAAAAATCTAAGTGAAATTGGGGGTCAATCGAGTTATCGGGTGGGAGACAGCCGATTTGGGTTGATTATGAAATATAATATTTCCAGTTTCAAGAAATTTGATGGAGTAGCTGAATGTCTATTCAATAATATTCTCAATGGAACAGCTGATGAGCGGGATGTTGATTTTGATGAGGTGACAATTTTGGAATGCCTGGATAAGTGGATTTTGGCTTATGTGAATCACTTGGCAGATCTGGGACAGGATATGAATCAGATTGATGAGGATTTGGCTAAGATTATTAGAAATTTGATTATTGCGAGGATTTATAATGATAAAAATGAGGTGTTGAATAGATTTAACAGTGATAAATTTAATGGCCCCTTGAGAGCATTTTTGAAAATAACACTGGCCGAAGCTACAAAGCATACTTTGCCGGGTGATGCGGTGGTATTAACTAGAACAGAAAAAATCGAAAGATCATTCCCCTCTCTAACGGCTTTGTTGAGTGATTTATCAAAGTCGACTGAACAATTGTTGGCAATTAAAAATTACGATAATCTACTAATTATTGAGGGTTTTGAGCGCAAATTGATAGAGTGTAAAGAGAGATTGATAAGACTTGAAAGTCAGTATGACTCAGATGAGGATGCTCAAAATCAATTGGTAAATATTAAGCAGAAAATATTTTCTCTTAGTGAGTTGTTGCGAGTAGCTAGAAAAAAAACTGAAGAGTATTTGGCTTTAGAAAAAGCCAAAAGTTATCTGCATTTTGATGCCAGTATTGGAGAGAAACTGGAGACACCCAGACCTTATAAATTTCCTGCTTTGAAAGGTAATATAGGCCGGATGATAGTGCTTTTCCCGGGGTGGGTATCTGTTGGGAATGCGCCTGCTAATATTCTGGAACTACCCAATGCTACTGATTTTCATGGAGAGCTTTCTTTTGATGGGAAACAATGGCTGGTTACTGAAAAAAATATCAAGCGTGGAAGCGAGCCTGTACGAATTGATGGGGAATGTTTGATGCCGACGTATGAAGGGCTTGCCTCAGACATAGTAACTAGAAAAAGCAAATCACCGGTTTCTCCATTGAAAAATGGATGCAAAGTTCGTTTTGGTAAGCATATACTTACTTATGAGGAAAATCATGAATTTACGCAAGCTGCCATCAAGATACATGTGGATAGATCTGTCAGTGAATACTTGGAGTTGGCTATATTATGCAAAGATACGGTTAGTGAAGATAATCTAAAGAAAGCAAAAGAAGGTATGGATTATCTTTTACTGAATGGGCTTATTACTAGAAATGAATATTTGGCTAAACAGCCGGATTATCTGATCAGGGCTGCTCTGCAGAATCCGGGGAATATTGGGAAGGCGCTGGTGAAAAATGAGCATGAGAACAAGGAAATTATGGAAAAGGAAAGAAATACTATTCGAGCCTCTGAACTTGCGGATTTTATCAAGAAATGTACTGCTAGAAAAATTAAATTATCTGCGGAGGAAACTGCTAACCTGCCGGCTTTATGTAAATTATTTGGAGGTGTGGAAAATAATTTGGACCGTGAAATTATTTTGAATACAATTGCTGCAGAGAAAGTGAGTGCACAGAAAAATGAAGAGGCGCTCCCCGATCTGATGAAGGGAGTTGAGAGTTCGGATGCTTATGATATAGCCCCACTGATTACCCTGTCTTTATGGTCAAAAAATGAGGATTATGAAAAACAGATGATAAAAGGAGTATATGTGAAAATGGAGCAGATTTTGAATAGTTTTTTTGAAGGAAGCAGCTTAAAAAACAGAAGAGTAGAAATAGCAGCTATGATTGAATTAGGGTTTAAGCCATATATTTTAAAGTTTATAGATGCTTATGTGAGCAAGGCTTTTCAAGATGGGAGTGGCGCCCCGGAAAGTGGGCGGAAAGATTTACCTCCTCAGCAATTAAAGAAATTACGAGAAATATTGATGACTCATTCTGATCAGGACTACAGAGATAGATTGTATAGGCGAATCAAGTTGGAGATGCAGATGTGAGGAATATATGAGAATGGCTGCCCTAGGACGAGATTTACGGATTATTGAACTTGCTTTTTGGAGAGAAAAGCCTTATAATAAACTGAAACTAAATAAAAATAACCAAAAATAAATATGAACTATAGAGTTTCGAAAAAAGGCTTCACGCTAATTGAGCTTTTGATTGTAATTTCAATCATCGGTATTTTGGCAGTAGCGCTTTTACCAAATGTACTCAATGCGCCAATCAGGGCTAGAGACGCAGCTAGAAAATCAGATATTGCGACTATTGTGAAGGCAGTGGAGACATATAATGTAGATAATGGAGGGTACCCAAGTGGTCCAATTTGCTTCAATGGTACGCTTCTTACTACTCCGAATGAGAAATTAAACAGCTTTTTTTCTGGTGGCGTTCCGCCAAAAGATCCTACAGGAGATTCCACTAGAGTAACTGTAGCTGGATGTAATGGAGGCTATGCTTTCTGTAAGAAAGACGGAAGTCCTTTTTCTTATGTGATTGTTGCAAAAATGGAGGATAAAAAGGCTAATAAACACGCTACCCCAGCCGATATGACTTCATGTGATGGTATGACAGCTGGCGTTGTTACTACTGGAACTGGAGCCGCAACTGATGTCTACGTAGTCGCTCAATAGGACTTAGACATAAATTAAAATAAAAGCCCTTTAGGAAACTAGAGGGCTTTTTAGTTGGTTTTGGATTTGCTGCCTTTTATTTTGACAAGGGAGCTTATCGTTAATAGAAGCTGGGGGG
>Ga0154020_10003073_pt1 | contig 20229 bp, 18 predicted proteins | sample Klosneuvirus_201_FD_109709 | JGI IMG/M metagenome (GOLD analysis project Ga0154020, IMG submission 109709) | Active sludge microbial communities from wastewater, Klosterneuburg, Austria - Klosneuvirus_20160825_MG | ecosystem: Engineered > WWTP > Aerobic digester > Activated sludge | place... | reverse complement strand
TTAAATTTCACCTGATCTGTTCGATGCATTCCCTTTAGGTTATTCATCGATGTCAGCGATTCGGCCAGCTGCTCCCAGTCGTCGTATACGTTGGCCAAAGCACGCCGATGGGCATCGGGTTGTGCCAATTCGATGTGAAATTTCAGGTTGGGGTCGTAGGCTGGTCCCCCTTTAGGCGGTGGACGCGTAGAGGTCGCCGGATCTTCGAGCGCTTCAATTTCCTGAAGGTCGAGTTGTGTCGTTGCAGCGGGGCCGGTCACTTCGAAGGGAAGGATGGCTTTCAGGGGTGAGTTGGTCAGGTCAGGTAACTGCAATCCACGGGGTCCTCCTATGAACAGAAGCCCGCCACCATCCTGAACAAACTTAACCAGGTTGTTCTGATACTCGGGCAGCAAAAACTGAAACAAGGTGAAATTCTGAATGATCACGACCCTGAAGTTGGGAAGTTCCTCGCGAAAAAGGCGCTCAACGGGAAATGGAATCAGGCTTAGTTCGCGCTCATTGGCCTGCTGGCTGTCCCAGGGGTCGCGAAGGATGAAAAAGCTGATCAGGTCATATTTGGGCTCTGATTTCAGGTACCGTCTTAAAAAACGACCATCCCAACTCGGACTGCCCAGCAGATGCAGAACACCTACCGTGTTGGGCAGAACTTCGAGCTGGGTATAGGAGACATTGTCCCAAAGCGCTTTTTCATGCGCTGTGGGCAGGGCTTTCACCGTAAGGAGGTGCTGTCCCTTCGCGATCGGCGGGATAAACAGCGGCACCGCTGCTTCATCCGATCCCGCCGCAAACTCCGCGTTGGCCGTGGCGACGGCGATGTCGCCTGCGAGAACCTGCACCTGCACGCGTTCCTCTTCATTCAAGGCCGCGGCCCGCTTAATCCCGATCTGAGCGCCAATAGGTTTTCCGTCAAACGAAAACGGTGGAACATCGGCGGAGGTAATCCAAATGTTGCGTTTGTCGGTCGGAGGTGTCCCAATGATCATCCCGCGTGCGTTCGCTCCGGCTCCACCCGTTGCAACTTCAGCGACAGCCGGGCCTTCGGTGCGTTTGCCCATTCCCCGAAGGCGCTTATCCCAGGGGATTGCCGGCCGCGAATCTCCCCCATCGGAAATAACGAGCCAGGGGTCGCCGCCAACCCGAAACAACCACGGTTCAAGAACCTGATTTAGCGGCGTCAATCCCTGGGAGGTTTCCTTGTCCTGCTCGGACAGGCGCTGTATTTTGGGATCGCAGCCAAATTTTGGGCAGACGTTGCTGACGGCCGCAATCACGGCCTCCGCCATTCCTAGCGGCGTCGCACTTTTAGCGAACGTTCCCCCGTCGCGGTCGGGAACCTTCATACTGTCAGAATCGTCCACAAGGATGTGAAGCGGACGCAGAGTGACCGTCCTGGGTAGATCTTCCGTGGCCGTCTCCGGAAAAAGAGCCAGAAGAACGGGAATCGTCCAGCCAAAACGCGCCGCCGCCGCCGAGATCCCACGCAGCGGACCAATATCTCGCGACCATGCAAAAGCGAGCAGCACGGCTGCAAACAGCAACATGGCGATCAAAATGGTGGCTTCACCCGTCACCGCAGCCTCTTTAAAATTTCCGGCAAATGGATTTGATCTTTTTTGTAGTCCGTCGCCAGTGCCACCATCATCAAATTAACGAACACTCTTACGGAGCGTTCTCGATCCGGCGCATTGGCGCATCCAGACGGAGGTGCATTTTCGCCGAGGCTGTCGAGAAATTTATAGGGTGCCGCAAGAATCGCCAGACGACCATCAAACTGAAACCCCTGCCAGACCATATTTTGGCACAGCGGCAAAGCATCCAGGAGATAGAAGCTCCGCATCACTTCGTGATCAGGCGGAATCGGCTGCCATACCCCTTTAAAATTTTCACGACTGAAAATCTTCTCCGTCAATTTTCCCAGCTGATCAATTCCCGGAGCACGATCGACGATCAGAAACCCTCCACGTTTAATCCAAAAAGCGATATCAGGTCTGATTTCTTCACTGCCGCGAGCGACGACATCTTCGAGACCGGAAACCCAGATCCAAGGTTGTTCCAGCGTGGTTTCATCAACTGCCGCTGACACGACCGGTCGTGGCGCCATCTCAATGCTGGTTCGCTGCGACACATCCCGCGCCAGAGCCGTGAATAAAATAGCGGGATTTTCAGTCCTCACGGTGGTGATCTGTACCTGTCCCTTTGCCTCAGTCCAGATCCCGCTCTGAATCAGCAAAATCAGGGGAACAACCATCGCCTTTCGCTTGTTTGTCCACAGCTGCCCGGCAAATCGCAGGAGAAGCCACAGTCCTTCTAAAGCCGTTGCGGCGACAACCACCATCGCCAGAAGGCGAAGCCAGGGCAACGGGTCGTCCTGATCGCGGCGCGATCCACCTTCCCGATCGATGCCCGCTGTGGCCATGCCCCATTGCGGAGGCAGAGACTTGAGGCTTTCCTGATTCATCAGACTTTCCCCGACCGGCACGTTGGACAGTATAAGCTTTGGCCCCAGCCCCACAGAGTCCATGCGGTTGCCCTCCAGCTGTACCTCTGCCAAATCGGCAATCCTCGGCCAGCTGGCGCCCGACTGCACTCCAGCGGGGAGCAGCATTTTTTGCCAGACGAGCAGATCCTTTACCAACAGCGGCAGGGCAGCATGGGAGATGCCCGTGGCGACCATCGGACGCAACGGCACGGTAAATGCCAGGACGTCCAATCCACTTCCCTGGTGTTGCCCGCGCCATGCCATCGCAGAAGTCGACTTGCCGATCTCACCACCGATCTGCTTGGCACCGATTCCCGGAAGGAGCTCGGCCCAGGCATTGCGCGAGTTAAGTTCGCTACAATAGGCGGGCGGCACCGAGGTCTTGGAGTCACTGAGCAGCAGGCGGTGATAACAGGTGCAGAGGCTTTGAAAATTTGCATCGAGGCTATACGGCACCAACCAGACTCTGGGGATTTGTGCCGTAAATCCCTGGGCACCCTGCTGCCATTTTTGATCAATGCGCGCCGTTTCAATGGCGCGGGGACACCACGAGTCGATCCCTTTTGCGCCACCTCCAAATAGTATCCAAAGCGGAAAACTCTCGGGTCTGGGCCCGGGCTGCGTTAAAGTGTCTACACGCCGCACCTGAAAACCCAGCACATTTAATGCAATCTGCAGACTCGTGGCCGGATCATCGAGCACCTGCTCGCCGGATGGTTCTCCTACGAGCAGAATGTCTTTTTTAAGTCCAAGCAGGGCCGTCCGGTATTCATTGTCTGCCGCAACCGCGTCGCCGCCGGCAATTTCCAGCTGCCAAATCAGCGGCTCATCTGCAAGTGCCGTTGAAGCAAGACCCGTGGCCTGCGTAGCCGGCCAACTGATCCGGACCATCAGACTTTTGCGGTCGGCTGCAAATTTAACGGGAGTGGAGGCCAGCTGTGTACCTCTGAACGTTGCCTTCAACGTACCTTCGATTTCGCCATCGCTCGCTCCTCCGCTGCGACGGGTCAGCTCCACGTCCCAATCCATCGTTGGCTGAGTCGGAGTGGACAGGAATTGCGCACTGTTAAAGAAAATATTTGTCCCGGCAGCCTGAGATGCGCCTCCCGCCTCCAGAAAATTGACGTCCATATCCTCCAGCAGGAAGCTCCAGTTAAATCCACTCCAGCTATGTTGATCCCTGTCCGAAAGCACAATCAGACGGTCAACCTGCCCAATTTTTTCCAGCTGCGTTTTTAGCGCCGTGCCCAGGCGTACACCCGCACGATGAAACCCCAATGACTGGACGAGCTGCCCCGCTTCCTCGGGTGTCGACGGCTCAAAAACAGATGGTGCATGACTGGTGCTCAGGGTCAGGCGACTGGTTTGCCGCAGACTGGTCCAAAGATCAGTCATCTGCTTCCCGAGATCAAAGATGCTGCCGCTGGCGGCCACTGACGGACTCATATCAACAAACACGTGCACACGCGCCTGCCGGGGCTCGCTGGGAGACGGTTTTGTTTCGCGCATTCGTGACGCGAACCCCAGAAAGGCTGCCGCCGCGACGGAAAAACACAAGAACGCGAGCATCGGTGGCGTCACCACCCGCATACGAGGTAATCGTCTGGATTCAAATTCCATAACGCGGATCGTCGGCAGCCACACGCGCTCATGACGTTTGCGAATAAGCCACCATAACAGAAGGGCAAACACCGCTCCCGCCGTCGCTCCGCCAAACAAGGCGTCGAGGGTCAACTTCGGCATCGCTGTCGGCAGCCAGGATTCTATGGGTTGCCTCCCCCGCTGGTGACAAAAGAGTGTTTGTCAGTGGCCGACGCGCCGGCGGCGGTTTCAAACCTTGAGCGAAACGACGCCAGACCGCTGCCTCCGCTGCCGGCTCCGGCCAGTTCGAGCGAAGCGATAAAGTCATGAAAGTAGTCGATAGGAGTGGACTCATTCATCAGCAGATAGTGCCCACCCACCATCTCTACCTCAGTCTGCAGGCGTCGCATCCAGCGTTCAAGTCCGCGCCGATAGTTGTCTTTCCAGCGCAGGGATTCGCCCTGGTGTTCTTTCAACACCCGCGAGTCATCAAAATAACTGGTCTGATTCTGCGCCCAAGATACGTCCGCCTCGAGTGAACTCAGCAAATGGCAAAACGCGAAATTACGGCCGATCGCATAAAATTGCTGATAATTGAATGCCTCAAGTCCATCCCCGATCAGGTACGTCAGGTCCGCACGCTCCCGCGCACATTGGTCGGGAGAGGACGCATCAACCAATGCGTCGATCATCCCCGGCTGACCCCCGACAGGCAGAACACGGTTAAAGAAAGTTACGGCATCGCTCGGGCTGCGCAGTTTCGCACGACGCGAAAACCACGTGCCCTCACCGGTAGCAAACCAAATCTCAACGAGGTCCCCCTGGCGCAGATGAATCCATGCAAGATTCAAGGCAAGGCGCGTCGCAATCTCAATTTTACTGGGAGGCACCGCGACACCGCGCTTAACCAGCGAAGCCCCAACTTCCTGGGTTGGCCAGGCCATGCTGGTCGTCGCCTCCAATCCGATGACAACGCGAGCGGACGCCTCGTCACGCTGTTCACGCACAATTAACTGATCCGTGCGCGCATAGGCCTTCCAATCGATGAGATTAACCGGGTCGCCCTTTACGTAAGGACGACTGGATTCCGGCGTCCGGCTTGGACGGCGCAAGGCCATCAGCCAACTGCCGACCAGCCGCTGGCTGCTTTTCAGCCGGCGATACCGCACCTCCAGAGGATGTACCGGAGTCAAAGCGGCGAGAGTTGACGCAGGTACCATCAGGCTAGACCCTTGGCTAAGTTTGCGTGATGAATCTCAACCCTTTCTACAAGCGCATCAACGATGGAGTCTTCCGTCAGACGATCACGCATAGCCTGAGCTGTCAGCCTGATCCGGTGGCGGAGCACCGGCTTGACGAGGCGCCGCACATGCTGCCAACGGACAGACTCGCTTCCCTCCAGAAGTGCCAGTGCCCGGGCGACTGAAATCAAACTGATTCCGGCCCGGGGGCCGGCTCCATACCAAATGGCACGGCTGAGATTTTCCGGACAACTGACGTCACCGGGACGACTGGAACGCACCAGCTGGGTGATAGCCGCCAAAATCTCCTGATCCACTCTCACTTCCTTCGCCCGCTGGATTAGGGCGCGAATGTGATCGCTGGAAATCACCCCCATATCTCTCCCTTGCGCTCGTTCGTTCAATTGTTCACCCACCAGCGAGCTGACGGCGTGCTCATTTAAAATCTTTTCCTCCGCCTGCGCGTCCGGATAGTCCACCAGTGTGTGCAATAGGAAACGATCCATCTGAGCTTCAGGCAGAGGAAATGTCCCTTCGGATTCAAATGGGTTTTGCGTTGCGAAGACCATAAAAGGCGGCGGCAGCAGATGCTGAATACCGCCAACGGTTACCGCACGTTCCTGCATGGCTTCAAGCAAGGCCGATTGGGTTCGCGGTGAGGCGCGGTTGATCTCGTCGGCGAGCAGGAGGTTTACAAATACGGGGCCGCGCGCAAATTCGAAGGATCGCTTTCCCGACTGGGGGTCAAGATTGAGAACTTCCGACCCGATGATATCCGAAGGCAAGAGGTCGGGGGTAAATTGAACACGCCCGAATTTCAGGCCGAGGTGGTGTGAAAACACCCGCACCAGCGTGGTCTTCGCCAGGCCGGGGGCCCCGGTCATCAGAATATGGCCGCCCGCCAAAAGTGCACAAAGCGCTTCGGTGATCAGTGACTCTTGTCCGAAAACAGCCTTGGCAATATTGGCTTTCAGCTCATTCGCCAGCCGCGAAGATTCGGCGATGGACATGCTGGTTTGATTGAGTTCCCGTTCAGGTCCGCCTGAGGTCAATGCCTGTCCAACATCAGAGTGATCTTTGTGGTCTGCAGCCATGGATTCCACCATTTGTACGGAGTTTCAGTTAGGTTCTTTTCCGTACAGTTTACCGCGATTTGCACTCACAAACCTACTTTTTTGTGCTCCAAACCATGCCGCTTCCTGACCCCCTTACTTTTTGGCAAACCCGATGAGGAGAACTGGAACGATTTGGGATTATTTCGGAGGAATGTGGATGAGGCGAAATCAACGTGGCAGGAGGGGGCGGCAAAAAGCTGCCGGGAGCGTGGCTCTCGAATATGTGCTGGTCTCGACGTTCGGCCTGCTGGTCGCGGTTGCTTCCATCGGATTTGTGGGAAAGATGTTTAAAGACCGGCTCGACAAAATGGCCGAGAAACTCGGACTCGATGCGACCGACATCGACTTCGATGTTTATCCGGAGTGATGGCCCAGGTCTTCCCCGGACTGATTCTGCTCGTGGGTGTCGCATGGGCCAGTCATGAGGGACTCTGCCTAACAGCCCGTGAATTAAAGGATATTTGGGACATTCGCTTAGAATTACTCGCAGGGTCACCTGGCGACCTCGTCCAGGGAGAGACCTTGTGCCGGAGGATTTATGCGCGAAAGGGGCGGGGCCTGGCATGCAGCAAGTCGGTCGCTTTACATCTCACCGGGAGCGACGCCTGGCGGGAGGGGTGCCCGGCCGCGAGGGCAGCGTTGGAACCTGTACGCTGGGTCAGACTGCGCCTAAACTGCGCTTGGCAAACCGGCGATCATATTCTAAGACTGCCGCCGGCGGATTTTACGTTCAAACGCTGACGAGCAGCTCCCACAGATCCGCCCTTTGAAAGGACCCCCATGTATTTCGCCGTAATGAAATTGACCTTTGAAGCCAGCGAGAGCAGCGCTCAGGACCGGAAGGCTCTGGCCGCATTAATTGAAAAAATACGCGCCCGCTTTAAAGTATGCGCTATGCCCTGTGAGTCCATGGAGGAATCGGGGCAAGCGTCACTGGCGATTTCAAGCCTTGCTCATTCCGACGAAGCGCTCGGCAAGCAGCTTGATGCCATCAGTGACTTTTGTGAGAGTTCGGGCTTTGGCCGGGTCGAGACCGAGCGCACCCTCATGGATCATATCGACGCCTTTACGAGCGACGACGATGATGAGGATGAAGAGGAACCGTCGAATTCAAATTGATCGCACCGGAATGTCCATGGCGATACCGTAGACCTGCCCCCCTGAAAGGGAAAAATCAATGGTCAACCGCGTATCATCGATGGATGCCTTGATTGCCGGCTTTGACGCCGGACCAGTCCCCTTCTTCACCGGGCATTTAGCGCAGTCGCTGTAACTGATAATCTCAAAGGGAACAGCGCCTTTTTTTGTGGGCTGGAGATTTTTCCACAAGCTCCCGCCTGCCCCAGGTAAAACGGTACCGGTGGTTTCTTTTCCAGTGGGATCCCAGAGAAAATCATGGGTCCTGACTCCCTCTGACAAAGTGCTGGCAATTTTCAGCCGAACGGCGACTGACGTGATTTTAGAGGGTTGGATCACCTTGGTCGTTGGAATGACTTTGATGTTGCCAGTCTTGAAATGGAGCTCGAAACGCCCCTCTCCCGCCAGCTGAAATCCCGCATTTTCCGGACCTTCTTCCTGAAGAGTTGTTGCCCGAAAAACGGTCATCCGATCTGAGATCGCCGCAATTTTCATGGCATAGATTTGCTCTGTGTCGGCGGCAGCAGCGGCGACAACGGCTTTGATGTAGGTGTTCTGTGCCAAAATGGTTCGGGCAATCGTCAGCAGCGAATCGAATGTTCCACTCCCATCTCCCGTGCCGGTGATCTCGGTACCAGATGCTTTCTCAAGGTCTTTACTGGCATACCACTTTGTTACGTCTGCCTGCAGGGGTACACGCCTGCCGCTATCGAAAGCGGCGCAGCCAAGCGTCAGCTGGCTGTCGCCATCGGAAGACCCAGATGGTCCAGATGATAAAGATGACCCGGATCGTCCGGATTGTCCGGATGGCAGCGCCGGCAGTGGTTCACAAGTCAGATAGTGGCCGGTAACGACCTCCGGTGGCACTGCGCGCTGATCTTCACTCACGAGCGCATCGTCGCTGCCATTGCTTTCGCCAGATTTGGCACTTCGCGGGGAGCTCCCGGAATCCGGGAATGTCCCTGGAGTTTTCCCCGCCAGACCGGCCGCGGGTTTGCACGCTCCGATGAGACCCATCAAACAGATCGCTGCCGCCAAACGACAGGACACAGTGCGGCCGAAAACAGGTTGGTTCGTCACCATCAACCCCGTATGGAAAATTACGATCTCAGTTCCCGATACTTCATTTTCGGTCTATTTCGCCGGGAGTTCAATCCGTCGACCTAAGCCCCTGGTATTATCAATAAAATAAACATTTGTCGGTGAAACACCATACCAGCTGGCCTTTGCAATCGCGCGCTTCAATTCGTCTGAGTCCGGATTCGAGATGAATGGGTACTTCCGTGCGTAAAGCCGAGCGGCGCTTTCTGCCGCTTCGCCCAAGAGCAGTTCTGCAACCCCACTGACCTGCAGGCCACGTATGCTCTCCCAATCAGCCCCTTCATCTTGAATCGTCAAGGCAACCTGCGGATGAATGTCGATGTTTCGCGAATGGCGCGCAGTGTCAGGCGAAATGAAGAAAAAACGAAAACCGTCATTCACATAAAATACCGCAGCAGCCCACACTGTACCACCATCGGTCGTGGCCACCGTCATCACCCGGCGGTCGGCAACCCACTGCCGGATAGCTGCAACCTCTGCATCGGCGACTTGGAACGGTGACCCCACTTAGTCTTTAACCTCGGGGTATTTGTCCGTAATTTTTTTGAGTTTCTTCTCAACGTCAGCGGGTATTTTCTGGACATCTTCGGCACTGACGGGATGGGATACCACTTTCCGGGATTGACGACTCGCAATGAAGGCTCCTGCCAATATAACCAGCAGCAAACCAATGAGGCCAAACATTCTCATAGGGGTTCTCCTAAGCAACCAGGTCGAATCCGCGTGAACCAAACCCGATCATATCGTGCAACCATCTGATCAATAAAGTAAAATATTCCCGACCCACATCTGGAATATTTTGCCCGCCCCCCCACAGGGCACCGCATGAGGAAACAACATGAGTTCTGTTCAAACTGTTTTTGCCGCTGGCGCGTCTGCCTACGAGAATTTGGCGACGGACATGACCGCCATGCAGCTGACCGCAACCATCATGTTCGCTCTTGCGGTGTTGCATACGTTTGCTGTGAAACAATTCATGCATTTTGCCAAAAAGTTTCCCGAGGGTTCGGTCGGAGAAAATCTTTTTCACTTTCTCGGTGAAGTCGAGGTTGTCTTCGGAATCTGGGCCGGGCTGCTGGTCACCTTCTGGTCGTTCAGGTTCGGCTCTGCATCATCCGTTGCCTACCTCGACAGTATTAATTTTACGGAGCCGGCGTTCGTTTTCGTTATCATGTGCATGGCTGCGACCAGACCGATCATGTACGCCGCAGAAACCGCCATCAATACCTTTACACGGCTACTCCCGCTTCCGCGCTCTATGGCGAGATACTCCACCATCATGATATTAGGCCCCCTTCTAGGCTCACTCATTACCGAGCCGGCGGCCATGACCGTGTCCGCTCTGCTTTTGAAGCGCTATTTTTTCGACACACCGATTTCCCGCAGATTCAAATACGCGACTCTGGGTTTACTATTCGTCAATGTCTCTATCGGCGGCACGCTGACGCACTTTGCGGCACCACCGGTACTCATGGTCGCGGCAACTTGGAAGTGGGACACCATGTTCATGCTGACCCATTTTGGCTGGAAATCGGCTCTTTGCGTAGGAATGGGAACCATTCTGACCACCGCACTGTTTGCCAAAGAACTGCTCAAACTCGATTCCTTCAAACTCCCCGCAGAAAACTCATCGACTATGACACCTCCACCATGGGTCGTAGCACTGCAGATTGTCTTCATCGCGATGACCATCTGGCAAGCCCATCACATGTCTTTCTTTATTCCATTGTTTCTGTTTTTTATGGGATGGACAACGGTCAGCAAGGAATACCAAACCCCGCTGAAATTACGCGAGAGCCTGCTGGTCGGGTTTTTCCTGGGCGGTCTCGTGACCATGGGTAAGCTGCAGGAGTGGTGGCTACAGCCCCTCATCGGCAGCCTCGATACGCTCACTCTTTATTTTGGCGCGACGGCCCTGACGGCGGTAACCGACAATGCCGCACTGACCTACCTCGGCACCCTGGTCCCCTCCCTTTCAGATGCCATGAAGTATGCTCTGGTCGCAGGTGCAGTCACCGGCGGCGGATTGACCGTCATCGCCAATGCCCCGAATCCTGCCGGGTTCGGCATTTTGCAGAGCTCTTTTGGCGATGAAGGCATAAGCCCCCTGGGACTTTTCCTGGGAGCCATGCCTTCGACAATACTTGCGATTTTGGCGTTCACGCTTTTGCCTTAAGTTGCCCCCGAAAACTTGCTATCTATAGCGAACATTAAGTAAGGGGGCCGCAAATGTTCGCACAAAAGATAAAGTCCGTGATCGCCGTTTTTCTGGGACTTAGTTTGCATTGGGGCTGTGGTGCCAGTCCGGGTAAAAAAAATGCCGATCCTCCCTCCAGTTCGCCCACCGCTCCCGCTGGCAGCCTTACCGTAGAACATGCGGTTTGGGCACAAGGGGGAACCTGGCAAGTCGTTGGAACCTGGATTGGTCTGCCGGATGGTCCCGATGGCAAAACCGGCAACGACCTCGATCTGGCCTTTTTTGGGGTTGACGGATCCCCACTGACAGCGGTCAAAATCGAGGAAGTCAAACCATGGATGACCGTGCATGGCCACGGAACATCGACGAAGAATATGGTCATTGAACCGGACGCCACTGCCGCAAACGTGATTCACGTAAAGAACATTCGCTTTGTAATGAGTGGTCCCTGGGAGATCTTCGTAACAGCGAAAAGCGAATCTGCTCCGGCTGCTGACCGGGCCGTTATAAAATTTAACGTCCGCTAAGCAGGGATATTCAAGTAAGGGCCATCAATGAACGCACCAGACATTATTCGATCCAGGTACTTTGGACCCGCCGCTGTGACGATGGCGGTCATTTGGGGGTTGATGGGCGCTGCTGGCGTCGCTGAGGCGTGTCCTTGTGGCTGCGGAACAGCCAGCCCCGAAGTCATGTTTCCCGGCGAGACCTGGAAGTACTCTCTGGCTTTGAGCCGCCAGGCACAATTCAAAACTGTGGACACCGAAGGCACTCTCGGGTCAAGCAACGGCCCCTCGGCAAAGGACGCCTTTGCCATGGCCATCTCGCGGGCCGTGGGCCTTCGCGCCTCCGTAACCGGAACGATACCGTTCCAGCGCAACTCCCATACCGGAGACCAGTCAACCCAAACGATGGGCGACCCCACCCTCAGTGCACGCTATACGTTATATATGCCGGACTTCACCAATCCACTCATTCCGCAAGTTCAACTCCAGGGTGCCTACAAGCGGTCAATCTCCCGATCCATCCGCGAGTCTTCAGACGAACACCTTATGGACGTGCATGGGAATGGTTTTAATGAGATTGCCGCTGGCGGGGACGTCACCTGGGCTATGACCGACATTAAATTCTCAGCGAGCGCGTTGGCTCTCTATTCCCAGCAAAAATCCTTTGAAGACGCGACCTACCAGCCTGGACCGGGTTATCGCCTGAGCGCTACAACAGGCTACTCATGGATCGGGACTGGACAAGTCCTGGCCATCGTCGAACAGGAGACCCTGGGCAAGCTCAAAGTTGACAGTACTGTGATCGACGACTCCCAAAAGATCGCCAACAACATCGCGCTTTCCGGGTCTCTTAAGGTTGGAATGAAACGGACGGCCGGGCTACAGCTCAAACGCACGGCTGCCTTCGGCAGGAACAAAAACACCACCCGCAGCGATGCCGGCAACATGACCTATACCGTTGCTTTGTAAGCTGACTTCTAATAAAGCAGCGAAAATTCCACAGCAATCACCCAGGCAGGGGCGATTGCTTTGCGTTCCGGGTCGTTTTCGAGCTCATCCCGCGAGTACTTGTAGGTCCACCCGTCCTTTGATTTTTTAGTGGAGTAGCTTTGTTTATAGGCGACCTGATTGATCTTCAGGTATTTTGTTGTCTTGTATTCAAACATCTCACTTAATGCGATTCCGTATACGGGTCCCATAGAGGAGAAAGGTTCGGTGGGGGTGGAATACTGCCCGCTGACCAGCTTGCTGTCGACATCCGGAAAGCTGATATATTCCATACCAACGACGCCGCCGACGCTCAGACGTTCAAAAACCCGAATTTTAGGACTGGTTCTGAACGTGTAATTGATCGAAGAGGAATAGCGATCCTGGCCTTTCGACATGCCAAAAGAGGCATTGAACAATTCGATGTCCCACAGCTCCGTGATCCAATGAAGCTGCAAAGCACTGACGGACGAGTAATAGCGATCAGCCGCCACTCCAACCGGTGCAATACCGAAGCCCAAAACAAAATTCGAGTCTGGCTCAACAAACACCAGCTTTTCCAGGCTTGGATAAGACTCCAGAAAGGAGACGGCGCTGGCCTTTCCCGGGACAATCGTCAGACCTACCATCAGCATGCCCCCTGCGAGACTTCTCATCGCAACACCGCCTTCTGCAGATCGGACAGGCACCGCTGTTTAAACCCACCGAAGTCGGAGGATTTTCTCAGGTGATAGTTCGCTTCATTAAGCAGTCCCAGATGGTACACCGAGCATCCCAACATGGACCGAAAATCCTCTTCACGATCCTTTGCCACGGACATACCGTAGGTCGCAAATGCAGCCGCGTGATTGTACTTGCTGGCTTCGTAATACAGCTTTGTCAGGTTCAACAAGGCATCGCCGCTGTTTTTACTGACAAAGACCTGCTTCCGGGTCGCGGTGATCTCACCGGAGTCAGGATCACTGGCCGGGGTTGCCGGTTTCTTAGTAAAGCCCCAATCCAGAGCGGCCTTGATCGTGGGTTTTCCCCCGTTGAGGCAATATTTTAGAGCTGGGTTGACTCCGGCACCTTTTTTAATCATTGACTTGCAGGACGCCAGAAAGCTCCCTGCAGCCTGGTTACTTTCCTGCGCCTTTTGGTTCAGAACATCGCGCAGGTCTGGATTTTTACCAGCCACCCGTCCCAGGTAGTCGCCAAACGCACCGTAAAGCTCATGGTGGCGCAAGCCAATAACCGCGTTCAAATGAAGATCGCCGCTGGCTTCCAACCCTTTGTAGCCTTCCAACGCCTGTTGAAAGCCCCCTGCAGCTTTTTCGATAGCTTCTGGCTTGGTCGAAGCCTTAGCCAGCATGGCCACAACGCGGCTTCGTTGGACATCCGCCCGCCTAAGCCGATCCCACATACAGACGGCGGCGGTTGAACCCTCGGCACAGTCCCGCGCGGCCGTGCTTTCCGGATCAAACTCCTCGCTGATCGCCAACCGCGCCTGCGCTTTGTAAAGGCCCAAAAAAGCCTCTTTAGTAGGCCCACTGCGCACCATCACCCGCGCGAGCTTCTCGGGCACCAAAACTGGCGACTCCGCCAGATCGGCGAGTTGATCGTTGACGCGGGCGCGACGATCCGGCGTTAATTTGGACCACTGGGGACGCACCGACAAGTCTGCGAGGCGCGGCCAATCCCGCATGGCCAAAGCTAAGCTCACGGCTTCAGCAAATGCATCCTGGCGGACGGTCGGTGAATAGGTCACCCCTTCGACCACACTCATGTACTCTTTGTAGGCTGCCACAAACATGCCAAGTCCGACAAATTCTTGTGCGCGCGAAATAATAATCGCTGATTTCTTATTTGGATCCTTCTCCTTTGAAGCCAGGACTGCGGCAGTTTTAAAGAAGGTGTCTGAATCTCCTTCAGCCTTACTTTTTGCCAGAGCCTGCTGCAATGCGGCGGAAGCGATGCCGGCATCACTCGACTTCATCGCCACCTCAAGGTAGCCCTTCCCTTCCGAGAAAGCGTCGTAACTGTCAAGCGACTTGATCTCCCCTTCCAGTTTTCTTGCCCGCGCCTGCTCGCGGATCTGCGTCAATTTTGCGTTGAAAGGTTTGTCTGGAATTTTCAGAGTCAGGAGCTTATCAGACCAGGTCAACAGTCCGGCATAGTCACTGCGGGTATTGTAGTAGTCGAGGATCAGCTCCCCGGCATCCGTGGCATGTTTGCTGTTGGGGTGTTTTTTAATGAAGGCATATAAGTCCGGAATCGCCTGATCATATTGACCCTGATCGTAAGTCGCCTTATGCAGCACGAAATTCAGCCGCTCAGAATTTTTCTGCTTGGGATCGAACGCCATGTACGTTTGGATCGCTTTGACCAGGAGGCCTTTTATCCGCACTTTTTCATAGAATGAATACTCGCCCTCTTTCTGCAAAATTAGAATCGCGTTCTGAATAGTCGCAACGCGATCCTTCGTCACTCCATATTGCTGATTGAACACCCGCAGATAGTAGTCACCGGACTCCAGGAAGCGATCCAGTCTGAAATACACGTCACCGAGGTTGATGGCCATCTTCGCCGTATAGGGGCTTTTGGTGAAGTAGCCAATATAAAGATGATAAAAATCTCTGGCCTGCTCGAGCAAAAATTTCTTCTTGTCGCCAGCCTTCCCGGTCTTTACGAGATCGTGGCTCACAGTTCCCAGATCGCGCAGCTGTACCTCCATGAAATCGACAGCCGACCGACGCGCCGCCGGATGGATATCGTAGAAATTAAGCCAGGTGTTCAGTTTTTCCAGCACAAACTGCATCTCTTCCGGCTTGACGTTGATTCTCTCTTTGATGGGAATCATCGCCAAAACTTCCTGGTAAATATTCAGCACTTTCTGCGGGTCCGAGGTTCTTTCACTAAGCGCGCGAAGCAGGGATACGGCTACGGTATATTTTTTAATGTTGATGTAGCGGAAAGCGAGCTTCTCTATCACCTCGTGAAACATCGCCTCGGTGGGCGCAATTTTGGCATAAAACTCAACTGGCATCGGGTCCTTGGCGTAAACATTAGTGTAAGCAATGATCGAATCGATCAAAGCTTCCCGTTTAAGACTGCTGGTGCCCGCCTTCGATTGCCGATTGATTTCAGTAGGATTTCCGGTCTCCACGAATTTTTCATCAGTAATCACCGCAACAAAGTTGGGAAGCGCTTCGGAAAATTTCTCCATCTTCATCTGACACAACGCGGTCCGGTAGATGGCCTGATTTCTCTCGTAGTGGAACTCACTCTTAGTCACCGGCGCCAGCATCTGCATGGTGGTTTTATAATCTTCCTTCTCATAAAAATACTGCCCCATCAGCAAACGGGTTTTGGCTGCCTCTTCGCTGGTTGGGTAAGTGCTAATGATTTTCTGGGCATTCGCCATAAACGCGGCGTTCTCGTCGATCGACTTTAACGACAGTGTCATGAGGTATAAGACCTGACGCTTCTTTTCAAAGGCCGGAAATTCCTCCAGCAACTTCTTATAGATTGCTATAGCCTCTTTCTGGGACTCGACTACAGGACCAAATTTTTTCAGCGACATGGCTCCCGGTTCGGCTCCGCCCTGCTCGCGTTCCATCTGAATGTAGTACATGACGTTGGCTTTCTGAGCCAAAAGGTCGCCAAGTTGCAGGTACAAATCAGCCAGAAAAGGTGCGCTCTGATTTTCAGTGATCTGCTGGCGCAGGATCTTCATTGACTGGTCGATGCGCTTTGACATTTCGGCGAGTTTCTTTTGAAACTCGGCAGACTCCTCCCCGGAAGGCGCGCTTATCAGCGGCCTTGCGAAAAATACCCCCAAAAATAGGCAGGCGACCCACGCCCTTACTGCGAACATTTGCTCTTTATCCTGACTAAATATTTCATGCGCTCATCACGCCAAAAATCATCAAATTGAATCCACGCCAGGCGAAAGCGTCTATCGTCAATTTTTGTAACCAATTCCTGAGACTCTTCGGGTGGAGCTGCGAAGACCACGTCGGGGTTGAACTTCTCACGCGCCACATCAAAGGATAGAAAACGCAGGCTTTCGTGAAGATTAATGAGATAATCCGAGGATGCCAGATGGGCTTTCTCGCGATAGAGAGCAGCTGAGGTCTTCAGCATCTTTATTTCCGATTCGTAGAGATAGGCCGCAACCTTTCGCATGGACCGCGGAAGCGTGTCCACTTTCGCTGCCTCCCGCTGTAGGTTTTTTATGGTGCGGGAGAATCTGTAATAGGTTGCGTTTTCCGGAATATCAAGACTATCGAGGACGGCGTATGTCTCCAGCAGCTCTCCCCCCATGATGCCGTCAATGGCTTTACCGAAGCGTGCTCTGAAGGACTTTACCAGTGCTTCAATCTGACTGGATGCGCAAAGCTCTTTGTAGACCAGGGCGCGCAGAATAAACTTTTCCACGTCAACCGAATCGCCGGCGATCTTCGATTCAAGGTTGTAGACATAGCCAAGAGCCTCGTCGAATCGTCGCAGGTAGTAGAGGTTCCATGCCGCTTCCAGCCAGTCCGTATGGGTAACGGGATTCAACCGCAGAAGGAAGGTATCATACACCTCGAGCGAGGCCGTGTAGTCCTGCTTTTCAAAATGAATCCGCGCCAGCATCCGTGCAGCTTTTGACACAAAAGACAGGCGCTCCGGTGGATACTCCAGCTTCAGGATCGAGTCCAGAATCCGCTTGGCTTCTTCGAGCTCCTTGGCTTCATAGGCCTTTACGGCTTTGTAGAAGAGGTATTTCGGAAACTTTTCCTGATCGACCCGCTTAAAGTAGTAATTCGCCCATCGTTCAAATCCTTCTCCAAGGTTCAGGATGCCTTTGTAGAGAAAGTAGCTGTTGGTGAAATCGTAGCCCTTTGCCGGCTCGATATCTCCAGGGACGTACATAGGAGAAACATCGTAGGGATACCCTCGGTCCACCACGTCGATGAGGGTTTTGTAGGCCAATTCCTTGGACGGCAAATCGCCAAAAAAATTGAGTACACGGTTCGCGGCGGCCAGTGCGCCATAGCCAAGGTCATTTTCCATCATTGCCGGGATCAGTGCTGTCCAGATCGTCTGATCCTTCGCGGCGGCAGGAATTTCGCCTTCCCACGCTTTACCGGCGAAAGCGCCCGTGGGACTAAACAAAAGGATGCCACACAGCAGCGCTGCTGCTTTTGCCAGACTATGCATCATCCTGATGCGCTTAATAACTCGTCCTCCACTGACGACGTTCAATAACTTCCAGCAAAACCAATCGTAAAAGAAGGATAGGTCTTACCGTTGGTCACTACGATGGCGTCCCTGAATTCAAAGACCCATGACAAAAAATTATTCATATGAAACTCGGTCCGGATCCCCAAATTAATGGCTTGTCGCATCGCGACCGTCGTGCTGAGAAGACCCCCGCCATAAAGCAGCGACGCCCGAAAATAACGGATATGTTTGTCGAGCAGCAAAAATTTTCCATAGGAAAAGACATAAGAGCCATTGGTCATCACGCTGAACTTCAGTTTTTCAATGCGATCAGGGGTCACATCGTAGTCATCGGCCAGTTCTGAAGTCAGGCCTGTGTCCACCGTATGGACATAAGCCGCATGGATCATCTCCCACGCCGTCGTCTTGCTGAAGTTATAGGTATAACCCCCACTTAGGCTGAATCCGTTAAAATAAGGATTAAATGGATAGCTGCCGAGGCCGATCGAAATGCGATTAGCATCGTTGTTCAAATAACTTTCGACGGCCTCAACTTTCGTTCCGTCCATCCGCGCCGGCAGAGTCTCTGCTCCAAATCCTGACTTTGCCAGCGGCAGGAGCATGCCAGACAAAACCAAAATCGCTCGCACAACAGTCCTCGAGCGACCGGTGCAAAATAAGTGACCAGGTGATTTCATTCAGACTCCTTTTCAGCAGAATCACAACGCCGATGCAGAGAAGCTGAAGGGGTGCTTGATTTCAACCGAGCCACCTTGCGGGCTTGGGAAATTGATCTTTGCAATTTCGGATGCAATACAATCATGAAGTTTTGGATCGTTAAGTTGTGATTGAACAACAGCGACGCTTCCCGCACGTCCCCCCGGACTGATTACCCAGCCCATAGTTAGTTTTCCAGAAATTGCCGGACGCGTCAGCAAAGCTTTTTCGTAACAAAACTGTAGCTTGTGCAAATGTCGGGCAATCGCTGCTTCCACTGCTGCCCGGTCAATCTTTCCCTGACCGCCCATTTGCATGCCACCGCCGGCAGTCAGTGCACCACCGGCACTGCCTGCTCCCGCCAGCCGTGCCCCGGAGACTTTTCCCTGCACATCGTTAAGCCCTTTTAAGTCACCATTTCCAAACGCAGCACCTGTGGCAACCGTGCGCGCACCTTTGGTGCCAATCGGCCCTGAGGCATCGCCAGGCTTTCCCGCCAGGCTGGCCAGATAGGACTTCTTGCCGTTGGCCGGTCCGCCTACGCCGGTCGCTCCGACGGCGTCGTATTTACCCACCTGCTTGCCACCGCTGGAAGCCTGATTTTGATTGAATATAGGATTAGCCGCTGTTGAAGGACCTCCCAGGAAACTTAATGCCGATGCAACCTTCGCCTGCCTGACCTGGGCTGACGCAGCGTTCGAAGCCTGTACACCTGCACTGGCGCGGGCGACGGTGCTGACTGCTTTCGGTGCGACCGCCGGAGCCGGAGGCGGTGGCGGCGCTGCAACCGGGCGCGGTGCCGGGCGCGGCTGAGCTGGCTGAGCTACGGCCTTAGCCGGCTGCGGACGAGGAACCGGTTTGGGCGGCTGCGCTTTGGGCGCCGGAGCCGGTTTGGGCGGCTCGACTTTGCGAACGGCAATTGGCTTCGGCTTCGGTTTAATCTCCGGCTTTGGCTCTGGAACTTTTTCCTTCATCTTCGCCAGAATATTTTTGATTCGAGCGGCATTCACGTCCGTCTTCGGCGGCGGTGGCGGGTCGGAAGGCGCAAAACGAACCAGGACACTGATGGCGACCATCAGGGCCACGTGGAGAAGTGCCGACCAACCGAAATACCGTGTCACCGGACCCGTGTCAGGCTTTACAAAATCGACATAGGACGTGACCGTCACGCCATCACCGGGCTTACCGGACACTTGAACCGAGTCGCCCTTCACCAGGGTGAGGCGTCGACCGGAGTGGTCGGCAAGGACGAAGGTCGACGACTGATTATCTACCGATGGCAGGCGCTCAATTTCGTAAGCCTGACCCCCGAGACGGGCCTGTACCCTCTGACCCTTCTCGAGCATAATAAATTCGCTGTCAACGACCTTCCCTTTGGAAGAGTAGGCCACGCGAATCGCAGGTTGTTGCAGTGCTGCACCCATAATCAGTATTTTGTTTCCAATATCTCTTTTCGGTAATCGCGCCGCATGCGCACAAACTCAATGCGATCCTTTTGGTTCTTTAACACCAGCATCATGGAAAGATTCCTGATCTGTCCTTTAACCTCTGTCGCCTTGGTCGACCCGGAGGATTCCAATGCGCCACCGTAACTGCCGCCCCCCGCGTTGCCCGCCCCCGTCGGTGCCCCTCTGTTGTCCGAAGAACTCTTGGTGGCTGGCGGCTGGCTTCCTCGTGGCCTTGTCTTCTGCGGAGCCGCAGCCTTTTGCTTTTCTGAAGACTGTTTGTTTTTAGACAGAGCGATAGTTGAGAAAAAACCTCCAAAGGCGACCAGCAGCGCACAGCAAACTGCGCCACCGATCCTGTTCATTCCCCTGATAAGACGCCCGTTTTTCATGCCTACTTGCCCATGTCCTTTTTGCCGACAAGCTGAAACTGCGTCAGCCCGACACTTGAGGCGGCGAACAACACCCCCTCAATCGCTTCGAAACTGAGATCTTTGTCTGCCTGAACCATGATCTTAGGTGGCTTGCCG
>Ga0154020_10003071_pt1 | contig 20231 bp, 26 predicted proteins | sample Klosneuvirus_201_FD_109709 | JGI IMG/M metagenome (GOLD analysis project Ga0154020, IMG submission 109709) | Active sludge microbial communities from wastewater, Klosterneuburg, Austria - Klosneuvirus_20160825_MG | ecosystem: Engineered > WWTP > Aerobic digester > Activated sludge | place... | reverse complement strand
CCAGGCTCAATACCGCATTCACGTCAAGCGGGCCGGCGATGCCACCACGGTCCAGGTGCTGACCCGCGAGGGGGGTGTGGACAGGTCCGAGACTTCGAAGCGGATTCTTGGCCTGCTTTACGATCAGCTTAAATGATGTATTGCGCCGTCTAGGGTAATCTTGCTACCCACCTGAAAGCCCGGTAAATCCGGGCTTTTTTGTTTCTAGTCGTCTTGCGCCGTCTATGGCTATCCGCTATATTGTGAGTAGCTGAATGAGTAGCCGCTATTGCAGCTGTCAACTCGGCGGGTATCGGAGAAGGCCATGGGCAAGCTCAAAGACATCGAAATTCAAGCTTGGATTCGGGCGGGAAAGCCGATTGCCGGGAAGTCGGACGGCGACGGCCTGACCTTCACCCTGTCGGCCAACCTCACCGCGTCTTGGGTATTCCGCTATCGACTTGGCGGTAAGCAGCGGGAAATGACCCTCGGCAACTACCCGACCATTACCCTCAAGAAGGCGCGGGAGTTGGCAACCGATGCCAGGGGGAGGGTGCAGCAGGGTGTTGACGTGGCCAGGGAGAAGAAGGAACAGAAAATATCCCTGACCACAGCCGGCACGGTTAAGCAGTTATGCGAGGAATTCTACGAGCGCACCGTCGAAGGGAAGATCAAGCGGCCGGACATCATCCGCGAGCAGCTTGATGGCGACCTAATTCCCAAGCTGGGCAGGATGCGTATCGCCGAGGTCAAGCCTATGGACATTGACGGCATGATCCGCGCCATTCTGGAACGCGGCTCACCGGTCATGGCAAACCGGGTACTTGCGACGACGAAGGCGGTTTTCAGCTACGCCATCCGTCGACATTGGATCGAGCAGAACCCGGCCGCGGCTTTTCGACGGGCGGACGCCGGTGGCGAGGAAAAGGCTAGGACACGGGCGCTTTCTGACGAGGAACTGGTAGCGCTGTTCAAGGCATTGCAGGCGGCTGGTTCGGCTTTCCGCATCTACGATCTGGCGGTCAAGTTACTGCTGGTGACGGGAGTACGGGTAAGCGAGTTGATCGAGGCGCCTTGGGCCGAATTCGATCTTGAGGCCGATGAACCGGTATGGCGCATACCTGCCGGCCGCATCAAAACAAGAAAAGAAATGGCGCTGCGTGACTTCACCATTCCGCTATCTCCCGTCGTTGTGGAGTGGCTGCGCGAGATCAAGCGCCTCTCTGTTGCAAGCGATTACGTTTTCCCAGCCCGGCGCCGAGTGAGCAAGCTCACCATGTCCCCCGCAACAATGAATTGGGCATTGGGCGAGGTCAAGCACGGTCTGGAGCATTTCACCTTGCACGACTTGAGGCGCACGGCACGCACACACCTGGCTAGGCTGGGCGTTTCTCCGCATGTGGCAGAGCGTTGCCTTAACCACAAGCTACCGGGGATCAATGATACCTACGATACACACGACTACCTGTCAGAGCGTCGGCTGGCCCTGAATGGATGGGCCGATTTGCTGGTGAGGCTCGACAGGGGCGAGACCGGGAATGTTGTCCCGATAAGTAGAGGCAAGGTCGCGTGATGGGCTTGGGAGAGTGGGGCGGGGGCGCTAAATTCTCTCCTTGACTTAGTAATTACATGGATTACAATGCAATCAATATAATTACACATTGCCATGATTCGGACATTCAAACATCGCGGGCTGGAGCGGTTCTTCAAGAAGGGCGACCATCGGGGCATCATCGCCAAGACCGAGGCCAGAATCGAGCGCTTGCTTGACCGTCTTGATACCGTGCCAAAGCCTGAAGACATGAACCTTCCCGGCTATAAGTTTCACCAGCTAACCGGGAATCGGAAAGGTACTTACGCCGTGACGGTGACTGGAAACTGGCGTATCACGTTTCGATTCGACGGCGAGGACGCCGTCGACGTTGACCTGGAGGACTATCACTGATGAAGAGCCTACGAGACCCGAAGCGCCGGCCGACTCACCCCGGCGCGATCCTGCGCGAAGACGTACTTCCCGCGCTCGAAATGACGCAGACCGAGTTCGCGCAGCGCCTGGGTGTATCCCGCCTGTCGGTATCCGATCTGCTGCATGAAAAGCGGGGAATGACGCCGGAGATGGCGGCCCGTGTCGGCAAGCTGCTGAACACCACGCCGGATAGCTGGCTGCGCATGCAGCAGGCCGTTGATCTGTGGGATGTCGCGCAGAAGCCCGAGAAGCTGGCCGGGATCAAGCCGATCGAGGCGGAACTGCTGGCCGCGTAGATTTCACCCGCCCCGGCCGGGATCGCCGGGAAAGCGGCGGGCAAGGTGCTAGAGACACCAAACCCGCCTGACCACGAAGCAACTACACAGGAGTTACATCATGGCTACCAGCAATACTACCAGCGCCGACGAAGGCGCCAATACCAGCCCGCTTGTCGAGCTTTCTCATCGCGTTCACGCAGTTGCCGCGCGCCTTGCCGGCATGGAGGCCGCGCTGCGCATTTTCAAGGATGCCGATAGTTGCGACGGCCCACTGGGCGACGCGCTCATTCTGCTGGCCTGCTCTTGCGAGCGAATGAATGACGAGCTTTGTCTCGTCGCCGACCAAATGACGGAAGGAGTTGCAGCATGAAAGCCAAAGCCACCCGCGCGCCGAGCATTGATCAGACCAGCGCAGCAAGCAACTGCGATTTCGCCGGCCAGGCTCTTGACATCCAATCTCTCGCGCTTGCGGGGAAAGCCCTGTTCGAGCAGGAGGATGACGGATGTATGCCGGATCTCGGGCGCCTGCTCGGCGTGATAGCCGAGCGGAGCGGTGACCTCTACGCGGAACTGGCGGTGAAAGGCGGTGCAGCCATCGGCGATCCCGGCCCGGTGATGGATCCCAAGATGGACGCCGGAACCATTTCGGATACGCTCAGATATGCCCAGCAGGACGATGCCGATCCAGATCGCGTGCTGCTTGAACTGGTCCAGGTTATCAAGCCGTACTGCCAGAGCGGTGAGGCGCGCGCAAAGCTGCCTGATCTGCTGCTTACTGCCGGACAGGCGGGGACATGACCACCATCATCTGCCGGCGCCCAGGCGCCGACGTTCGCACCCCAGCCGAGAAGCAGGAGGCCGCGCTGCTGGCGGCTTTTCGCAGGCTGACACCCAGGGGCCGGATAATGGCCCTCAAGGCTGCCAGGAGGCTGCGGGTGGCATTCCGGTCTGCTGCGGGAGTTACGGACAGGGTGATTTGAATGTCGAAGTTCGCGGGGCTTCTCGCCGCACATCCACCACTATCGGCCACTGAGATCGGCGAGATTGCGCGCAAGCCGGCGCTCGATGCTGGAGACTTCTGTCGCCTCACCGAGACCGAGATTACCAGTGACCATGACCGCGGAGAAGTGACCTACATCATTTCGCAGGCTGGAGTTCACCATCGGCCTGTCGCGGATCATTTGCTTTCCCAACTCTATCCTGGGGAGCTCAACGAGGTACTGGAGCAAATGCGGCATGCGCTCTCGTTTCCATGTACGTCGGCAGAGATTGTGGCGTTTGTGAAGGCTACCGATCGTTGCTTCACGTTGCCGGAAGTATTTGTAAAGGCGGTGACCGGAATTCCCGGCCGCGAGCAGGCCGAAAACCCGGATGAACGGGCAATCCGGCTTGCGAAGATGAGGAGTTCCGGTATGACAGGATCCGAAATTTCAAAGGTCGAGGGCGACATGTCTGTGTCGCGCGCAAACGAGCTTGCGCGTAAAGGAACCGCCTTGTTGAAGCAAAAGGCAACAAACGCATCAACCATGAGCGGGCAATTCGGCCTAAAAGGGGTTGCAGCCAAAAAGCCAAGAACCAAGGCGTAGCAATGGCTCCAGCCTGCAACCCCTTGCAGGCTTGACTGCAATCCCCCTTGCAGTAGTTCTATCTTTTCCGTACCGCTTAATGCGGGTTCATACGGAGTGAGATATGAAAATCATCAGACCACAGCAGACCGCTGAAAAATGCGGGATTGCACTGTCTACGCTTTGGGCCTGGGCGGAAGGCAAGCCCGATTTTCCAAAGCCTGTTCAGCTATCCGGTAATGTCAGCGGGTTCATCGAAGAAGAGGTCGAAACCTATCTGGAGCGCAAGGTCGCAGAATCCAGGGCTGAACCAACCAAGCGCGAAACGGCGGTAGTCGCTGCCAAGAAGTCGGCGCTGGTCAGACGGCAACGCGCAACCCTTGCTGCTGGGGGTGCGCAATGAACGCCCGCGCCGACGCCCTTGGCGACGATCTGCTGAAGGTCGAGGAAACGGGGGCCGACCATGCGCCCGCTTGACGCGAAAAAAACGCCCGCTGGCAGGCGGGCGCTGGGTGATGCGGTAGTCCAAAGGGGATCGGACAAGGCGAAGAATACCGCGCAGGGGCCGAGCTTATGTCTGTGCCGCTCAAACGTGATTTGCGGTTGGTGCTTCCTTCGTCTTCGCGTTGATGAAGCCTTCGCCAGGGCGCGCAGCCTGCGCCTTCAGGCTGTTGGCGAGCCAGGTCGCGGGGGTGCCTGGTCATGAAAAAACACAACTGCACATGCCCACGCCCTTGGTGCGATTGGCCTGCCTGTCGCAGCCATCGAGGTAAGGCGGCCATCGTCAAGCTCGCGCTTTGGGGCTTGTTGCCGGTCGCGTTCGCGGATTGGTTGATCCGCGTTCTTGGTTGGAAGGAGGCGTAACCATGGCGCACTTTTATTCATGGTTCCCTGGCGATTACCTTCGAGACACCGGGCACCTTTCCATGATCGAGGATGCGGCGTACAGGCGATTGCTTGACGCCTATTACATGACCGAAAAGGTTTCGGCAAATGCCGAAGTTTTGCTGCGCGTTTGCCGTGCGATCAACGAGGAAGAAAAAGCGGCCGTTCATAAGGTCGCGGCCGAATTCTTTGAGATTCGAGAAGGCTTCCTGTTTCATGAAAAGGTGGAACATGAAATCGCGTGGAGCCGCACCAAATCAGCGAATAGGAGCGTTTCAGGGAAAAAAGGGGCGGCTGTCACCAACGCAAAGAGGGCAGCAAATGCCGCAGCAAATGCCGCAGCAAATGCCGCAGCAAATGCTACGGCAAACGGGTCGGCAAATGGACGGCTACCCATACCCACAGTGTACACAGAAGGTAAACCTTCTGTGCCGGCTTCGCCGTCTTCGTCGCCTCCTGATCCGAAGAAAGCTATCTTCGATCTTGGCGTTTCCATCCTGACGAAAACAGGCACAACCGAAAGCGGCGCCCGTTCCTTCCTAGCGAGGTTCGCCAAACAGGACGAGGGCAAGCTGGCCGAAGTGCTGGGACACCTTGCTGCGCACCCCAAGGTTGAGCCGAAAGCGTACATCGCGGCAGCGTTCAAGCCGGAAGCGCGGGGGTTGGTCATATGAAAACCTTTGCCGACTTCAATATCGAACTGCGCCCCGGTGCCAGTGGCGAGATAAAGACCACCTGTCCGCGCTGCTCTGCCTCCCGCAAGAAAACCCGCTATCCCTGCCTGAACGTCAATGTCGAGCAAGGCGTTTGGAACTGCTGGCACTGCTCCTGGTCCGGCACGCTCAAGGGCGGCGAGTGGCAGCGGCCGGAGATCCGCAAGGAATACCGGCGCCCGGATTACGTCGCAACTACTACCGGACTGCCGGAAACCGTCATAGGTTGGTTTGCTGAGCGCGGGATAGGGGAAGCTGTAATCCGGCGTAATCAGATCGGCTATGGCTTGATTTACATGCCACAACTCGAAGATGAGACCACCGCAATCCAGTTCCCCTACTTCCGCGGCGGCGAGGTAATCAACGTCAAGTATCGGGATGGTCGCAAGAACTTCCGTATGGCGGCCGGCGCCGAGCGCGTCCTGTACGGACTCAACGACATTAGCGACGTGACGGTGTGGGTAGAAGGCGAAATGGACAAGCTGGCGCTCGAAGTCGCCGGCTATCCGAATTGCGTCAGCGTGCCCGATGGCGCCCCGGCGCCGGACTCGAAGAGCTACGAAAGTAAATTCGATTTCCTGGCCGCGCCGGAATTGGCGAAGGTCAAGACCCATATCCTCGCGGTCGACAACGACCCGCCCGGTAAGCGGCTGCAGGAGGAACTATCCCGCCGTCTCGGTGCCGAGAACTGCCTGCTGGTGGAGTGGCCTGACGGCTGCAAGGACGCAAACGATGTCCTGATTCAGCATGGCGCCGACGCGCTGGGCCGGTGCATCGAAGCCGCCAAGCCCCTGCCGATTGTTGGCGCCTTCGACGTGGCGGCCTTGATTGGTGATCTGGAACACCACTACGCCGAAGGAATGCCGCGCGGCGTCAGCACCGGCTGGGAGTCGATTGATCGGCATTACACCGTCCGCCCTGGCGAGTGGACGCTGGTGACGGGGGTTCCTGGGCACGGCAAATCCGAATTCATCGATGCGCTACTGATCAACCTGGCCGCCCGCAATGGCTGGCGCTTTGGCATCTTCTCGCCGGAGAATCAACCATTCGCCCTGCACCTGGCCAAGCTCGCGGAGAAATATTCCGGCAAGCCGTTCAATCCTGGTCCGACCGAGCGCATGAGCCGCGGCGAATTCGATATGGCCGCCACCTGGCTGGATCGGCACTTCACCATGATCTTGCCCGAAGAGCCCAGCATCAATGCAATCCTGGCCGTGGCCAAGGCCCTGGTGCTGCGCAAGGGCATTCGCGGCCTGGTGATCGATCCGTGGAACGAGATCGAACACGGCCGCACGCAGGGGCAGACGGAAACCGAGTACATCAGCATCGTCTTGTCCCGTATACGTCAGTTCGCCCGGGCTCACGGCGTGCACGTCTGGCTGGTGGCGCATCCGGCCAAGTTGTTCAAGGAAGCCAATGGCAAGTATCCCGTCCCCGGCCCCTACGATGTTTCCGGAAGCGCGCATTGGCGCAACAAGGCGGATTGTTGTCTCGCCGTCTGGCGTGACCAGATGGCCAACACCCGAACGGTGGAAATCCACGTCCAGAAGATCCGGCACAAGATTACCGGCCAGATCGGCAAGGTCGACCTGACCTATGACCCGGTGACGGGCCGGTACTTCGACGGCCACGGAACTGCAGCACCGATCATCAATGACCGCAAGGCGCTGGCCTCCGGTGAGACGGTGGAGTTCTGACATGGCGACCGTACCAAAGACATTCGCCGATGACTTCGCCCTGGTTGAGCAACACTGGCTTGCAGCCGGCCAGGACACACCCGAAGGCATCGGCGAGATCAAGGAAGCGATTCGCGCCGCATTCGATGCTGGCGGCGAAGCGGCTGAGTACTGGCATTGGCGCGTTGCCGACGAGGCGGCATTCATTCGTGAACTGCACGCCATGGGCGCCGGCATTGCTGGGCGCATCAAAGCGACGGCGGCGCCATGAAAAAAGCCCTGACACCCGGCCAAGTAGCCGCCGCGATGCGGTTCTACGCGATTGCGCTGGGGCCGCATGGGAAACCGAAGCCAAGCCAGATTGCTGAAATAGAAAAAGCGGGAATTCCCGCTATTGGACTGCTGCCACCAAGCAATCCACAACCCAAGAAGGACAGCCCATGACCGGAACCCCGCCCCGCCTGCCTTCGATGCTTGACATGTTTTTATCGGCCGCCGCCAGCGCCGCCGCGGCGAAAGCCGACGTCGAGCGTCCCCCCTGGCCTGCCAATCCATTCAAGAAAGGCGTGCGCGAAGGATCCGCGACCGACAAGGTGCACGCCATCCTGGTCGCGCAGCAAAGGCGTTGGTTCGAGCATTGCGAACTGATGCACCTGACCGGTCATTCACGCGGGGCGATCACCTGGGCGCTCAAATACCTGGGCGAGCGCGGCAAGGTGCGCTCGATTCCTTCCGCGCGCCATCCGCAATGGCGACGCTATCGGTTGAACGGAGAAGACCATGGGTAACGAGATCAATCAGACCACGGCGCTGACTACGTGCGCCATTTCCGCCGCCGAGATTGGGCAGATGTTTCTCAAGGACGTGCAGCAGAATGTGCGAGCACTTTCCAGCGTAGCAGTGTCGGCATTCCTGCGCATCGAGGACGGGAATCCGGAGTATCAGGCAGTGCTCGATCTTGCAATCAAGTCTGGCGCCATTGCGGTGCGCCTCGACGAAATGCTGGAAAAGTTGGAGCCAATGTTGGCCAATGTCGTTGCGGCCGGATGGGCTGGATACCGCGAACGGAATGGCCAACATTGATGAATCCAGAGCCCAGGAGACAGGGAAAATGAACACCGAACACATGCACAGCGGCAACGAAGAAAAAACGCACCACGGCCAGAATAAGCCCGCTGTCGGGCAGCCACGAGGCCCGGGGCGGCTTCGCGGGCAGCGCAATGCGCTCTATGCCCTGGCGGCGGAGTTCAAGGCGAGGCATCCCGGCGTTGCCGTGGCAACGGCCTGGCGGCATTTCGTCATGCTGGCTGGCGCCCATCCAGTCCTCGTCGAGTACGACCCATCACGAGGGCTCTGCTACGTTCCTGACGCCGGCCGCGTTGCCGTGCGATGGATTAGCCGAGTAAATTTCACCAGAACCTGGAACCGATTAGGGGTTGATTACCAGCCCATGAAGTCGGTCGCTGATACCGATGGGTGAGTTAGCCCGGATCCAAGTTGAGCAACCATCACCATCGACGCGGCACCGCTCCCATCAGGGTCAAAATACAGATAACCGGTATCGGCGTGGTAAATAAGGCGATCCTGTGCCGTTTGTGCCGTCGAGTAACCGCTGGTCATCTTGAACTGCCCGGCGTCGAGATTGCCGTCGGTAAATGATAGCTGGCTGTATTGATCCAGTTCCAAAGCGATCTTGTCTTCGCCGGATATGAAGTCGTTTATGTTTATCTGTGCGGATGGGTAATTCCCCTTCGTTTCAAACACGAAGACATCGGCATCGGTTCCGCCATGCATTATTGTCCAGTCGGGGCCGGCAATCAGAATGTCATTGCCGTCTCCACCGCTAAGCTTGTCTTGCCCTTGTTGAGCGCCAATGCGGCTCCCTGCGCCTGCTGATAATCGATCATTTCCGGCGCCACCAACAAGATTGTCGATTCCTGAACCGCCGATCAGGGTATCGTTCCCTGCCCCCCCATTGAAAGAGACGGAACCACCCGCAGTGGTCATGACGTTATCGAGATCATTGCCCACCGCGGTCATTACCCTGGAGCCGAGGTAATCGAGGTTTTCGACAGAGGGAAGTTTCTTCAGGCTCCATGAACTGAGCCCGGTACGGATGGTGTCCACGCCTTCGGCGGCATTCTCAATGACTGTATCGGTAAGTGCGTCGACAATGTAAATGTCGTTACCTGTTCCGCCCAGCATTCTGTCAGCACCCGTGCCGCCATCGATCAGATCATCGCCGTCGCCGCCAAGAATGACATCATTCCCGATATTGCCTGACAGGTAGTCGTTTCCAGAACCACCATCCAGAGTGTCCTTTCCCGCGCCTCCGCTCAAGACATCATCGCCGCCGATTCCTGAAATGTTGTCGTTGCCCTCCATGCCACCGAAAGTATCGATTTCGTCACTGCCCCTGAATACATCATTGCCGCGCGTGCCACCTTTTGCGAGTAAATCGCCTGGCAGCAGATTCCCTTCCAGTCCATCGCTGAACCGGATGCGTTCGACGTTGAGCAGGACATCGAGTTGCCTTGAGGCAATATTAATGACGCGAACCTCCGTACTGGATATGCCCTCGAAGTAATAAGCACCCTTGGTGCTGTCCAGCACGGCCAGATCGATCCCGACGCCTCCATCAACGAAATCTTGACCTATGCCGGCATTCAGTGTGTCGTCACCGCTGCCTCCATACAGGAGGTCATTACCTTCGCCGCCAAAGAGTGAATCGTTTCCATTGCCGCCTTCCAAGCGATCATTCCCGGCGTCGCCTCCGAGTACATCATTACCTAATCCACCTTGAGCAGAATCATCACCATCTGCCCCATAAAAGGTATCGTCTCCCACAGAGCCAACATAGGTGTCCGCAATCGACGTGCTGCTGTTTTGGGGCAGTTCGATGATATTGAATGTCACCCCGTTGAATACGATGTTCTCCACGCCAACCAGTACATCTCTCGAAGTGGAGTACAGGGAGGTAGACGAAATCAGGCTGACGGCAACCTTGTCATCTCCCAGCCTTGTCAGGACAAAGCCGCCATAGCCCGGATTTTCAAAGACCAAGTCTGGCCCATATCCCAAACTACCTATCAAAGGAATTTCAGTAGTGATTCCATACCAGACTGAGTCAGTACCTGTACCGCCGACCAGATTCGCGTCTGCAGCAATTTTTCTGTAAAAAATATCGTTGCCTGCCCCTCCAATCAGGGTTCCACCAGAACCAAATCTCAACTCGATGTAGTCATCGCCACTACCGCCATCAAGGGTGACCTGTCCAATTCCGTACCCGATCAGAACGTCGTCACCACCTCCGCCTTTCATGCTGTATGAGCCGACAGAGGACAGTGAAAATGGACTCAACAAGTAATCATCGCTTTCACTTCCTACCACGAGTGGTAGGGCGCCTGAAGTCAAGCTACCAATGCTTAATGGGCCACCAGAGGTAATTAACAGTGTTTCGCCAGTACTGGTAAAACCATCCAGGCTAAAGCTGGAGGCATCCATCGAGAGGCCCGTGGCTGTCCATTGCGGTACGCCATCAACCATGCTTTGGATTTTGGTGATGGTTCCGCCAATGACTCCGTCTGTTTGCCAGCGAGTGAGGTCGAACTTTCCGAAATAGTTCAGCGTGCCATCGATTCCAACTACGCGAATTTGTCCTCCGCTCAATACGCTTACTGTGCCCCTAATTGATGGCGTTATATCTCTCGTATCCGCTGGTGTATGAAGAAATAGCGTTCCCACAGTAACCTCCTCGGCGATTTTTCACAGTATGACGCGCAGGAACTGAGACGAAAATAGATTTTGTCTCGTCGTCGTGCCATGCGTGGCACAGTGGCCGGCATGAACGATACAGCAGCATACCTCGACCGCATTACACCAAGGGTCATTCGCGCACATTTGGCCACAGGCCGGCTTGATGCGGCAAGGTGCTTCGCGGCATTCACGGAGTCGGATGCCGGCCGAAGCTTCATCGGCAAATGGCTGGCCCTGGTCGATTCCTTTGCTCGTGGCGATTTCGACGCCTCGAACGAGGCGCTACGAGAGGTAGCAGCCGAGGTGCCAGCCGCTTTCTCCATCAACACCGATGGCGCCCCACTATTTGCAGTGATGGCGTTGAAGCCAGAAAACATGGCCAGGCATTTCATGTCCGCACCGAGATAACCACAGGGAAAACCATCATGGCTGGAGAATTCGCAACAGGGCTCGTTTCCATTGGCGTCAATCGCGGCGAGATCAACCGCAAGCAGCGCAAGCTCGACAACGAGCTTCGCTTGCGCGCCGACGACCGCGCGGCGCAACAGGCGCAGTTGGGGGTGATGCAGTACCTTTCCGGCCAGCGCCGCATGGATGAGCAGAAAAAGGCGCAGGAGGAAGAGCGCGCCGCCCGCGCCGAACAGATGCGCGCCGCGGCGACGCAGGCAGAAACCGCGCGGCAGGATTCGTCAAGGGCCACCTATGCGGCCGATATGGAGAGGCAGCGCCAAGCGAACTTCGGACTTTCCCCGCAGGACGAGGCGAAGGCAACCGGCATCGTCAAGCAGATCGTCAACGCCAATGATTCCATACTCAAGGCCGGCAAGATCGAGCAAGGCATCGGCCAGATTACCAAAGCCTATGACGACGCGGCCAAGTCGGGCAATCCGGCGATCTACAAGCTGGCCCTGGCCGCGTCCGGCCTGCACCCGAACATGACGCGGCCTGATGATTTCTCGGTGAAGACGGAATACGACCCGAAGACGCGCGAGGAATACATGGTGGCTTATGACGGGTCTGGAAAACAGGTCAGCCGCAACGCAACCGGCCGCAAGTCTGAGGCGAACCAGAGAGAGCCGTTCAATTCCCAGACACATCAGGAGCGTGTCGGCCAGGAAATGGCTACCGTTCTCGGCGGAAAGCTGGATCAACAAGGGCGCCGTTCAGTGGACAACACGGATCGCTATTCCCGCCTGAATGCCATTGCTCAGGGAATCGGCCGCGACTTTGGGAAACAGTTCTCCCCCGGCGAAATTGCGGGCGCCGTCAATGCGGCCGAGCCGAAAGGGCAGCCGATCAGTGCGGCCCAAGCCTTGCGGCAGGCAACCGCCGAAGCAGAGCAGAAAGCAGGCTGGCTCAGTCCTGATTCCGAAGATTTCGAGAGCAACGGCGGCAGCCGGGAAAAGTTCATTCAAACGCGAACCGCCGAGATTCTGGCGGGCGCTGGTGGGGGAAATCTTACCGATGCCGAGATCCGCACTGCGGCCATCAGGCGGCTGGGCATCAACCCGCCAGATCTGCGCGTGCAACCAGCCCCGCAAGCCGAGTCGTTACGGACTAAGCCATTGTCCATCGAGCGCGATGAAAGCGGGCGGATCGTGTCGATCACGAACGGGCCGACTACCGAGACGCCGGCTACGTCGACCAGAAAACCGACTCCAATCGAATCTGCGCGTGAGGCGATGACAGGCGATTCGGCCATGGAGGGCTACACCCTCGGCGATCAAACTGCGCGTGGCTTCATGGTCTTGGATGCCAATGGCGAACATGTTGGCTACTACGGCCAAGTAAATTCGGAACAGAGCCAGGAACAGTGATGGATGGATTCGTTTTTACGCCTATCGGGCGTGACGCCGCTCCTGAACCTGGCGCGGCATCCTGGCAGTTCCAGCCATTGAGCGAGCCTGACACGGAAAGCAGCGGCTACCGCTTCACGCCATTGGAGCCGGAGCGGCCTTCCGTGCTCAAGACCGTCGCCATGGAAAACCCGGCCACCGCCATTGGCGAGACTGCGCTTAACCTCGGCACGATGGGCGTGGCTTTGCCGATCGCTGGCCTGGCCGGCATCGGTACCGCCGCGGCAAAGGCAGTGGGCCTGACGGACGCGGAGCCTGCGGACGTGGTGCACGCCATTGGCGCCGCACTGACGTACCAGCCGCGCGGCGAGTTCGGAAAAGCAGCCACCGCCATTGCGACGGCGCCATTCGAGGCCCTGGCAAGAGTCGGCACCGCAGCCGGTGACAAGGTTCTGGAATTGACCGATAGCCCGGTCTATGCAACTGTCATAGATACGGCGATCAACGCTCTGCCGATGGCGCTCGCGCCTGCCGCAAGGGGCGCCAAGGCAGCCCGCGAGAAGTTTTCAAACAGGAGCAGGGCTCATGCCGAAAAAGCCACCGCAGATGGAACCCCCGCCGCCGAAGCCCAACCTCAAGCCGCCAGCGAAGCCCAGCCTCAAGCGCGCAGCCAAGCAGGCAGTCAGGGCGATGCGGGCACCGGGTACAAATTCGTCCCGCTAGACGAGGTGCCAAATGAGCAGATCACGATACGGAACGCTGGGGGACAAACACCCGAGCGAGTACAACGCCTGGCGGAACATGAAGCGGAGTTGTCTGGATCCTCGATCCAGGAGCTACCGGCATTACGGGGCCTGCGGGATAACGATCTGCCCGGAGTGGATACACAGCTTCGCCCGATTCCTGGCGGACGTGGGGCCGAAGCCGAGCCGGGAACTCTGGCTATGTCGGACAAATACGGGAGAGAACTACGAACCGGCGAACGTCAGATGGGGACCGAAGGAACAGCAGATGCCGAAGCGCAAGCACGTTCTGCGCCTCGTGATGGATGGGATACCCCTGACGATACGGGAAGCCGCGGGCATCGTGGGGATTCAGCGCAAGACCCTGCTATGGCGGTTGAAGCACCACGGACAGCCCACTACGCCCTTGTCGAATCCCGCGACCTGAAGCCGCGCAGCTTCCGCGACGCGCCTGATCGGCACCAGCAGGAAATGAGCGTGCAGGCGATCAATGCCGAGTTCGAGCCGGCCCGACTGCTCGCTGCACCTGACGACGCAACCGGCGCCCCTGTCGTCCTTCGTGATGGCACGGTCGAAGCTGGGCAGAAGCGCGCCGAGGCGATCAAGCGCGTGTATCAGGCGAACGGGATCAAGGCGGACGGATACCGCCAGCATCTGCGCGAGAACGCGGACGCTTTGGGCCTCGATCCTGCCACCGTCGATCAGATGAAAAAGCCGGTGCTGGTGCGTGTGCCTGATGAGCCCGCCCCGCGCCGTCCCGCCAGCGCCGACTTTCAGGAGGCAACGCCCGAAGTTCTCAACTCATGGGCACCCGGCGCGAACTACGTCCCCTTGGTCGACGAGTACCGGCCGGCGACCATCAAGGCCACCAGCGTTGCCGATCTGCCGGCGCCGAAGCGCCGCGAGAACATCATCAAGCGTTTCGCCAGCGAGATCGGTACCACCGTCTATGAAGGCCGGATCAAGGGCGAGAAGCGCCTGGGGTTTTTCCGCCCCAAGGTCGAGGAAGTTCGCACCAAGCGCGCCAACGACATCGAGGTAGCGGCCCATGAGGTTGCCCACCTGATCGATTTCCGCATCCCGGCAATCGCCAACGCCTGGCGCTCCGACAAGGTGTTGCGAGAGGAATTGAAGTCCGTCAGCTACGATCAGAAGAACGTCAAGGAAGGTTTTGCAGAAGGCGTGCGCCTGTTCCTGACCCAGCCCGAGACGCTGGAGGCGAAGGCGCCAAGGGTTCATGCCTGGCTCAACAACTTCGCCGACTCGCATAAGTACGGCCCGGCGCTGCGCAAGGCACAGGCCGACATGACGGCATGGTTCGGCCAGGACGCGCTCAACCGGGCGCGCTCGAAGATCGGCACCGAGAAGCCCCTGGCGGAATACTTTGACCGTTTCTGGGACAAGTTCAGGCAGGCGACCGTTGATGACTTGCACGGCATCTACCGCATGGAACGCGACCTGACCGGCAAGATCAACCCGAATGGCCCCTATGAGTCGGCGCGGCTGTCTCGCGCTTCAGCCTCGATTGCCGATGGCAGCGTGCGTTTCGGCTACCCGGTCAAGCAGGCTGATGGCTCCTTCCGGTTCGCCGGCAAGGGTCTGGAAGAGATCCTGCAGCCAGTCTCGAAGAACATCGATGATGCCTTGCTCTACTTCGTCGGCAAGTCGGCAAACGAGTTGATGGGCCAGGGGCGCGAGCATCTGTTCACCCGCGGCGAAATCGACGGCATGCTGCGGCTGCGCACCCCTGAGCGCGAGAAAGCCTTTGCCGAGTACCAGGAGTGGAACAAGGGGATTCTCGACTTCGCCGAGGCGCAGGGCATCATCAACCCGGAAGCGCGCCGACTCTGGCAGCGCACGCAGTACCTACCCTTCCATCGCGTCGATCAGCCCGGAGGCATCAAGGGCAAGCCCGGCGATTGGGCGGGCATCCAAGCCCTGACCGGAGGAACCACGAACATCAAGGATGTGCTGGGGAACATGATCGGCAACGCCGCAATGCTGGTCGACAAGGCGGCGAAGAACGAGGCCCGACGCAAGATTGCCAATCTGTCGCAGAAGGAAGGCGGCGGGCGCTTCATGGTCAAGATCGAGCCGGGCGAGAAAATAGTGAAGGTCGGCGGTGACCAGGTGATCGAGACCATCCTGAAAAAGATTGGCATCGCCATCGATGGGGATGTGCCGGCCTTCTTCGAGTTCCTCATCAAGGGCCAGCCCCCAGCCGGCGCCAACGTGGTGGCGGTGATGCAGGGCGGCAAGCCCGTCTGGTTCGAGGTCGGCGACCCGGTTCTGTACCGGGCATTGAAGGCCATCGACCGGCCGCTGATGTCGACCGTGGTCAAGGTGTTGGGCTGGCCGAAACGGATCGGGCAGGCGACGATTACCGCAACGCCCGATTTCTGGATGGCGAACATCGCCCGCGATACCCTCATGGGCTCGGTGATGTCCCGCGCCGGCTTCCGGCCAATCCTGGACAGCCTGCAAGGGATGCGGCTGCGCCTGACCAAAGACCCCATCTACAAAGACTACCTGGCCAACGGCGGCGGTCTGTCCTCGATCTTCCTCGACGAGCATCATTTCCGGACCAAGCTGGAACGCTACTACCGCGACCAAAAGATCGACTATCGCACTGTCCTGGATACGCCCGACAAGTTCTTGACGATGCTGGAAACCTTGGGCGACACCTTTGAAATGTCCACGCGGCTTGGTGAGTACAAGCGGGCCATCGCTGCCGGCGAGAATCCCCGGCATGCCGCCTACCTGGGGCGCGACGTGTCCACGGACTTCGCCATGAAGGGTGACAGCAAGGCGCTCGGATTTATGATGGACGTGACCATGTTCCTGCGGCCGGCGCTGGTCTCCTGGGATCGTCTCTATCGCGGCCTGGCGCACGACCCGAACAAGGGCGCGATTGCGGCCAAGGCCGGCATGATGGCGCTGTTCTCGACGGCGCTCTACTTGCTGAACCGCGACGATCCGCGCTACAAGGATTTGCCGGATTGGGACCGCGACGCGCACTGGCATTTCTTCGTCGGCGACCAGCATTTCCGCTGGCCGAAGATTTGGGAGATCGGCGCCATGTCGTCGGCCGCCGAGCGTTCCGCCGAGAAAATCATCGCCGCCGACCCGCAGGGCCTGGGCAAGGACTTCGCCCGGATCATCGGCGCAACCTTCAATCTCAACCTGATGCCGCAGATCCTCGCACCGCTGTACGAGCAGGCGGCGAACAAGAACAGCTTCACCAAGGCGCCCATCGAGACGCCGGGTATGGAGAACGTGCAACCGTTCTTGCGCGCGAAACCGGGCACCAGCGAGACCATGAAGGCGGCCGGCATGGCAACACGCGATCTTCCCGAAGCCCTGCAGGTGAATCCTGCCCGGGCCGAGGCGTTGTTGCGCGGCTACTTCCACACTTACGCGATGTATGGCTTGATGCTGTCCGACCAAGCTCTATTCGGTCACACGCTGCCCGAGAAGCGCGCCGACGAATTGCCCGTGGTGCGCCGCTTCTACCAGCAGGAGCCCGCGAAGCACACGCGCCACGAAACCGAGTTCTATGAACTGCTGACCGAGGCCAAGCGCCTGCGCGGAACGATGCGCGAACTTGACGAAATGGGACTGCGCAGTTTCGCCGACGCCAAGGAGCAATCGCCCATGGCCGGCGAGGCGAAGCCGCTGGAGCGCGCGGCCAAGACTCTTGGCACGATCAACAACGACATGCAGGCCGTGCGCCGCGATCAGAGCCTGACGCCGGCCGAGAAGCGGCTGAAGCTCGATGCTCTGACCGTGGAACGTAACGCCTTGCTGAAGGATGCGGTACAGGACAGCCGGGCAGCACAGAAGGCCAAGGACTTCACGCCGGCCGACATCGCCAGGCGTGGGATTCTGAAGTGAGATATTTCCTGTTCAGCGTGTTCGGGTGTCGGGCCATGCGTGACAAAGTGCTCATGTCGGGTTGGCACCCGGCGCGAAATCTCGAACATGCAACACTGATGCGCCCGGAATGTTTTGGAAGGGCGGCTGTAATCGGAATGCTGTGTTCGAGCAAGCGCCGATTGCCTCCGCCAGAGGCCCGCCCTCCCAAAGCTCTCCGGGCGTTTTCTTTTGGCACCGACCGTACTCCGCACGATAGCAAGAGCCACCTGGCTGCGCGGAACAACAGGGTATCGGTAAGGGGCCGAAGTCAGGCCGCCCGGTGCAAAACCGAAACAATCCGACGGACTGGTCTGCAGTCTCACGTCCTGGGGCGTGCCACTAGCCGGTGGCAGCATGAGATTCCGCGCAAGCGGGCTGGCATGTCAGCGCCCTTCCCTTCCCTGTTTGGGGTAGGGGGGGGTCTTTGGCTGGTTTTAAGCAGTTTGCCTTCAAGAATTAAAGCGGCGGCGGATTTTCGCGCGACACGAAAAAGGAGCGATACCATGAGCACAGTAATCGAATACGCAGAACAGCAACTGGCCGCCACCGGATGGGCCGCAATTCATCTCAATGTGGCGATGCGCCTGCGGCCCTCCCTGTGGGGTGGCATCGGCACCAACGCCCTTCACGACTTCGGCCAGGTGCGGCACAGTGCCGAGAGCCTTCTTGCCCACTTCGCAGGCGCGCGGCTCTACCAGGCGAACGTCGAGAGCATCGGCTGGGTCAAGGTGCTGGCCCGGCATCCGCAGTTCATCGCCGAGCGGATGGCATGGGTCCTGGGGCTCGATGTCTCGGACGTGCAGGAGATCGACGCACGGCCGCCGCTACCGACCGCAGCGCGACGCGAGCCCAAGACCGACGACAAGCTGATACGCCTGCGCATGGTGGCCGCTCAGGAACTGCCGGCCCATCAGTGCTCCAATCGGAGCGACATCTTGGCCGCCCGGGCTGAACTCGAACGGCTGGGCATTGCAGTTGAGCCCGCCGTATCCTGATGGAATCAGCCGCTGATCGAGCCTGCGCGCTGGTCGGCAACATGCTGGCCGCTGGTCCGCGCGATGCCGCTGGAATCCTTGCTGCTGCCGAAGGCGACAAGGTTTCAGCGCGGACGATTCAGCGCGCGGCGATTGCGCTTGGCGTGACGAAGACGAAGGCAGGATTCGGCGCGGGCTGGGTCTGGCGACTTCCTGCTGATGATGGCGGCGCCGTGAATGAACCGGCAGAGCAGCCCGCGCCAGGCGTGGTCAATGACGGTAGCGCGACCGTTCACAAATTTCTGAACCGTGAGATTCCGCCTCCGCCCGACGCCAAGGTAATTGCCGCTCGCCTCCGACGCCTTGAGGAAATTCGGGGCATGAAGGGGCCGTTCTACGCGCAGGATTCCCGCATTCAGGCATGGGTGCAGGCCGGCATCAGAGATCCGGACCTGAGAGAAGCCTACGAGCGGGCGAGGACTGACCATTCAGGCATGCTGACGGCTGGAATCATGGACAAGTACGTTTTCGAGGTCATGAGGGAGGCCGCATGATCGACCAGGTATTCATCGGGATATTTGGCCTGGCGTCAATCTGGCTGGCCAATGACCCGCGGGAACCGGTACGCCGCTGGGCCTGCATCTGTGGCCTGCTGGCGCAACCGTTCTGGCTCTATGCGTCCTGGCAGGCAGAGCAATGGGGAATCTTCGCGCTGTCGTTTGCCTATGCGGCCGGCTGGTATCGTGGATTCAGGCTGCACTGGTTGCGGCGGGCTGATCTTGCAAGGGGAATTGCAGCATGACGAAGGTCAAGCCGGGGTTCAAGAAAGGTCAAAGCGGCAATCCAGCCGGACGCCCGAAGGGTTCCAAGAACCGGGCAACCCTGCTGGCCATTGCCGCAATGGAGGGCGAACTGGGTGCCATCGTGAAGCGAATCATCGATGCGGCGAAGGCTGGCGACATGGCCGCCGCGCGCCTGGTAGTCGACAAGCTCATCCCTGCCGCCAAGGATCGACCGGTCAGCATCAAGCTGCCGCAGATCACGGACGTTGCCACCTGCAACGCTGCCCAAGCGAAGATCACGGCAACCGTGGCCAGCGGCGACCTGCTGCCGAGTGAGGGCGAGGCGCTTTCCGGCCTTGTCGAGCATCAGCGCCGTGCCCTGGAGACTCACAACATGGCAAAGCGCATTGAAGCCCTCGAAAAACAAGCGAGCAAGGAGAAACCATGAGCGTGCAGATGGAGCGCCGAATCCGGAAGCTAGAGGAAGCCGCGGCAAACAGGCAGCCGGCGAAACGCCAGGTGAAAATAATGGGCTTCCCTGTTGGTGGCGACGCCGACGACGAGGCCAGCTTCCGCGCCGAAGTCGAGCAGGCGGTGCGCGATGGCTTCTTCGTGATTAAGTTGATGCCGCTGCAGCCGGCGCCGTGGGTGACTGCCCGGGCCAAGGTCGAGCGGGAGAAGCTGCAATGAACCCGCTTGAACGTCGACTGCGGAAGCTGGAAGCGGCGGCCGGCGCTGGCGTCATTGCTCCGGATCAGCGCGACCCGAAGCTGATTCCCGTCTTTCAGACGCTGATGGGGGATCGCTACTGCCTTGAGGCGGTGCCGCTGGGTGTTCCTTGCGGCGATGTCGTCGCCTGGCTGCTGGCGGCGGCGAGTGGGACGGGCTTTAAGCCGGTGAGGCTGCCGGCGGGGTAGATCTGGCCTCCGCCAGTTCTCCGGCTTATGGCGATCCGCGCCGCTTTCATGAGAGGGTAGCGGGTAGAATTCCTGACAGCACAACGCCTCCGAGAGTAGCCATATGAGTAGCCAAGCCAGTTGTATTTATAGAAAATCAGAAATAAAACAAGTTAGTACGCTAATTCTTGGCCTGCTTTACGACCAGCTGAAGTAATCCGGAGTCGGGACCAACGTGCGTTTCGCCTCACTCGGCAGCGGCAGCCGGGGCAATGCCTTGCTGGTCGAAGGCGGAAATACACGGGTG
>Ga0154020_10003069_pt1 | contig 20239 bp, 14 predicted proteins | sample Klosneuvirus_201_FD_109709 | JGI IMG/M metagenome (GOLD analysis project Ga0154020, IMG submission 109709) | Active sludge microbial communities from wastewater, Klosterneuburg, Austria - Klosneuvirus_20160825_MG | ecosystem: Engineered > WWTP > Aerobic digester > Activated sludge | place... | reverse complement strand
GGAGGCTACACCGGACCGAGCAGCGGCGGCCCCTTCGGCGCCAAAGTCCTCGCCCGCGGCCTCGACTACATCGCCCCAGTCGTCCAGCTCCTATCGAGAAGGGAAGATGTGATCAATGGGTAGCGACTGACTGAGCTGCTGACGAATCGCCTCGAAGGAAATGTAGCTAGACATCAGAATCCCTCCCTACTTCAAGAAGACCCGGCACTCACGGACATCATTTTCCTTCACGCCGGTTCGCCCCAGTGGAACCGTGATGCGCCAAGGCAGCGCCGGCTTAAGCCACACTTTCCAGCTTGCGGTCGGCGCGGTGTAGAAAAAATAGAGTGCCATCGCTTTGCCCTTTTCACTCTTCACCCAGAACTTACGGGTCTCTCCGGGGCGGGGCTCCAGCGTCAGAGACTGCAGCACGGTGGCGTCGGGAAAGATCACCAGCCGTGACGCCGAAGCATAGGTCTCTTCGCGGTACGCTTGCTCATTCACAGAGCGCACCAGCACGCGCAGCGGCCGCCCCTGATTGGTCTCTGCATCGGCCTGCAAGGTGACGCGCACGTAACCCGGAACACAGCCAATAAGCAGCCATAGGAGGCCGAGTCCTAACTTAGTGCATTTGGACACTGAACAGCTCCCAAGGGTCGGGGGTGAGGACAAAGCGAATGCTCTTGGTCTCTTCAGGGCCATCGCCATTGATCCGCCAGGTACTCACTCCGGTGGACTCCAGGGTCGAGCGCTGCAGCAGCCGAAACAGACTCCAAGCGGAGTCCGCGACTTCCAAGGTCTGCGTGTGCTTGCGACCACTCTTCTCGGCCACGCTCTCGACTCCCACCACCGAGGCTCCTTGTGCCCACCACTCCACAGGGAGAGAGATGGCCGTGGTCTGCTGGTTGAAGCCATAGGCAGCGGCTTTTCCGACCTGTAGGAAGGCCAGCGTGGGCTGGATCTGTCGGCCATCAATCGTCTGCGGACCAGGCTGACCACGAATGGAGAGCTGAAGCGGTTGGCGATTTCCGTCCGGACCGAATAGCGCCCGAGACAGTCGAGCCAGCTTGTTGGCCGTCACCAGTAGGTCCTTGGGAAGCTGGATGGTTCCCATCGAGCTGCTCCGAACGGTGTACACACCGCCGCTCTCTTGCAGAGCCGTCCCATAGAGACTCCGTAGCTCTGCAAAGATCGGACCTTTGCGCTCACTTAGCACATCCAGATCCGCTGGCGCGATCTCTCGTTCCGCGGAGCGATTGAAGGGAAATCGCTCGAACAGCGGGGCAATCAGACGCGTCATCATTCCCTGCCAGTGCTTGGCCAGAACTCTCTCAATTTCGGCGGAGCCCGTTTGATGAACGGCTTGGAAGGGAGCCAGGAACGGCCGTCGCATGGGACCAGAGATCCCCGCCCGATCCAAGAACTGCTCTGCACGACGTAAGGAAGACTCCCCCTGATCTTCATGCATCGTCAGCGCGCTCTTCCCAAGTGGCGAGAGCATGCTCAGCAGGACGGTTGATCGCTCACTTGCGCCTTGGGCAGCAGGAGTCGCCGACCCCTTTTTGACACCATCCAGTTCTTCGATGAGCTTGGTCACGGCCGCCCGATAGGCGCTGAGCGTCGCCCCATCCCCGTCTCCTGAAGGTGGCGCAGCCGCGTGACTTTCGGAACCCTCCTTCACCTCTGGATCTTTCTTGTCGGGTTTTCCCTCGCTCTTCCCATCGTGCTTGCCAGCAACCTCTCCCTTGTCGGGTCGCGGCGGTAGCTCCTTGGTTCCGAGTTCTGCGGATCGCAGCATCAGCTCAGCGAGTGGTCGGAACTCAGCAATACAGTCCGCAAGGGGTCGCAGATACGGCTCCTCCAGCCCGGTGAGCGTTGCGTTTTCAACCACCGTCCGGAGTCGCGCGACAAAGGGGGAACCAGGCTTCACCAAATCCAGCAGCTCCTCATGAAGCGCAGACGGTGAATATCCACTGAGGCGATACGCCAGATGATAGTCAAGCAGCGACTTGCAGTAGCGGCGAGCGTAGGTGGACAGCTCGGTCTGGACGGTTCGCGACAACGCAATCTTGTCTTGCGGACTGAGCGTACGATTTCCACTGAGTGCCTTTTTCAGCTCCCGCACCAGAGGCAGGACCTCCCGCTGATAGACCGCACGGTTGTAGATGTCAGAAAGGCCCACCGACGGCATATCATCGCTGGTCAGCAGGGACGCCAGCTTGGGGGCAAACTCCTCCTGACTCCACAGCGGCATCGATGGGGTGGCCAGGGTGGTAGCGGGCCGGCTCTCATTCCCTCCCAGCGCAGCATGCTTGCCCTTCCCTTTTCGCTTCGCCTTCTTTCCGCTCCGCTTCGCTGACTTGATTCCATGATCAATCGTACTAGGTGACTCCGAAGGTCCCATTCCGTCCAAAGAGAACGTCCGCCGGCGACTGCGCAGCAGCAGGTCCTGCCATTCCCGACGATTGACTTCGATGGTCGCGCTATCACCAGGAAAGAGGAGGCGGGCAACCGTCTCCTCGCGACTTGCCAGCACGGCGCTTACCCCCGCCTGACTTGCAGCGTCCGAATCATTGAGCCAGCGCAGCAGCTGATAGAGACTCTTGCCGGTCGTGGCTTGTTCGGTACGCAGGCTTGACTCGATCACCATCTGCATCACGCGGTCGAGCGCCTCTTCCTGATCGGTCAGCCATGGATTGGGACGCAGAATCGTCGCATCCCGCCCAAACAACTTGATCATGTCGAGCGGGGACTCCTCCGCCAGCGTCCGGTACAGCTTGCGAAGGAGCGCTCCTCTGCGAATCTGAGTCAAAGACTCGCGCAGTCGTGCGGCCTCGCGCTGCAGCAGCTGCAGCTCCTCTGCGGTCAGATAGGGGCGCTTGACCGCCTGGACGAGGTTCTGAACGAACGACCGCCACGGTCCAAGGTCTGTGATGGGCGAGCTCCCTTCCGAGACCAGCGGCGGCAAGGTGACAACTGCAACTTCAGTCCAAGTCGTGGTGCTGTGCTGAATGTACTCGAGCAGCGTATCGACCGGCACGCCAACATCAGCAGACCAATCGGAGGGCTCTGCTTTGATGAGTGCGCCCAGCGTATTTTCTCGGGTCGCATAAAGCGCAACCAGAGCATACAGAATCTTGTCACTCTTGCGCTGCCGGATGGCTCGTTCCAGGCTCGGCTGCAAATAGCCGCTGCGGATCGAATCCACAAACCGTTGCTCGCTCGCACTCTTGTCGGTGCGATAGATCACTCGCAGCGGGCGGAATCTGTCCTCGGCCTCTTTGGTCGCACGCAGCGCTTGCCGGGCTCTCTGTTCGGCGCGCCGTACGACATCCGATTCTCCACTGTTGCGGGTCGCTGCAGCGCGAACCACGGCCTGTGCGAATCCTTGGCTGGACTCCATCGCCTCCTCGACATACACATGATGACGCCTCGTCACCGTTGAGAGTCCCACCGTTCCCAAGACAAACAGAATCATTCCCAGCAGCGCATGCATGGGACGAATTCCCAGCGGTCGCAGCAGCCGTGAAAGAAAGGACCCGAGCGTACCCGCCCGCTGCAGCTGTGGCTCAAAAGGATTGCTGACCTGTTCATCACTGCTGAGCGTCGAAAAATAGACGCGCTGCACTTCTGGCCGATGCGAAGCCACGGATCCTTCGGTCAGAGCATGCACGAAGCTGATCACTGGCGCCAGCACCTGATCCGCAGAGCGAAGAAAGTCGACAATGCTCTCAAAGGTAGTCAAAGAGAGCGTGGTTAGTGCCCGAGGCAGATAGCGCTCATAGGCGACCAGTCCTCCCGCCAGATCGCCGCTGGCATCGGCTCCCAAGTCTAGCTCCAGCGGAATCCGCTGCTTGTACAGGAACCGTGCCAGCTCGACGTAGCCGCGTACTCGGTCCATGTGAGTCAGACAGATCCGCACGCGGGCCGAGCCGCCGCAAGACTCAGACAGCACATTCACTTTCCCGCGTAGCAGCTGCGCTTGTTTGCGAATTTCATCGGGCGATGCATTGCTTAGGCTGGTCGCCATCATCACCACGACCACGGTAGGAACCTGATCAACCTCGACGTTGCGCCACAGCCGCTGCAGCGCTTCGTTGGCTCCTTTAGCGGTCGAGTCCTGAATCGCGGCAGAGAACTCTTGAACCAGGCACTTGCTGCCCAAGTAAATCTGCATGAGCGGATCGGCGGTGTGGCTGGGGATGAACTGACTCGCCTGTCCCTGCCAGTCCACCTTGCGGGCGATCAGTGCACTTTTTCCGGAGCCGCTGTTCCCGAACACCACAAAGTGTCCATACGAGGGAATGGTGGTGCGCACCGAGCTAGGAAGCCGCGCCAGGAACCTGTCCCAAATGCTCTGCAAGCGGTTGCGAGCAATGCGCTGCGACGGCTGCAAAATGGCTGTGTCGCTATCGGTTTGACGGCGCAGCCGCAGCCAAAAGACCAGCAGGAAGACTCCGGCGGCAACGAACAGCAGACTGAGCACAGCCAGAACCACGAGCAAACGAGTGGAGGAGGAGGACTCCTGTCCGGCAACCTTCGCGACGGTGCTTGGCAACACAGCGATCACTGGCGACTCCTATTGGTTGCCCTTGACCCGCCGCAGTCCTGCCAGCGCGTCTTCCAGTCGGTTCATCAGCTGCTCGATCGTTCCCCCCGCCGCATGACGCAGTGGATGATAGTCCGCTTCACCGGCCGTTGGATCCACGCGATGAATGCGCACGCGCAGCGGCTCGACGATGTTGCGTACCATGGAGTACCGTTGACCCAGATCCTGGGCTAGCACTTCCTCCAGTTCCTTGAGTAGGTGGTGAGGGGCGCCGATCGGAACCTCTGCGAGATCCGGTAGCTCAGGAAACTCGGGATGGGTCGAGGCCGTAGCGGCTCCGGCCACACTTCCGGCACCTGCTGCCTCGCCCTCCGAGCCACCGGCACCCATGGCAGTTCCCTGGGCTTCTATCTGGGTGACGATCCGCTTGAGTGACTCTGCCGCGTTCTCGGGTGTCACACTGCGACCCCAGACATTGCGCACACGCTGGGCGGTCAGCAGTTCCTCAAAGGTGTTCTTCATTTTTCAAGCTCCCCCAAACACGCCGATAAAGAGTCATTACAAGTTCGTAAATAAGAGGACTGCGCCGACCACAACCACCAGCATCGCCAGCGCCACTCCATAGGGAGAGAATCCTCTCCAGTCGATTCTTCGCGAGGTGATTGGTGCCTCTTCTTTGATCAGCGGAACTTCCGTGCTCTCGCCTCGCTCGCTCTTTGGGACCGTGGCTCTGCGCGGGCGCTCACCACGTTCCCGCCGCTCCAGACGCCGCCGTCTTCGTCGTTCTTTGAGCGGAGCCGCGCTGCTGGCGAGCTGTTCTGACAGCAGTGTCCGATATCGCTGAACCTTGCCTCCGCTTTCGCCAAACTTCCCGACAAAGCCGGCGGCCAGACAGAAATAGAGGACTTCAAAAACAATCGCCGGGGTCTCCGGCTTCTCTAGTCGCTCGTCGACAAAGTCATAGAAGACATCGCCGCCGTAGTTGATTTGAAACAGCTCCGATTGCAGCAGCGGCCAGCTGGTCTGCTGCTGCTTGCTCAGTCTGGTCATCACCATTTCATCGCAGAGCAGGACCAGCGGAAACATCACCAGATAGGTCTCGTTCTCTGTGAGCTCACGATTGAGGTTGTCGCGCAGCGCATCAAGCTTGTTCCGCAGCTCTGTATTGAGCTTGGAGAGCGTTCCAGGATCGACAAGCAGCGTCGGAGCGCGCTCCCCAAGACGTGTAGTATCGACGGCCAGCGTGCGCTCCAAGAGACGACTGATCTCTAGGCGCAGCGCGATGATCATATTCCAGTGACTCAGCTTCATGATGGGCTCGCTTGCCGCTGCGGCAGCTCCGCTGGATCGCTGTGCAACATCACTTCAGAGCGCCCTTCGTAATTCCAGGCGTCGAGCAGTCTCTGAAGCTGCCGCGCCATGCTGTCCCACAAAGGGGCTGCTTCGCTGCCATGCGGAGGAACCAGCAAATGATAGACATGACGAAGACCCGCACCGCGCAGCGTGGCGTCGGGGGTCACCTCCACCACCAGGTCGCGCACTCGCTGCGTAAAACCTCGGTAGGGGCCTTCCTCAAGCGTCTCAAGCAGCAGCAGCACGGCTTTGAGATCTTGCAGATCCAGCACCGCCTTCATCTTGAGTGAAAGGAGTCGCAGCAGGGTGTCCGCGCTGGCGCCTAGACCGACCCCGATTCCGCGCCGGATCGGACCCACCAAGCTCAGCTCCAGCCCGGGAACACTGCGCTCCGCAAGCGAAACAGCCATGCGACCGCCAAGATGGGAAGCCAGCGACGGCTGATGCCAACGTCCATCGAGCAGGACTCGCTCGGGTTGAAGCAGTGCGGACGGCAAACGAAGCAGCAGTGAGGAGACCGGTCCGGGCCCTGTGAGCGAAAGACTCTCTTCGAGCTCATAGCTTGGCGGCTCACGACTCACGGTAGACGATGGAATCGGTGAGAGTCCGGCTTCCTCCATCCGGTACACCCCAACTACGCTGTGCAGCTTGTAGCTGTCATCGGGATGCACGAAACGGACGGGATAGGAGTCCTGTGTCCCATCGCAGACGATCGGCTGCGCAGGGGCCCTGTACAGGTTCTGCACCGGCACGCAGAAGGGGTGAAAGAGCTCTCGATAAATGGCTGGCGTGCGCGGCCAACTGGAATCTAGTTCAATGCAAATCGAGAGGCGAGACCATGGCCGCGGCGAAGGCGGTATCACAAAGCTCATCAGCAGCTCTTGCTGCGGAAAGTGAAAGTAGCTCCGAACGGCAGACAACGGACTTCGCTCGTCCCCTTCATACGGTTCATCGAAAGACTCGCCAAAGCGCAGCTGGCAGGCCGCTCCGTCGCTGCGCTCATGCACGGGCTGATCGTAGACAACAAAGGCCCGCTGCGCGTGTTGCTGGAGCTGATGGTGTACGGTCAACGCGGCCAGATAGTCGTCTAGGTAATTGATGTGCATCCTAAGCAGACCGACCGATTCCGTACGCGGCAGGGTGGAGACAAACGTCAGGATCAGACGGTAGCCAGCATTGGTGCGCCGCGTCTCGCAGTCCGACAAGATGGCCGGCACGATCCGTAGCTCCGCGAGCGTCTGAAAGCTCGCGAGGAAGCCATCCTGACAAGCAACCCGCAGCGTGGTACCCGCCGGAAGCACAGTGCCCTCTGTCATCCGCGCAGTCACTCGCGCTTCCACCATTGCCATGGCAGGAAGGGGTCGCAGCAGCGGCTGAAAGTAGGTCCCCAGCAGTCTTCGCCACGTTCCCGTAAGATTGCGCAGTACAGCCTGACGGGTCCTCACTGCGGTGTACGCCAGCACCTCGATCAGCCGCTGTACGTCAGGATCTTGGGGGTCCACCTGGGCCACGGGATTCTCACTGCTGTAGCGACGACGAAAGGCATCAATCGCCCGCAGCTCACTTAGCAGAACCTCATCTGTCAAAAGCTCAGGGGGCATTGCCATTTCCTTGCGATGGAGCGGATGAGGGGGGCTTAGTTGTGCTTTGCGCGGCGTCTTTTGCATCCGAAGTTGGAGGAGTCTTCGCAGGAGGCGCAGACTTTTTTCCCGACTTCATGTCAGACAGCATCTTTGAGGTCGACTTGCTCAGCAGGTCCTTCATAAAGGAGGCGAGCTGCTGCTGGACTTGGAGCAAGTTCTCTCCGTACTGCATCATGGAAGACAGCTCCGCATCGGACTGCGCAGTCTTCGGCTGAGCAGCCATCGTGAAGGTACTGGCGGCCTCAAACGGCTGACGGTCCTTCATCATCATTCCCTGAACATGGCCGCTCATCAGCGACATGGTGTCCATGGGATTGAGCGTCACCGAAAGCGCCTTGATCGGATTGCCATAGGTCTTTTCCAGAACCTTATGGAATTGCGTTCCATAATCGCCGTCCAAAAGAGAGCCCTTCTTCTTCATCTCATCGAGGAGCGTTCCGCCGCCGCTTCCACCCTTCATCATGCTCTCGGAGTCCGGCATCGTCGGTGACGAAAGGTCTCCTTTCAGCATCGAGCTGATGCTGTCCGCGTATGTGCTGCTCAGGGAACTGAATCCAGACTGGACGAGATCCAGCGGATTCTTGATGAGAGCCCGTGCGCCCTGAGCCCCCACACCGAGCGGACCAAGACACTGGATCGTGGGAGAGAACACTTCATTGATCGCAGCGTCGATTCCTCCATCATCGGAGCTGCTGCCGGAGTCACTGGGTGGAGAGGGAGAGCTCGACGACTGCGGACCCTCGTCTTGTGGTGGTTCGCTGGGCCTAGCGTCAGGAGACTGCGGGTTCGACTGTGGTGAACTGGGCTGCTTCCCTCCCTGCGAACCGTTGCTGCTTGCCGATGCGGCCAGGTCGGCCAAAGGCCCGCGCGGCATCAGACTGCTTAGCACCTGGTCCATACTCATCAGACCGAGCGACCACTGATTGCGCATCAGTCCCCCCAGCGTGAGCAGAGAGTCAAGATCCGCATCGCTCGCACCATTCGCAGCGCTGTCGTCCCCCGGACTAGGCTCAGCGGGGGAAGGAGTTCCAAACTGGCCATCGGTAGGCGGTGTCCCATCGACCGCATCAGGCTGCGGACTGGACGGAGTCGCTGGCGCAGACGAAGGATCGACGGACGAACTCCCCTGCAGCGGTGAACTGGGAGAAGACGGAGTGGGCGCAGCGCCATCGGACGGAGCCGTTCCGTTGCTGGTCTTGGGGTCGCGGTTCTCCGAAGGCATTGGCAAAAAGCCGGGTGGCAGGAGCGCCTGCGCCAGCGCTGCCAGCTCACTGTTGCCGGCCATCAGGTCCTTAATCCCAGGGACATCGTGTAGGACCGACAGGAAGCCCACCGGGCCGAGCATCTTGGCCAAGTTTTTCATCGCCAGCGAGGTCAGTTCTGGAGCCATTTGGGAGATCACCGTGGGGTTGATCTTGGCGATCAGACTCTGGATCGTCGGAACCTCTGATGCGTCACTGTTCGGCGCAGAATCCGAGTCGCTCGGCGTCTGTCCTTCGGGACTTTGAACCCCGGACTGCGTCTGGCTTGGGTCGCTTGTCGAATTGGGACCGCTAGGCGGCAGCGCAGAAGGCGGTGCACCAAACGGCAGTGGAGTCGCAGGAGGAGTCCCTGGACCGCTCTTGGGGGAGCCATTCTGCGAGCCGCCTTCCTGACTGCTCTGTTGCGTACCTTTGGCCCCTCCCCTTTTTCCGCCCTGGGTGCCCTTCTGACTCTGCTTCTCATCTCCGCTCTGCGAGTTACTCTCGCTGCTCTGCGAAGCAGGGGGCGACATCTTCTTCTTTTGAATCTTCCCAAGAATCGTCGCCAGCACCGAAGAGTTCTGCTGAAGAATCGTCCCCGACATCGGACTGCCGCCGGTCTCCTTGGGCGGAATCAGCTTGTCCATCAGACTGGAGACGGCATCGGAGTCGCCCGGCTTGAGGCCAGGCATGATGCTGTTGGTGTCCTCATCTCCACCCATCAGCGGGGTGTCGAGCAGCTTGACCAGCGCCATCGCAATGTCGCCGATCGCTTTGGGGCCAATATTCGCAAATCCCATCAGGTCGCCAGCGGTCAGCGAACCTGATGAGATCTTGGCGCTCACATTGCTACACGTGCTCAGGAACTCGACCGCGACATAGCCGGCCAAAAGGATCGGCAATCCCCATCCGTAGCCGGCAAGCAGAGGAGCCGCCGCGTCGAGCTGCTTCTTGAGCGACTGCGCCGCAGCCTTGGTCAGCTGACTGCTGGCGGCGTTGTACGACTTCAGAAGTCCCATCGGGGTGGGATTGTTTGCCAACCCTGAAGTGAAGCTTCCGTACATGCCGTTTCCAACGGCAGCAGGGTCGGTACCAAGCCAACCACTCATGCTGCTGCTTAAGCTGGTCGGACTGATGTAGTTGGCCCAGGAGTTCGCGGGCAGGTTGGTCAAAGGATTTGCCAAAGAACTGCCCTTGTTCGGAATTCCCGATGAGCCATTGCTACCGCTCGAGCCGCTTTGGGAAAAGGCACCGGAGGCGCTCAGGTTGAGCAGGCCGCCTGTATCTGGAGCGCCACTTGTGCCACCGGCTCCGCTGCCACTACTCATTCCGTGCGCAGCACCACTGGCACTGAGAACCCCCGAGCTGACCTTGGCCGCACCGCTGGCTCCCTTGGCCGCACTCGAGGAGGAGCTCGCGGCGCTGCCCTGCGGAATGCTCGGAATCGCTGCGAAGTTTAAGTTTGCGGAAGTGATTGCGGTCGTCGGCGCGGAGATCGATACAGAGAGACCGGTCATGCTGATGTCAGAGCCCATGATCTGGACTCCGCCGGCTGCCCCGCAGGCTGCGATCCCTCCGCCGATCGCCACCATCGAGATACTCTGCATCGCATTCATCGAGACGGACATTCCGTTGAGCGTGATACCATTCAGTCCACTGCTGCTGATTGAACCGGGACTGCTCAGCGAGATATCAGACAGACTGGTCACGTTGGTCTGTCCCATGCTCTGCAATGAGGTTCCTGTCGTCGAGGTAAGCCGGATGTTATCGGCATTCACTCTGAAGTTGCGCGCATCGATCGACACCGTGTCCGAGGTCTGGGTGATGACGCTGTCGCCTTGCTGACCACTCACCCTGGTCGTGATCTTGACGCCATCCATCGTGATCGATTGCTGGTTGGCGCCCATTGCATCCAGCACCTCGATCGTCAGTCCTAGGTACTTGTCCATGAACATTCGCAGATAGAGCGGCTTGCTCGCGACATCACCCGTGGAAGGGGGAGTCTGTCCGCTGCTCGAACTGTTCGAGGGACTGCCTCCATCATTCGGAGGCGAGCTAGGATTCCCCCCTTGGGAAGGGCCAGGCGAAGGAGTCTCCGGTTGATTCGCGGTCCGTGATGAATCGTCTGGAGAGGTCATTTTCTACAGACCCTTCCTTGGCTGCGATGCGGGGGATGGCGGCGGCCCAGAAGGACTTGGCGCTGGGGGGGTCGAAGGGGCCACCGGAGTCACGGGCGGAGTGGGACTCCCCGGCAGCACTCCGGGCAGCGGCGGAGCCCCCCGCGGCGGCATCGGTGCCAGACCGGCTGGCAGCACCACCTGTCGACCTGCCGCAGTACCCGTCAGAACAATCAGGGGAGGCGTTCCCACCTGTAGCAGCAGATTCCCTTCCGCGATCTTGACCAGCTCGTTGTCGAACTGATTCAGACGCTCGATCTGGAAGATGGGGCGCTCGTCTTCGTAAAAGTGCTGAACACTGGTGCGATTGAGCGGAGTCTTACCGAGCAGCAGCTGATCACCCTGGGTCGCTTGAGGCATTGGCGCTGTGGCTCGCCACTCTCTAAACTGACTAATCATGGCCCGGTCAAAGTACATATCCACCAAAACGCGCTCATACTTGTAGGCAGGAAAGTAGAAATGGCCAGGTAGTGTATTTGGATGATAAGGTGTCGTAATGATCTGATTATTCCACAGGGGAATCATTACTTTGTATTTAGGCTGCGCAGTGACCGTCTCCGGGTAAAATTGATACGTCTCATCGGGGACAGCGCCAGCCTCACTCACCACGCGACCCTCGATGGCAACAGGATACCTGGGTAAGATATACGGAGGCAGCCGTAGCTCTGGGTCTGTGCTCTGCTCTAGCCAGACCGCTGTTTTGCACATAAAGGTCGCCGGCACCAGTCCGTCGTAGACCTCACGCACGTCGGTTCCCGCCGCTCGTCCTGACAGATGGATGCGATACACGCGACATGGCAGCGTCGCAGCCTCGAATGGAATGGTCAGGTCGTCAGCGGCAAAGTCAAGTGCATCTATTTTGAAATCAATTCCGGCGCTCGGCGCATATGGCTTTGTTGGAAACACCCGATAGTACATAAAGAACTCTGGGCGCGGCACATTGAATGCCCGGCTGCGTGCCAAAACTTCTCTATCAAAGTCTCCGGCAATTTCTGTATTGAACAGATGGTCTTGACGAACCGGCAGCTCCTTGTCAATATTGTTAATGGGTTGATTCTTGACCGCTTCGACAAAGTCATTCAGCACAAACTTTTGATACCGCGGATAATCAGGATAATAGACGCTGATTTGCTGAATATCGTGGGGAATCAGATCAGCGGTCACCGGGTTCGGCTTGACGGCATGAATCTGGTACACCCGCCGGGTGTAGTCATAGATCAAGACTTTGCGCATCTCGTCGAGCCGCCACATCAGCAGATCATAGAAGCTGGCTCGCTCGCCCCGGCGATGCTCTGCGTCACAGCCGAGAAAGATCATCGGTCTGGTCTGCGTGACCTCGAGGTCAAGGTACTCCATCCTGATGTCGGCGGTGCAGTACAGGTCGATGACCTGGCGCAGCGACTTTTGGGTGAACAGCTCGAGCGGAAAATGCTGGCGCCACATCACCTGTGCAGCGTCCGCAAAGCGCAGATGGTAGTGACGGTAGGAAAGCGGCGCATTGCCCTGCTTGGCGACATGTTCCGTGAGCGCGCGCTCTGTCACGAGCGCCTGAATCGTAAGTGGCTGCGGCCTTACGTTGATGTCCTGATCAACGCGGTACGCCTGAATCGACAGCTGCAGCTTGAGCAGCGCCGGAGTCCTCAGCAGCGTGATCAGTGCGTCCCGATCCTCACTGAGCAGCGCCGCATCATCAGAGACATAGAAGCTCAGTGCGCCGGTAAATCCGCTGCTGCGAAGATCCAACTCGAAGTCCTGAACATTGTGACCGCTCAGCAGAATCGGTCGGACAGACTTCGCAGAGCTGATCTCGATCTTCAGTACGAGCCCGTCTTTGTACTCAGGCGCTGCGTCATGCAGCTTGTGAGCCAGAGGACGCTCTTCGCGCATGATATTACGCGCCATGGGTACGCTCCACTGGTACGTCCGCTTCGACCGTGACCGCGCCGCTGGGAAGATGAAACTGAATCCATAGGGTGCATGGTCGCTCGCCGCTCTTCGTGATCAGAGTGCCGAGGACATAGATCTGAAGACGCAGCTCCGCATCGCGCCCTCGGGCAGTAATGTCGCGAAATCGGAAGCGCGGCTCCAGCTCTAGGATGTCATCGCGGATCTCGCGCAGAATGGTGACCTGAGCGGCCTTGCGACCTTGCTGCGCCAGGTAGTCTGCGATTCCGTAGTCGCGGAGCCGGGAGCCATAGCCCGGACGCGAGTTTAGCAGGTACTCGACGTTCCGGACCACGCTCTGCAGCGTGTCATCCTGCGCTGGAGCATCAAGGAATCGGTTGAGAAACGACATCACTTTCGCTCACCGCCAAAAGAGAAAGACGTTGGCCCGCTCGAGCACTGGATGCACGTACAGAGACAGCGAACTTTCCCGTATGACGTGCTCCCATTCTTCGCCGTCTTGCAGCTGATAGAAGTCGACTTCGGGTCCAAAGGTGTGCTGAAACGGTGGGCGCTCGACATGCTTGTACACGACACCGCGCAGCACCAAGCGATGGACCAGCGCCAACCGCGAGGTACACGACAGCTTGATGTCATCCATCGGAACCCGGTCATGCAGAGTCGGTCGCTGGATCAGCAGATACACTTCCTGGGCATCACGTACCTCTTGCGGAAGACCACTGAGCGTAAAGAGGCCGTTGTTCTTCTGAAAGCGCAGGTGCGTTGAGCGTGTGTAGACCGGACGGAGCGCTTGCTGTAGCAGCTGCAGCACCTGACCAAAGCACTCCGCGAGGTTGTCGTGCCGATAGGGAAGCGCTGGTTCCTCCGGCAGTACTTCATGAAAGCAGCAGGTCTCCATGTACAGATCACGCAAGGCCGAATGCAGAACATAGGGATGGAGCGGAACGCGGTTGCGGAGATCCGCAAGGAGACTCCTGACGCGAAACAGCTCACCGAGACAGCGACGGATGGCGGACAGTCGGTCGGGCCGAAGGAAGGTGTCTTGAAGCTGCGCCGCCAGCTGCGGCTGCAACGCGTCGATTCGTCCCTCTAGTAGCAGCAGGGCCGGCTGGAGGTGCGGCGTATTCCCAACTTGAAGCAGCGGCGGAATATACGTGGGTGCCAAACTCCAGCTACCCGCCACACCCTTTTCAAAGTCTCCAATCCGTACCACCGCGATCGTTCGCTCTACACGATCGCTGGTCGATAACACACCGCGCATCAGCACCCGCTCGACCGTGCGTGGGTCAGAGTCATAGACTCGATTCCCTTGCGCGGCCAGCGCTTCATCCAGCAGATGAAAGTAGACGCTGACCCGGGTAGCCGAGGTCGCAACAAGTGACATTGGAGCGACGGTGCAGTTCCCTGGCACGCTCAATACTCTGCCGTCTGCCAAGAGGGCCGTAAATTCACTCAGGGCGAGCACGCCATCACGGAGCAGGGGCTCATTCCATGACAGCTGTGCCACGCCATAGCAAGGCAGGGACGCCGTCCGAGACCGGAGCTCGCAAGCGGCTTCTACGAGCTGCTGCAGCGCAACAAAATGTTCCGGCAAGACGGTCTGTCCCAGATACCATTTCACGGGTGCGATCTTCAGCGTGCTCATGCAGTTCCTTGGCCCCAGACGGCTCGTGATTCGCGCTCGTGAGAGGAGTCCATAGTGTGGTTACGTCGGACCAACACGACCCCAGTTCTTGGTCACTTTTCTCGTCGAGGAGGTCGCAAACTTGAGGATCTGCGCCTTCGGCTTGGGCACCACCTGGAGCGTGAACTTGTAGTTGATCGGAGACTGCACGGTGTCATGCGGTTCCATCTCGATCGTCATCGCCAGGTTCTCGTTATCTTTCTTGATCTGTCCCAAGACTCCGGTCGAGCTGGCATCGGCATCACCCTGCGCAGAGTTTGAGAACGCTGCGAAGTACTTCTTGGCCAGGGCGTCGTACTCATACACGACAAAGCCAATCTCGATGTCGATGTCGATCATCGCGGAGTAGAGCAGCGCGCTGAAGGTCTGCTTGCCGGCAATCGACAAGTTGCCTTCAAACTGCAGCGCATCGGTGTCACCCATTTCCCATGTGACCTTCCCCAATACGGCCACGACCTTGAGCGCACCAACATCTGCTGTTGCGCTCGACGCCGTTGCTGTGGCAGCCATCGGACTGTTTACGGTCATGTCCTGAGTGAACGTCTCTGTACCGACCTTGAGCATGGTCAGAAAGCCGATCGGCAGCTGAACGTCCTTCTTGAAGTTGAACCCCTGGATAATGTTTAGTTCGCGCTCATACGTTGCCATTTGGTACTCCTTTGCGAAGCTGTTTCCCGGTCACAAAGCTTGCCTACCCGAGCCGCGATTCGATGCGTAGCTCCACGTCCATTCCTTCGAACTGGATGTGTGGCAGGATCGAGATCTTGCAGTCGTAGTAACCAATCCGGCCCGGCTGCGGATCGACCTGCACAAGCGCTGCGCGGAACGGATACGTGCGCATGGTGATGTCATCAGGACGCACTTCGGTCGTGACATACTGATCCAGCCACGTCGACAGCACGGTCTGGATGTTGCCGGCCGTAGAGATGTCGCCGATGTTGTCGCGCATGATGCTCTTGACGTAGTGAGCGATTCGCGCGACCGAGAACGTATAGGACAAATTACAGACGAGCTGCGAGTTTTCAGAGTCCTTCGGGTCTTTGAACTTCTTGGGACGCTTGATCGACTGGGCAGAAAAGAACGTCGCTTCGCCGGCTCCCTTGCGGTAGACAAGCGGAATGATGCCGTTGCGCGCATACTCGATCTCACGGTAGTCCGGAATGCAGATCTCGACGGGAATCCGCATCTCGTCTTCGCCACGCACGTTGTACATGTCGACCGGCAGACCGGTGATGAGACCACCACCCTTGGGGCCGCGAATGTACTGACACCAGCCCGTCTTCTCAAACGAGCGGATGACGTTGCGAGCAAACAGAAAGGTGGCGGGAGCCCACAGATAGTTCCCGGCAGCTCCCGATGCGTGCTCATGAAACGGCAGACCGGGGCTCGGATTGGTCTCTGGATTCCAGGGCAGACGCACCACGTAGCGCGGAAACGTCAGGCCGATGTATGCGCCCTCTTCGGAATCGCGCAGCGACTGCCACTGCGCATAGCGCGGCTGATTCAGCAGGCCATCAAGATCTTTGATCGCCTCCACCTGTTCCATCGTGTTGCAACCGAGAAACTGCGGTGCGATCGAGGCCACAAACGGAGAGTGACTGGCCGCTGCCACCTTCGACATGCTACGCAGCCAGAAGATGTCCCGCGAGCCGGTCGTGAAGTCATACAGACCGATCAGACAGCCGTAGGGACGGCCACCGTACTGATCGTACTCGGCGATGTAGACCTTCTCGAAGAGCGTGCTGCCAAAGATGTCGCTCGAGTTGTTCTCGAAGTCTTCGAACAGCTCATCCTTGCTGACATCGAGAAGCTCTACGGCGACGTTCGACTGAAAATTGGCGCTCTCCACCAGCTGATCAATTCCGCGCCAGGTCGACTCCAGGTGTTGAAATTGCGGATGATGAAAGACCTCGTTGAGCTGTTCATTGACCAGCATGTCGATCTGGCGCACGGTCTCCATCACCTTGCCCTTCTCGTAACGGCCGGTGTGGGCATCGGTATTGAAGACAATCGCTGCGAGACCGGACAGGAGTCGGTCTTCCAAGCTGACATCCTCGCTGACTTCAGTAAACGAGGAACGGATCATCGGGGACAAGCTGATGTTCTTGGCTTCGAGCTGCATGCTAGCGACAATTCGCTGAAGCAAGCTGCCGGAAGCAGCGGGGGCGGCGGTCTGAGCCATCGATCACTCCTTGTTGCGAAACGGAATCACCTGGAAACCATGGTTAGGGCGTGCTGCTTGCTGCGGCAGGGAGCGCCTTGTCCTTGCTCGCCAGCTTGTAGCTGCCGAGCGCCGCAAGCTCTTTCTCCAGTGCCTTGATCTGGTCCGGATTGCTCCAGATGTCTTGGATCAGACGGCGCAGCTCCTTGCGGTTGTCGATGTTCGCTTGCATCTCGAGGAGAAGCTTGCGCAGCATGAGCAGAGCCCGAACCTTGGGAATGTTGTCGGCAACCTGATCGGGACCAAAGGAGCGGCGATTCCGAATCGGAATGCTCAGCTCCAGGGCTTCATCACTGCCTGGGTCAATGCGGTTGGGAACCTTGAAATTGAGCGACATCCGCATGTTTTCCATCAGGCTGTCGAGGTTCTTGTCCGTGAGCGACCGCAGCCTTCGACCATCGAAGCCGACCTCGCGATCCGTGGAGGAACCACACGACAGGTCCCCCATGATCATCACGCGGAACGGCAGCTCGAGCATTTGCCCGGCCCCGTTTATCTCCGTCCGATAGCGAAGGTTGATTCGTGAGCGCGGAATTTCATCTTGAATAGACACGCCAAAACTCCTGGAGGAGAGAAACGCTGCGCGCGCGGCGGGAGCACCCATACTCCGGCGCACGACAGCCACATTCTGCTCTGGGAACCGAAAGCAATTGATGTGCCGCCTGGTGTGGTGCGGTTCTCGGACCCTGGTCGTCCCCACGAATTGCTGCGCTGTGCGCACGGACTGGTGCTCTGCGGTTACCTATTAAAAATCCCCCCGAACTCATGAGGGTCTAAAGGGAGTGACCTGTTCTCCCAGTGCGTGCTCGCCCCGGTACGCGAGCAGCGCGCGAGCAGCGCGAGCACAATTGTGCAAGGGTCACGAACCCACAGAGGGGTTCTCCCGAGACTCGGCCCGTCGTCCGTTAGATCATGCAAGTCTGCTCAGCAGCTGGCACAGAGTCTGCTCCATGGCGGAGTTTGCCATCACCGCATTGGGAGATTCTGTGAACATGTCAAAAGAGAGGGTCCCGCCATCGGCGCGCACTGCCCCCAACTCACTGTACGAACAGTTTGACGGCTCACCGGCAGAGTGCCTGGCTCTGGTGATCCTGTGGTCCGCTCGGGAGCCACACCGAGTGGGTGAGGCGGCGCTGCTGCATGAGGAGTTCCCAGTCTGGATGTTTGGCAGAGACCCAGACCAGCCGTTTGGCGATGAAGTACAGCCTCGTGGGCTCGCTGCAGCAGACCAGGTTCACTCACACTCCTCACGGAGTCCAAGCGGTCGCGCGCCCCGGAGCGTGCGGTTTTCGCGCCATCGCCCTGAGGGAGTAGACCGCGGACCAAAGGCGGCGCAGGGCATCTTGGGAGAGAGCATCTCGCGACTGCAGCTTCACTTGAGCTATCGAGAGGAAGGACTCTTCGTTCACAACGTCGGTCGCTGCGAGCTGATGGTCAATGGTAAGGTCTCTCAAGCATCGCTGGTCCGGGAGGGAGACACGCTTTATCTGCGCGGCCAGCTACTCCTTTTGTGCACCCGCCGCCCGCTGCAGATGCCCATGCTGCGAGCCTATCCGCAGGAACGTCAGCCCGAGTTTGGCGGACCAGACGTAGATGGAATGATCGGTGAGAGCCCGGCGCTGTGGCATCTGCGGGAACGACTCGCCGTGTCCGCCCGCTCGGATCAGAACGTCCTTATCATTGGCGAAAGTGGGAGTGGCAAGGAACTCGCGGCGCGAGCGATTCATCGGCTGTCTCACCGCGCAGGAAAGCCACTGGTAGCGGACAACATCTCGGCCATTCCACCGAGCCTGGCCGCGGCTCTGCTGTTTGGAAACAAGCGAAACTTCCCCAATCCAGGAATGGAGGAACGCACCGGTCTCATTGGCGCGGCGGACGGCTCGATCCTCTTTCTTGATGAAATCGGCGACATGCCGGAAGAAGTACAACCGATGTTTCTGCGAGTCGCAGACCGGCATGGTGAATACTTCCGACTAGGGGAGGAAGGAAAAATTCGCCGCTCTGACTTCCGGCTGATCGGGGCGACCAATCGACCCGAGCGCATGCGCTACGAGCTAAAGCGCCGCTTCCAGAGAGAAGTCCGGATTCCGAGTCTCAATGAACGAAGGGAAGACATTCCACTTTTGATCCGGCACATCTTGGAGACTCAAGCCAGGCAGCTGGATGAGCATAGTGGACGGGCAGTGAGCGAGCGTGTTCCGATTCCCATTGTCCATCCACTGCTGCTCGATCAGCTGGTACGACATCACTATGTGACGAACGTCTCTGAAGTAGAGTTTATGCTCGGACATGCGATGGCGGAAAGCACTGGCGATGTGCTGGCCCCGATTCGCGGCCCACTCCCTCAACAAGGTCGCTCGGTCCGTACGCCCACAGAGCACGCAAGCGTGACCACGCGGCCTCCAGTGCGTCGTCTCTCTGCCACCATTCCGAGTCCTGAGCGAGCGCAGCAAGCTCTCGAAGAAACACACGGCAATGTCGTCCGTGCAGCAGCAGCGCTCGGAATCAGTCGCCACCAGCTCAATCGCATCATCCGACGCTGCGCGCTCAGCAAACCACGCATTCTTCGTTCCTCACAAGAACCGCCAACCTAGCATCGCAATGCGATGATGATTGCTCATTGCACTCGGTCGCAAGTTCCATTTATGATGACCGCGTACTGCCATGCAGAGAGTGATCGAGACAGGCCCTCCTATTTCACCACTACCACACACAGAGGGCGCTACGGCATCGTTTTCCCTTGTCATCCTCTGGTCTGCACGAGAGCCCCACCGCGTTGGTGACAGCGCGCTGTGCTCACCAGGAATGCGCTACATCTTGGGTAGGGCGCCCGAGATAAGCCGAGGGGATGAGAGCGCGCTATGCTTCGGACCACGTCGCCCCGGCGGACTGAGTGTTGGCCATGACGGGTCCAACCGCGAGACGGCGGAGCTGCTTGGAGAGTCCATTTCCAGACGACAACTGGAGCTCTCGGTCGACTGTAGCGGACTCTCTGTTCGTAACATTGGTCGCTGTCCGCTGTGGATAAACGGCGACTTGCGTGGCGCAGGCAAGGTCTCGCCGGGTGATACCCTTCATCTGCAACAGCAGCTGCTCCTGCTGTGTGTCCGGGCGCCGCTTTACGCAACTCCGCTGCGCTTTTATCCAATGGAGCGAGCCGGTGCCTTCGGACACCCTGACAGAGATGGAATCGTTGGCGAGAGCAGCGCAGCCTGGAGACTGCGCGAAGAGATCGCCGCCTCCGCAACCAGTGACGGCCACGTTCTGGTGCTCGGCCCGACTGGCTCTGGCAAGGAATTGGTCGCGCAGACCGTACACCAGCTATCGAACTGTCGGCAGCACTCACTGGTGGTTGAAAATGTCTGATAGAGTCCCAGCAAGTGGTGTGTGAGCAGACTCCCGACGGGCCGGCGTTGGGGGGTTGACGGAGGTCATCGAGTTCTCCTGCGGGAGGGTGTTGAAACAAACCGAGCAGGAGAGACCCGAT
>Ga0154020_10003068_pt1 | contig 20249 bp, 16 predicted proteins | sample Klosneuvirus_201_FD_109709 | JGI IMG/M metagenome (GOLD analysis project Ga0154020, IMG submission 109709) | Active sludge microbial communities from wastewater, Klosterneuburg, Austria - Klosneuvirus_20160825_MG | ecosystem: Engineered > WWTP > Aerobic digester > Activated sludge | place... | reverse complement strand
GCTATCCTGCTGCCGAAATGAAGCACGGGCCTATTGCGCTTATAGACGAAGAAATGCCGGTGGTGGTTATTGCTACCAAAGGTGCCTCATACGAAAAAGTAGTAAGCAATATACAAGAAGTTAAAGCTCGAAAAGGGAAAATTATAGCAATTGTTACCGAAGGCGATTTAATTGTTCGCGACCTTGCCGATTATGTAATTGAAGTTCCCGAAACAGACGACTCACTGGTACCTTTAATTGCCGTGGTTCCCTTGCAGTTATTGTCATACCACATTGCTGTAATGCGCGGTTGTAATGTTGACCAGCCACGTAATTTAGCGAAGAGCGTAACTGTAGAATAATAGTTTTTATTATTACTTTTTTTTAAGCACTGAAGTAACTACAGGGATTGCGGTAAGAATTATTAGCGAAATAAATATATATCCCAAATAATTTTCTACTTGTGGGAATTGTTTTCCCAAAAAGTAAGCAATGCTGCCAATACTTCCTATCCACGCAACCGCACCAAGTATATTATAAAGCATAAATTTTTTAAAATCAATTTTTATAACGCCTGCAAGAATTGGGGCAAATGTTCTGATGATAGGTAGAAACCGTCCAAGTATTAAAGTTTTTCCGCCGTGTTTTGTATAAAACATTTCGGTGGCTTCTAAATGTTTCTTCTTAAAGAAAAAACTATCTCTCCTGCTGTACAAACGCTTGCCTGTTTTTTTGCCAAACCAAAATCCGAACATATTACCAATAACAGCAGCGACAATCATTCCCATTAATGCAACCGGAAAACTCACATTCATGAGTTCAGGATGTGTTGCACATAATAAGCCTGCAATAAAAATTAAATTATCTCCCGGCAAAAAAAATCCGATAAGTAATCCTGTTTCTGCAAAAATGATAAACAACAAAAAACCAAAACCACCATATTTAATAATGCTTTCAGGGTCGGTGAGTTGTTTTAAAAAATCAAACATTATTTTTTATTGGATGCTTGAGAGTGGAAAATATCCCGAAGAAACATCTCCGGATTAAATTCAGCTTCACAAGTTGTGTTCTTAAATCTGACACTTGTCACCTTGTCTTTGCTGATTTTATACATTAATTCAAAATCTGAAGTGCTGGTGCATTTTCCGGGGACAATATTTATAAAATGATTAGCTGAAAGATCATAGTTCTTAATAAATGCTTTATATTCTTTCGCCGATAAACTTTTTACTTCATTGCTTTTTTCTGTACGCATCATTAATAACCGTCCGCCAGATTTCTGTTTACACATTTTTACCTCTAGAATATAAGCGAGAAAACACCCGGAATTATCCACGGTGAAATATACCGTGTCAGCTTTACTGATACGGACAATTGATTTTGAAATTAGTTTATTCTGTGAAAAAGCGTGAAGAGAAAAGAAAAATAATATTAGCTGAATAGTGAATTTCATTCTGCCATTAATAATTAACAAGCAGAGAATTTTTCTTGTTCATACTCGATTGAATATCTTCCAAGCGGCCTTTTGGAATAGAGTTAATTAAGTTCTTTGTATAGTCGCATTGAGGGTTATTATAAATGTCATCTGCGTTACCAATTTCTTCTATTTTACCCTTATTCATTACCACCATTCTGTCACTCATAAATTTCACCACGCTTAAATCGTGTGAAATAAAAATATAAGTGAATTTGAATTCCTTCTTAAGGTCATTTAACAAATTCAAAACTTGTGCCTGAACACTTACGTCGAGCGCACTAACGCTCTCATCACAAATTAAAAATTGCGGATTAACTGCTAATGCGCGCGCTATACAAACACGTTGACGCTGGCCGCCGCTAAATTCATGCGGGTAACGGCCATAATGTTTGTCTTCCATGCCCACTTTCTTCAGCAAGTCATAAACCTTATCACGTCTATCCTTATTAGAATTACCAATGTTATGGAATTTCATTGGTTCTAAAATTGCATCGCCAATTGTTATTCTTGGATTAAGAGATGAGTACGGGTCTTGAAAAATGATTTGAAGATTTCTCCTAAGCGGCCTGAACTCTTCTTCCTTTAATCTTAATATTTCTTGTTGCTTAAAATAAATTTTTCCTTCATGGGCATCAGCCAGTTTCAATATGGTACGGCCTAATGTTGTTTTGCCACAACCACTTTCACCAACAAGACCTAAAGTCTCGCCTTCATAAACATCAAAGGTAACATCATCAACAGCTTTTGTAAAACTTAAAGTTTTGCCAAAAAAACTTTTTTTAGCAGGAAACCATGTTTTTAAATTCTGAACTTCAAGTATTTTATTGCCACTGTATAATTCTTTATGAGCTTGTTTTCGTTCGGCATCTGTTATACTAACACTTCCTATAACTTCTGAAACCGACTTTGGTATTTCAATTATATTACCGTTTTCATCACTTCTCATAAAGTCACTCACAACCGGTAAACACTTTAATCTTTTATCTAACGGCGGACGGCAAGCTAATAAGCTTTTTGTATAAGGATGTTTTGGATTAGAAAAAATTTCCATTACTGAACCCTGCTCTACAATTTTTCCTCTATACATCACAACAACTTTATCAGCTAATTCAGCAATAACACCTAAATCATGGGTGATAAATAAAATTCCCATGTTGTTTTTCCGCTGAAGATCCAGCATTACATCGAGAATTGTTTTTTGAACGGTGACATCGAGTGCAGTTGTAGGTTCGTCGGCAATTAGTATTGAAGGGTTACAACTCATTGCCATGGCTATCATTACCCTTTGTTTTTGCCCGCCTGATAATTGATGAGGATAACGGTCGAGCATTAGTTCAGGCGTTGGCAACTGAACCATATTAAATAGCTCAAGTGTACGTAACCGCGCCGCCCGTTTATTAATTTTCTGATGAAGTATAATGGCTTCCATTACCTGCTCACCGCATTTGATTACAGGATTCAGGGAAGTCATTGGCTCCTGAAAAATCATTCCAATATCATTACCCCGTAAACTGCGCATTTCTTTTGCGCTAATTTTAGTCAGGTCTATTTTTCTGTGATCTTTTGTGTGGTAGATAATTTGGCCACCGCTCACTCTTCCCGGAGGATTTGGAATGAGCTGCATGATTGACAAAGCCGTTACTGACTTTCCCGACCCACTCTCTCCAACAATACCAATTGTTTCGCCGCTGTTTAAAACAAAACTCACATCGTTAACGGCTCTAACGTATTCGTCTTCCGTTTTAAAATCGGTAACAAGATTATTAACCTCCAATAAGACTTCCTTTTTGAACATAATTGGCTTAAGGGCAATAAAGTAACTAAAATTTTAGCTAACTAAAAAGGACTTGGTCTATAAAAGCCCGTTTTTAGTCTGAATTAATTGCCTGAAACAATTATTTCCAGCGAAATGGCTGTCACTTTACAATTATTAAACCAATAAAAACATTGCGCCCAAATTAATGGTAAATGCGCTAAAGGTTTTCAACAGAAATCATCCAAAATATGACTAATCAATGTTGTAATTATTTAGAATTAATCTAAATAATCATTTATTGAGTATATAGGTTTTAGCTTAATGTTATATTTTATATGATAAGGAATTGAACATTTTATTGGTTAAAACCGTTTGCAATTATACATTTGCATGAATTATTCCTTTTAACAAAATTATATCCTATGAGCAAAAGCGGATTCTTGAAATCATCAATCGGTAAAAAAATCATGATGGGCCTAACGGGCTTGTTTCTAATATCATTCCTTCTGGTACATTGTTTTATTAACGCCCTCATTTTTGTGAATGACGGAGGTGAAACCTTTAATAAGGGCGCCGAGTTCATGGGTACAAACTGGATAATCAGAACAGTGGAAATTGTTTTGTTTCTTGGTATTATCATGCATGTTGTACAAGCATTAGTTTTAACATTAGAAAACCGCAAGGCAAGACCTGTTCAGTATGAAATAGCAGGCGGAAATGTAAGTTCTAAATGGTATAGCCGTTGGATGGGTTTGTTAGGTACACTTATTTTAATGTTCCTGATTGTTCACTTAAAACATTTTTGGTTCGAAAGCCGTTTAACAGATCACATTGCTCATAGCGAAGCTGATGCTTTACCCGGACAAGAAACCATGTTTGGTGAAATGAAAGAAGTGTTTGAACATTTATGGGTAGTTATATTATATGTGTTAGCCATGATTTCGCTTGCATACCATTTATTACACGGCTTTCAATCGTCTTTTCAAACATTAGGTTTAAATCATAAAAAATATACGCCAATGATAAAATTGTGCGGGGTTATTTTTTCTATCCTTATTCCTTTAATCTTTGCTGCAATGCCAATTGCAATGCACTTAGAAATTATTAAATAAATTATTCAGACTTAAAATTTGATTTTCAGATATGGCGAGTTCACCTAAATTAAATGCAAGAATCCCTGAAGGGCAACTTGAAAACAAATGGATAAAATACCAGTCAACAATACATCTGGTTAACCCTGCAAACAAACGCAGCTTAGAAGTAATAGTTGTTGGAACCGGATTAGCCGGAGCCTCAGCTGCTGCTACTTTGGCTGAAATGGGATACAAAGTAAAAGCATTTTGTTTTCAGGATTCTGCACGCCGCGCACACAGTATTGCCGCACAGGGCGGTGTTAACGCTGCAAAAAATTATCAGAATGATGGTGACAGTGTTTACCGTTTATTTTACGATACAATTAAAGGTGGCGACTACCGCGCACGTGAAGCTAACGTACACCGCCTTGCCGAAGTATCCGGAAATATTATTGACCAGTGCGTGGCACAAGGTGTTCCTTTTGCGCGTGAATACGGCGGAACTTTAAGTAACCGTTCGTTTGGTGGTACTCAAGTACAACGTACCTTTTATGCCTCCGGTCAAACCGGTCAGCAATTATTATTAGGTGCATACAGCGCTTTACAACGCCAGGTTGGTATGGGTGCTGTAAAAATGTATGCCCGTCACGAAATGATGGATGTAGTAAACATCGACGGTAAATGCCGCGGCATTATTGCACGCGATTTAGTGACAGGAAAATTAGAGCGCCATTTTGGTCACGCTGTATTATTATGTACAGGTGGTTACGGTAACGTATTCTTTTTATCAACCAATGCAATGGGCAGTAACGTAACTGCAGCGTGGAAAGCACATAAAAAAGGAGCTTTCTTCGGAAACCCATGTTATACACAAATTCACCCTACATGTATTCCCGTAAGCGGCGATCACCAATCGAAATTAACTTTGATGAGTGAGTCATTACGTAACGACGGAAGAATATGGGTACCAAAAAAGAAAGACGACAACCGTAAAGCCAGTGAAATTCCTGAAGAGGAAAGAGATTATTATTTAGAAAGAAGATATCCTGCTTTTGGTAACCTTGTTCCACGCGATGTGGCTTCACGTGCAGCAAAAGAAAGATGTGATGCAGGTTACGGTGTAGGTTCTAGTAAAATGGCAGTGTATTTAGATTTCGCTTTTAATACAGAACGTTATGGAAAAATTGAAGCCAATAAATTAGGTTTGCAAAATCCAAGTAAAGACGAAATTATTCGTTTAGGTAAAGATGTTATCAAAGAAAAATATGGTAACCTCTTTGATATGTATAAACAAATTACGGGCGAAGATCCTTATCAGGTTCCAATGCGTATTTACCCTGCGGTTCACTATACAATGGGTGGGCTTTGGGTAGATTATAACTTAATGACAACCGTTCCCGGCTTATATGCCTTAGGCGAAGCTAACTTCTCTGATCATGGAGCTAACCGTTTGGGTGCATCGGCATTAATGCAAGGATTAGCCGATGGTTACTTCGTAATCCCTTATACAATTGGTGATTACTTGTCAGAAGAAATCAGAACGAAAGCAATCCCTACAGACCATGAAGCGTTTGTAAAAGCTGAATCAGAAATTAATGAAAGAATTAATAAATTATTAAACATTAAAGGAACCAAATCTGTTGACTTTTTCCATAAGAAATTAGGAAAAATTATGTGGGATAAGTGCGGCATGGCCCGTAATAAAGAAGGATTGACATCTGCCATTACTGAAATCCAAAAATTACGTGAAGAGTTCTGGAAAGATGTTCGTGTTCTTGGAGATGCCAATGAATTTAATCCTGAACTTGAAAAGGCACACCGTGTTGCTGACTTTATTGAATTAGGAGAATTAATGTGCAAGGATGCTTTGAACCGTAATGAAAGTTGTGGCGGTCACTTCCGTGAAGAATATCAAACTAAAGATGGTGAAGCTTTGCGTGATGATGATAACTTCGCTTATGTTGCTGCATGGGAATATAAAGGTGAAAGCAACTTTGAATTACATAAAGAAGAATTAAAATTCGAGAATATTAAATTAGCTCAACGTAATTACGCTTAACAGGATTAAGAATATAGGATTTTAGGATATAGTGGGAGGCATAAAGTCATATAAGGATTTGATCATTTGGCAAAAGTCTATTGATTTGGCTGTTGAAGTGTACAGGTTATCTTCTAAATTTCCAAAGGAAGAAATTTATAGCATGACTAGTCAAATAAGGAGAGCGGTAACTTCAATTTCCCTAAACATTGCAGAAGGTTATGAAAGAAATACTACAAAAAACTATATTAACTCGCTTTATATTGCGCAAGGCAGTTTACAAGAAGTAGAATCAGCAATCTTATTAAGCCTCAGATTAAACTTTGTTAAAGAAGAAGATTGTGAAAAGGTTAATTCTTTAATGTTAGAAGAATTTAAAATGTTCAACGCGTTAATTAATTCATTAGAAAATAAAATAAACAATACAAATTTGGTTAAAGAAGACGGGATCATTTACTCCTGAATCCTAAACCCTAAATCCTAAAATATGAGCCACGGAAACATGAATCTAACCTTAAAGGTTTGGAAACAAAAAAATAAAGACACAAGAGGTAAGTTTGAAACTTACAGTGCCAAAGGTATTTCTCCTGATATGTCTTTCTTAGAAATGTTCGACGTTGTAAACGAACAACTAATTAACGAAGGCAAAGAGCCAATTGCATTTGACCACGATTGCCGTGAAGGAATTTGTGGTATGTGCAGTATGTACATCAATGGCCGTCCGCACGGACCAAAAGAAGGTATTACTACTTGCCAATTACACATGCGTAGTTTTAAAGATGGCGATACAATTGTTGTGGAGCCATGGAGAAGCGCAGCATTTCCTGTTATTAAAGATTTAGCCGTTGACCGTTCTTCGTTCGACAGAATTATGTCGGCAGGCGGATTCGTTTCTGTTAATACCGGTAATGCGAAAGATGCCAATAATATTTTAATTCCTAAGCCGGATGCTGACGAGGCGTTTAATGCAGCTGCTTGTATTGGTTGTGGCGCTTGCGTTGCCGCCTGTAAAAATAGCTCCGCCATGTTATTTGTGTCAGCAAAAGTTTCTCAGTTAGCGTTATTACCTCAAGGTAAAATAGAAGCGCAACAACGCGTGTTAAATATGGTGAAGCAAATGGACGAAGAAGGATTTGGTAACTGTACTAATACAGGTGCATGCGAAGCAGAATGTCCAAAATCTATTTCATTAGAAAACATTGCGCGCATGAACAGAGAATATTTAATCTCGAGTGCCATCAGCAAAGACTAAAAAAAATATCCAAATAAAAAAGCCGCTTATTACTAAGCGGCTTTTTTATTTACCAAATTCCAAACTGATTGTTCCACATACCCTTAAACCATTTCTCTTTTCCATACTCCTTCTCCATTCTGGTTTTAAGTTCGGTAATAGTATAAATCTTTTTCTTCTTTGGCGGAGTAAGTACCACCGCTTCCGGCTTTACTAGTTCAACTTTCTTTGCAAAATAAACAACCCCGCCATCTTCAGTTGCTAATCCTAAAATTGTGCCCGGCAAACCATTAAAACTCTCAGGACCTGTTGATGTAATTAAGTCATAACTGAACCAGGCATAAATCCGCGTCGTATCATTGGCTTTCCAAACCGCTTTACGGCAATTATATCCGGCAATTTTTCTGGTGCTTTCTGTTATTTGCCATTTCCTTTCATACAAACTATCAGTAATGTGAAGTTCCTCCCCCCACATGTTTTTTATTATATATCTAATGACATTATTAAAATTCTGATAAACTGTATTTTTTTGCGTGGCCCAACTGAAGTTTTCACGGAGCTCGCTTACCTGTGGCATGTAATAAGAACATGTATCATTAAAAACCAACTCGAAATAGTCGATTTTAATTCTATCGGCTTCCTTCACCCAGTTCTTAATATCATCCCCGCGCATGGTTTTATACAAATTCGTTTTCCGCTCATAAACAACTTTACCATAGCTTACTTGGGAACGCAGATTAAAGGCAAAACAGAAAATAGACAACGAGAAAAAATATTTTACTTTACTATTCATCTTCATCCTCCTCTCCTGCTTTTGCTTTCTGGCTGGTGAATTTATAAGTTAAACGCAGCAAAAAATATTGTTTTATTATTTGTGTTTTTGTATCCACAATTTTATTGCTCATGATTTGCCGTTGATTATTAATATTTTGATTTAGGATGTCATTCGCATCAAATGAAACCTTTAAAGATTTATCCTTCAAAAACGAGTACCCCACTGACGCATTAACAATTACATAATTTATATTGTAGCCTTGTGCCCGGTTACCGTTATTAACATAATTACCTTCAGCAGAAAAATCAAGTCTTTTAAATACTTTGAATCTGAAGGAAGCATTTAATTCATAAGTATAGTAAGGCTTGGTTGATTGCATACTAATTGTTTGGCTAGGTATATTGTAATCATAACTACCGCCAATTCTGAATTCCGCATCATCAATTTCTTTTTCGAACGCTAAACCGGGAGATAAACTGGTGTTTTTTGTAACGTTAACTTGGTCGTTTACGTACCCAACATCGTTGTTGTGACTGGCACTAAAATTATAATCAATTTTGAATAGTCTGTTAAACACCGGCACCCCTCCGCCAAGATACATATTACCAAAATAATTACCATTTATGTTAGTAGGCGTAGAAACTGATCTGCCAATTGAATCGAAATAAGTCCTGCTACTGATTTCACCAATGACGTGCATATAATTGGCGCCTAAATAAAAATTAATGTCGCTGATTCCCTTATAAAAATAATAATTTACTCTGGCGTTATTTGTGTATTGCTGTTTCAGATTCGGGTTTCCCGTTCTGATATTATTTGGGTCGGTATTATCTACAACCGGTTGCATTTGTTTTAAATCAGGCAACACTGACGACATATTGTAGTTTATTGATAAATTAGAGCCTTGATTGATCCTGAAATTAACCATTGCCATAGGGAGCAAATTGGTAAAAGTATAATTCAATTTTTGTGCCGTTGTGACATTGATATTTTCCTGAAACACATTACGGTAATTGGCACCAACCGAAATTCTGTATTTTCTCACATCATAAATAAATTTAGTTCCAATTCTGTTTGTAATACGTGTGTTTCTGAAATCGTTTGATTGAGTTGTATTTATAGCATCGAATGCAATTCCATCAAAATCCAATGTTCTTCTGTTATTGTTATTCAGATTGTGCCCAAAGCTATAACTTGTTTCTATTTTAAATTTCTTTGTGACCGGTTCAATATATGTTACAGAAGCACTTTGATCTGTTCTGTTATTTTCAGAACTCCTTTTTTGCAATAAAATCGAGTCGTTATCCTGGCCTTTATAGTATAAAAACTCAGTATTTAAATTCGATTTTGAAGTAGTTAAATAATAAGATGGCTGATAAGTAACTGTTAGTTGCCTGTCTTTTTTCATAAAATTACGCGTCAGCTTTAATAATAAATTTGCGTCTTGCGTTTCTGAAGAGTTGTTGGTACTAATATTTGTTTCCCTCGTAAGTTCATTAGATTCTGAAATAAAATCATCCGACTGAGTTGTTTGGTTTTTTGAAGTGCTGTAATATATTTTTGGTTTTACCATTAACTCTGTCAGCGAATCCAAATTCTGAGTCCAACGGAAATTAAAACTATGCGCTTGGTTTTCCGATTTCACACTAACTCTCTGTGCGTTAGAATACGTAGTGTCTTCAAGAAAATATTGTGTGTTCGTCTCTTGATTAGAATTCAAGCGATTATCCTTAAAAGTATAATCAGTATTAATGCTCGCTTTTTTACTGAACTTATCATTATAATAAAAACCTCCTTTAATACTTTGAGGAATTCCGGATCTCTGATCTCCTCCGCCTGTCCATGTATCAGTTTCCGGATCATAAGAGTATGCGTTCTCGTTTTCCAAACCGTACTTATAGTTATCCTCCCAACCAAAAGCTTGTTTCGGGGTATTGGCCAATAAACCAAAAACAGAAACTTTGCGTTTACCGTTAAATAAATTTGCTAATAAATCATTCTCGTAAAATTTTTGAAAATCAGATGCTGCAGATACTTTACCGAAGTATCCTTTCTTGGCTTCTTCTTTCAGTTGCAGATTCATTACCTTAACCGTTTCATCCGACCCTTCTGCCCCTTCACTTTTTTTCTCGTAAACCTGAACATTCTCAACAGTGTTTGCGTTTAAATTCTTGGTCGCAACCGTTGGATCGCTTCCGAAAAATTCATCGCCATCCACTAAAACCTGACTTACTTCTTTTCCCTGCACAGTTATTTTTCCCTTTGCATCTACCTTTACGCCCGGTAATTTTTTAAGTAGGTCTTCAACGGTTGCATCAGATTTTACCTTAAAAGAATCGGCAGTGAAAATCAATGTGTCGCCTTTATAATACATTTTATCTTTATAGGCAACAATCTCCACTTCATTCAAAGTGATAGACTTTGGAGGCAGGACAATATTCTTGAGATTAATCACAGAATCCTTCATTCCTGCTACCAGGAAATATGTTTTATCACTGAAATTTGGATTAGAAACAACAACCAAATAGGTATCGATTGGAATCTTTATAGTTTTAAAAAAACCCTTTGCATCAACACGTGAATGGCCTACCAAAGTTGAGTCTTTAAACTTGATGGCCATCAAGATTGAATTCCTGCTTAAATTTGAGCTAGAGGTATCTTGAATGTTACCTGATAATTTCATTTGCTGAGCCCTGATGCTAATGCAGAAAATGAGAATAAAAAAAAACGTAAATTTTATATGCATTCGGGCTCTGTTAAAGAGTATAATTCAATTATTACAAAAAAGTTACATCGCTAAAGTAAAAAATGACTTTGAAGTAAAACCCAAGTACGGTTGTTAATTAGGTATTTTTAACAACAAACTCCGTATTATTTTGATTATTAATAAGATATGAGTTAATTGAAAAGTAGAGGATTCTGAACATTTTTAATAATAAAATGTACTTTTGCTTCAAATCGTTATATATGAAAAACACTGCGCTTTACAACAAACACATAGCACTTGGTGCTAAAGTTATTCCTTTCGCCGGATACAATATGCCTGTTTCTTATACAGGATTAAATGAAGAACATTTAATAGTAAGAAATGGTGTTGGCGTTTTCGATGTAAGCCATATGGGTGAATTCAGACTAAAAGGTCCTGGTGCATTAGATTTAATTCAACGGGTGACTTCCAATGATGCATCTAAATTAACTGACGGTAAAGTTCAATATTCCTGTTTACCTAACGACAAGGGAGGAATTGTGGATGATTTATTAGTTTACCGTTATTCTGCTGAAGAATATTATTTGGTTGTTAACGCTTCCAATATTGAAAAAGACTGGAACTGGATTAAAAAATATAATACAGGAAATGTAGAAATGATTGACATGTCGGATGACATGAGTTTACTGGCAGTTCAAGGACCAAAAGCAATTACTACATTACAAAAATTAACGGATGTTGATTTGTCGAAAATGGAATATTACACTTTTTGTATTGGTAAAATGGCAGGAATTGGCGATGTGATTATTTCAAACACAGGTTACACCGGTGCAGGTGGTTTTGAAATTTATGTAATGAATAAGGACGCTGAAAAAATGTGGGATGCCGTTTTTGAAGCAGGAAAAGAATTTGGTATTAAACCTATAGGCTTAGGTGCGCGAGATACATTACGTTTAGAAATGGGATTCTGTTTATACGGTAACGATATAGATGATACTACTTCACCGATTGAAGCAGGTTTAGGATGGATTACTAAGTTCACTAAAGATTTCACCAACCGCGCTGCCATTGAAAAACATAAAACAGAAGGCGTGAGCCGTAAGTTGGTAGGTTTTGAAATGATTGACCGAGGTATTCCCCGTCATGATTATCCTATTGCTGATGCTAACGGAAACATTATTGGTAAAGTTACTTCAGGCACACAGTCGCCAAGCTTAAATAAAGCCATAGGAATGGGTTATGTACAAACTGCATTTTCAAAAGCTGATACTGAAATTTTTATTATCATCCGTGATAAACCAATTAAAGCTAAGGTGGTTAAAACTCCATTCTTAAGCAAGTAATTCTTGAGTAACGAAAAGACATATAAAATTGATGCGTGCTTTTCGCCATTTCTTTATCCTGTATATGAAGATAAAGAAAGTATTGTTGTTGTAATTGATGTTTTCAGGGCAACCTCCGCCATCTGCACTGCTTTTTTTTACGGGGCTGATAAAATAATTCCTGTTGCTACAGTAGAAGAAGCGTTTGAATATAAAAAACAAGGGCTGTTGGCCGGGGCCGAACGCGATGCGGTAAAATTAGACGGATTTGATTTTGGTAATTCCCCATACGATTATATGGGCGATCACGTAAAAGGAAAAACAATTGCGCTCACTACAACTAACGGTACGCAGGCCATAGAAGCTGCGCGCAATGCTTACAAAGTAGTTATCGGTTCTTTTTTAAATATTGATGTACTTTGTGAATGGTTAGTGAAACAAAACCGCAACATCTTATTGTTGTGTTCGGGTTGGAAAAATAAATTCAATTTGGAAGATTCACTTTATGCAGGTGCAGTTACCGAAAGAATATCTGAGCTATCCGCTAATTATAAATTAGGAGATGCCTGTTTAACATTAAAATACTTATACGAACAAGCCAAACACGAACCGGTTAAATATCTTGTTCATGCTTCGCACAAAGAACGCTTATCACGTTTAGGATTAAAGAAAGACATCAGATTTTGTTTGACACTCAATGCCACGCCGGTTATTCCTGTTTTAGAAGGGAAATATTTAGTGAAACTATAATCTTACCTCAATATTAAAAGGCGGTTTGCATCTAACTTTATAAAAATAAAGAGAAGAATTGTAAAGCTCCATAATGAAGTGCCTCCATAACTAAAAAACGGCAATGGAATTCCAATAACAGGCATTAAACCAATTGTCATCCCAATATTAATACAAACGTGAAAAAATAAAAGTGATGAAACGCCATAACCATAAATTCTGCTAAATGGCGAACGCTGACGTTCACTTAAAAAAACAACACGTACAATTAAAAATAATTCTAAAAATATAACTACGAAACTTCCTAAGAAACCCCATTCCTCTCCTACAGTACAAAAAATAAAATCGGTATCCTGTTCCGGTACAAAATCATATTTGGTTTGCGTACCTTGTAAATATCCCTTACCAAAAAAACCTCCGGAGCCTATCGCAATTTTTGCCTGATTAACATTGTAGCCTTCTTTCTTCAAATCAACAGCGTTTCGGCCTAACAAAACATCAATACGAACACGCTGATGCGGTTCCATATGGTTATAAACATAATTTGTTCCTAATACAACCCCTGATGCTAATCCGAAAATTAATAAGGCTAGTAAAAAATTACGTTTGCTTCTTTTAATAAACAAAAAAGCCGATGCTGTAATAATTCCCATAACAATCAACAAAGTGTTTGTCTCTGTAACTACTAATGATAGTACAAATAATATCACTGCAATTAATCCGAATATTAAAAAATTAAAAGATAAGCCCTCACGGTACATCACTATGATCAAAGCAGCAAAAACAATAGCTAAACCTGTTTCATCCTGTAGTACTTTTATTATGGCCATAGGAATAATTAAAAATCCAACTGCGATAAATGCGTTTTTGTAATTTTTAATCAGGTCCTTAAATTTTAATCTGTATCTGCTTACAATAACGAGGTTTTCATTACTTAAGAATTTGGCCAATGCCAAACAGGTCGCAAATTTCATAAATTCTGCGGGCTGAACTCCAAAGCCTCCAAATCCAAACCACGATTTACTTCCTTTAATTTCTCTGCCGGCAAACGGAACAATTAAACACAGTATCAAAAAAATTACATAAAACCAATAGGCAAATATTGTAAAGAAACCTGCGTCAATTAGTAAAATGGAAAACGCAATTAAAGCCGCACCACCAATCCATATCAACTGCTTGCCATATTTTTGGGTAGTGTCAAAAATATTTTGATGCTCCTCATTATAAACTGCAGCATAAATATTCAACCAACCCATAAAAACCAGAATAACATAAATTATAACCGTTAAGCGGTCAACCCCATAAAACAAACTATTTTCATTACGCCTTAATCCCATTAGTGCGATTCGGTTGTTAAAAGATTTTTACCTCTGATTAAATCAACCGCTTCCATTTTTTTCTCAAGTTCCGGGCGGGTAATTTTTCCTGTCAAATATTTTTCAATTAATAAACTCACAATGGGGGCCGACCAAACACCGCCGAAGCCTGCATTTTCAATTAAACACGCAATTACAATTTTAGGATTGTCGCGGGGTGCAAAAGCCATAAATACGGCATGCGATTTCCCGTGCGGATTTTCAGCAGTACCTGTTTTACCGCAAGCTACAATTCCTGGCACACGTGAATAATAAGCTGTACCGGCATCAAAACATTTTTGCATACCGTCGATCACGTTCACATAGGCCTCTTCCTTTTGCACACCAACATAAACTTTTTCTCTGAATTTTTTATCAATTTGCTTTTCAGCACCTACACCTTTCACGCAGTGAGGAATGTAATAGTATCCCTTATTCGCTATTGTTGCTACAACATTAGCCATTTGTAAAGGCACCAATAATAATTCTGCCTGACCAATTCCTAACGAAACAATGGTGTTGCTCCGCCAACCGTTTTTTCCGAATACTTTATTATAATATTCAACCGACGGAACATTTCCGGGTTTATCGTAAGGTAAATCGCTACCTAAGTGCGTACCGGGCCCAAATGTTTTTACCATATCGCGCCAGTGGTTATACCCATCTATAAATTTTGGATATTTTTTTTGATCAACAATTTCGCGAAACACATAGCTGTAATAAGAATTACACGACTGTGCCACTGAACCAATTAAATCAACTCCTCCATGCGGATGGCATTTTGGTTTTCCCCCCATTGGCGGATAACCTCTGGCACAAGGATAAGATGTTGAACGCTTAATTACACCATCGTTTTGTGCAATTAAGGCATCTATCAATTTAAATGTGGAGCCGGGCGGATACATCGCCTGAAGTGCCCTATTAAACAAGGGCTGTGTAGAATCGTAGACTAATTTCGCAAAATTTTTATTACGTTCCTTGCCTCCAATTAACAAATTAGGATCGTAAGTTGGTGCCGATACTAAACATAAAATTTCTCCGGTAGAGGGCTCCAATGCTACAAGTGCGCCCTTTTTTCCTTTCAATAATTTTTCTGCATATTCCTGCAACACCGCATCGATGGTACAATATAACGGTTTGCCTAGAACGGCTGCTGAATCAAATTTTCCGTCCATATAACGGCCCACTTCTTTATTATGAACATCCTTTACAATATAACGCGAACCTTTTTGTCCTCTTAACGCTTCTTCATAACTACGCTCTATTCCGCTAATGCCAATATAATCACCCACATGATAATAAGGATCCTTATCAGCCTTTTCTTTTGATACTTCGTTCACATATCCGAGTAAATGCGCTGCTATAGGTTTCGGATATTTTCGTACTGTACGTGACTGAACGTAAAACCCTTTAAAGCGGTACAACTTCTCCTGCAAGCGCGCATTGGTTTCATTCGACATTTGCTTTTCGAAAACACTCTGCTTTCGCGGAGAGTTTGGTGCCTGACAAGCTCTTTTTATTCTTTTTAAAAATTCTGTTTTGGTAATTTCAAGAATCTCACATAAAGCTACTGTATCACAACCTTTCACCAATTTTGGAGTTACAATTAAATCATACGATGGTTCGTTGAACACCAGCAGTTTACCGTTTCTGTCGTAAATAAATCCGCGCGGCGGGTATTCAGTTAATTTTTGAAGGGCATTATTCTTTGCTGATGCCTCGTAGCTTTTATCTATTACCTGTATATAAAATAAGCGGATGCAATAAATAATGCCAACGAGAATAAAAAAACCGCCTATAATATATTTTCTATCTCCTAGATGCGCATTATTACTCATTATCTGCGACGCGCTGTTTTATAAAACAAATATTGGATTATGTAAACAAATACAAAAGTGCCAATTGTACTCATGATGATTCTGAAAAAAGTACTGAAAAATTCATTCCATCTGAAAATTTCGAGGAAGAAAAAAAAGAAATGGTGAATAAAAATCAGTGTGCCCGAATAAGTAATAAACCAGGCAGTTCCCATATCATCAATATTCGGTTCGGCCCCTGCTTCATAACCATCCCGTGGTGCGATAAACTTCAGCAAATAATATCTTACAAATCCCATTAAGGTACAAGCTGCAGCATGCATACCAACTGTATCGTAAAAAGCATCAACTGTTAAGCCGGTAAAAAAAGAGATAACAATCAAAGGCAATTTCGGAATATCAAAAGGCAGTAATAAAATAAAAAGAACATAAGGCAACAAAATAATATAGCTGCCCAAATGTATATTCTGAACAATCAACACTTGCATTAATACAAGTATTATAAATCTGATTATGTTAATGCCAATGCTACCTGTCACTTTGAATTTGTGTTGCGGTTTCCAATGAATCTTTCTCCTGCTTGAATCTGTTCTTTACAACAAAAACATAACTGAGCTTTTTGAAGTCGGCTAATAGCTTAACACGTACAGTATAAAATGCCTCATTGTTTCTTCTCTCATAACTTTCAATAGTGCCTATGTTAATTCCTTCCGGAAAAATTCCCGAAAGTTCGCTGGTAACTACCATATCGCCCTTGGCCATTCTGGCATGGGTTGGAATGTCCTTTAAAATGCAATAGCGATAATCATCACCTTCCCAAACCAATAAGCCATAACTACCATCTTTCTTAAGCTGACAATTCACGCGCGCGTCCTTGTGCAATAAACTGATTACGGAAGAAAAATTTTCTGATACATCTTTTACAAATCCTACAGCGCCATTACTGTTCATTACTGCCATATCGCGTGTTACGCCTTGTGCTTTACCAACATTTAATGTGAGGTAATTGCTGCGCCGGTTAATACTGGCATTTACCACCTTACTGCTGATGTAAGAATACTGTTGCTTGTACAAAGTATCCCGGCGAATATATTCTTTTAATGGAACAGCCATATAGCCGTTCTTCATCATATTAAAAAGTTGGGCGTTTTGGGAAGACAGTCTTTTATTCTCGTCTTTTAACAAAAGATATTCTCTCACTTCTGCCGCGGTGCCATAAACGTTAGCTGTAATTCGGTTGGAAGAATTTAAAAGTCCTGAGCCCTGGTAACCGCTATTAAGGTACATTAAATAAAAACACACCATTTCCATAAACAGAAATACGAAAATGAAATTATGTTTGTATATAAATGCTAGTAAACTTCTCACCGGAAACAAAAAGCAATGTTAGTCCATTTTCAGGCCTTGCTTCTTCCTATAAAACTAAAACTTAAGCCCTCAGTTTACTTGATTAAGAAAGGGAATTTATGAACATTTTTAAGTGCAATTCCTGTTCCTCTGGCAACTGCTCTTAATGGGTCTTCGCAAACATGAACCGGTAATTTTGTTTTTAAAGATATACGTTTATCCAAACCTCTGAGTAATGAACCCCCGCCGGCCATAAAAATTCCTTTTCGGTAAATGTCTGCCGCTAACTCAGGCGGTGTCATTTCAAGCGCATTTAAAATCGCTTCTTCTATTTTCGAAATTGATTTATCCAGACAATGAGCAATCTCAACATAACTAATGTAAACTTCTTTAGGAATACCGCTCATTAAATCGCGTCCCTGAACTGCAAAATCAGGTGGCGGATTTTCAATTTCTGTCATTGCAGCGCCTACTTCAATTTTTACACGTTCTGCACTTCTCTCACCAATTAAAATGTTATGCTGGCGGCGCATATATTCTTCTATGTTAGCGTTAAAATCGTCACCCGCAATACGTATAGATTTATCACAAACAATACCTCCCAATGCAATAACGGCAATCTCTGAAGTACCACCACCAATGTCAATAATCATATTCCCCATCGGCTCTTCAACATCAATTCCCATACCTATAGCGGCTGCCATGGGTTCGTGAATCATATAAACTTCCTTAGCACCTGCATGTTCCGCGCTATCACGAACCGCACGTTTCTCAACCTCGGTAATTCCGGAAGGAATACAAATAACCATTTTTAATGAAGGCTTAAAAAAACGGTTGCCGGGATTGATCATTTTTATCATTCCCTTAATCATTTCTTCAGCCGCCTGGAAATCGGCAATAACTCCGTCTTTTAACGGACGGATTGTTTTAATGTTTTCGTGAGTTTTTCCGTGCATCATTTGGGCGGCACGCCCTACAGCAATCACCTTACCGTTAGTTCTGTCAACCGCAACAATACTGGGCTCATCAACAACTACTTTATCATTATTAATAATAATGGTGTTAGCAGTTCCTAAATCTATTGCAATGTCCTGGGTTAAAAAATCAAATAATGCCATATGTTAACCAAAATTAGTCTTTATTTGTACGTGTTGCTCTTTAAAAAGTTCTTTTTTATAAAATTTAATGTTTAAAGTGACGTGTCCCTGTGAACACCATGCTCATCCCATTGGCATTACAATAATCAATACTGTCTTTATCTTTAATTGAACCGCCTGGCTGAATGACCGCATTAATACCTGCCTTGTTCGCAATTTCTACACAATCCGGAAAAGGGAAAAAGGCATCACTTGCCATAACCGCACCCTTTAAATCAAACCCAAAACTTACTGCTTTTGTAATGGCCTGTTTCAACGCGTCCACTCTTGAAGTTTGACCCGTACCACTCGCTAAAAGCTGACCGTTTTTTGCAAAAACAATGGTGTTAGATTTGGTATGTTTTACCAGTTTATTCGCAAATAACAAGTCTTTTATTTCTTCCTGAGTCGGTGCTTTTACAGTGGCCGGTTTTAAATCTGCTGTCACTTCTGTTTTCAAATCTTTGTCTTGCTCTATCACCCCATTCAACAAGGTTCTAAAAGATTTTTTGCCTAAGGCTACGGGCTTTTGAACCAAGATGATTCGGTTAGGCTTTGATTTCAAAATCTCCACAGCCTTGCTGTCATAAGCAGGCGCTATCACCACTTCACAGAATAATTTGTTGACCTCAGCGGCAGTTTCTTCATCAATGGATTTGTTAGCAATTAAAATGCCACCGAATGCCGAAACCGGATCGCCGGCTAAGGCGTCCAGATACGCTTGCTTAATGGTTGTGCGCGATGCTACACCACAAGCATTGTTGTGTTTTAAAATAGCAAATGTTGGTTCGGTAAAATCTGCTATTAAATTGACAGCCGCATCAACGTCCAATAAATTATTATAAGAAAGTTCTTTGCCATTCAGTTTTTCAAAAATTGCATCGAGGTTGCCATAAAATACACCTTGTTGATGTGGGTTTTCGCCGTAACGTAATATCTGCGAAGACTGAATGCTTTGTTTGAACTGAGGAATGTTTTCGGTTTGATTGAAATAGTTAAAAATAGATGTGTCGTAATGCGAGCTGGTAGCAAATGCTTTGGCGGCAAATTGTTTTCTGTCACTTAAATCAGAAAATCCATTTTTGCTATCTAGCAAATTTTGTAATTCTTTATAATCGTTTCTGGAAGAAACAATAATGACATCATTAAAGTTTTTTGCTGCGGCGCGGATTAAAGAAATGCCGCCAATGTCAATTTTTTCAATGATATCTTCTTCTGAAGCTCCGCTGCTTACCGTTTCTTCAAAAGGGTACAGGTCCACAATTACCAAATCGATATTTGGAATATCGTGTTTCACCATTTGATCAACATCACTTTGTAATTCGCGGCGGCCTAATATTCCTCCAAATATTTTAGGATGCAATGTTTTTACACGGCCTCCCAGTATTTCAGGGAAAGCGGTTAAAGATTCTACTGCTTTAACCGGTACTTTTAAGTTTTCGATAAATGTTTGAGTGCCTCCTGTACTGTAAATGGTTATGCCTAATTCATTTAATTTCTTAATGAT
>Ga0154020_10003066_pt1 | contig 20258 bp, 17 predicted proteins | sample Klosneuvirus_201_FD_109709 | JGI IMG/M metagenome (GOLD analysis project Ga0154020, IMG submission 109709) | Active sludge microbial communities from wastewater, Klosterneuburg, Austria - Klosneuvirus_20160825_MG | ecosystem: Engineered > WWTP > Aerobic digester > Activated sludge | place... | reverse complement strand
TTGTGGAACGTGTGACGAAACTGGCTGATTTCCCCGGCTTCGGCGATCGCCAGAATGGTCGCCAGAGCGGTTGGGAAAACATCTGCGCGCGAGGCCGGCAGTCCGGGGACGGTCTGTCGGGTTGTCAGGGGCAGGACCGCAAGCTCCTCATAGAGGGATCTGATTTCTTCGACTTGAATGATCGGTGTGGTCGCAGCCAGTTGTTCGCCGCGGCGAGCGGCGAGGATGGCACGCACGGTTGTCATGGAACCCCCGGCAAACACAGCCGCGGGCGGGATCGGCAAACCGAAGACGTAGCCGCTGCGGGAAAGGGAATCCCGGGTCGCCTGGGTCACGGCATGGCGGGCCACACTTCCAAACGAGGCGGTCGGATCCGGCTGGTAACGTTCGGTCAATCGCACGCAACCCAAGGGAAGACTGATCGAGGCGACACTCAGTCGATTGCGAAAGGTCAGGCACTCCAGGCTGCCCCCGCCGAGATCAAAAAGATAGAAGTCGCTCAAATCGGCCAGCGCGGGATCGGAAGTGAGGCCATGTCCGATGAGGTTGGCTTCCTCGTCACCGGCAAGGATGCGAAGCTCATGACCGGTTCGCTGGGCCACGAGTTGCCGGAAGGCTTCGCCATTGATCGCGTCGCGGACCGCGCTGGTGGCGACCAGAAGGGTGCGGACCGGGTTGAACGGGGCCGCGATGGCCAGGAGGGACTCGATGGCCTCCAGACCCACGGCCATGCCCGCTTCGCTCAACTGGGGCGGGACCTGGCTGATTCCGGCGCTGATCCGTGCATCGATGGTGTGGGACTTCAGCGCGGTCAGGTAGCCGTCGTCGGCGCGTTGGGCGACCAGCAGTTTGATCGAATTGCTTCCGATATCGATGATGGCGACAGACGGCGATGGCATGAAGGAACCGAATAGCACCGTTCCGGGTGAGCCAAGTTTGATTATCTTTGGGAAACCTATCTCGCGATGGGTGGGGGTGATCCACATGACGGACGCTGTCGTTCACCCGCTACCGGCGTCCAACTCAGGTGAGGTCGAAACCGGGCGCCCGCCAGAGTTCGCGCCCTTCGCGGAACGTGGCGAGAACGTCCTCCGGGGTGACGCGGGTGAGAATACTCGCGATGAGATGCCGGCTGGCTCGAAGATGGGGCTGGCGAAAGTCGAGGACGGCAAACGAAGCCGGCAGTCCCTGTTGAAGAAAGCCGTAATGGTCACCCCCCAGCACGGGGCGGATGTTGCTGGTCGCCAGCTTGAGGATGGCGGTGGGGTCCGGTTGGACCGCGTCTCCGAATTGGGACTTGCTGAGTTTGTAGGTGAAATCCAATTCGGCGAGCATCGATGGTGAGTTGAGCAGGCCGTTATCCGTTCCGAGAAGCAAATTGGCCCCTGCCTTGAGGAGCGCCGCAACAGGTGGAAGAGGAAGTCCGAGGTTGGCGTTGGCGCGGGGATTGAGCACCCCTGTCTTGCGTGAACGAACGAGAAGCGCGATCTCCTCCGGATTGGCCACCGTGAGGTGGACGATGATGTGAGGGTCGTATAGTTCGATCGCACGAATCAGGTCCCCTCGACCGGTGATTTCGACCGAGAGGTCCCTGTAACCTTGATTCTCCAGGCAATGGATTGCGCGGAGTTTTCCTCTCGCTTGGGTGACGTCCCGCAATTCCCTCCAGGCGGAATCGGTCAGGTCGTTCATCGTACTCTCGCTGAATCCGTCCGCCACGGAGAGCAATTCATCGAGCTCGGCCCTGGCTGCTGGATAAAAAGTATCCCGATTGGCGCGGAGCTGCTCAAGGTTGAACGGAACCTGGTTGAATTGCCCCAGGATCACCGACAAGACGCCGGTCTGATCACTCGCCTCGCGCAGGAGCCGGGCCCCGTCCGGTCCCTGCTCACGGAAATCGAGGTGGCAGATCGTTCCGGTGCGCGCCATGTAGCGCAGGTGGGCGACGACGTGGGGGAGGTGGGTTTCGGGGGTGAGCTTTGCCAGCTCGCGGTACTTGTATCCGTGTGGGCGGAAAAAGCCTTCTTCCAGCGTCAAACCCGTAGCTCCATCCGGAAGCACGCTGTCACCCATGTGGGTATGACTGTTGTACAGACCGGGGATGACCACGAGGGCTCCCGGTCCATCGGTGGGGAGAGACGAAACGGGTTCATCCAAATCGATTGCTGAAACGGTGTCCCCGCTCCAGGAAAACCGCCGGCAGTGATGGGGCACCAGATCCTGGCCGTGGAGGACGATGCAATGCTGGAGTGTCGGCATGATGAGCGGGTTAAAGGGAGACGGGCGGATTGAGCAACCGTCCCGATGGACGGAGCCTCAGTTGTCCTCGTCCTTCTGATTGAGAAAGATCAGCACGATGCCCAGACAGGCGAACATGCGGAACGCGGCGTCCTGACCATTCCACGACTTGGATTGCCACATGAGAAACCATTCTCCGCCCACACTGATGAAGGCGATGAACCACTGCAGCATGGAAACGGTCAGGCCGATGATGCCGACGTTCTTGGCGGTGTTGAACTCGCGCGCGGGGGAATGGCGCACGGTCCAAAGCTTCCACGCGCCGGCGAAGACGAGAACGCACGCGAGAGCCTCCCATGCGATGATGCCCCAGTAGAACGCGTGGTGAAACCACCAGCTGTTGTCCGCGGGCGTGGGATCGCGGAATGCTCGCCATGACTGAGCTTCCCCCGAAAAAAGCGTGTCCATGCTGAGCACGTGCTGCACGAAGCCGTAATTCGAGGCGTAATCGAAGACGTTGTTAAAGACCACCAGCAGCAGGAAGAGTCCGACCGAGGCGAGGAGAGCGGATTTGCAGAGGCGCATGAGGAAGTGGAGCGAAGTGCGGGCGTGGAAAAATGATCGGCGGGACGATTGGATTAGGCGGAGTGCAGTTCGGAGAAATCCGGAATTTCACGGGGACGAAATGTTTCCCCGTGGATCAAACGCCTCTGGCTGGAGGGGCGGGAAAGCAGTTCGTTGAAGGTCCTTGCAGGAAAGACGACCAGATCGGCGGGCGCGCCCGGGGCGACGGTACCGTAGCCTTCGCGGTCAAGTCCCATGATGCGAGCGGGACCGGTGGTGACGACCGCGGGCGACGCTGCCAGTCGTGTATCGAGATGAGCGATGCGCACGGATTCCTGGTAAACCTCCATTGCGTCCAGGTCACCCCAAGCATAAAAGGCGTCGCGCACGTTGTCGCTGCCGCAGGCGACCGTCACACCCGCCTCGATGAACTCGTGGAGCAGCGTCACGCCGCGCCATCGGGGGGTGAGCGGAGGTCCAAGATCGAGCGTGGACCCGGGAGGCACGGGACCGCGGGATCGGCCTTGCAGGTAGAGATTGCAGAGTGGGAGAGAGATAATCTGGATTCCGGCGGCTTTGACCAAGTCGATGGTGCTCGCGGCCCGCGCGGGATCTTGGATGGCGAGGGAACAGTTGTGACCGCAGGCGACGGGGAAGGGGAATTGATTGCGAAGCACCGCCTCGGCCGCGGCCCGAAGGCATTCGGCGGCGGCCAATCCGCTCTCGTCGACGTGAAGATCGAGGCCGACGCGCAGGTCCTTCGCGGCCGACATCAGGGCATCAAATTGACGGGGCAAGTCCGGATTGGGCTGGGGAAAACCGCCAAGTGCAGTGGCTTGATACTTGGCGGTTAGCTCCAGAATGCGGGCACCCTCGCCGGCCGCGAAGGAGGCCAAGTTGCACAGGCTGACCGTTTGGAGATGGATTCGACCCTTCCATTCGGCGCGAAGTTGCTGAATCGCGGCGTGCCCGGGTTCGCCCACCGTACCGGCGCCTGTGTCGATGTGGGTGCGCACCGCATTGCTGCCGTGGGCGTAGGCGCTGCGCAGTGCGAACCGTGCGCGGCGGAGGATGTCCGCTTCCGTCCACAAGCGCGAGTCGTCACCCAAGATCTTGATCGCGTCCCAAAACTCCCCGCGAGGGTTTGGCGCCCGATGCCACGTGTGGGCCTTGTCAAGGTGCGTGTGGATGTCGAGCAGACCGGGAAAAACGAGACTGCCGCCCAGATCGGTGGACATCGCCGCGAGTTCCGGCGGACGGACCGCGACAGAGGGGTTCACAGCAACGATCCGCTCGTTGTCCACGGTGATATTACACTCCGTCCAAGGCTCCACGCGCGGATCCGAGCTCGGTCCGGGGGTTTCGAGATGAGACGGAAGACAGGCCAACGGAACGCGGGCGCGGCGAAAAACGTGCATGGGCAGAGACGGTGAGCAAGACGCACGCCGGCTGACGTGTGGAAGAAGAAAAATCTCAGATCCTCCTCGGGGTGGGCCGAAAACGCGGGCGCGCAGGCGGACCGGACGAGGGGAGGAATTGTCGCGGTTACCCCGTCAAGGTGACGGCAGGTATTCGGTGGTGACAACCTGATCGACGCTCAGCCTTCCCTTGGGAAGAATCCCCAGCTCCTCCAGCTGATTGATTTGGACCTGGAAGCGTTCTCGGCTGACGCGTCCGATTTGAGCCGGTCCTCCGTCGACGCGTCCGATCACCAACCGTTCGTCCACGATCATCTTGCGGGAATAGTTGAGGAAAGCATCGCTGTTGTTCGGGTTGATTTTTTTCATCAACGCGTGAGCGGGCTCCGGATCGCCCTCGAGGTAGTCCTTCCAGCCGCGGATATAGGCGGCGAGAAACGCACGGACTTGGGTTGGGTTGCTTTGTACCCATGGCTTGTTGGCCACGAGGACGGTATAGGCGTCGAACCCGGCGTCCCAAGCATAGAGGAACTTGGGCGGTTGTGCACCCCCTTGAAGGATGTGGAAAGGCTCCGCGATGTAGAATCCTTGCTGGATGAAATCCTTGTTCCCGATGAAGTTGGCGACCGAGAAATTCTGCGGAATGATGTTAAACTCGATCCCGTATTTTTTTCGGAGATAAGGCAGGAATGCCCATTCCGGACGGGCCATGATCGTCTTGCCCTGAAGATCTTCAAAACGATTCACCGGATTGTTGGCATGCAGCATCAGCACGGACGGATCGTTCTGGAAGACCGCGCCGATATGAATCACGGGAAGTCCCTCGGCGATGGCCAGAAGCACATTGGTACTGTCAGCTTGCGCGATGTCAGCTTGGCGCGTCGCAATCTTCTGCATGCCGAACGCGTTGGGGCCTCCGGGCAGCAGGACCACATCGAGACCGGCCTCTTTGAAATAGCCCTTGGCCTGGGCTTGAAACAATCCGCCATGCTCGGGCTCAGGGATCCAATCCAGTTGAACGGTCACCTTGAATCCCTCAGGGACGGCTGCACCGTCGGCGCCGGGCGAGGCTTTTTTTCCGCAGCCGGTCAAGGCCGCGAAGCACAATGCAAACAGACCGAGAAGAGTGGCCGATCGGGCTTTCATTGGGGATTACTTGTAACAGGCATCCGATCTGCTAGCAAATCCCCGCTGCACGATTTTACGTGCAGTTCGTCGGGGACCTTGCGCGGGTTGCTCCGGCGTCGTGTTGCACCCCGCGTCGTGGTTAGTTTGTTGCAACTCGCTTATGTCAGCCTTCCTTCCGGGTCGGTGTCGCCCATCTTTCGGGCTCTGGTGTTTTTTAAACCTCGGTCTTTTGGTATTCCTGAGTGCTGCGGCGGCGCAGGCCGGTTTGCCACTGCAGTCGAGTCGAGCTTCACCGTTCGACTTGGCATTGACGGGTCGTTTGGCGGGCGTACCGGCCGGTGAAACCCGATTCGCGCGCTGGGAGGATCTTCGGGCACTGCCGACTTCGAAGATCAAGCTCGAAGGGGAGTTTCTCAAGGGTGAGCAGGAAGTGACGGTGGTGTTCCTTTCGGACGTGCTCGGCGCTCTGCCCGTTTCGCAAGGAGTCGACACTGTTTTGGCCACGTGCACGGACGGGTATGCCTCCGTGTATGAGGTTTCGGCAATGGAGGCCCACCGGCCCTTTGTGATCCTTGAAATCAACGGCAAGGGCCCTTCGGAGTGGCCGCCTCCCGGTATTCAGTACAATCCCGGTCCCTATGTGGTTTTCATCTCGCCGACCGTAGCGCCGGCCGTGGCCTCGCTGCTCGATGTTGGGCACAAGCGCCCTTGGGGCGTGACGACGATCGAACTGGCCAACTTCGCTGAAAAGTTTGCCGGTATCCAGCAGGGCCGTTGGGCCGGCCTTTCCGCGACCGCGGCTCAGGGGCGGGAAATTTGGGTTCACTCCTGCACGAGCTGCCACAAGGGACCGGGCGGAAGTTTCGGTGGATCCAAGAGTGACCGTCCCTTTGAGGTTCTCGCGGCGCACGCTGGCTACAACCAAGCGTACTTCAAACGTTACGTTCACGACCCACAGGCGGTTGTTCCCGGAGCAAAGATGCAAGGGCATCCTCACTACAACCACACCCAGCTCGACGCTTTGATCGCATTCATTACCGCGGAGCAGAAGCCGTAGGTACGGCCCGCGGAGTCGGGAAATTCGGTCGCGATTGGCGGTGCGTCGACTCAAGGGCGTGTCGGCTCAACGAGAAAGTTCGCGATGGGTTCCTCCTGTTCGAGGAAGCCCATTTCGCGGCAGACGGATTGCATGCGCGTCCATTTCGCCACGCTCATGGGTTGGAGCGGTGTCGCTTCGGCGGGGCTGATGATCGGGCGCAGGGCATCCAACGAGGCGCGAATGTGGACCAAATCCACGGGCGCCTTCAGTCGACTGGCAACGGAGCTGACCGCAGCCTGCGGGTTCTCGAGTGCGTGAACCCAACCGCGGCGGGTGGCATGGACAAATCGCCCGAGTGCATCGCCGTGCCGTGCAAGTTGGGCGGGTGTCGTGACCAAAAGTTCCGAGTAGGAATCGAAGCCAAGGTCCTTGAAGGAAAGGAACCGCGCAGCCTCACCGGCGAGCCTCCGGAACCGCAGAAATTCCTCCGTCGAGTAGCCTTGCAGGGCGTCGAGCTCACCTTTGACCACAAGCGAAACGTCGTCGTGCGAGAAGACCATGGTCGTTTCGCGTTCGGAGATACCCGCCCGCGTGAGAAACCAGCGGTAGAGCGGATCGGCGAAGCGGTGCACACCGACCCGCTTTCCGCGGAAATCCACGGCACGGGTGATACCCGCGGACTCTAGAGACATGAAGCCTGCGGGACTCTCCTGAAGCATGGCCGCCAGCGCGCGCAGGTCCACCCGCTGCGCGCGGGTTTGCAGAAAGATGTAGCCCTCCATCGCACCGAGGGCACCTCGCTCCGGTCGCGCGTCGATCAATTCGGCGGCCTTTTGTCCAAAACCGAATTCCGCGATGGTCAGCTCGATTCCGGCGTCGCGATAAAAGCCTTGGTCGAGAGCAACGTAGATTCCGGCGAATTGCGCGCCGGGAAACCAGTCCGGAAAAAAGTCCACCGGTTCCGAACGGCTCGAGTTTGTGGCGAGGAGGAGCAGCAACAGGCAGGAGAGAAGGCGAATCACGCTGAAGCAGTTATCTGAAATGGCGCCGTCTGTGAAAAGGAAACTGCCGCGGAGGGGCGGTGGTTTTGGCCGTATTCTGGTAGATTCTGCGGCTTCTGCCTGGACCTGCGACGAAGGCATTGCGCGTGCTTCTACGAAGAGGTGCAACGAGTACTCGCCGCGTCGGTGGTGGTCATCTTTTTCGTCGTCGCGGGCCTGCGGGCTCGAGTGGCGGACCAGGCTCTTGCACTCGAAGCGGCAGCGAAGGCGGACGACGATTTGGCGGTCGCGGGGAAGTTCGCCGCACTCGCGTCCGGGGAGACCCGCTACCTATCGCGAAAGACGCTGCTTGGTCTGCCCGGGGTGAAGGTGATTCGCGAGCGGCCCTGGGCACGGATGGAGGAGGCGAATCTGACGGTGGTGCCACTTTCGAGTGTGGTGGCCGCGCTTGCGCCTCAATCGGATGCAGACGCGATTGTGTTGAAGTGTTCAGATCGATGGGAGTCCGTGCTGCCGTTGGCGTTTCTCACGTCTCACGAGCCCTACCTGCTTTTGCTGCATGACGGACGAACGCCTGCGGAAGGATGGCCGATGTTCAGCCGGGTGGAGGGCCTTGCTCCCTACTATGTGAATGTGAGCGAACGGGCATTTCCTGGGTTTGATGGGGTGATCGAAACCGGGATGATTTCCGCGACGCAGATGATCGAGATGCGCGCGGTGAACCAAAGACTCCACTACGCGCCCATGTTCGAGGGTAGCTGGTCGAAATTGAGCACCGAAGCGGCGGCGGGGCGGGCGATTTTTATCCAGCGTTGCAACAATTGCCACCAGGCCCAGGGCGTCGGAGGTAACACCTCACAACGTCCGTTGGTGCTCTTGCAGACTCACGCCACCCTCAATGCTGATTTTTTCAAGCGCATGGTGACGCAGCCGAAGAGCATCTATCCCGACACGGTCATGCCGCCTCACAATTTTGACGAGGCAACCTTCTCGCGACTGATTCAATTCCTCAAAGAGACGCATGCCTTGGGGGCAGCTTCACCATGATTGCGGTGGCAATGAGGCGTACAAAGGCCGGCGGCGATGATTCATCTCCCTGGCAATGAACTTCCACATCGCGGCGCGAATACGCCGTTCGATTTTCACCTTTCTTGCGTTCCACACTTTCATTTATGCCTAAAATCTCATCTCCACCGACGACTCATCCCAACCGCGTGTCACGAATTGTCCCGGCGGGGTACGCCACGGTGATTGCTGCCATCGTTGGTATCCTCCTCCTGCCACTCTGGAGCGCCTCGAGCCGCCCCCCGAAAGCGGTGGAGGCGCTTAGCTTCGAGGTCTCCAAGTTCCCCGTCCAGCATCAGGGACCTCAGGTCATCGACCTGCAGGTCCGACTTGGTTACGTTTCAGGAATCGAACCCAAGCAGTATCCAGACTTCGAGGTGCTCTATCGCGAGATCATCGCATTCATGAACGCGTACCCGAATGAGACCGACTATTGGGAAGTCTTCAACAAGGCCATCTGTATGGACCTGCTCAATCGTCATGCAGTTGTATCCTCCGTCGATATTGATCTGCGGGTCCATCCGACCTTTGGCATCCAGTACAGCCACACGAGCCACTGCGGCGTGTCGCGATGATACGGTCATCCTGCCTGCGTCAACGGGTGCGGAGCGCTGGGTGCCTCGCGGTCCTCTTTGGGTTCCTCGGAACTGGGCTCACCGGTTTTGGTGCGGACTCTGCAAAGGCAGCGACAATCGTGGTCCAGCTCGATCTTGGCGTGAAGAACGCGCAGTTCGCCGGGTTGCTTTGGGCAGAGCGCGCAGGATGGTATCGGGATGCGGGTTTGTCAGTAAGCATTGAGGCCGCACTCCCGGGAGTGGACGTGGCTCGGCGCGTGGCTGAGAATTCGAATGTCGTGGGATCGATCGAAAGTGGACTGATGATCACGGCGCGGTCCGAAGGCATGCCGGTGGTCGCCATTGGCACGATGTTTCAAGCTTCGCCGCTGTGCCTGATCAGTTTTAAGGACCAGGGGATACGGCGACCGGAAGACCTTGTCGGCAAACGTGTCGCGATTCATGGCGACGGCCATGAGGCACTTGACACCGTGTTGGGCCAGGCGGGTCTGGGACGTGATCGGCTGACCGTGGTCGAGGCGGACTACGGAAATGGTCCGCTCCTGAGGCGGGAGGTTGATGCAAAGCAGGGCTATCAGATCGATGAGTTCGTCGCTTTGGAGACGGCTGGACATCCCGTCGTTGCCCTGTCTCTCCGGGAATTTGGCCATCGCGCGTACTCGCAGGTCTATTTCGTTTCGGAGAATTTCCTGAAAACGAATCGCGCCGCTCTCGTGCGCTTTCTTGAGGTGTCCAACCGGGGGTGGCGGGCGGCTTTGGCGGATGTGCCGGGCGCGGCTCGGATGATTGTCGAGCAGCATGCTCCAGACTTGGCTCTCGCGTACCAAGAGCGCTCGCTGCGAGAAATCGCGGCCTTGGTCACGGCGGAAAGTCCGCGCATGGCGACCATGCAACCGGCGACGTGGGAGGCCAATCGTGCCTCTTTTCTAAGAACGCGGCCCAGCAGCAGCGTTGGCCCGGTCGATGATTGGGTTGATTTCACCCTGGCCGAGGAAGCCAATCGAATTGCCGCATCCGCGACGGGCTCCGTTTCGGATACCGCGATCGTGCCGGTTTATGGGAAAATCAATCCGCAGCGGCGTTTGCTGACGGACGCAGAGGTGCTGCTGGCATTGCGGGGTTTGCCGGGTTGGCGCCTGGAGGATGGAAAACTCCGGAAGACCTTCGTCCGGAAAAATTTCTCTGAGGCGGTGGCCTTGATCGAGTCAATCGTGCCGGTCTGTGATGAACTGGATCATCATCCCGAAATTTTCACGGTGTATAACAAGGTGAACCTCGCGTTGGTGAGTTATGACGCAGGCAACCGCATTTCATCGACCGATCTCCTGCTCGCAGAGCGTATCGAATCCCGGCTGGGGAGCGGAACGGGCGCTGCGGAGAAACCCTGAACGGCCCACATTCTATGACTAAGATCCTGTCAACCACCTGGCTCACTTCCCGCCTCGCCGGCTTCGTTTCCGTCGTGCTCTGGGCGTTAACCGTACCGCTGGCCTCGATGGCCGCGGACGCCCTTCCGAACAAGGATGAATCGAAGGCGCTCCTGCAGCGATTCGTGCGATGTTGGGAAACGGGTGATGCGAAAACGTTCGCGAGCCTGCTCCATCCTGAGCTGAGTTTCGGGTACCCCGGTGGGCGAATGGGGAGGACCGAGCTGATCAAACTTTTCAGTCAGTATCAGTCGGAGAAGAAGGACCTGAAGGTTTATTTTGGTGACGTGTTCATCTCCGATGGCAAGAAGCACTGCTTCAATTACCAGTTCGCCGCGACCGATCGAAAGTCGGGAAAGCGATTCGCTGTTGGGACCGGGGTCATGTGTGAGCTTTCCGGAGGGTTGATTATCGGCTTCCGGGAGTATTGGGACACCCGCGTGGCCGAGGCGCAGAAGTCCGGTGAACTACCCTTGGACGAAGGCATCGTCACGCCGTGGCCAGGTTCCGTTTGGCTGCGCAAAGAAACAATCAACTGATCGTACTCTTACTGCCATGCTCTCACTTCTTCGCCGTGGATCTGCTCTTTCCCTGTTGCTGGGCCTCTTGTCCGTCGAGGCCGCCGAAACCAAGCCGATGAGTGTCTTCACCAATCTCGCATCGGAGTGGGTTCCACTCTACGGCGAGTCGTGGTGGGACTACTATCATCCCGATTTTGAGGGATACTTTCCAGGAGGGCGCTCCAATCGTTTCCACGATCTCTATCTCTCCAAGGTTCGGAGAACTCAACCGCTGACGGTTGACTGGAAAATCTTCAATCGGAAATACGTCTACGACGGGGAGTGGTTTGCGGTGGAGTGGTTCTACCGGGCCACTCACGTCGAGGATGGATTTCAGCAATGGGAGGCGACGTTGGGGATTGGGCGCTTGAAGGCAGGCCGGATGGTATTGTGGACCGAGTATTTCGACGACAACGTCGGGAATCTTCAGCGAATTGGGCTGATGCCATTTTACCAACCCGATGAGGCGATATACCCGTGGCCCCAGGCTGCCGCGCTTTCGTTGCCCTACCGACCCTAGCAGAGCGCCTTGGGCTTCGCCCGCCTTTTGGACGAAGGTCCTAGAATGGGGATCCGAAGCGCCCCAGCTGGATGCTGTAGTTGAGCCACAGTACGACAAGGGTGGCCGCGCCTGCGGTAGCGATCACAAGCCAATCTGGATGGCGCATGTCGGAGTCGTGCAGGTAGGTCCGACGGGCGCTGCCGGAGAACGCTTTGGATTGGAGGACCACCTCGATCTGTTGGGCCTTGTGCATCGCGTTAAGGATGACGGGGACCGCAATTTTTGAGTAGGTTCGCACACGTTCCAGCGTGGACATTTCTTCAAGGGCAAAGCCACGCAGTCGTTGGGTTTCGATCACGGCTTGAATCTCGTCGAAAATGAGCGGAAAGAACCGGAGAGTGGAGGATACGAGGAACGCGAGCTTGTAGGGTACGCGCAGCCGGACAAGCCCGACTACGAGGTGGTTAGGATCGGTCGTGAAGACACAAAGCGGCACCAGCAGGAGAAAGATCATGCTCTTAAAAATCACGGTAGATCCATAAAGCAGGCCCTCTGCGGATAGACTCATGCCGCCAACGACGGGCCACGTTTCAGGCAGCGAGAGGACCGGGGTGAGAGACGCCTGTCCCGTCAGCTTGAGCACGTATTGGACGTTGAAAAATCCGTGCGTGAACAGGAGCAGGAGGAAGAAGGGCGCCATCACCCGAATCATGAAGATCAGATAGTGCGACGATATGCCGACCCAACGACATGCCAGCAGAATTGCGAGAGCGAGCCCACCGGTGAGTTTAGGATCGTCCCAGACGATCGCGATGACGCTGGTGGTGACGAAGACGACCAACTTGGTGCGGAGATCCAGTCGCGAAAAGGGTGTGGTCTGGGCGACGCTTTGGAGGGTGGGCAAACTCATTGCTCGATCGTGGTCTGCGAGGGTGAATCGGGGAAGCAGGAGGCGAGCTCGGCCGGGGTGATCGCGCGATTGAGAGGATGGCTGTGACGAGCAAGCATGACGGTTTGTGTCGGTCGAAGATGGGTTGATCCGAGGACCTCAAAGGCGTGGTAGACTGCACGCAGGGTACTGTCGAACAGCACTCGTCCCCGACCCATGACCACCGCCCGGTTGGCGTATCCGGGCATGAGGTGCAGGTGGTGGGTTATGACGATGATCGTTCGACCGCTGGCGTGCAGGGTTCGGGTAAGACCGAGGATCGCGCGGGCGCCGGCATCATCCTGACCAGTGGTGGGTTCGTCGAAGATCAGGACCTCCGGTTGCAGGACCAGCACCGCCGCGATTACCACCCGGGCACGATCACCCTTGGAGAGGGAAAAGGGGTGCGCGTGACGAACTTCCTCCAACTTGAGCGCGGCGAGCACCTCCGTGACACGAGCTGCCTTCTCGGCAGCGGTGAGAGTGAGCGTGCGGAGCGAGAAGCCTACTTCGGCCTCGACCGTGGCGTTGAACAGCTGCCGATCTGGATTCTGGGGAACATAACCGATCCTCCGGGCTAGCTCGGTAACCGAATAGGTGGTCAACGGGACTCCGTCGATTTGGACTTCGCCGCTCGACGGTTTCAGGAGTTGAAGGAAATGACGGATGAGAGTGCTCTTGCCAGCACCGTTCTGACCGAGAATCACGACGTAGTCGCGTCGCTGAATCGCCAGAGTCACTTCATGCAGGGCTGGCGAGCCGTCGGGGTAGGTGTAGGAGATGTCCTTCAGGGCAAGAATTGGCAGTCCGGAATCCAAGGGGAGCTGGTCGGGGGCGACGAAGAGCGCGGTGGGCGGCAAGCGGGGAATTTTGGCCAGTCCGTGTTCGAGCCGAATCGGTGCTGGTCCGTCCACAAGGCCTCGTTGAGCGAGGAGGGCGAAGGCTGACGTGACGTCCGGCGGGCGCACGCGTTCCCGCCTGAGCAACGGCAGGTCGCGGTAGATCTGCTCGGGGGTGCCGTCGGCAACGATCCTTCCGTGCGAGAGGACCACCGCCCGGTGGATCGTCTCGGCCATTTCCTCCGACGCGTGTCCAGTGATCAAAAAGGTCGTTCCAAGCCGTTGGTTCAACTCGCGGACAAGCGTGAAGACCTCAGCGGCACTTCGGGGATCAAGCTGAGAAGTGGGTTCATCGAGTACGACGACCCGGGGTCGCACGGCAAGGGCGGCGGCTAGTGCGAGTCGCTGCTGCTGCCCACCGGAAAGTTGATGGGGGTGTTTGGCGCGTACGTCATTTAGTTCGACCGCGACGAGTGCTTCGTCCACCCGGTGAAGAATCTCGTCCCGTGGGATTGACAGGTTCTCCAAGGCGAATGCGATCTCACTTTCCACCGTGGCCGCGATCAGCTGGGTTTCAGGATCCTGGAGAACGAGGCTGATGCACGCGGCTAAGCGGTGGATGGGGTGGGAGAGGGTATCGAGTCCCGCTACGGTCACCGCACCAAAAAATCGTCCGCCGAAAAACTGCGGTACGACTCCATTGAGCGCGAGACAGAGCGTAGTCTTGCCCGAACCGGTCGCACCCAGAATTCCGACGATCTCCCCCTCCGTGATCGCGAGATCGAGGTCGAAGAGGGCGGGACGTGTGGCAGTAGGATAGTAAAACGAAACTTTCTCCAGTAGGACGAGAGGAGGAGGCACGATCTGGAAAGAGTTGGGTCCTTCTAGTACGAGGCTTCGCGTGGTCTCACGAGTGCCATGGCCCGGAGTCCGGCGATCACGCCGGTGCCGACCACCGCCCCAATGCCACTGCGAGCGGCGTGTTCAAGGGGCACCACTCCAATGAACATCAGGAAGAGTTCCGGCGGCCAGTTGAGAATCAAATAGCCGGCGAGCGACTCTCCGAACATCATCAGGCTGGCAGCCATCCAGGTGCCCAGAAACATCCCAAGCGCGACGCGTTTGAGATCGGGACTGGCAATCAACCGACCGATCCAGGTTCGTGTGGGTAGCAGGAAGCCGGCGATCGCCAAGTAGTGAGTGAGATAGGCTGAGAAAAAAACCACGGGCCGTACGCCATGAACCACGATGGCGTGCCGGGCGAAGACGAACACCTCGATCAACACGATCACGGAGAGAATGATTGCGAAGAAGGTTCGCTGGCGACCCGGGACAATGGCTCCCGCAAAGAGCGCGGCACTGGCTGCACCGCCGACTGTGACCCACGGGATGCCGGCGGTGTGGGGTGCGAGAAAAATGCCCACGAGCGCCCCGACACCGCTGGCAGCCGCTCCGGCCCACGGTCCGAGCAACCATCCGGTGAGCGGATAAACACCTTGCGCCATTGGAAAGCTGCTGCCTGCTGAAAGGGCGACGGAGAAGGGGATGAAGGAGAGCACCGCGATCACCGCCGAAAGGACGATCACATAGGCGACGGGTGCTCCGGCGATGGCGGCGGACCCATGAAAGACGACGACGCGTTCCGTCCCATTAGGCCGCGTTGGTGTCGGTTCCGTGAGCGGACAAGGCAGGGCGTCGACGGAATCGCCGTTCATTTCCAACGAAGCAACCGGCGGGCGTTCCCGCCCATCACGAGCTTCAGTTCCGCCGGAGTGAGCCCGGACGTCCGGGCATCGGCGAGATCATGTTCAAAATTCGGCTTCTTCTCGATCCAGGGATGCGTGAACAGCGGGTAATCGGTTCCCCAGAGAATCCGTTCCGGACCAATGATGTCACAAATATTCCGGTACACACGTTTGTCGTAAAGCAGAGGTGAGGCGGCCGTGTCGTAATAGACGTTTTTGAGATTCTGACCCAGACGCCTGTTCAGTTCGTAGAAGGGTATTCCGCCGCCCCAATGCGCCAGGATGAACGTGTTGTCCGGAAAATCCCTGACCAACTCAATGTAGGGTTCGAGCGGGGTGGCTTTGACGCACGAGCCGGGCGTGATGGCGAGCGGGTCGGTGACATGAAGATTGGTTGGAAACTGGTATTCCCGGGCAAGCGCCATTAAAGCCGTCCAAGAGTCGTCTTTGAAAGTAAACCCCTGTGCTTGCGGGAGCAATTCACCGAGTCCGCAGAGACCGGCGTCGAGTGCGCGACGCGTGGATTCGAGCACGCCCGGGTCGCCGCACACCGCCGCGGCGAATCCAGAGATCCGATCCGGATGTGCCCGCACCCACTCGATGAACCACTGATTCTGCAGATCCGCCGTGCTCTGGTGTTCCCAATACCAACCCAGCATAACCACCCGGTCGACGCCAGCAATGTCCATGTCACGCAGCAAATCGTCGACGGTGGCCCATCCCTGGAGGGTCGGTTGATGGGGTGGTGCCACGCAATAAGTCCACCAAGGTTCGCGTTGGGCGGTTCCCCAAGCGATTGGATCGGCGAAAACCGAAGCAGGATACATGTGGATGTGTGCGTCGATGACCATGGAAGGGGTAGTTATCGGGTTCAATGAGCGGTGTCACCCGCCGGTTTCGCGAGCGCTTGCAGGAAGGGAGTGAGCTCCGTCATGGCCGGGTAGACAATACCCTTGCGCTGGAGCGTGGCAAAGTCGCCCAGGGCGAAGGTGGCACCCTTACGGCCATAGCCGATCTCGACGGTGGCGATGGCCCTGTAGACCGCCTTCGCAGACTCCAGCTGGCCGGCAAAGGCGAGGCCATGGGCCAGATTGATCTTGTGAATCGGGGCGTGCGGTTCGGCCAGGAGCCCCTGAACGGCCTCGGTAATGACGCGGTCCGGCTGCTTCAGATAGAGATAGAGCTCAGCGGTGTAGGCTCGGTAGGAGGGGAACTCCGGGTCGAGCTTGAGTGCGACGGCGTAGTCGGATTCGCAGGCAGCGTAATTTCCCTCGATCAAACGATAGGCGAGGTCGCCCCGGTAGATGTAGGCACGGGCATTTGTCGGGTCGACCTCCACGGCGGCTTTGAAGTCCTTCACTGCGGCCTCAGTATTTTTGGCCGCGAAGTGAGCAAAGGCCCGTTCGAGGTAGGCCTCGCCGGATTGTGGGTGCTGGGCGATGGCGGCGGTTGCCTCCTGAATCGCGCGAGCAGTGTCGCCCTGCTTACGGGCCGAGATGCTGGCGGCCAGATGATCGGCGGGGGCGGCCATGATTGACGCTGGGATCGTGCTGAGGGTAAAGCCGAGGATAAGCCGCAGCCAAGAAGTGGCAGATTGGATTGAATGCATGGATGGTTCGTGGGGAGGGGCCGGCGAAATCGTATGATGGAGGCGGACCGAGGTTAGGGATTGAGTAGTGCGGCGAAGGGATGGGGTGACGCGCTGGCAACCGTGGATTCGGTCGCCTTTATCTCGGATTCGATCCGTGCCAAACGCTGATCAATCTCCACGCGGATCGATGTTTCGTCAGCGGTGGTCATTCTCAACCCGTCCGCGACCAACCGACCGCCCACATAAACCTGCTGCAGATTACGCAAGCCGCATGCCAGAACAAAGGTTGCCACGGGATCGTGCAGCGGACCGGTGTCGGGCAGGCGCGGATCGACGACGAGAAAATCCGCGTACTTGCCGACCTCGAGACTGCCGACTTTGTCGGCGATCCCGAGCACCTCCGCGCTTCCCAGGGTATGCAGGTAGAGCATGTCGTGGATCGAGAGGGCACGCGCGTCGCGATACTTGGTCCGGATCAAGGCCAGACCAATGCGGAGGTTTTGGAAGGGATCGGAAATGTCGGTGCACGACTGATCGTCCAGACCGACGGCCACCTTCATCCCAGCTGCGCGGTAGGCTGGAATGTCGGCGACACCGGATGCGAGACGGCTGTTGGAGGTGGGCTGCCAACTCATGCTTGCCCCCGACTTGGCGGCGATTTTGACGATTTCCGGAGTCGTCTGGATGAAGTGGCCGAAGATAAAATTGGGCGAAAGCGCCCCCGACTCGGCGTACCACGCGAACTTCGCCTGCTGTTCATCGACCCGCTCCGGACTTTCGAGAAAATGGGCCTGATTGATCAGCTTGTACCGTTTCATCACATACGCTTCCAGCTCAGCGGTCTCGCGCGACGGCGCCCGTTGCAGACCGCCGCTGATGGCCATGCGCAAGTACAGGGGGTTATTCGAATAGGTCTGCTCGACGTGGGTGAGCAGTGCCTCCAGGCGGGAGATCATGTCCGCTCGGGATCCGACTCGCGGCAGTCCGACGCTGTTCACAAAACGCAATCCGGCGTCCGCCTTCGCTTTCAATTGATTCTCTTCGAAGGGGCCAGGTTTCAGCCTGGGCCCGGCGACCTTTTCTCCGACTCCCACCGCCGCCCCACCGACTGCGCCGGAATAGGTGAAATCGTAAGCGGTGGTGATCCCGTTCCGGAGGAAATCGAGCGAGCCGTGAAGGGTGAACCAGTAGATGTCATCCGCCGTCGCCAAGTTATTGAGACGACTGACCGCGGCTCCCCAGCCGTAAAGGGTCTCGCTGTGTCCGAGACCGCGTAGCGGACTGGTGAACAGATGACTGTGGGCGGAAATGAAACCTGGCGCGACGATCCGACCGGCGGCATCGATGACCCGTTCGTTCAACGGTCCGTTCGGCGGGTCGCCCGGGCCCAGCGACTCGATCCTCCCGTCGTTGCCGACCCGAAAATATCCGAGATAGGCCTGCGGCTCGTCGGGCTTGAGGGTGATGAGAAGTGCGTTTTTGACCAAGAGACGCTCGGCCTGCAGGAGCGGTAGACCGGCAAGCGCAAGAACAGTGCAGATCGACAGGAGTCTCCGGAAACTGGCGCAAGGGACGGTGCGGTTCATACCGCGATGTCAGCTAGATGTGTGCGATCGGGACCGAGAACGGCCGCGAACCGTGGTGTTTTTGTCCAAAATTTGGGTCTGCCCAGCTCCGAAAAAGCAGAATCAATCTCTTCCTTGCAGGCCGCTCCTTCATCGGTTGCGCGATGGAAGGGCAAACGAAAACTCCCAAATATTCCCTAAAAGTGCCATTCGCGCAGTCGGATTTGGACAATTGCGGTCAGAGAGATGCTGAGGAGGAAGGGACTCACGAATTGTGGTTTGGTCCGGCTCCACCAATCGGAATGTACTGACGGATTGAACACAATGAAAGAACTACCACTATGAACTATCAACAGCTCTCGTTGCGAATCACGGGATGGGGCGCCTGCTCGCTGGCCCTGTCCACTCTTGCCTGGGGCCAGGCGGTGCCGCCAGCTTCCGAACCGGTTACGGAACTCGAAAAATTCATCGCCTCGGAAACGTCCGTCCAAAGCTCAGATTCGCTGTCGCAGACCGGCCGGCCGGTCGACAGCGTTTTCCTCGGAAGTCAGAGCGTACTCGATACGCCCCGCTCTGTCACGATCCTGACTCCGGAGGCGATGAAGCAATTCGCGGTCAAGACGTTTGACGATCTTGACCGAGTGGGTGCGGGTCTCACGCGTCCGAATATTTTCGGTATTCCGGGTTTGCCCTTCATTCGCGGTGACAATGCGGCGGTGATGTTCAACGGCATGTTGCGCATCCCGAATCAGAATGAAACACCGACGTCATTTGGTTCGCTTGATGCGATGGACATTGTGAAGGGTCCAGCGCCGGCGCAATTCGGGCCGACCAATGGCGGTGGATACGTTGGATTCATCCCGAAGTCGCCCTACTACGACAAGTTCCGCGGGTCGATCCAGCTGAACGTCGGTTCCTACGAGTATTACAATACCCAAATCGACCTCGGCGGTCCGATCTTGGTCGGGGGAAAGCCCATGGCTTACCGCATTTCGGTCACGAACCAACAGGCGGACAGCTATTACAATGACGTGCGGAACGACTTTATTTCCGTTTACGCGTCGGCCAAGGCGCGGCTGTCGCCCAAACTGACGCTTTTCACGGGTGGTGAGTACTACAATTTCAAGTCGAATGAAAACGCCGGCTGGAATCGCCTGACGCAGGACTTGGTGGACAATGGGAATTACATCTATGGCGAGATGGACCCGAATACGACGTCCGTCGACTACCGGGGGTTCGTGGACAACCGTCTGATTCGCAATCAGGTGGACATCGCATTCAATACGGGCTTCGACCCCAATCTGGCGATCGTCGTTCCGGCGGCTGACTTTCAAGCCCGCTTTGGCGCCCCGACCGGTGCGGGTGGTGCCTATGCATCGGGTGCCGCGGCTGCGGCAACGGTGGTCAATTACTTGGGCAAGCTCTACGGATACAAATATACCCCGGCCTATTTTACCGCGGGTGGTCAGCTCTTCACCAAAAAGATCGAAGGCAACCAGGTCGTTTCGGATGCCAGCGACTTCGCGAACTCAGAGACGTTGATTTATTTCAATGACCTTGCTTACGCGGCTGACAACGGCCGGACCATCACCGCGAAGACTCTGATCGAGTGGATCAAGACGCGAAAGCTCTCCAGCTACGGGTTTGCGCATGACTCCGATTCCTACGCGATCACGGAGAAATTGCTGGTGGAAGAGAAACACAGTATCGGAGGAGTTCCGGTTGCGCTGCAATACGGCGCAGATGTTCGCTATACCTACAATAATGACGCCAACGATTTTGGCGTGGAGCCCTTCAATCGGCGGGATGTGAGTTCCGGAATCATCACTCCGCAGTCGGTCGTTTTGGTCGGCGGACAGGTGGGCTGGCCTGCGGGTTATGTGGGTGGAAGCCGGTCGACCCTTGGTCAACTGGGCATGTTTGGACAGTTTGCCGCGAAGTTCTCCGACTCGTTCTCGGTGTTCGGCGGGCGGCGGCTTGAGGGTGCCAGTTTCGAATTGAAGACGCCGAAGGAGTTCGCTGCGCAGGCGCCGACTCGCACTGGCGGGAAGAACTACTGGAGTGCTTCCCTCA
>Ga0154020_10003065_pt1 | contig 20259 bp, 24 predicted proteins | sample Klosneuvirus_201_FD_109709 | JGI IMG/M metagenome (GOLD analysis project Ga0154020, IMG submission 109709) | Active sludge microbial communities from wastewater, Klosterneuburg, Austria - Klosneuvirus_20160825_MG | ecosystem: Engineered > WWTP > Aerobic digester > Activated sludge | place... | reverse complement strand
TAAGTACGGCATCGCTCTGCGGCCGGAGACGGTGAGCAAAGCGAAGGCATCGCGGGCGGTGCTCTTCGGGGCAGTGGGCGGCCCGAAATGGGATGACCCAAAGGCCGCGGTCAGGCCGGAGGATGCGATCCTGGGGATGCGGAAACAGCTGGGGCTGTTCGCCAACCTGCGTCCAGTGCGCATCCACAGCGAGATGATCGATGAAAGCACGCTCAAGCCGGAGGTGCTCCAGGGCGTCGATATGGTGGTGATCCGCGAGCTGACCGGCGGGCTGTACTTCGGCCAGCCGAAGAAGCGCTGGGAAAACGCGAGCGGCCGCCAGGGGGTCGACACGCTGCGCTACAGCGAGAAGGAGGTGGAGCGCGTGTGCCATGTCGCGTTCCAGCTCGCTCGGCAGCGGCGGAAGAAGGTGACGAGCGTCGACAAGGCAAACGTGCTGCGGACCGGGCAGCTCTGGCGCGAGGTGGCGACGGAGGTCGGGCGGCAGTACCCGGACGTGGAATTGGAGCACATCCTCGTCGATGCATGCGCCATGTACCTGGTACGGAAGCCGGCGAGCTTCGACGTGATCGTGACGGAGAACATGTTCGGCGACATCCTGACGGACGAGGCGGCAATGTTGGCCGGGTCAATGGGGATGATGCCTTCGGCGAGCCTGGGGCGGCGGCGAAAGGACGGGACGGGGATAGGACTGTACGAGCCTATCCACGGGAGCGCGCCGGACATCACGGGGCAGAAGAAGGCGAACCCGCTGGCAATGATCCTGAGCTCGGCGATGCTGATGCGCCTTTCGCTCGGACTTGAGGCTGAGGCGGCGGCGATCGAGGAAGCGGTGGACGGCGTGATCAGGGACGGGTACCGGACGCCGGATATCGCCGGGAAGGGCGCAACGGTGGTGGACACAGCGAAAATGGGCACGCTCGTGGCGGAGCGGATCGGGTAGCTCCCTGACGGACACGAAAACAGGGCAGTGGTAGAATACGCGGGCTGTATACAATCCGCTCAGAGGAGAGTGCCCATGTCCGAAGCCGTCGCCCGAGGCCTTGAGGGCGTCAATGTCACCGCAACGAAGCTCTGCCGCATCGATGGCCAGAAGGGCGAGCTGATCTATTCCGGGTACAACATTTACGACCTGGCGGAAAGGTCGACCTTCGAAGAGGTTGCCTTCCTGCTGTGGAACCTGCGACTGCCGACGAAGGCGGAATTGCGGGACCTGGAAACCGAACTCCGAGAGCAACGCCCGCTTTCCGACCTGAACGAGCGCGTGCTGGGGGAGATCGTCGGGCAGATACGGCCGATGCGGGCACTCGAGATCGCGGTGATCATCGCCGGGGCACTGGATTCGAATTCGAGCGACCTGACGAACGTCCAGCTTAAGCGGACGGCGGCACTTCTGACGGCGCGGATGCCCACGGTGCTGGCGACCTATCACCGGCTGCGCCAGGGGCTTGACCCGGTGGCGCCGAGGGACGACCTCGGGCATTCGGCGAACTTCCTCTGGATGCTGAACGGGCGGGAACCGAACGAACTGGAAGCGCGCGTGTTCGATGTGGCCATGATCCTGCACGCGGAACACGAGATGAACGCATCGACGTTCTCCGCGCTGGTGACCGCTTCGACCTTGAGCGACATGTACTCGGCGACCGCCTCGGCGATCGGCACGCTCAAGGGGCCGCTCCACGGCGGCGCGAACGAGGCGGTGTACAAGACGGTTGAGGCGATCGCGGTGGAGGCGAACATCGCCACCCACGTCGAGGGGATGCTCGGCCGGGGCGAACGCGTGATGGGCATCGGCCACCGCGTGTACAAGACGACGGACCCGCGGGCGAACATCCTCGAAAAGCTCGGGCACCAGCTGGCAGAGACCTCGCCAGACCGGAAGTACTTCGACCTTTCGCTGAAGCTGCGGGACTACCTCGCACGGAAGCTTGAAGGAAAGCCCCTGTACCCGAACGTCGACTTCTTCAGCGCCTCGGTCTACAAGATGCTGGGGATCCCGAGCGACCTGTACACGCCGATCTTCGCGATGTCGCGCATCACCGGGTGGACGGCGCACATGCTGGAGCAGTATGCGGACAACCGCCTCGTGCGGCCCAATGCGCTGTACGAAGGCGCGGACAACCGCGAGTATGTGCCGGTGGAGAAGCGGTAGGACCGCACCGCAGAAACGGCAAGCCCGGAAGGTGGGTGGCCCATGGCGGGTCACCCACCTTCTTGCGTTCTGGGCCGGAGTGGGGAAACGCCCGGGCTACCGGCGCTCCCGCTCGCGCGCCTCGAGCTCTTGCCGGCGTTCACGCTGTTCGGGAGTCTCGGCGATGAGTGCCCCGTTAACTCCAACTTCGACCACGGCATCGAGCGGATCACCAATGACGGCGTAGCGCGCACCGCCGATGAACGCCAGCGGGCTGTGCGCACGGTCCTTCAACAGCCACTGCTGGGCATAGGCTTCGTCATCGGCCTGGACTTTCACGACGAGGCCGACGAAGAGCGTGTGGTCCCCGGTGCGGATGACGTCGTGGACGGTGCATTCGATCCAGGCGAGGCAGCCATCGAGGAGCGGGGCATCGACCACCAGGGGACTGAAGGTTTCGAGGCCGGACGCTTCAATCTTGCTGGTATTCAGGCCGGACTGGCTGCCGAAGAAGGCGGTGTGGTTGAGGAGCGCCGGGCCGGGGATGTTGATCGCGAAGGACTCGCCAAAACGGATCATGTCGGCGGTGTGGCGATGGGGGTGGACAACGCAGCCGACCAGCGGTGGCTCCATCGAAAGCGGAGCCATCCAGGCGATCGGGGCGGCGTTGACCAGGCCGCGCCAGGAGGTCGTGATGATGCCAACAGGCCCCGGATTGAGGAGCCTGCGTGCATCGGTGACATCGCAAAGGCGGCGCATGCGTTACATCCGGGTACGCGAAGAGGCCGGGCGAATTGCCCGGCCCGCATGAGTCCGCGTTGAGCTCAGTGCTTGCTGCCGTTGCTGGACATTCGGCGCCAGCGCAGGAAGTTCCAGTAGGAGAGCAGCTCGGGCAGGTCTTCCGGGTGCTTCTCGAGTTCGCCGATGAGTTCGGCGATGTCGCTATCCTTGACGTAGAGCATTTCGCCATCTTCGCCGAGGAAGTAATGGAGCGGGCGGTTGAGGATGCGGGCGACGCTGAGCAGCATGTCGATGCCCACGGAACGCTGGCCGGCCTCGTACAGGCTTATCGCGCTCTGAGTGGTGTTGAGCGCCTGGGCGAGCTGGCCCTGGCTCATGCCGGCGTCGCGGCGGGCGGTGCGGATGCGGTTTCCAAGGCCCGCGGAGACAGGCGCTTTTCCGGTTTCGGACGTAGCTTTGATCATCGGTGTGTCGACTCCAGGTGGGGACCGATTGAGCGACCCGCGAACATGGGGCCGATGGTCCTCGTGCATGAACGAGGTTACGAAGGGTTCGGCTTCGAGTCAATCAGACTGGGGCGTTGAGTTAATTTCGCAACGTCAAGGGCAAATCGCGTTGCGGTGGGGTCGGCGGCAGGTGGCGGGGCGCGGCGGTTATGGCGTAACCGGGGGCGTCCCTATACTGGAGGAGATGGAAGAAGGACGCGAACTGGAACTGGGGTCGGCAAGCGAAGAAGACACGCGGAAGCTCGGCGAGCGGCTCGGGCAGTTGCTTCGCCGCGGGGACATTGTGCTCCTGAGCGGCGACCTGGGGACGGGGAAAACGTGCCTGACGCAGGGAATCGGGCGCGGATTGGCGTGCCAGGGACAGGTGAACAGCCCGTCGTTCGTGTTGATGAACGAGTACGAGGGCCGGGAGCGGCTGTACCACGTGGACCTCTACCGGATCGAGGATGTCGAGGAGCTTGACGACCTCGGCCTGTGGGACTACGCCGAGAAGGGTGTCCTGGTGATCGAGTGGCCGGAGCGCGGCGCGGAGCTGCTCCCGGGGGACGGACTGGTCATCGAGCTGCGGGCGGGAGACCTTGGGGCGCGAAGCCGAAGTCTCCGCTTCACGCCCCGGGGGCCGCGCGGAGAAGAGCTGGTCGAGTCACTCGGGGCCGCGTGAGCACCATCCTCTGCATTGACACGGCATCGGACAGGTTCGCGGTCGCGCTCGACCGGGATGGCAGCGTGAACGGGATCGAGGCGGAGGCGTCACAGGACCATTCGCGCCTGCTGCTGCCGGCCATCGCCTCGCTTCTCGGTGATGGCGGCCCGATCGACGGAATCGTCGTGGTGACCGGGCCCGGGGCCTATGCGGGCATCCGGGTTGGGATCGCGACGGCTGAAGGCCTGGCGCTGGCGCACGGGTGCGGCGTCTTCGGTGTGGGGACCCTTGAGGCGGTCGCGTTGACTCCAGGCGGAAGGAAGGCATCGCGAGCCATCCACCCGGCGGGGCGCGGCGAGTTCGCCGTCCAGGCCATGGAGGATGGCGCGCTAGCGGGCGAACCGGCAATCGCAACGCCCGGGAACCTTGATTCACGTTGCATTGGAGAGGGCGCCTCGGCATTCGGCGGGCAGGAGATTCGACCGCTAGAGCGAGCGGATGCGGCGCTCCGGGCGTTGGCCCCCCGCATCCGGGCAGGCACGGCGCAAGCGGGGGCCGATGCGTTTTACCTGCGCGAGCCCAACATCACGATATCGCGGCGGCGCGAAGCTGCCGCTTCATGAACTTTGGAGGAACCCGTGGAACCACGTGAACGCACCCTTATCCTTGTGAAGCCCGATGCGATGCAGCGGGGCCTGGCCGGAGAAGTGATCGGCCGGCTGGAACGGCGCGGACTGCGTATCGCCGCGATGAAGCTCATCCATATCACCCGCCCGCTCGCCGAGAAGCACTACGCGGAGCACAAGGGCAAAGGCTTCTACGAGGGGCTGGTGGATTACATCACGAGCTGCCCGGTGGTGGCCGCGGTATTCGAAGGCACGAACGCTGTTGCGGTAGTTCGGGCGACGATCGGGTCCACCGACCCGGCGGCAGCTGCGCCGGGTACCATCCGGGCGGACTTTGGCCTGGAGCGCGGGCGCAACCTGGTCCACGCCAGCGACAGCCCGAAGAGCGCGGCACGTGAAGTGAAGCTCTTCTTCAAACCTTCGGAGATCGTGGACTGGAGCCGCGACACGGACCGCTGGATTTTCGAGTAGACGAAGCGGTCAGGCGCCGGTTGCGGCGAGCTGGCCCTCGATCAGGCGCAGACCGAACTCGACACCGAGGGCGAGCGCATCTTCGTCGATGACGAACGCGGGGTCGTGGTGGCGGCCGGCGATGCCCTTGGCCTCGTTTCGCGCTCCCAACCAGAAGTAGCAGCCGGGGCGGGCTTCGAGGAAGACGCTCATGTCCTCGGCCCCCATGGTCGGTGCGGCGGTGATGGCCGCGGGGCCGAAGTAGTCCTCGGCTTCAGCGCGGACGAAGCGGGCAATCTCCGGGTCATTCACGAGCGGCGGGCAGCTGGTGGTGTGCTCGAAGGTGAACGATGCGCCGAACGCCGCGCAGACGCCGGCGAGGATCTCCTCGGTCCGGCGCAGCATGGCCTCGCGGACCGGGCCGGTGTAGGTGCGGATGGTACCGGTCATGGTTGCAGACTCGGCGATGACGTTGCCGCGGAAGCCACCGGACACCTTCCCGATGGTGAGGACGGCGGTCTCGGAAGGCGGCAGTGAGCGGCTCACGACAGTCTGGAGGGCGGTGATTGCGTGGGCAGCAACGACGACCGCATCGACCGACTGGTGAGGGGCGGCCGCGTGCCCGCCGCGCCCTTCGATCTCGATGCGGAAGGCGGTTGGCGCGGCAAAGAAGGGCCCGGGAGCGACGTTCACGCCGCCAACGGGCACATCGGCGCTGATGTGGAGGCCGAGGGCAACATCGACGCGGGGAGCATCGAGGACACCGTCATCGATGCAGGCCTGGGCGCCGCCCGATGCTTCTTCGGCGGGCTGGAAGACGAAGCGGACCGAACCGGGGAGTTCATCCCGGCGGGCGGCAAGCACTTCGGCGATACCGAGGGCGATGGCCATGTGGGCATCGTGGCCGCAGGCGTGCATGACACCGTCGCTCTTCGATGCGTACGGCAGCCGGCTCTTTTCGGGCACGGGGAGCGCATCCATATCGGCGCGCCAGAGGACACAGCGCCCGCCCTTGCGCCCTTCGACCACAGCGGTGGCGCCGGTGCGGGCAATGGCACGGACATCGGAGAGGCCAAGGTCACGCAGCCGCTCGAGGACGCGTTGCTGGGTGCGCGTCTCCTGCCAGGAAAGTTCGGGGTACTCGTGCAGGTCACGGCGGATGGCGACAACGCGCTCACGGATTGCCTGGACTTCGGGGCGCAGGGGGAGGCGTTTCATCCCGGAAGCTTAGCAGGAAGGGCGGCGGGGGTTCAGTCTCCGCCGGCCGCGAGGGGGACCGCCTCTGGGGTCTCGGGCGCTCCGGCCCGGCGGACCGGCAGCCCCTGGACGAGCCCCACGCCGCCGAGGATGCAGACCAGGCCGGCGAGCATGTTCCAGCCGATACGTTCGTCGAGCGCGAGCCAGCCCGCGAGGACGCCGACGGGCGGGATCAGATAGGTGACGAGCGACGCGCTGACTGCACCGGCCGACTGGATGAGCCACATGTAGGCCGCGACGGCGACGCCAGAGCCGAGGAACCCGAGGGCAAGCGCGCTCGCCACCACATTGGGTTGCCAGTCGCCGGCGTAGGAGCCGGACGCGATCGCGAGAGGGGCGAGGTAGACGGCGGCGAAGCCAACCTGGCCGGTCGCGAGGATGACAGGCGGGACGTGGGCCATGTGCTTGCGGATGTAGACCGCCGACGCCCCATAGGAGAGGGTGGCGACCAGGACGAGGGCGATGCTGACGGGCGATGAGCCGCGCAGGTTGGCGAGGTCCTCGACCATGAGCAGGATGACCCCGAGGAAGCCGAGGGCGAGGCCGGCAGCCTTCAATCCGCGGACGCGCTCCTGGCCGAGGAAGGGGACGGCGAGAAGGGCGATCCACAGGGGGGCGGTCGAGTTGGCGATGGAGGAGACCCCGCTGGGGATGCGGCTCCCTACGACGCCGAAAATGGTCCAGGGGACGGCGAAGTTCAGGAGGCCGAGCCCGGCCAAGGAAAGCCAGGTGCGGCGTGACTGGCGGAACCCCTCCCGGGAAAACCAGGCAAAGGGGAGCAGGCTGAGAAACCCGAGCAACGTCCGAAGCGAGGACATGCCGATTGCCCCTACGCCGGCATCGACGATGACGCGGATGAAGAGGAACGAGCATCCCCAGATGAGGGCAAGGATGCCGAGAACCGAAAGCTGACGGCTGTTCACTGGCTGGCGATGCTACCTGTCTTCAGGGTAACCCACCCTGATCCCACAGGCTGCGAATGCGGTCACAGATGCTCGTGCTGGAGGCTGGCTGTGCGGTCGAGGAGAGCGGCCCATCCATCAGCCGAGAGCGGTGGGCCGGTGAACCCGGGGCATTCGACGTGGCCAAGGAGGAGCGGGATGGCCGGGGGCACCGTACCGCTGAGCGCTGAGGCGACATGGGCGCGAGCCAGCGCGGCTGGCGGCGTGGTGACGCGGCCGGTTGACGGGTCGACGAAGACGACGAAGTGCGGGTAGAGCCGGCAGGCGTTGGGGCGCCCGGCATAGACGGTGCAGGCGAGATCGCCGCCAAGGAAGCGGCAGTGACCGCCTTCCCGGGCAAGGAGGAAGGGCTGGGCGAGCGGGAGGGCAATCGGTTCGCCGTCCTCGCACTCAAGGAAGTCAGACGGGGGCATGCCGGTCTCGCGGTTCATGCGGATGACTTCGGGCTCACCCAGGCTGACGCTGAAGGCGTGGCAGCAATGGGCGGTGCAGAGCTCCGGCTGGCAGACGAACGAGGGGTTCCCGGGGAGGACGAGGACATAGGCGCCGAAACGGGAGCTGACGGTACGCCAGGCTTCGGCCATGGCCTGCTGAACGGGAGAGGGGGGCATGGGAGCGATGGTAGGCTCCGGAACGATAGCGTGCATTGACGAAACCTTGCCATCAGTCTGCGTTCCCGCATTGCCTAAGGTGGCCGGGAGACGTATCCTGTCGCCTCGCCGGGGCGGGGCAGGGGCACCAAAAACATGAGCAACGAACCCGATATTGAAGCACTACCACTGGACGAGCGCATACGCCTGAAGAAGCAGCTTGCAGACCAGGCGGTGAAGCTCGCCGTTAACAGCCGCTGGCTGGAAGCGGCCAACCTGAACAGGGAATACCTCCGCAGCTTTGGCGACGAGGCCGAGGCGCTGAACCGGCTGGGGAAGGCACTCACCGAACTGGGGCAGATCGCCGAGGCGCGGGACTCGTACGCGCGTTCGCTCGACCTGGAGCCGGCGAATACGATCGCGCGGCGCAACCTGGACCGGCTCGCGACGATGAAGGACACCGCGGTTGCGGGTGCGGCGCCGAGTCAGCTCGACACGCGGCTCTTCGTGGAAGAGACCGGTACCGCGACCGTCGGGAAGCTCCAGGCGATCGACCCGGAGGTTGCGGCGCTGCTGGATGCGGGCGATGTCGTGAACCTCGAAGTCCAGGGGAACGCCGTCAATGTGCTGACCGTATCGGGGCAGTACGTTGGGATGGTGGAGCCGAGGATTGGCCTTCGTCTTTCGAAGATGATGACGGGCGGCAACCGCTACAGCGCGGCGATGGTGACGACCACGGGCGACCTGAAGGTGATGCTGCGCGAGACGTTCAAACACCCTTCACTCATTGACAAGGTGAGCTTCCCGACAGGAAAGACAGCCGATGTGCGTGCGTACACGCGCAAGGGCCTCCTGCGGCGGGACGACGACGACGACATGGAGTTCGGAGACGACGAGTACGTTGAGGAAGAGTCCGACGAGGGCTGGAGCGAGACCAGCGACGACATGGACTCCAGCGGCAACATCGATGTCGACACGGACGACGAGGGCTTCGACTAGGAGCCGGCTGCACAGGGCGCGTGGGGCCGCGAGCGCCACGTAGAATCGGGGCGAGGGCAGGAGGCTCCCGTGATCAGCAAGCAAGAACTCGTCGATGGAATCCGGTTCGCCGGGAAGCGAGCGGCCGCGGCCGCGCAGAACACGAAGGACTGGGACCACCAGCTGGCGCACCAGTGGACGAGCGGCGACGCGTTCCGCCACATCGCCGGGACGGCGGGCGGCGCATCCGGGTTGTACCCGCTCTTCGATGCGGGCGTGCTTTCAGGGATCGGTTCGGACCGGATCGCGGAGAGCAATGCCGCCACGATCAGCGGGATGGCCGGGAAAAGCCGGGAGGAAGTGATCCAGGCGATCCTGGACGGGCAGAACGCCTCTGCGGACTTCATTGCGGGACTTGATGAGGCCGACCTGGCGAAGGTGGTGAAGCTGGGCGGGTACGAAATGGAGAAGGCGGAGATCGTGGCGCAGATCTGGATCCACCACGCGATCGCGCATGCGTACGAGGCCAGCGCCCGCTGGCCGATCACTTAGGGATTGCCGGGAAGGCGCCCCAGCACCTCGATCCCCATGGAAAGCCCGGCCGAGCCGACGGCGGGCCAGCTCGCGATACGGTGGCCACCGAGGAAGACATCTCCCCGTGCATCGCCCTGCGCGGCTGCGATACAGACCGGTTGCACCCGGCCCCGGCGGCCGAGCACGGGCTCATCGGGGGCGGGCCTTTCGCAGATCACCTCCACAAGGTTGTCGCCGTACCACGATCGGTGGACTTCGGAGAGTCCGGGAAGCGTCCGCTCCGTCAACGTGGCCAGGTCGAGGAGGATGAACTCGGGATCGGCCTCGGCCCACGCGCACGATGAGGTGTCGCCGGGGAGGAAGAGGTAGATAACGCTGGCGCCATCGGGGGACCACTCCCAGGGGGCGTACGCCCCGGGACGGCCCTCGCGGGTGATCAGGGTATCGCCGCTATCGAGGTCGACGAGGCGAACCGAGGGCCCGCCGATGTGCATGCAGCCAAGGCCCCCCGGGGTTTCGAAAACGAAACGGCCATCAGGGGAGATGTTCCCGTAGCCCAGGGGCTGCGGGTAGACGGTGAGTGAACCGTCCACGCCGCCAAGCGCCCGGCCCCCCGGCGCTTCAGAGCCCGTACCGCCCACGACAACGACTCCTGAGCCGTCCTCCCGCCAGTGCAACCGCCAGGCGTACCCGCGGAAGCCCGCGGCACGCAGAGCTGCATGCGTGTGCACCGCGACGGTGTTGCCAGTCGCGATATCGAGGATAGTGACGGCAGGCAGGGCCTCGCAGGCCGGCGAGCGGCAGCCATCGGCGACAGCGAGCAGCACGCCATCCGCGGAAATCGCGATATTGGCGATCGACGGCTCATGGGCGTGGGAGAGCAGGACAGACGGCGCCGAGCCATCGAGAGCGTAACGAGTCACACGGGACGGGGTGGCCACGATGATGTGGCGCCCGGCGAGGGCGGCGCCGACCGGGAACGCCTCCTTGCCGTCGATGATGCCGCTGTACTCGACGGTGACCTGGATGGCCCCGGTGGCCAGGTCCTGGACGATGACTGCTCGGCGGGGGACGTCACGGTCGCTGGAGGTATCGCGGCCGAGGGGGACAGTGTAGACAAACAGGCCGGATGTTCCGGGCAGCGGATAGGTGGCGGGGCGGGCCAGCGGTGACGTGGCCGATACAGCCGGTGACGAGACTGCGGAAGGGGCGGGACTCGGCGGCGCCGGTGAAGGCGTGGCGGTTGGCCCGGGCGATGGAGATGAGGATGGCAACGGCGAGGGGGTAGGCGTCCCCCCACCGCCGGAGCAGGCGGCCCCCGCGACGAGGACGAACGCGCAGGTCAACACCGTGATGGAGGTCCGCAGCCTCATACACGATAGAACGCCGGCGCTGGCGAAATGGTTCCCGCCACCGGCGCGTGATTCCCGTAGACTGACGGAGCCCAGACCAGGACAACCACTCTTTGCGAGGTGCGACATGCAGATTTCCCCGGTACCCACCCTCGACCCGGAGATCAACCAGGTCCGCGAGGCAACGGCGAACGTCGTGAACCGGTACATCATCCCGAACGAAGAGCGGCTGGGGATGTGGGAGAACCCGGATACGCAACGGCTCCGGCTGGAGATCCAGGACGTGGTGAAGAAGGCGGGCCTCTGGGCGCCTCATCTGCCCACGGAGTACGGGGGCATGGGGATCGGCTTCATGAAGCACGCGTATATGAACGAGGTGCTGGCCTGGAGCCCGTATTCGAACCCTCTTTTCGGCGTCGTCGCGCCAGATTCGGGCAACCAGAAGATCCTGCTCCAGTACGGGACGGACGAACAGAAGAAGCGGTGGCTCGAACCGCTGATCGCGGGGGAGATCCGCTCCTGCTTTTCGATGACCGAGCCCGACGCCCCAGGGTCAAGCCCGTACGCCATCCAGACCCGCGCAGTCCGCGACGGCGACGAATGGGTGATCAACGGGCGGAAGTGGTTCACCACTGGTGCGGACGGGGCGGCGTTCGCGATCGTAATGTGCCGGACCGAGGAAGACGACGGGGCAGGCGGCGCCCGCGAGAAGATGACCCAGATTATCGTGCCGACGGATACGCCGGGCTTCAACCTGGTGCGGCGGATCCCCGTCTGGGGTCACGATTCGAACCACTGCGAGATCGAGTACCGGAACGTGCGCGTGCCGGTCACGAACCAGCTGGGGCGGACCGGGAGCGGGCACCAGGCGGCGCAGGACCGGCTCGGCGCCGGGCGGGTGTTCCACTGCATGAACAGCGTGGGGCAGATGTGGCGGGCGTTCGACCTGATGGTGCGGCGCTCGATCGAACGCGAAGTCCACGGCGGGAAGCTGGAAACGAAGCAGTTCATCCAGGGGTTCATCGCGGATTCGTACATCGACATCGTGACGGCGCGGTTGATGACCATTCACACGGCCGAGGTCATCGACAGTGGGCTTGACCCGCGCACGATGATCTCGGCGCTCAAGGTGTACGTGCCGGCCGCGCACGAACGCGTGGTCGACCGGGCGATCCAGGTGCACGGGGCGATGGGCGTCTCCGGGGACACGCCCCTTTCGGGGATGTACACGGGGGCCCGGACGCTGCGGATCGCCGATGGGCCGGATGAGGTGCACCGGATCGTGATCGCAAAGAACGTGCTGAAGACGTACCACGACGGCCAGAGCTGGGACTTCGGCGTGTAGCCCTGCCTAGCCCTGGCGCCTCGCGGGCTTGCCGGCCGCGACGAGTTCGAAGCTGCGCGCTATCCAGAGGCAGGTGATCTCGAATTCCGCGTCGTTGCTGACCGTGGCCATGACCCAGTGGTAGCGGGCGAGGTACGGCGCGGGGCGCACAAACGGGATGGTGAGCGCCTCCTCGGCTTCGACCGGGGTGAGCTTGAGCGAGACGCGCGCGCCATCCGCCCCTTCGGAGACGATGGCGAAAATCTTCCCGTTGGGCGCCTTGGCAACGGCGGATTCGGGCCCGAAGGGGAACTCCTCGCGGGCCCCGGCGAAAGATTGCGCGAAGCGGCGCAGCGCGGGCTCGAAGCTGGTGGTCACACTCCGATCTTAGCCGGTACGCGGCGCCTTTTTCGGTGGGCGCGGGATGAACCCGCTGGTGCGGGCGATGTAGTCGTCGTAGCCCTCGCGCCGCTTCTTCAGCGAGCGTTCGAGGAGCGGCACGCCGGAGACGCGGGTGAGGAGGACGGTCATGATGATGGGGCTGAAGATGACCACCAGGTTCTCCGGGCGGGCGGCGGCAACGATGAAGAGGCCCCACCAGACGACGGCGTCGCCGAAGTAGTTCGGGTGGCGGGTGTAGCGCCAGAGGCCGCGGTTCATCACCTTGCCGGCGTTGGCGGGGTCCGCCTTGAAGCGCGAAAGCTGCCAGTCACCGACGGCTTCGAAGCCGAGCCCAACCGCGAAGATGGCGGCGCCGAGGTAATCGACCCAGGTCAGGCCCTCGGGCATTCCGGACAGCTGGGCTACCTGGAGTGGCATGGAGATGATGAACATCAGCACGCCCTGGAGCCCGAAGACGGTGACCAGGCTGACGACCGGGAAGCGGGCGCCCCACTGCCGGCGCATCGCCTGGTAGCGGTAGTCTTCGCCCTTCCCGCTGTTACGCAGGAAGAGGTAGATGGAGAGCCGGAGGCCCCATGCCGAAGCGAGGAGCGTAATGAGCCATTTCCGCGCCTCGTCGCCATCGCCAACGGCGAAGGCGGTCCATGCGACGAGGACGAATCCGAGCCCCCAGACGATATCGACGATGCTCGCGTCCCGCCGGACGAGGCTCACGAGCCAGGTTGCGAGCATCAGGACCAGAATTGCGACGGCTGAAGCCAGGAGGACGGCCGGGAGATCATCGGGCATGAGTCACCTCACTGTGATTGCTGGTTGGCGGTGACCCAGTCATCGAGCTGTTGCCACTGGTCGAAGAGCCATTCGGTGCGCTCATCGCGAGAAGCGGGTACCTGGGCCGCCGGTACACGCCAGATACGAAGGCGGATGGTCCGGCCGATCAATCCGCCGTGGAGGATGTTGCGGTACTCGGTCGCGCCTTCAAGGCCCGTGTGAGCGAGGAAGGCTACATCGACTCCCCGGGCGGCCTCGAGGAGGGCAGTTGAGCCGCCCAGACGCGGAGGAAGGAGGTTCTGGTAACTCTCCGCGCGGCGAAGGAGGGCGGTGTCGTCCGAGTCCTGGAGGCGGGCAATGACGCGGGCTCGCCGGGCGGGGCTGAAGAGCGCGCCTTCCGGGAAGATGAGCACCCCATCGTTGGGGCCGAGGTCCCGGCCGAGCGCTTCGACGCGGCGGATCTCCGACTCGGAATCGCTGGTCCCGGCGGCCACGAAGCAGTTCGGGAGGCGGTTGCCGACGATATCGAGGCAGGGGTCGCGGAGGAGTGAGCGGTTGATCACCCAGCGGAGGCGCAGGCCGTGGACGCCCGAGATCAGCACCGCGGGCAGGAGGTTGTCGATCGGGCTGACGTGGCGGGAGAAGACAAGGAGCGGACCGTTCGCGGCAAGTTCGGTGCCCTCGATTTCCTCGCGCAGGCTGAAGATGCGGACGCCAGCCCGGTAAAGGGCGCCGGCCCACCAGCACTGGAGCCGGAAATTGCGTTGGAGGTAGCGATCGCGATCGCTACCCCGGGTGACCCAGATCCAGGTGGTGACCAGAATGCCGGCGGCCTCGCAGGCCAGGAAGACGTGGACCATGGCGATCGCGCGGACGGTGGCGAACCGCCGCCGCCCGGCGATATCAACAACGGCCGCGACCGGATAGGTCACCGGCGCGGTGACGAGTGCCACGAGCCCGGCGATGAGGAAGGCGGGGACGGAGACAGCCCGCCGCGCCAGGACATGGAGCCGAGACTCCTGTCGCGGAAGGCTCCAGATCGAGATTGTTTCGGCTCGAGGCGAAGTAATTCCCACTGGCTGCGCATCCTACGCCTTCGCGGCGGGCCTGCGTGTGGGCGAGGCGTGAGATTCGCCGGAGCTACTGCGAAGGAAGCGGCACGATGTAGGTACAGGGACCTTCGCCGGCGGTGCGGAGGGCGATTCGTTGCACGTTTTCGCCACCGAGGGCGACCATGAGGCAGCGGCTTTCGGCTTCGCAGATTGCGGGATGCTGCTGGGCGACGCTGATCAGCGGACAGTTGAGGAACGACACCCGGGCGATGGAGTCTTCGTACGTGACTTCGGGGTAGTAGCCCGACTCTTCGAGGCTGGCAATGGCTTCCTTGAAGCGGACCGCCGGGTCAACGGATTCGAGACGGATCAGGGTCTTGCGGAGGAGGGCCTGTCCAACTTTCTCGAAAACGCGGTCGCGAACCTCTGGGTCTTCACCTTCGACAGCGGCAACGACCGCCTCGGCGACATCTTCGTAGACCTGGGGGAAGAGGGTTTCGCCGGCCTGGGTGAGGCTGAACAGGTGCCGGGGGCGCCCCGGGCCACGGCGTTCAAGGTCGAACGCGGCGAGCCCCTGGTCGACGAGCGCCTGCATGTGCTGGCGGGTAGCGCCGATGGAGAGGAATGCCTCCGCGGCGAGTGTTTCGGTGGATGCCTGACCGTGCCGCTTCAAGATTGTCATCAGCACCCTGCGTGTTGGGTCGAGCAAATCGAGACTGGAGCGGCGTGCCATGGCCGAATCGTACCTTTAACACTTGTGTACAGGTTGTGACCAAAGTCATGTCCTGTGCGGTTTAGCCGATTGTCTCCAGATTTCAAACACAATTCTGTCGCGATGCAAGGCGAATGGGCCTAGTCTTTACGGATGGCTTACCCGGCGGACGTTGCGGTACGGGCGCTGATCGAGGCCGAGGGGCTAGCGGTGGCGGGGATCGCGGCAGCGGAACCGCTGCTGGAGGCGCGGGAAGCGGCGCTGCGCGCGCTGGACGAGGGGCGGCTCGAAGGGATGGCGTGGATGACCCCCGAGTGGGTCGAACGGGCCACCACGCCGGAGCGGTTCCTGGGGGGAGCGCGTTCGCTGATCGTCCTCGGGTTGCCCTACCACTCGCCGGAGCCGGGAATCCCTGGAGGGGATGGGCGCCCCCGCGGGAAGATCGCCCGCTATGCGCGCGGGCGTGACTACCACCGGGTGTTCGAGAGCAAGCTTCGACGCATTGTGCGGGCAATCCGGGCCGACCTCGGCGGCGAGGCGCGGGCGACGGTGGACTACGGGCCGCTACTGGAACGCCCGGTCGCGGCGCTCGCGGGGATCGGCTGGCAGGGGAAGTCGACCATGCTGCTGGTGCCCGGAGCGGGACCGTGGGTACTGCTGGGGGCGATCGCGACAAGCCTGGAGCTTGAGCCGGGCCACGCGTTGATAAAGAGCTGCGGGAGCTGCACGCGTTGCATCGAGGCGTGTCCGACAGGCGCGATTTCGGGGGATGGGGGAGAGGTAGATGCGCGGCTCTGCATCAGCTACCACACCATCGAAAACAGGGGGGCCATCCCGCGCGCGGTCCGCGCGCGGATGGGCGACCGGGTGTTCGGCTGCGATGACTGCCTTGATGCCTGCCCGGTGGGGGCGAGCCGGTGGGAAACGTACCCGGAGTTCGCGCCACCCGACCTCGAATACGCGCGGCCGGTGCTCACCGGGCTGCTGCTACTGGATGAGGCGGCGTTCGCGGAGCGTTACCGGGGTCGCGCCATCATGCGGGCGAAGCGTGACGGACTGGTGAGGAACGCGTGCATCGCGCTGGGGAACACGGGCCGGCCGGAGGACCTGGATGCGCTGGGCGCTGCACTCCACGATGCTTCCGCACTGGTCCGGGGCCACGCGGCGTGGGCGATCGGCCGCCTCGGACAACGGACGGGCACGTCCGGATGGGAAGGGGCGCTTGTGGCTAGGGCCATGTTGGAGAAGGATGAGTTCGTGAGCGAGGAGATCAGGCTTGCGCTCGCGGGGCCGGGCGCGGGAGGACCGTATGGCCGAGTTGACCACGCTGGAGCGGCGGCGGATTGAGGCGGGGGTGCTGATCCCGGTGATCAGGGCGATGCAGGAGGCGTTCGGCGAGGAGGCGGTGAACGCGGTGGTCGCCCGGACCATCCGCGGGATCGCCCGGGCCCAGGGCGAGGAAGCACACCGGGAGGCCCCGGTCGCCACGACGCGCGACCTCGCCAGCTGGATGGGCAACGGAATCCTGGCCGAGGGATCGCTGGTCGCGGACGTGGTGGAAGACACGGACACGCGGTACGGTTTCGATATCCGGGTGTGCCAGTTCTGCGAGATGTACGGCGAGCTGGGGGCAGGGGACCTGGGCTTTATCCTCTCATGCAACCGGGATTTCGCCTTCATGGAGGGCCTGGCGCCGGGGCTGGAATTCACGCGGACGCGGACGCGCATGGAGGGGGCGGAAACCTGTGACTTCCGCTACCGTGCCCGCGCTGGAGAGTGAGGGTGTTGCGCTAGTGGCGGGCCGGAAGCCGGTGCTTCGGCAAGCGAGACTGCCTGGGTCGAGTGCTGGCCATGCCGCCATTGCCAGGGCAGTTTGAACGGCCGAGCTCGGAGCCGGCGAACCAGCATGGAGGTCTCCATCACGTGGGGAAGTTGGACGGCAAGGTCGCAGTGGTTACCGGGGGCGCCTCCGGGATCGGGATGGCCGCGGTTGAGGCGTTCGTAGCTGAGGGCGCCCGGGTCATCGTTGGCGACCTCGACGGCGACGGGATTGGGGCGCTCATCGGGCGGCTGGGGCATAACCAGGTCGATGGGGCGATTGTCGACGTGCGTGACGAAACGGCGGTTGAACGGATGGTCGACCAGGCGTTCCGGCGGTTCGGGCGGCTGGACATCGCGCTGAACAACGCGGGGGTGGGCGGCTTCGCCCCGATCCAGTCGTACGGGCTGGAGGACTGGGAGCGGGTGGTGGGCATCTCGCTGACGGGCACGTTCTTGTGCATCAAGCACCAGGCGGGGCGGCTCATCGCGCAGGGGCAGGGCGGGAGCATCATCAACATGGCGAGCCTGAACGCGATCCAGCCGACGGAGGGGTTCGCGGCCTACTGCTCAGCAAAGGCTGGGATTGCGATGCTCACGAAGGTGGCCGCGCTCGAGCTGGGCCGCCACCAGGTGCGGGTCAACGCGATTGGCCCGGGGCTGATCCACACGCCGGCGACGGCCGGGATGACCGCACTCCCGGGCCTCGAAGAGGCCTTCATCGCGGAAGCGCCGCTGGGCCGCGCTGGCGAACCGGAGGACATCGCGAAGCTGGCGGTGTTTCTCGCCTCGGATGATTCGAGCCTGATGACGGGGCAGACGCTCTACGCCGATGGGGGCGCGAGCCTGAAGAAGTACCCGGAACTGTTCGGCTTTTTCGGCGTGGGCTGAGCCGGTTACGCCGCGGCGGACACGTGTTCGCTCTCTTCACTGATGCGGTCGAACACTTTCGCCATCAGGTCGACCCACTCCTGGTGGGCGACTTCCCAGGGGAAATCCGGATCATCGGTGTGCGGGGCATCATAGCGGACCTCGCCGGGGAGCGGCGAGCGCGAGTAGGCATCGCGCGCCAGACGGCGTGCCTCGGCGCTGATCTCCACGGAATCGTGTGGGGCGGGTCCCGCCGGAACGGTGACCGAAACGGAGCCATCGAGCCGCTGGTAGGGCACGGGGACAGCGCTCACTCCGGAAATGGGGACAGTACTCATGGGTGACTCCAGTCCCCAGGCGGCAAGCCTCCCAGTCGCCGCTTGGGGAGTTCACCTAAGGTTTCGCCCCTAGGGGAGCGGCCGCGCGGGGCCAGGTGGGTGGCCCCCCGGTTGCGGCCGGGTGACCGCTAGACGTACTCGAGGAGCTGCATGCCGAGGCCGCCGAGCTCGACGGCGGGGATGGACGCCCGGCGAGTGCCGGGGATCGCCCCCGCTTCCGGCTCGGAGATGGTGAAGCCTCGGCTCCGCGCGAGGTGGACGGCTTCGTCGAGACTCCCGTGGACCTCCCAGGCAGCCATGCTGGCGAGGCCGGCCGGGCGCCCGGCCATGCGGCTCTCGGGACCGTCCGGCCCGAGCAGTTCGAGGATGGCGTCACCAGCCTGGAGTTGCCGGATGATCATCCCGGGTGCGCGGATCTCCCCGGCCACGCGCAGGCCCAGGGGCCCGGTCCAGAGCGCGGTGGCAGCCTCGATGTCCGGCGCGATCAGGGCCAGGTGGTCCAGCCTCTTGAGGGGAAAGGTGTGCGCGAACCGGCCCGCCCCAAGGGAGCGGTCGAAGCGCGCCTGCCAGGTCTCCGGGTACTGGAGCAGGGTGGCGGCAAAGGGCAGCGGGCCGGAACTCGCGAGGATGGCCGTATCGGCGATCTTGCGGCCATCGGAGGCGTGGACTTCGCGGACGTCCGCGGTCATGCCGGCCGTCCGCAGGTTCGCGACGAGGCCGGCGAGGCCGCTGGCGCCGAAGGCGACGGAGGCGAGAGCGCCACCGGCTTCCGCAGCCCTTAGGTAGTGCTCCCGGGGGCCTCCGGCGAGCAGCGCCCGGTCGGTGATGCCGAGGAGCTCGATGTAGGAGAAATCGGCGGCGCTGGAGCCAATAAATGCGGCGCGGTTGGCGGTGCCCATGCCCTGGTGGGCGGTTTCCGGAGTGAGGACAAGGCCGAGGCGTTCGTAGGCGGCAGCGGCGGACTCAAGGTCCGGCACAGGGACGACGAGGTGATCGATTCGGTCGAGCATTGGAGGATTCTAGCGGCGCGGGCGCGACTCAGGTTGCCGGGGTAGACTCGCGTTCCAAACGGAGGAGCAGGATGAGACACGGTGAGACAACGCTGGCGTCGAAAGGGGCATCGCTGTTTACGCAATGGTGGCTCCCGGACGGGGAGCTACGAGCGGTTGTGGCGATCGTTCACGGTTATGCCGAGCACAGCGGACGGTACGCGCAGACAGCGGCGGACCTGGTGGCGCGCGGCTATGCGGTGGAGGCGGTGGACCTGCGCGGGCACGGGCGGTCTTCGGGCGGGCGGGTGCAGGTGGAGAGCTATGAGGACTACCTGAACGACGTGGATGCCTTCCTGGAACGGGTTCGGGCGGTTCACGGCGGCAAGCGACTGTTCCTGCTCGGGCACAGCATGGGCGGGGGCGTGGTGACTTCGTACATCATTGACCGAAAGCCGGCGCTCGATGGGGTAATCCTGAGCGGCGCGGCGATGCTGGCGCGGAGGGAAGAGCCGCCCGCGGGTTCGCCGCTTGCGCCTCCGAGGAGCGGGCCGCTGCCAGCGGGGACGATCTCGCGTGACCCGGCGGTGGTGGCGGCCTACGAGAACGACCCGCTCGTGTACCGGGGGGCGCCGCCGGACCGGTCCGGGCTGGCGTGGGGTGATGCCTACCGGCGGGTCCAGGAGGGGATGGCCGGGATCGCCTACCCATTGCTCATCCTTCACGGGACCGACGACAAACTGGTGCCGTTCAGGGGGAGCGTACAGCTCGACGAGACCGCCTGTTCGGCGGACAAGACGCTGAAGCTGTACGAGGGGCTGTACCACGAAGTCCTGAACGAGCCGGAACGCGACCAGGTGATCGCCGACACCGCCGCCTGGCTGGACGCGCGGAGTTAAGGAAGCCATGAAAACATCGTTCTACGAAGCCGATGCCTTTTCAGGGAGCAAGGGCGAACACTACTGCACGATCGATTCTGACTACCGCTGGGAGAAGGGTGACGAGGTGTGGATCGAGGCCGGTTGGAAGAGGGTTAAGCTCCGCATCACCTGGGTGAACGTGACGGTGAAAGACGGAGAGGTCACGCGTGACCTGCTGGGGCTCAGGCTGTAACGGCGGAACCTCAGTCGTCGCCGTCCGTGGCGGAGAGGCCGAGCTGGGCCTTCTTTGCCGGGATCTCCTTGGCAACCTCGCGGAGGGTATCGAGGACCTT
>Ga0154020_10003064_pt1 | contig 20263 bp, 12 predicted proteins | sample Klosneuvirus_201_FD_109709 | JGI IMG/M metagenome (GOLD analysis project Ga0154020, IMG submission 109709) | Active sludge microbial communities from wastewater, Klosterneuburg, Austria - Klosneuvirus_20160825_MG | ecosystem: Engineered > WWTP > Aerobic digester > Activated sludge | place... | reverse complement strand
TCGGGCTTGAGGTCCCTGTGGACGATCCCGACGGCGTGGGCACGCTGGAGGGCCGAGGCGCTCTGGCGGGCAATGTGAATCACCCGCGACGCAGTGAGCGGTCCAAAGCCGAGGACATCGCGCAGGGACTTGCCATCGATGAACTCGAGGACCAGGAACAGCGATCCCTCATCCGTAAAGCCAAGATCGGTGGCAGCGACGACATTGGGATGCTCGAGGTGGGCCGCAGCCATGGCTTCGCGCTCGAAACGGGCGACCATCTCGCGGTTCTTCGACAGCTCCGCGTTGAGCACCTTGAGCGCCATTCGCTTGCGCATCAGCACGTGCTCGACCAGATAGACCGCGCCCATTCCGCCTTCGCCGAGCAGCGACAGCACCTTGTAGCGTCCGCCCACCGTTGTTCCAACGAGCCGCGTCGCCCCTTCGCCCGTCTCTGGGGAGGCAGGCGGCTGCGCAGATTCGGGCTGATTCATCCAGACTAAGATATCCGATTTGATCTAGGCCACGCCTTAAAACTGTGGTGGTAAATACAAATTTTGTTTGAGTTGGGAGCCTAGCGGGCGCAGAAGGCGTGGTAGTCGATCAGCTCAATCTTGCGGCTTTGGTCACTACAGACGATGCAGTCGGGATCGCGTCGCAGCTTGATTTCGCGGAACTTCGCCGCCAGCGCTTCATAAATGATCAGCCGACCCGACAGCGAGTGACCGATGCCGAGCAGCAGCTTGATGGCATCGGTGGCTTGCAGCACGCCGATGACTCCGGGCAGCACACCGAGCACACCGGCTTCGTGACACGACGGCGCCAGCGCTGGCGGCGGCGGCTCGGGATAAAGGCAGCGATAGCACGGACCACGCCACGGCAAAAACGTCGTCAGCTGTCCCTCGAAGCGAAAGATCGAGGCATGAACCACCGGAACGCGCACCAATAGCGACGCATCGTTGAGCAAGTAGCGCGTCGGGAAGTTATCGGCCCCATCGATGACCACGTCGTAGTCCTTGAGGATGTGCAGGACGTTGTCCGTACCGAGGCGCACCGGATGCGGGATGACCTTGACGTCGGGATTCAGCTCGCTGAGCGTCTGCTGCGCCGACTCCACCTTCGGCTTGCCAACGCGGCGCGTGCTGTGGAGGATCTGCCGCTGCAAGTTCGACTCGTCGACGAGATCATCATCGACGATGCCCAAGGTGCCGACGCCGGCTGCGGCCAGATAGAGCGCGGCTGGTGAACCGAGCCCTCCCGCACCGACAAGCAGCACGCGACTGCTGAGCAGCTTGGTCTGGCCCGCTTCCCCCACCTCGGGGAGCATCAGGTGGCGGGCATAGCGAATCTTCTGTGCCGCCGACAGCAGCAGCGGCTTGTCAACGGGGCCATTCGCTCGGCGCCAGGCCGCCATCCCACCCGCAAGAGAGCGGACGTTGTGATACCCGAGGGCATGCAAGGTGCTGGCCGCCAACGCCGAGCGGTTGCCGGCGGCGCAGTAGATCACGATGGCGCTGTGGCGATTGGCACTGAGGTCTTCGATGCGACCCTCGAGCAGACCGCGGGGTACCAGCGCAGCGCCGGGGATGATCCCTTGGGCATGCTCGTCGGGTTCTCGGACATCCAGGAGTAGCTCAGGCTGCTGCTCGCGCAGCTCGTCGACGGAAATCTCGCGGATCTGCGCCTTCACTTGTTGGAGATAATCGTAATAGCTCGGCATGGTAGTTTACGTGGTGAGGGTGGGCCGACGGATCGGGGACGGCTCCGGTTCTTGACGCTACTCTGCGGTGGTCATAATCTAACGTTACGTCAGCTTTTGTGGTGGACCAGCGTGGCATTTTCGCGGATAACCAACTCGTACCACGTCACGAAATGGCCGGGTCTGCGTGGTTGGTCCGGGCCAATTTTTTTCGAAATGCGCATCTGGCGGTTGCAAATTTCTCGGGACTGCGCAAGAAGCGCTAGCGGTTTGAAGACTCAGAACAACGCTCAATCGCCGAGGCTCCCGTCGGGTCGCTCTCGGAAAAATGAACCAAAGACTCTTGGAGGAAATCATGTCCGTCATTACTGCCAACATCCGCAAGCCCGACGCTGCTCCTGAGCAGGCGCCGGTTCCCGCTGCTGCGACCTCCCCGATCTTGCTGACCGAGGTCGCTGCCAAGAAAGTCAACGAGATCCGCGAGCAGGAGAGCATCGAAGAGGCCATGTTCCTGCGCGTTCGCATCGTCGGTGGGGGCTGCTCCGGTTTCTCGTACGACCTCTACTTCGATAGCAGCACGCCGATGGACAAGAAGCTGGTCTCAAACGGCGTCACCATCATCATCGACCAGATGAGCCTCCAGTACCTGCGCGGCACCGAGATCGATTACATCGAAGGTCTGCAAGGCGCGGGCTTCAAGTTCCACAATCCCAACGTCAAGTCGACCTGCGGCTGCGGCTCTAGCTTCAGCGTGTAAGTCGCTCTTCTTCCCAGTTCTCCGCTTCCCAGTTCTCCGCAAAAAAATTCAAGGAGCCGGTGACAGATCGCTGCGGGGCCGGTGTTTGAGCAAGTGAGCAGAGCAACTGCCACTCCAAACCCAACACGCCCGAGGTGCTGTCATGCGTAGCCTATTCCTTCGTTCGCTGGTCGCCTCCCTTCAGATTCCCGCGCTGGCCGCCGTGGTACTCGTGAGCAGCGGCTGTTTCCGTACCACCGCAATCATTCCCAACTATCCCACTGCGGTTGCGGAGACCAAGACGCTGTGGACCAACGGCTTCTTTTGGGGCGCAGTCGGCGACACCATTGATACGGGCGCAGTCTGCGATGGTCGCCCCGTCACCCGCGTAACCACCGATCGTAGCTTCGGAAACGCCGTGGTGTCCTGGGTCACGCTCGGAATCTATACTCCCTCGCGGATGCGCGTTACCTGCGGCCACGCTCCCGCCCACGCCGGCTACTACCAGAACTACTAGCTCCCTGCGGCGGGAAGGAATCAAGCGCAGGGGAGACCTGAGTTTTCAGTCGAGCGTGGCGCTTCCGCACTGTGTCAAATCCGCTCGCTGTGTCGTCTCCGTACCGGAAGGAGAGTCGCATCCTGTTGCACCTCGCTGGCTCTCGGCGCCGTGAGGCAGACCTTGCAGCACACCGCTTCTGTGCCGCGACTTCTGGCCTCTGCTCGGATTGGCACAAGCCATGCTCTTGTGTCACTTGGGGAGTCACGGCGTCGGCAAATCAGCAGTGAGCATCCCCGGAAGGTGGGAGGTGCGTTGACGGCATGTCGCCTGTTCTGCCAGCTCTTTCGGTGGGGCAACTCATCGGGAATTACCGAGTCTCCGGTCGTTTGGCCGAAGGCGGAATGGGAGAAGTATATGAAGTCGTACACACAACCCTGGGACGGCGCGCGGCACTCAAAGTGATCCATCCCAGCTTGGCGCAGGATGCAAACGTCGTCGCCCGCTTTCTTCGGGAAGCGCAAGCAACCAACCAGGTTCGCCACCCCGGAGTCGTTCAGATCTTTGAATATGGACAGCTCCCGGAACGCCCCGGAGTTCCCTACTTCGTGATGGAATTTCTGGAAGGCGAGACGCTGAGCAAGTGCATTCGCAGAGCGGCGACGCGACATGGAGGACGCCTTGGTCTCTCGTGTTTGCGACTGCTTCAACAGGTCGCCAAGACGCTGGCCGCCGTCCACAGTCAGGGCTTGGTCCATCGCGACGTGAAGCCGGCCAACATCATGATCATCTCTGATCCTGATGTGACGGATGGCAAGCGCATCAAGCTGCTGGACTTTGGAATCGTCAAAATTCTGAGCAGTGTCGGGAGTACGAACGGAAAGGGTTTCAAGGGAACGACGGCTGGCCGAACGGTTCTCGGTACGCCCGAGTTCATGGCTCCTGAGCAGTGGACCGCACGCGATTGCGTCGACGGCAGGGCCGATGTGTATGCGCTGGGAGTCATCAGCTTTCTGTGCTTCGCGGGCCGCTTGCCGTTTGTTGCGGAGAACTACGTCTCGCTGGGACTCTTGCACTGCCAGACGCGTCCGCCCTCCCTGTCCGATCTCGACCTCAATATTCCCAGAGCGCTCGCGGAGCTGGTCGCTGGGATGCTAGAAAAAAATCCTGCGCATCGTCCGACCATGGTGGTGGTTGAGGAGACCATGGGGAGGCTGCTCCCGCTGTCGCAAGGCTCCGAGACCTTGCCGACTCCTGCGGAGAGTGGCCTCCTCGAACGCTCCGAGCTGGCTGAGCCTGAGCCTGTTACTGAAGTTTCGTCGGTGGTGTCGACGCTGCAAACCTATACATGGGAAGAGGTGGAGCTTGGCATTGTGGGGCCGTCCTTTGAGGAGTCGCTGCCAGGGGAGCCGCCGGTACAGGTTCGGGTGCTGTCCTCGTTGCCGCAGCTTCCTATCGGGTTTGGTGCGAAGTCGACGCAGCTGACCGACCGGCCACCCTTGTCGGCGCCGCCAGCAGGTCTGTCTGCGGCCAGAGTCCAGGTTGGCAATGAGGCACCGGATTGCACGCCACAACCATCGCCCTTTTACTTTTTGCAGCGCAGCTTGACGATGGGCTCACGCCTGTCGTGGCCTTGGTATTTGTTGACCGCAGCGGTGCTTGTCTGTGTGCTGTGGCTGCTGCCACGACGTCCGCACCAGGATCACCAGCGCCCAGCCGCCCCATTCAGCGAGCGCTCCGTTGCACCAGCTTCCTCGGTCCGCGCCTCGGTGGTTGCCTTGGGTACTGCATCGGGCACATCGGATTGGACTCCGCCCGGGGATTCCTATCGGCAGCCGCAGAGCCATGTTGCGCCAACGCCAGCTGTGGATTCCGTCCCGTCAGCTGTTGAACCAGCCAGTGTGCCGACTTTCACGGCCACAGCTCCACGCGCGCACAGGCATCACACCCACCGCAGCTGCGAACGAAAGTTTCCGACCTCCTCTTGTATTCGCAATGCCGAGATCACGCTTGAGCAGCGCATGACCCTGCTGCGCGCTTTTTACTCGAGCAACACCAAGCTCTGCGCGCACGAGCAGCTGGTGGTGAGCGCGTCACCCCGCTGGCCGAGCATACAAACGGTTCCGGCGGCGCTCTCTGGTTCGACGCAAGCGAGTCTGCTGGTGGCGCTACGACTCCTCTATCACAACCAGCCCACTCCGGCTTCGATCGTCATTCGCTGCCCGAGCGACGGACCGCGCCCCCGGCATGCCAAGTGATAAGCGCAAGCAGCTGCCCTCAGCGCAGCTAGGTCCTTGTTCACCGAGCGGTCCTGGGCCTAGACGATGTGCAGGTAGCCTGCCGTGTAAAAGTCGTAGAGGCGTTCGAGGGTCTGCTTGTTTGTGAACAGCGGCAGCGGGACCGACCGCTCGGACAGCAGCTGGGTGAAGAACGTCAGCGTCTGCGGCCCGGCGGCAAATGCCTCGCCATTCAAGAACATTTGGTCACCGCGTACGAGGCCGCGGCTGATGCGCGCAAGCTCCAGTCGGCCTGTTCCCTGTAGTCGCTTGGTGAACGCTGTCTGCGATAGCATCCGCGACGGAGTCACCACGGACTCAGGCAGCTTGCGGCCCGTCAATAGGCGCCCGAGGAAGTCCCCGACCGTTTCGCGGTTCCAGCGCACCTGCTGGAGGATTCCCGCGACCTGATCGACCATCGCATCGCTCAGTTCGAGGGGACTCTGTTGGGTCCGCAGATCCGGATCCTCGTACAGCGCATCGGGATCGATACCCTGCTCGAGCATCTCATGCAGATAGCCGAGGAAGTTTTGCACCAGCTCGCGGTGTGACGGCGCCAAAAATCCGATCGAATAGGTGAAGCACGGCTCATCCGAGACGCCGAAGTGGGCCAAGCCGGGCGGCAGGTACAGCATGTCGCCCGGTTCGAGCAGCCACTCTTCTTCGGGGACGAACGACTTCAGCACTTTGATCGCGGCATCGGGATCGAGCGTGCGGTCGGCCTGCGTGCTGACTTGCCAGCGCCGTCGCCCCGGACCCTGGAGCAAAAATACGTCGTACAGATCATCGTGCGGTCCCACCGTGCCGCCAGGGCTCGCGTAGCTGACCATCAGGTCGTCGATGCGCGCGCTCGGCAGGAAGGAGAATCGGCGCAGCAGATCCCAGCCGCCGGGCACCAGGGTCTCGATGCCGTGGATGAGCAGGGACCAGTGGCTCTTGGGCAGCGTGGTGGCGTCGATCCGCTCGAAGGGGCCGTCGTAGCGCTCCCACCGGCGTTTCTTGCTGCGCGTAGACCCTGGCGCAATGACGAGTCGTGAGGTGACGTCGCTGCGGGTGGCAAGCGACAGGAAGGCGTCGCGGGCCGCGTGAGGCCCAGCCTTCCCGGCCTTCGCGGGAAACAGGCCGGCGAAGTGGGCAATGGCCTGTCGGATCAACAGGGGGCGCTTTTGCCAGTAGTCGCGCAGGAAGGTCTCCGGGGACATCCCGCCGAGGACCGAGGACTCTGCGTGCGTCGTCCCGAGGAAATGGGCGTTTGCCTGGGTGCTGCCGGTAGCTTCCATGGGTGCCGGTGTTCTACAACACGGAGGCTCGCGCGTGCCAGGCCCGCCGCGGATTTCCTGCGCTATGCTGCGCGGTCTTGATGCGAATCCTCCTTGTCACGCCTCCGATGACCCAGCTCAACACGCCGTATCCTGCGACGGCCTACTTGACCGGCTGCCTGCGCAAGCACGCGCCTGACATCGAGGTCTTGCAAGCGGACTTTTCGATCGAGCTGTTCCTTCGGCTGTTTTCGCGCCGCGGTTTGCAACAGGTGTACGACGAGCTGTCGGCGCGCGCCCGTCGTCTTCGCTCGCGGGCCACGCGAACCAACATGCCAGAATCGATCGCGAACTTTCTCACCCATGGCGAGACCTATGTGGCGCTGATCGAGCCGGTGCTGCGCTTCCTCCAAGGGAAAGATCCGAGCCTGGCGCTGCGCATCGTCAGCCGGAGCCTGCTGCCCGAGGGGCCCCGTTTTGCCAACCTGAGCCGCAAGCCGGACGATGAGGCCGCCGAAGATCCGCTCGGCTGGGCCTTTGGGCGGCTGGGGACCACCGACCGCGCACGTCACCTGGCCAGCCTGTTCATTGATGATCTGGCCGACGTGCTGCGCGATGGCATCGATCCGCGCTTCGAGCTGTCGCGTTATGGTGAGCGCTTGGCGTCGAGCGCACCCTCGTTCGATGCGCTGGCGGAAGCGCTGGAGGAGGAGCCGACGCTGGTGGATACGCAGCTTGATGAGCTGACACGCGAGCGGCTGCGCGCGCATGCGCCCGACCTCGTGGCCATCACGGTGCCGTTTCCTGGAAATGTCTATGGCGCGCTGCGAATTGCCCGCATCGTCAAAGCCGAGCTTCCCTTGACCCAGGTGGTGCTGGGCGGCGGGTATGTGAACACCGAGCTGCGGCAGCTTTCGGACCCGCGTCTCTTCGATTTCTGTGACTACATCGCGCTCGACGACGGCGAGCGACCGCTGTTGGCACTCATCGATCACTTGCAGCAGGCGGATCGACCCTTGTTCCGTACCTACGTTCGCGAGCGCGGGCGGGTGGTGCTCAAGACCGTTGCCGAGCTGACCGACCTCCACCATCGCGAGACCGGCACTCCGACGTATGACGGGCTTCCGCTTTCAAGCTATGTCTCGCTGTTCGAGATGCTCAATCCGATGCACCGGCTGTGGGCGGATGGGCGCTGGAACAAGCTGACCGTTGCCAAGGGCTGCTACTGGAAGAAGTGTACGTTCTGCGATTTGTCGCTCGATTACATCTCTCGTTACGAGACGGCCTCGGCGGATGCGCTGGTGGATCGCATCGAGGCGCTGGTGCAGGAAACCGGGCAGACAGGCTTCCACTTCGTCGATGAGGCGGCACCTCCGGCGGCCCTGCGAGCGCTGGCCGAGCGGCTGATTGCGCGACAGGTTGTGATTACGTGGTGGGGCAATATTCGCTTTGAAAAGAGCTTCTCCCCGGATCTGGTCCAGCTGCTGGCACGCTCGGGCTGTGTCGCGGTCAGCGGCGGACTCGAGGTGGCGTCGGATCGGCTGCTGGCGCGGATGCAAAAAGGGGTCACCGTGGCGCAAGTGGCGCGGGTGACGCGGGCGTTCAGCAACGCCGGAATCCTGGTACACGCGTACCTGATGTACGGCTTCCCCACGGAAACGGAGCAGGAAACCATCGACTCGCTGGAGCGGGTGCGGCAGCTCTTTGCCGAGGGCTGCATCCAGTCAGCGTTTTGGCACCGCTTCGCAGCGACGGTACACAGTCCCATCGGGCAGAATCCGGACGTCTATGGAATCCGCCTGGTGCGTGAGCCGCGCGTGACTTTTGCGCGCAATGAGGTTCCTTTTGCTGATCCCACCGGCTGCGATCATGAGCGCCTGGGGATCGGGCTGCGCAAGGCTCTCTACAACTTCATGCACGGAGTGGGGCTGGAGGCGGATGTCCGCATCTGGTTCGACGCCCCGACAGCGCCCCGCAGCACGGCCCGATACAGCCGACGTGTCGAGCGGAGCCCCCACAGCGCGACGGTACCGGCTGCTGCGGTGCCGCCCGATCTCATCCGACAGGCACTACACCAACCAGAAGCCGAGAATCGGAAGGTGATTTGAGTCCACGACCGCCGTGACATTGCGCTCCGGCTAGGCAAATCGCAGTTTTCCCACCGTGACATTGCGCTCCGGCTGGGCAAATCGCAGTTTTCCCACCGTGACATTGCGCTCCGGCTGGGCAAATCGCAGTTTTCCCACCGTGACATTGCGCTCCGGCTAGGCAAATCGCAGTTTTCCCACCGTGACATTGCGCTCCGGCTGGGCAAATCGCAGTTTTCCCACCGTGACATTGCGCTCCGGCTAGGCCAAGCGTCAGGTGGTGAGCGTTGTGGGTTGTCTTTACGGGTCGTCGGCTCCCGGCGATCCACCGGTGTTGGTGCTGGCGCGCCAAGAGCTGGCGAGGTTCGGTGAAGGGTTGCTGTTGGGCTGGGTCGGCACGAGCGAGCGTCCGCCGCCATCGGCTGGCGCCGGCCATGGAGCAGCGTCGTCGTACGTGAAGCCCATGATCGTGTCACCGACTGGATCGATGAGCGTGAGCGTCTCGCCGCCATTGGACAGGCTTGTGCTGGGTCCATACTGTCCGGCCACCGTGACGCTCGGATACTTGAGCGCGAACCAGGTCGAGTTCTTTGCGAGCACGACGAAGCCGCCCGCAGGAATCGTCGCTCCGGGTGGGAACGTGAAGTCGATCCCGCCGGCCAAGCGCACATTGTAGAGGTTGATCGGAGCGGCGCCGCTGTTCTTCAGCTCGATAAACTCGAACTCATCGCCGTCCACGGGAGTCGTGAAACCCGGAGGCGTGAAGGCCGGCGGGTGGTACATGATTTCCGTGATCAAGAGCGTTGGTGGCGTTCCGGTGCGGAAGGTGGCCTCCGTAAGCGGGCTCCACTCGCCGCCGATGCTCAAGACGCGGGCCTTCACGGTCGTCACCGTCGCAATGGGGATGGGGCCCGTGTAAGCCGTGCCTTGGATGGCGCCGCCGGGAAGACGCGGATCGAGGCCGTTGGTCGTGTAGTAGACGGTGCCTCCCGCATTGGGATTGGTGATGACGAGGTTGTATCCCGGAGTCACCGTGCCGCCGAACTGACCGAAAGACGGTGCCAGCGTGGCAGGAAAGAGCCCTTGCGCGATGAAGTACCCGGTGACCGGGCCAGCGGGCAGATAGGAAACGGCCTGGTCGTTTGTGAATCCTTCGAGGAGGACTTTGCGACGGCTTGGCGCGTTGGTGGTCGAGGCGATCGTCGTTCCGCTGAGCGTCACCGTCCACCGGTTCGAGTTGCCGACGCCATTTATCCAGCTCGGAACGCGCGTCGCGTTGAAACCCGCAATGAACGGGGAGCACTCATTTGCAAGCTCGTTGTAGCGCGCAGTGATGGCGCCATCGGTCAGCGCTCCGCCGTTGAAGAAGTGTTTCTGAATCCGGTCGGCAAACAGCAGCTTGAACTCGGGGCTGTCGCGCAAAAGGGTATAGAGAATCCGCGCCCCCGCGTTTATCGAGTCGGTCTGAGGCGTCGCCGTGACGAGCGAACTCTGCGTGCCCGGAGCCCCATTGTTCTGCGGCTGGGTGACAAAGTTGTTGCTCGTCACCGTGAGGCCAAACGAGCCAAATCCGCCTTCTGCGTCCCACGTAAAGAACCTGAACTTACCGCTCGTGGATCGCTCGCGCGCGGCAATCCAGTTGTTGTGCGGCCAGTCCCCCGTGGCTGTGTAGATGTTCTGGAGAAGATAATCGACGAACTCAGTCATATCGAGGCGCGCCTGCATCCCCTGATAGTTCGTCAGCACGATTTGCGGATTGTTGCGGAGGAACGTGAACATCTCCTGATAGGCAATGCCATCGCCGTCCGATGGGGCGCCGACTTGCAATACGTCCCAATCGAGGTCGCTCCTAAAGGCTTCCCGCAGCCATTCCTGACGCACGTGCTGGACGAGATTGAAGATGCCCTTGAACGCTCCGTTGATGTACAGCGTGGTATTCACGCCGAGGCTACCCTTGTTGCCCATGTCGACGAAAAGACGCCGCGCTAGTTCATCAATCATAAAAGGATTCAAGTCATTGTGGCCGCCACGGAAGCGGAAGTCGCTGTAGGCGGCAACGGGGGACTTCGGAATGACCGGGTATTTCAGCGGATCACCACCCAGGTCATCGCGCATGTAGAAGTTCATCGACGGCTTCTCGAGCGCAGTGCTCGTGCTCCAGGCTGTCGTGTTCGGTGTCGCGCCGTTTGGCCCCGTGAGAATGTAGCGTGGACGGGTATAAGGGCTTCCCGCCATGCGCAGGCCGATGTCGAGATTGAAAAGCGGCGCGCCATTGGCCGCAATGTGCTGCCAGGTCACGGGGCGTTCTCCCCAAATTCCGCGGAAGTTGGCGTTGTTGTATTGCTGCTTGTCTGCGAGCGCTGACCACGGGCCTGCGGGATAGTTGGCGCTCATGTTGTTGACGATCGCCATGGTGCCGTAGGGGCGATACAGCGAGCGCGCTTGATTGCCAATGATGGATACGGCAGGGAGAGTGGGCCGCGGGGCCGGTTCTCCGATCAAGTAGGTGAATGAGACGACAGGGGAGGGGATCATGCCCGGAGCAAACGCAGCGGCTCGAAGGACGCGGGTGCTGCCGACGCTGATGGTGCCGCCGTAGACGATGCCCGTCGTTTCGGTAGGCTCGGAGCCGTCGGTCGGGCCGGCTGCATTGGCCGTGTCGGTGTAGCGCACAGTCGCGCCGGGAGTCGTGCTGGTGAGCGTGACCGTCGTGGCTCCAGCAAGAAAACCACCAGCGTTGGAGGGCACAGGCGGTGCGACGATTCCGGAAAATTCGGTCCCGGCATTCGCGGCGCCCGGTGTGGCCCGATCAAAATACACGTAACTGCCGACCGCGTTTCTGCCAAACGAGTGAAACGGCGAACCGGGCGGCAGCTTGGAGAACTCCTGCACCAGTGCGCCCGCTGCGTCGCTCAGGCCGAGATACTCGCCGTCTGAGTCCAGCGAGAAATCCGCGTGGAGATAGCCATTGATTCCCGGGTTTTTGATGTCCTGGCCATCGAGGATCACGACCATGTAGCCGCCCGCCGGGATGCTGACATCCGGGAACAGCCACTTTTGCGAAGAGCCCGAGCGGTCGGTAAGCGACCAGCCACGAAGCGAAACGGGGGCGGCTCCGCTATTGTGCAGCTCCACCCAGTCATTCACCGACCCCGGGGCATCTGGATTGTCCTCGATCGCACCATCGAGGTCGACGACAGGCTCGGCGGTACCGGCCTTGTAGCGCCACGCCGAGGAGTTATTGGCCACCAGGCGGGTGCCCGCCGCTCCGACTCGAAGGTCGGCGCTTATCGCGATATCGGCGTCGCCAATCGAGACATTGTGTACTTGAATGGCCAGCACGTTGGCACCGGCAACGAGCACGTCCTTTGCGGGGCCGATGACAAACGTCGCTTGGGCGCCTGCGTAATTGCGCGTGGTCGTGGCGACCGCCGTACGGGGAACAAAGGTATTGGCGTTCTGGAGATTGGCTCGGGCGACTTCCACTCCGTTTATGTAGGCCACAAACGAGTCGTCGTAATCGACCAGCAGCTGGAGCGGAGTCGCGTCCGCGGCGTCGGTCACCGAAGCGTTAAAAATGATCCGCGTATAGAGCGATGGAGTGCTGCCGATGACGCCGCTGACGTTTGTGCCCATGCCCGCGACGCCCTGGCCGTGTGGTCCCGGTCCTTGGGTCCAGGTCGAGTCGTCGTAAGCCGCCTTGCCCCACGGCACAGAGAGTCGTCCGCTGAAGAGCTGCGCTGGATCGTAGAGTCCACCGGCTGGTTCGACGACACCTGGAAAGTACTGCCACTTGTCGGTCGCGTTCACCAGCGTCACGGGTGAGGCGCCCCCGATTCCGAGACGGCCGGCAAAGACGAAGTTCGCATTGGTGTAGGAGACGTTGAGCGCGTGAATGGCGATGACATTGGTCCCCGCAACAAGGCGAGCATTCGTTGCGCCGAGGTTCACGGTCTCGGTGTTCAGGGTCACATCCTGGGCGGTCGAGGCCAAATCCGGGTCGTACGCATGCTGGTTGTGATACTGGAATTGTCCCGCAGGACCGGCCCAGCGGCGAGCCAGCTCCACTCCGTTTACATAGACGATGAAGCCGTCGTTGTAGCTCGTGGTCAGCTGTAGCGGATCGGTCTTCGCGGCATCGGCTGCGCTGACCGTAAAGGTCTTCCGCAGATACAGCGTCGGGGTGAGGCTCTGCATCTGCGTCTGGGTGTTGGTGCCAAACGCCGGAGCTACCGGATTCGTCGTGCCAAAGCCAAACGGTCCGGGTCCGCTCTGCCACCCTTTGGTCGCGCTGTCGTCGAAGCCCAGCTCGTAGAACGCGGGGCCGGTGCCGAGCTTGGGAGTGGTCGCAGTCGGCCAGCGCAACTGCCGTTCCGACGCGGCATGCACGACTTCGTTGATCGTGACGCCCTGTGAGCCGCCTCCATCGGTGCCACCGTCATCGCTGGTGCCGCTGCCAGCATCAGAGCCGCTCGTCCCGCCCGAGCCACATGAAATCGCTAGGGCGAAACCGATCACAACGCAAGCTGCCACCAGGGCTGTCCGCTTCATATTGCCATCCCCCTTTCGTACACCTAACAGACAGCTCGACGACAGTCCAGCGCAGGACGAGCAGCCAACAAGTCCGCCAACTTACCAAACAGCCGAACGATTCTTCCTCGCGAGATACCCATGTGGACGAGGCCGGATGCGGGTTATCCTGAGCCGGAAATCGAAAGCAGACCCAAACGACATGGCCAAGCGGTTTCAGATCTCCCGACGGCGGTTTGTGGGCGCGGTCGCTGCCGGTGTTGGCTCGTTTCTCGGCGTAGGAATTGGACTCTGGATGCTGCGCGGGCTGGCACCGACGAAAAGCGGCCTGCGTCTGCTCGATGACGGAGAGTATCGAACGGTCGCCCTTCTCGCCGAGGCGCTGTTTCCGCGCGGCGGTGCCTTTGCCCAAGGCGCCGAGGACTTCGATCTGGCGCGTCGCTTCGATGGCTTTCTGGCCGATGAGCCGCCGTGGAACCAGTCGGATCTGAGAAACGCCATTTTGCTGCTTGAGTACAGCCCAGTGATGCTGGACCACCGGCTGCGCACCTTCAGCCACCTCTCGATCGCGGAACGGCTGGCGCTGTTTGAGCGCTGGCGCAGCTCGGACCACCTGGAGCTTCGGCAGGTCGCCACCGCCTTTCACAAGTTCATGAGCCTCGTGTTCTACGACCGCCCCGCGGTGTGGGACGCGATCCACTACGACGGCCCGCTCGTAAAGACGGCGGATTGATCATGGCCGGCGGCATCTTTCACTGCGCCACACAACCGGTAGGCGACCTCACCTGCGAGATTGTCATCATCGGCTCGGGCGCGGCGGGGGCAACGGCGGCCTGGGATCTGGCGAGCGCCGGGCGAGAGGTCGTGGTCCTCGAGGAGGGCGGCGACTACACCGGCATGCAGCTCACGCAGCGCGACGGACGGATGTACGACCAGCTCTACATGGACCGCGGCGGACGGACCACGGCTGATCTGGGCATCAGCGTCCTGCAAGGCCGCGTCCTCGGGGGCGGCACCGTGATCAACGCATCCGATGTGGTACCGGCGCCCGACGGCTTGTGGCGCTGCTGGGCCAGCCGCTTCGGTCTGACCGATTATGCACCCGAGGCCATGGCCCCTTTTGCACAGCGCGCGCTGGCGGATCTGTCGGCCAACACCCCGACCGAGGCGCAGATCAATCGCAACAATCAGCTGCTGCGCACTGGCACGCTCGCGCTCGGCTGGCGTGGCGAGCTGATGCGGCACAATCGGGTAGACTGCGGCGGCCTCGGCACTTGTCTTATCGGCTGTCCACTGAACGCCAAGCGAAACACACGATTTGTTGCCATTCCGGCTGCGCTTCAGGCTGGCGCCCGCTTTTATACGCGCGCGCGGGCTGTGCGAGTGGATGATGCGGGCCAAGAGGTAAAGACCGTTTGCGTACGTTGCCTCGACGCTGACGGCTATCACGAAAAGGGGGAGTTTGTGGTGCGCGCCAAGACTGTGATCTTGGCGGCCAACGCCATCGCCTCGACCCAGCTTCTGCTGCGCTCCGGTCTTGGCAACCAGCACGTCGGACGACACCTGTCCTTACAGCCCCAGCTTCCCGTGGTTGCGATCTTCCCAAACCAGGAGGTGCGGTTTTTCCGCGGAATCCCCCAAACCTGGGCGGTCACGGAGTTCGAGGATTTGGCGCACGCCGACAACGGTTTTTGGGGCTATCGCATCGAGGCCATCTCGGGCACACCTGGCATTGCCGCGTCGCTGCTGCCGCGCCTCGGCCCGACGGGCAAGGAGCAAATGACCCAGTACATGCGCCTGTGCGCGGCGCTGTGCCTCACGCCCGACCGTCCCGAGGGCCGCATTGCCGTCGAGCGCTCGGGGCGGCTGCGCATTCATTACAGTTTGTCTGGCGAGCAGCGGCAGCGCCTCCTCGCGGCGGCCAAGGCGGCGGCACGCATCTATCTTGCTGCGGGAGCTGCCGAGGTGATCGTGCCGGCGATGCCATCGGTGTCGGTGAAGAACGAGACGGACCTCGCCCACATCGACGGGATCACGCTGCGACCCGCGAGTGCGCCCCTGATCAGCGCGCACCAGCAGGGAGGCGCCCGCATGGCGACCTCGGCGCGCGACGGTGCCACCGATCCCGACGGTCGCGTTCATGGCACGCGCGGCGTCTACGTCTTTGACTCGGCGCTGTTCCCAACGAGCGCGAGCAGCCATACCATGACTCCCATCATGACCGTCGCACACCGTCTGGCGGCAAAGCTGCTTGCGGGGTGAATGGCGCTGCACCTGTGGGCGAGGCCAAACGCTTGCGTGGCGCACCGGCGCACGAAACGGCTACGACCGACCCGACCGACGAGGTCCGCTGAGGAGCACGAGCAAGGAGGGAGCGGCGGGCTACTTTTTCGAGGTCTCGGCGGTCGCCCACGCGCGCGAGGTATCGCGATAGGGCTGGAGGTCGGTCACGATGCACGGGGTGAAGGTGTCGTGATCGTACTTCGCCCGCGCGTCGGTTGCCTTCTTCTTGGCGTCGTTGGCGTACTCACAGCAGTCGTGGGAGTTCTTGTACTTGGGCGACGTGTACTTCGCCCAGCTGTCGACGAACCACCAGTACTCGTCGGCGGCGCCGTGGAGCGTGCTCTCCTGCAGCGGCCCGAGGTACGTGAGTCGGCTTGTGTTCACCTCGTTGATGGCGCAGCTTAGCGCGTCCACGTAGTCCGTGAGTCGCTTGTAATAGGTCGTGATGTAGGACGACTTCGTCGGGTCCGTCGTCAGCGGGTCGACGTTCGCCATCTCCTGAAGAATCGAGAGGTGCGCGTTGGCACCGACCACCAAGTACGCGATGCCCTTGGCCCGATACCGCTCTCCTGTGAGGAGCGCCATCGTCTCGGTGTACAGCTTCTCGTTCTGCTGGCCCAGCATCGCTTCGAGCGTGGGCCGGTCCGCTCCCGCTGCCTTGCGCGGCAAATAGGTCTCTTGCATATAGGCGATGAGCCCCTGGAGCTGGTAGTTCAGGTTGTCGATCGTCTGTGCGTCGAGCTCTTCTCGGAAGATGTTCCGGATGTTCTCCTGGAGCTCCGCCAGCACCTTGTCCAGGTCGGGCCCGGCGTTCGGAAACACCTCGTCGAAGATGGCTGCGCCGGCCTTCTTGCCAATCGCGCCCGCCATGCCTGAAAAGAAGCTGATGATGATGCTCGACGGACCAGCTGCGAGCTTCATGGGAGTCGGGTTTGGCGCCTCGTCGTCTCGGGGCGGCTCGGGGCGGAACACGATGTCCGTACCGCTAAATTCGAGGTTGTGAAAGACGTGGACCATCGTCGCCTTGTTCGTCTTCCGAATGAGGAGCGGGGTCGCCTTGGTGGAATAGGCATAGTCTTCCGTGAGGAACGTGAACGTGTCCTCGATGACCACCTCCCCGGCGACCAGCGGATACTGCCGGCTGATGTGCCCCTGCATGGTGTTCATCTTCACTCGCAGACGGCTGCGTTCACCGTCGGAGAGCGTCGCCAGCACCTGCTCCGAATCCGCCAGCGGCAGGTCGAGGCTCCGTGCCTGGACCGCCGATGCCCAGTGCTCCAGGTGGGCGTCGGCGGTCGCGTAGCTGCTGCCGCGGACGCCGAGGTAGGCCGCGAACTTTTGCTTCAAGTAGTCCCTGTCGCTGTAGCTCAAAAACAGAACGTTAAACATGCTCTTTTGTCCTTCCGACGAGAGCCTTACGACGCGTGCGTGCCTGCCGTCAATTCACTACTGGCCTTCCATCGCAGCGCCGCTTTCCCTTGACAGCCTGTGTTGTTTTGTGAAAATGAAAAGCGTATTCAATTTCAAAAAACCGACGGAAATCCGCCCAATCCGTCCGTCCAGACCCCCACAAGGCATACACTCATGCGTACCAAACTGCTCACGCTCCTGTTCCTTGCTTCTCCGCTTTCGGCCTGCGATGGCACCGGCACCATGCAGAACGCTGACCTCTGCACTCTCGGGACGCTTCCCAGTGCGTATGTGAGTCCGTCCTACGATCAAAACACCGTCGTTGAGAGAGACATCCGAGCGCGCTTCAAGGCATTCCTTCAGCCGATGAAGGACGCAGAAGCCAGCCTCTCTGTGAAGCCAACAGAGGCCGAACTGAAGGCTCTGTGGAATGTCGGAACTCCGAGCCTGCGTTCACTGACCAGCAACTATTACGTCCCCAAAGTTGAGGCGATGATTTCAGACTTCTCCAAGGCCGCTGGAAATAACTGGACACCGTCGACAATACCGAGCGGAACGGGCGGAAAGTTTGGCGCGAACATCTTCTCTGCGCAGGGTGTTGATCTGCGGCAAGGAATCGAAAAAGGAATGTTTGCCGCGACGTTTTATCAGCATGCGTTGGCCCTGCAAGCGCAGCCGATCAGCACGGCGACACTCGATCGCTTGATTGCTATCTACGGATCGCATGCGAGCTTTCCCGCGGACACCGCAGCTGCGCAAAATCCCGATGAGTTTGTCTCTGCATACGCCAAGCGTCGTGACAAGCGCGATCCACAGAATCCGGGTCCGTACCTGAAGATCAAGCAAGCGATGATCCGTTCACAGGCTGCGCTCGCTGTCGGGTCTGCCTGCACAGCAGAAGTGCAAGCCTCACTCACCGTCTTCCGCAACGAATGGGAAAGAGCGGTCTTTCAGACTGTGATCTACTACCTAAACGATGCGAGCAAGAAGCTCAGCGCAGCAAACCCAACGCCCGCAGATCAGTCGGCAGCGCTTCACGGCTTTGGCGAAATCATCGGCTTCATCCATGGCTGGCGGCAACTTCCCGCCGATCGCCGAATCATCACCGATGCACAGATCGATGATCTGCTCAAACTGCTTCTCTCTGATCCTACCGCAGCGTCCTCCTCTGCCTACAAGCTCATGACCGATACGGCTACAGAGCTTCCGAAGCTGACGCTGGCGATTCAGAAAGTAGCGGCAATCTACGGACTTACACCGGCGCAGGTCGAGGACTGCAAGACCAACTACTGATGAGTGCTTGGCTAGACATACTGCGGGATGCGCTGCTGTCCCCCGTCCTTCATTTGTTCGATCCCGGGAAGCGCGTCTTTGCGCCGTTCCTTTTGGCAGCTTGGCTCATCGGACTGCTGGTCCATGCGCCAATCCGTGCGACGGTGCGGCACTTCTGCGCGCCGCTCGGACTGGTTCGCAAAGTCCATCCATCGGTACGACTGGACTTCAAGCTGCTGTGGGCCAAGTCGATTCTGCGCGCGACACTTATGGCACCGCTCTTTGTGTCTACAATCGCGACGACTCAGGTCGTCCAGCTGTGGCTACGCCAAACCCTGGGCGCGCCGCCACCGTTGAGTCTGTCTCCAGTGGTAGTTGGCGGCCTGAGCACGCTCGTTCTGTTTCTTTTCGATGACCTGAGTCACTTTCTGCTTCACTACCTGATGCACCGGATTCCCGCTCTGTGGGCGCTGCACAAGCTGCATCACTCGGCAGAGGTGTTGACGCCGTTTTCCTTATATCGAACCCATCCGATAGAAGGACTGCTCAGCCAGATGCGCGGCGCTGTCGTCGTCGGTAGTGTAACCGGAGCGCTCGTCTATCTGTTCGGCCCCAAGCTCTACTCCTTCGAGCTGCTAGGGGTCGATGCCGTTGGCTTTGTGTGGAGTCTGTGCGGTGCGAACTTGCGACACTCCCATGTCTTCCTTCGTTACGGCGCGCGCTGGGAGAGGCTCCTCTTAAGTCCCGCGCAGCATCAGCTTCATCACAGCGCTCAGCCAGAGCACGCGGATCGGAACTTCGGAACCGTGCTCGCGATCTGGGATCGCTTGTTCGGAACACTCCTGCTCTCGGCAGGCAGCAGTCCTCCTCGCTTTGGTCTACTGAACACTCCTATACAACCATTCCAGACGGTGTGGTCTGCACTGATCATTCCTCTACAGGAGAGCTTACGCATGCTCATCGCGAACACAAAGCCGCCCAACTTGCCACGACGGATCGTCGCCCTCATCGCCATCTTAGCCATACAGATCGGCTGCACATCGAGCAAGCGGATCGATCGCGCGGCACTCCTACAATCGTTCGGTGACACTGCAATGTTCACCTACCGCGGCTTTGAGACCGAAGCTGTGGTGCTGGCGCAGACCCTAGGTGATGGCACTCCGTTTCCCAGTGAAACGTCCAAGACCGCGTGGAAAAAAGCCATGGCCGCATGGCAGAAAGCAGAGCAGTTCCAGTTCGGTCCACTCGCCAGTGCACCAAGCTCGGGAGCCCAGGGTCTTCGCAACAAGATCTATGTATTCCCAGATCAGAATCGGTGTCTCATCGATCAACAGATCGTGAGCAAGCTGTATGAAGGCGAGCTGTTTGCTGCGGCGACCGATGAAAGCAAAGGACTCGGCGCGCTAGAGTATCTGTTGTTTCATCAGGGCGCAGACAACGGCTGTCCGGCGGACTCTACGATCAACACAACGGGTGCATGGTCCGCGCTGACACCAGATGAACTCAAGGCACGCAAGCGAGCATATGCCAAGGCGACGGCTGCGGACATTCTGGTGCATGCGAGAGCGCTAGTGTTTGCTTGGGAGAGAGACAAGGGCAACTTCATTCAGCAGCTCGTCAGCGCTGGGCAGGGAAGTCAGACCTTCGCCACACAGCAAGCTGCGGTAAACGCGGTGAGCGACGGCTTGTTTTATGTGGAAGTAGTGAGCAAAGATCGAAAACTGGCGCAGCCGCTGGGACTCAAGAACTGCACAAAGACACTCTGTCTGGAGTCGCTTGAGTCACCTTGGGCCGATCAGGGGAAAGATCATCTGCGTCAGAACTTGATCGGCTTTCGGGCGCTGTTCGTAGGTGGAAGCGGAGGCCAAGAAGGACTGGGATTTGATGATCTTCTGAAATCGGTCGGGGCAGAGGCGGTCTCTGCTCGGGTCTTGCGTGAAGTCGATGGAGCACAGGCGGCGCTTCAGCAGCTTGGCGACAAGACGCTTTCGCAGGCTTTGCAGACAGATAGCATGTCGGTGTTGCGAGTTCATGATTCGCTGAAGCTTGTCTGTGACACGCTGAAGCAGGACTTTACGACCGCTCTGGCCATCCAGCCGCCGCGCAGAGTAGAAGGCGATCACGACTAGGTGATGTGGGGTTACGAAATGCGCTGCCGTCTTGCATCTTGCTCTCAAGCTCTCTGCGGAGTCCTCCTTGTCGCGGCCATGCGCCATGCTCACGCGGATCAGATTCC
>Ga0154020_10003063_pt1 | contig 20272 bp, 7 predicted proteins | sample Klosneuvirus_201_FD_109709 | JGI IMG/M metagenome (GOLD analysis project Ga0154020, IMG submission 109709) | Active sludge microbial communities from wastewater, Klosterneuburg, Austria - Klosneuvirus_20160825_MG | ecosystem: Engineered > WWTP > Aerobic digester > Activated sludge | place... | reverse complement strand
GTTGCATTGTAGTGGCGAGTTCCAAATTTGGGTGCCAGTTGATCTTGAGAATTTGAAAGTTAATGGTATCGTAATTATTCAAGTGGGGTCTTAAATTCACGCCTCGCTCAATCTGTTTCCGCACTGACTTCGCCGCCTGCAGGTGGGGCCTGACGGTTACGTCGCTCCCGGCCAGCCAGGTTTTTACCCTGAGCGCCACCTCGCCGGAAGGCACCGCGATCGGGAGGAGTCCGTGAAGGCCCTGGCGGATGCTGCGGGTCAATCGTTACAGCCGAGCTGATTCGTCTGCTTTCGACGCCGGTAAAGGCAAGGCGATGCTAACTTTGGTGCCAACTCCGGACAGGGATTCCATCTGGCAGTTTCCGCCGATCTTGTTCAGACGCCCGGAGATGTTCTTGAGGCCGTGTCCGTCCTTCATTCCTTCCACCTCGAAGCCCGCGCCATTGTCACTGATCGAAATCTTAATCGCGCCTTCGCTGACGGTGAGTTGGAATTCCACTTCCGTGGCGCGCGAGTGTTGGACCACGTTGTGAAGTATTTCCTTCACGGCGAGGAACAGGTCATGGCGGATTCGCCCGTCGAGGGTGACGGATGGCAGCGTCGCCGGAATTCTGAAGCGGCAGGAGATGTTCGAATGGGTCAGATAATCGGAAGCATAACCGCTCAGATAGTCCGTCAGCGAGTGCAGGGAGTTGGACTCGGGATCCACCGCCCACACGATGACATCGAGGGCGTCGATCAGGCCGCGGGCCTTTTCGGTGATGGCACTAAAGAGTGGCGGTGATTTTTGGTCAACGTCCTTCATGCGCAGGCCGCTGCTGGCTATGACGCGAATTTCGGTGAGGCTTGAACCGAGATCATCGTGGAGATCGCGCGCGATGCGGGAGCGCTCGACCTCCAGGGCGCGCTCGCGTTCAGCGCGTTCCCGGCGCGTGTGCTCGCGTTCGAGTAACTGGGTGCGTTGTGCCACCTGCCGGCGCAACTGGTTGATCCAGATGGCCGCGGCTGCCAGCACCGCAACGAGCGACGCGACGATGTAAAACAGCCGGCGCAGGGTCCACCATGGCGGACGTTGAAGCAGGCGGATATCAGCACTGGAATTGAGCAGCAGATCAAAGCCGGTCAGGTCGCCGTTGCGTTCGCCATCCATGGCGGCATAGACGCCGGCAACGTGCAGGCGGCTGCCCAGCGGCAGGTCGTTGGCGAGGTTGTCCGGCGACTGGACCCGGGCCCGGAACGCGCGCAGACCCGCCTGCAATTCCATGATCCATTCCTGGCCGGTGCGGTGAATGGCGAGCAGCCGGGCCTCTGTCTCCACCCGAATCGCATCCGGGCTTTGGGTGGCGTGTTCGACGGTGGCCCACGACACGGCGGGAGGCAGCGGGGCCGCGCCCAGTTTGCGGGCGACGGCTTCGTGCAACCGCGGCGAGAGCCCGCTCAGTTCAGGTATGCCCACGACTTCCACCAAATCCCCCGCCTGCAATTCCGTCTCGCCCGCCAGCCGGAAGCGGAGCCCCTTGCCCTCCTGCATCAGAAAAAGTTCGCCGCCCCGGGCATGAACGATTTGTCCGGCAATCTTCACGCACTCGAAGCCGCTGGCGTTCAGGTCAAACAGGAGCAGGTCTGAAATCAGCTTTTCCGGCGCGGCGAACGGGTCGGCCATCGGCAGTTGGTCAATCTCGATGGTGGGGTTGCGGAAACGGATTTCGCCCACGCGCACCTGCCGCGTCTCGGAATCCCATACCGCCAGCAGACAGCCGCGGATGCGGACCAGCGTGTTCAACAGCCGTTTGAGCGCCGCCTCGCCGGTGTTGTGAAGCAAGATTTTGATCTTGCCGCTGTCCGTCAGGAGCGTGATGCGATTGCCGGTCGCCTCCGTGACCACCCCGCGCACCTCGACATACTGCGAATCGAGGCTGCCGCTGATGAGTTGATTCCAACTGGGCCGCACCGGTTCAGGCATCTGGCCGGGACCGAGCACCTGGATGGATTGCGCTGCGATGATCGGCGCAAAATCGCCGACGGCCGTGACCCCGCGAATCTCGGCGAAGTCCCCCGGCTCAAGGCCGTCGCGATACGAGGTCTCGAAGCTGAAGAAGACGCCGCGTGTGGCGTCCTGCACCACAGCGCCGCCCCATTCCACCAGGCAGGTGATGACGCCGCGCACGGTGACGGGATGTTCCCCGGCGGCATCGCGAGCACTCAATTGCTGCACCTGCGCCGCCGTGGTGAACACCGGCAGCTCTGATGGGGCGGATTCAACGGGGTGGATGAAGGCGTGGTTCATGGTCAATTCCGCTCCGGAACGCACCACGTGACCCAGGACCTGAACGGGGGTTCCGCGGGTGACCCTCCCGGACGCCAGCGGCCGGACCAGTATCTGCCCGGTGCTGTCTTGCAGGGTGAATTCTCCACCCGGGCGCACCTCCGCCACCGTGCCCCGCAGGTGGGAGATGCTGGTTTCCGCTGTTTTGGGGTCGGTCAGTTGGGTTACGGTGGTCAGCGGATTCTTTCTCCATTGCTCGGGTGCGACGCCCAAAACGCGCAGGTTGGTGGAACCGACGACGGCCACCAGGCCGGAGTGGGTCTGGTCGTCCGGACGCAGCACGCGGTGATAAGCGCCCGTGGCCCGAACCTTCGCATTGAGCAGCAGGGCCGGGGGAATGTCCTCGTGGCTGGGCAGCCACACCCGGATGGAGTGACTGTTCTCTTTGAATTCCAATTCCACACCCTCGCGACTCTTTCCGACAAAAATCACCGTCCCTTCAAATGTTTGCCATGCCCCTTCGCTGGGAGCCGGACCCGTCGGGCGGACCGACGGGGGTGAGGCAACCGGCGGGCTGCCCGTGGAGAGAACGGTGATTTCGGGTTTGAGCTCGCCGAGATAAAGTTCCGTGCCGTCATCAGACTCGACGGTGAAGACGTATTCGCCCGGCTCGGAAATCTCGATCAGCCCGCGGAACTGCATGGCCACATCCTGCTCCGGCCGGCGCAGTGAGATGTCAAAATTCGTGGCCACGCCCGTGTGGATGGGCGTTTGATTGCGCACCTTGTCCAGCGTCTCAGGCGTGTCGTCGTAGCAGAAGAACTGCAGGCCGTTTTGGCGGGCGCCGGCGGTTGCATTCGTTTCAAGAAAGAGCACCCGCGATGGAATGAGCTGCGGTGGGATGCCGGGTCCGGTGTAGCTGACTGCCAGCGAGGCGGGGTTCTCGACGTTGAAATAGTGGAGCCGGACCGGATGCAGCCCCGCCGTCAGGGTGATGCGCCCCGAACTCGCCAAAGCAGCGTGGACTCCGCCGTTGTCCACCACGGGCGCCGTGGCGAGGGCCACGCTCCATTTTCGGCGAATCAATTCACATTGGGGCGCCACAATACGGAGCCGCTCGCCGGGCTGAAACTCGCGCCCGTCCAGATTCAGCGCGCACACGTCAACCCCCGTGGCGTCCTGCAACACCAGCAAGCCACGCGCTGAATCCGCCGCGCAGACCACCGCTTCCAAATTGACGTCGCACAGACTGCGCTGGCGTGATTGGACGGCCTGCCGCAGCTCCCGGAGATTGCGCACCGGCTCCGGTTCGGCGGCGGAGCTTATGAATACCGCCGCGAGCAGGACAGTCAGGATGCCGGCGCGGCGGAACGAGCGGCGGCAGCGTGGCTGGCGAAGTTGTTGATTGGCAAACATGCGAGGGCAAATCCGTTTCCGCTGATTAATTCTAGTCGGAAAACTGTCCGTTCGCGTCCGGTTTCACCATCGGTCAGATGTCGTATAGCGCGGGCGCTCATTTCGATGGTAGGCTGTCCTCACATTCAGCCCTTAAAGCGTCAAGTGATGCCATGTGAATACGATGCGACAAGCAATGATTTTTTGGAAAACTATTTCGGCGCCTGCGGGTGGCGATGTCGAAACCGCCCGGCACAGCCGGCGCAGCATTGATTACCTGCCGGGGCCGTTCAACCGCCCCTGGCAAGTGCCGCACCCTGCTTGTGCTGAATTGATCTGAACCACTCCACACTCCTGAATCTATGTCCTGCACCTCATCCAAACATCCGGTCCGCACGGCCTTCACCCTGATCGAACTGCTGGTGGTGATCGCGATCATCGCGATTCTGGCCGCCATGCTGCTGCCCGCTTTGAGCCGGGCAAAATTTAAGGCCAAGGTCATTAATTGCACCTCGAATTTTAAGCAGTGGGGAATCATGGCGAACGTTTATGCCACCGATGATTCACGGGGAGCCATGCCATCGTTTCCAACCGTCACCTCGGGCGGAAATCCAACCGACGTTTCCTTGGATTTCCTCGCCAAGACGGCCGAATACGGCATGAACGTGCCAATGTTCTTTTGTCCGGTTCGGCCGGGTGACTTGGAAGCCGCCAACGCGTGGTTCAGCGTCAACGGTGTTCCTGCCAAGCAGTCAATTACCACTATTGCCCACCTGAACCAGTGGTTTACATCGCCATCGGGACGTTCGGTGAACGGCGGGTATGCGAAACTGTTGCACTGCTGGTGGGTGCCCCGCACAACCACTCTGAATGGCAACGCCACCTTCCCCGTTCCAACCGGCGCCGGACAGTCCGCCCCGGTCGGAGCACTGGAGTGGCCGCTAAAGTTGAGTGATCTCGGTGCCGCGAAGCAACCCATCATCAGCGATCTTGCGGAAGCCTCGACAGCCAATGTGAGTGCCATTCCCAAAACGACCGCGCATTTCCAGAACAACACCCTTTCCTCGATCAATCTGGGCTTTGCCGATGGTCATGTTGAGACGCACGGAAAATCCAAGGTTGTCTGGCAATTTACCGGCAATAACGGTTCGCAAAGCTATTTTTATTGAAGCCCTTGGTCTGAAATTTCAGCAAATCGCCAAATTCCTTCCTACTTCGAGAAACCCAAAATAATTAGAACCCCACGCATGAATACCAAAGCAAAATCGCTGGCCCTCGCGGTCTCTGTGACCATGATTGCATTTTCCATGCAAGCCGCACCCCTCGTGATTGGAAACTGGCAGGACAACGACGGCGATGGCTGGACCGACAACAGCGACGTGTCCATCACCAATGCGGCAAACATGCCGTCCAAGTATGAGTTTCTGTCGGGCGTCGTATCCGGATATGCCCAGAGTCTATCCGTTCATGAAACCGGCTATGGCAACAACCGCCTCAAAATCAATTTGACCACCCTCGGCGGCGCGATTGATGCCTTCACCAACGGGACGAAGATGCAGTTCACCTTCTCCTGCCCGCCGGATACCGGTGCGGCGTCGGGTTATATGCAGATTGCCGAGATTCAGGTCAATTCACCCGGCTCCGGTTTTGTGCAGGCCGCATCGGTAGGGTCGGACAACTTCACGACGAACGGGTTTACCTCGACTGGCGATATTGGCAACAACCTGGCTGGCGGAACTCCCAACTATTACTTCTACGCCAGTGCGCCTGCCCGCAAACAGGTGGTGACGTGGGACTACACTTCGTTGAAGAGCAGCATCATGAGTGCGGGTATAACCTATTTGCAGATCACCTTCGTCTATAATCTTGGCGGCGGGGCGCCAACGAATGTTTTCATGAACGAGGTGAAGCTATTGGGCGCGGAGACACCGCCGGTCGTCGGGCAGACCACCAACATCATCGTGGACGATTTCATTCCAGCCGGCGTGAGCCCCTCCAATCCGGTCAACTACGACTATTATCAGAGCGCGAATGTTTATTCGGCTGGCCAGATCACCAATGTCTATGGCAATTGGTTTGGCGGCGCCTTTCAGTCCTTGTCGTGGGATTCCGCCAGTGACGCCAGCAACAATCCCGCTTCTGGGTCGCTCAAGATTAATGTGGATTGGGCTGGTGGCAACCAGTTCCTCGTTTGGAATCAGGGCACCCCGAACAACTTCTTCGCGCTCAACCTCAGCGCCAATGAGTTCACCAACTTCCAGTGCGATGTGCGTTTTGCCCCCGGCTCGGCATCCGACTCCGGCACCTTTGGATCGCCGATTTTCGGCCGTCTCCGTTTTGGCAACCGCACGGCCGCCTATGGTCAGGATTGGTTCGGGGGGGTGGAAATTGCGGCCACCAATACGAACTGGGTGCATATCAGCATCCCGCTCAACGCGCTCACCTATCCATCCCTGACCAACATCAATGGTTTGCTTTTCAACATTGATGAGAACTATCACAGCCTCAACTTGACGGGAACCACCACACTGTGGATTGACAACATCAAGTTGGTGGGACCGGCCGTGGTTGCCCCGGTTGAGCCGCCTACCTTGAGCATCGAGAAAGCCCGGCGCACTTTGCGGGTCTTTGCGGGATCCGCCGCGAACACCTATGACCGCGAGGAAATCACCACCGTGGATGTCAACCAGTCCTGGATTGGCGGCACCTTTCCGGTGACCTACTCGTTCAAGCTGGCGAGCGCTCCCAGCCTCGAGGGCTTTCAGACGCACATGTTCCTGATCCCGACGAACGCCGCTCCCCCCGGTCAGGGCTTCATCAACAATCAGTTCATTGACTACCAGGTCTCCAACAGCGTCTGGCTCCAGATCAACGGCAGTTCCAACGGTAATTGCACAGCCAACATTTCCTGGAAGACCAATCTGCCAGATGCAAATCCGAATCAAGTGGCCGTCAACATCACCAACAGCACCGCCGTCGGCACTTGGACCGTCACCTTCAACAACAACAGCTCCGGCACGCTGACCGCCCCGGGTGCCAGTCCGGTGCCGTTCAGCATCAACGATCCGAATGTGGCCACGCGCTTCGCGAATCCGATGGTGGCCATCTTCGGCATCCAGCCGCAAAGCACGGCGTATTACGGGGCGTATGTTGACTACGACAGCATCACCATCAGCAACGTGGCTGCCGGTCTGACCAGCGACAACTTCACCACGGCCTCCAGTCTGGGGGCCAATTGGGACATCAGTAATTCGGCCTACACCAACAGCATCGTTCTAGTTCCCGCCGATCATCCGTATTGGGTTCATTGGACTTTGCCGGATGCCGGGTTTGGTCTGGGTGTTGCTCCCAATCTGACCTCGAATCAGTGGTATCTGCCGGAGTATTACAATTATTACAACGACGGCCTGAATCTGCCCCTCACGTTCCAGCAAGGGACCAGTCGCTGGGCGCTGGTGCCGGCGAGCACGCTGCCGACGGTGGACGCCACCCAAGGAGGGGAGCTTTCGCCGAACGCGTTCTACCGCCTGTTCAACCCGCCGTTGAATGATTGATCTGTGATGGCGGTAAAACTGGGATAATTTGGTGGTTTAATGGGTGGTTCCTCCGCGCGACCGCGTTCGCGCGGAGGACTTTTTGTGCGCCCGGTCAGCGGGGAGAACTCCCAGTGATTCAGCCCGGTTCAGCCCGACGAATTACGCCGTTCAATGGCAAATTTTTAACACGTTTCCGGCCAGTATGCTGTGCTAGACTAACTGATAATCAACTTATGTTTCTTACCCGTCGCCATGCGCTCAGCCCGTTTGTCACCCTGGCTCTGGTCGGTCTCGGCTTCCTGCTTCAGGCGGGCAACGTCGCCGCCCAAAACCTCGCCACGAATCCCGGCTTCGAGACCGGCAACACGACGGGGTGGTTTGCCTTTGGTCCACCCACGATTTCAGCCCAGACGAGTCAGGTGCATTCCGGCACTTACGCCGCCCTGGTGCAAAACCGCACCGACACTTGGAATGGCATCGCCCAGTCGCTGCAAGGCGTCCTGGTGTCGGGCCAGACCTACACTTTTTCCGCGTGGGTGCGGCTGGTCAGCGGCGCCAACCAGACCATCGAGTTGACCATGAAAAAAGAGGACGGCAGCGGCACCAGCTACACGACGATCGCCTCGGGTTCGGTCTCTTCGAACGCCTGGGTGCAGCTTTCCGGGCAATACCCACTCAACGTATCGGGCACGCTTACCGCGCTGGAATTTTATGCGCAGGTGCCGACCAGCAGCACGGCCTCCTTCTATCTGGACGACTTGGTGGTAACCGGCCCGGGCGGCGGTTCCACCAACGCGCAATGCACCGTGAACTGGACGAATGTTTTCCAGCGGATTGATGGCTTTGGCGCGTCGTCCGCGTGGCGCAGCACCTGGAACGCGGCCCAGGCGGACATGTTTTTTTCCACCAACACCGGCATCGGGCTGTCCTTGTTGCGCACGCGCATCGCCCCCGGCGGGACCACGGTAGAAAACAGCATCATGCAGCTCGCCCAGGCGCGGGGCGCACGCGTTTGGAGCGCGCCGTGGAGTCCGCATACTTCGTTCAAGTCTGCCAACGCCAATGGCGTGATCAGCGACAACGGGGGCGCGTTTGTGGGCAATGCCGCGAACTATCAGGCCTACGCGAACCAGCTCGCCGGTTATGTCGCCAACATGAAGAACACCTACGGCATAAACCTCTATGCGCTGTCCCTCCAGAACGAGCCCAACCACAACACCACCAATTACGAATCCTGTGTCTGGACCGGTCAGCAGTTTCGAGAGTTCATTCCATACATCTCGACCGCGCTGGCCGCGAGCAATGTGGCGGCCACCAAAATCCTTCTGGCGGAGAGCATCGGCTGGGCGAACACCACCCTGCATACGCCAACCATGACTGATTCCGCCGTCGCGCCGCTGGCTCATATCATTGCCAACCACAACTACGACGGCCCAAATTTTCAAACCGGGGACACGGATCCGCCTGCGGCCTTGAACAACTACGGCAAGGCCCTGTGGCAGACTGAGGTTTCGACGGGTGACGCTTACAACGGCACCATCACCAACGCCCTGTATTGGGCTGGGCGAATCCACCAATTCATGACCGTGGCCCAGGCCAACGCCTGGCATTTCTGGTGGCTGGTGCCGTTGAACGCAGACAATCAGGGTCTCACGGACCAAGCCGTCAACCCCGCCAAGCGCATGTATGCCCTCGGCAACTTCAGCCGTTTCGTCCGTCCCGATTTTTACCGCATCGGGGTCGTCAGCAACACCGGCCCGCTCCAGATCAGCGCCTACAAGGAACCGACCAACGGTGCCGTGGCCATCGTCGCCATCAACCCCAGCACCAACAGCGTTACCCAGACCTTCAATCTCTCCGGCTTCAGTGTTACCAATCTGACGCCGTGGCTCACCTCCGCCTCGGCCTCGCTCGCCAGCCAGACACCGGTGGCCATCAACGGCTCTGCTTTCACCAACACCATCCCCGCCCTCAGCATCGTTACTTTTGTGGGCCGGGCCGCCAATACCAACACCAACTTGGCCCCAACGAACCTCACGCTTTCTAACGCCACCGTGAGTGAGAATCAACCTCCCGGCACCACCGTCGGCTCGTTCAGCACCACCGACCCCGACGCTGGCAACACGTTCACCTACACCTTGGTCAGCGGGACGGGCAGCACGGACAACGGCTCGTTCAGCATCTCCGGCGGCAGCTTGCTCACGGCGACCAGCTTTAACTACGAGGCGCAAAACAGTTTCAGCGTCCGCATTCGCAGCACGGATCAGGGCGGGTTGTTCTTTGAAAAGGCGTTCACCATCACCGTCACCAATCTGAATGAGCCGCCGGCTGACATCACGCTCTCCAACACCACCGTGGGCGAGAATCAACCTCCCGGCACCACCCTCGACGCGTTCAGCACCACCGATCCCGACGTCGGCAACACGTTCACCTACACCTTGGTCAGCGGCGCGGGCAGCACGGACAACGGCTCGTTCAGCATCACCGGCGGCAGCCTGCTCACGGGTGCCAGCTTCAACTACGAGGCGCAAAACAGTTTCAGCGTCCGCGTCCGCAGCACGGATCAGGGCGGGTCGTTTTTTGAAAAGTCATTCGCCATCACCGTCACCAATCTGAATGAGCCGCCTACGGACGTTGCGCTTTCCAACGCCACCGTGAGTGAGAATCAACCTGCTGGCACCACCGTCGGCGCGTTGACCGCCACCGACCCCGACGCGGGCAACACATTCACCTACACGCTCGTCAGTGGCACGGGCAGCACGGACAACAACTCGTTCAGCCTCTCCGGCGGCAGCCTGCTCACCGCCGCCAGCTTCAACTACGAGGCGCAAAACAGTTTCAGCGTCCGCGTTCGTAGCACGGATCAGGGCGGGTCGTTTTTTGAAAAGTCATTCACCATCACCATCACCAATCTGAACGACTCCCCCAGTCTCGCGGCGGTTTCCGACATCACGACGGGTGCCGGGGTGAACCTGAGCATCACCAACTTCGCCAGCGATCCCGACCTCCCCGCGCAGACGCTCACCTTTACCCTGCTGTCCGGGCCCGCCAATGCCGCGCTTGATCCGGCGGATGGCGTCTTCACCTGGCGGCCACTCGTCAGCCAGCAGGACACGACCAATCCCATCACCGTGCGGGTGACCGATGACGGCACCCCCGGCCTGAGCGATACCAACACGTTTACCATCACCGTCAGCCCGCTGGTCGCGCCGATGCTGACCAGCATTGCGGTCCAGGACACCCAGGTCAGCCTCGGGGTGGATGGACCGGTTGGCCCGGATTACCTGCTGTGGTCGGCCACCAACCTGACCGACTGGGAATGGCTTCTGACCACCAACCCGGCGACGCTGCCCATCACGATCACGGTTACGAACTCCGAGCCGCACCGTGCTTATCGATTGCAGCTAGGACCGTGAACCGGGTCTTCGGGCTGTCGGGTGAGGTTTCTCCCCCTGAGCCTGGTAGCAGCAGACGTGAGTCCGCCCATCTGAATCCGGGGCAATGTTGGAACCTCCTCACGTCGTCTGCCAAGGTTCATGGTCCGGGGGCGGACCCTTTTTGAACCGGCGACTTACCGCATGGATACAGGACCGCAATTGTTCCCCGGCCCCAATTTCTGGTGTGATGAGCTGCTTTACCACCCTGCTTAAGCATCGGTCGTATGTCGTATAGCGGAAGATCGGCGCCGCGTTGTATTGTTGGGCTTACCAAGTCAGCCCCGACAGCCCAAACAATCTCATTCCCCATGAAAACCAAGCAATGTTTCGCAGTCCTCACCGTCATGATCGGCCTGCTGTCCGCCGTGAACTGCTGGGGTGCCGCCATCTCGTTCAACGTCACCAGTGGTGACTGGAACACGCCTGGAAATTGGTCGCCGGCACAAAAACCGGTCGCTGGTGACGCCGTCACGATTCCGACAGGCCGGACAGTCACTGGGCTGGGAGGTGCGAATCAGGCCTGCACCTCGATAGTGATTCAAGGAACCGGTAGTTTAACTGTTGACGCCAACACTTTGACTCTGTCAGGCAATCTAACTGTCGGCAGTAGCGGTGCCGCTGTATTAACAATTGCGTCAGGTGCTTCAATGTCTGTTGGTGGAACTTTCGGTTTCGGCGGCACCGGCTCACATATTGACAACAATGGAACATTTAGTTGCGCCGGTGGAGGAACTTTCAGCACCGGGACTCTTAATAATAATGGAACCGCGACTTTCTCGGGCTCCGCCCAAGCCTTCAACGGTTCTATGGCGGTTGTCCAAGGCGCAAACGCCACCCTTAACATCACTGCCAACAACTCAACGCCCTTTGGCGGTAGTTCCACGCTGACGGCGACTGCTTCCGGCAACACGGTCAGTTACACGGCTGCCCAAAATATGAAGGGGGCGACATATTTTAACCTTTCCGTCAGCGGGAACAGCCCATCGGCAGGTAGCTCCACGATTGTCAATGGGACTCTCCGAATCAATCTGAACAGCGGCCAGCAGGTGAACAGTGCCAACAATATCACGATGGGCGCTAATTCGACGATTCTCCGCATCTTGGGCACCCTTAATGGAACGCCAACGTTTCCCGGATCTCCCAACTATGTCAGTGTGATTTACGCCAACACAGCGGCGATGACCACCGGAGTTGAACTGCCGGCGAACATTAAAAATTTAACTCTCACCAATACTCTTAGTGCTACAAGTGCCAACAAAGTCACCCTTAACACGAGCACAACCGTCAACGGCACGTTCGCGGCGACTTATTTAGGAACACCCGCCGCCAGTGCTGGCGCAACTGTGCTTGCCGCTGCCAGCGGCAAGACGGTGACGTTTTCGAGCAGTCCGGTGGCACTCAACTTTCCGGGAACGCAACTTGCCAGCAGTGCCAGTTACACGGTGGTAAGTGGTGGTTCAACATTCGTGAGCGGCACTCTGGGATCGCTCACGTTGAATGGTGCCGGTGCCCCTCTCGGCACTCCTTCCGTTGCAATTACCTCGGGCACGTTGGTGCTGACGGTGGCTGCGCCAGTCACCACCTACACGGTGAGCTACAATGCCAACGGCGGCACCGGTTCGCAGACGGATGGCAGCAGCCCCTACAACTCAGGTGCCACTGTGACAGTGTTGGGGACCGGCAGCATCGCCCGGACAGGTTACACCTTCTCGCATTGGAATACGGTCTCGGACGGCAGCGGAACGAGCTACGCCCCCGCCGCCACCTTCAGCATCGCGGCGAATACAACGCTGTATGCGATCTGGACGATCAACACCTACCCGGTGAGCTACAACGCCAACGGCGGCACCGGTTCCCAGACGGACGGCAGCAGCCCCTATAACCACAACGCAACGGTCACAGTGTTGGGAACGGGCAGCATTGCCCGGACGGGTTACACCTTCGCGCATTGGAATACCGCCTCGGACGGCAGCGGGACGAGCTACAACCCCAGCGACACCTTCAGCATTACGGCCAATACAACATTGTATGCGATCTGGACGATCAACAACTACTCGGTGAGCTATGACGGCAATGGCAGTGATGGCGGCACGACCCCGACCACGCAGAACGGCGATTACAATACCAGCGTGACGGCGGCGGCGAGCACGTTCACGCGGACGAGTTACAGCTTTACGGGCTGGAACACGGCGGCCAACGGTTCCGGCACGGCGGTGGTGGCGGGCGCGAGTTATACGATTCCGGCGGCCAACACGACGCTGTATGCGCAGTGGGCGTTCGGCTGCGCGGCCCCAGATATTGTCGGCGGGATTGACGCTAGCGCCACAACCCTGTGCGCGGGGAGTCCGGTAATCCTGACCCTGACCAACGTGACAGGTTCCGAACCGCTGTTCTATCAGTGGCAAACCAACAACGTGGACCTCACGGGTGCGACGAACGTGAGCTACACGAACCTGACGGTGGCGTTGACCGACGCCGCTGATTACACCTGCGTGGTGACCAATGACTGCGGGTCCATCACCTCCGCAGTGGTGACACTGACGGTGAATTTGCTGCCTTCGGCTCCGACGGCCGGGGATGTGACGGTGACGTATGATGGCGCGGCACACACCGGCACGGCGACTCCGGCGGGCGGGTCGGGCGTGAAATGGTTCACGGCGGCCAGCGGTGGCAGCGTGACGTCGCCGCCCTCGGGCACGAATGTGGGCACCTACACGGCGTATGCGGCGGCGACGAACGACATGACCGGTTGCGAGAGCGCGACGCGCACCTTGGTGACGGTGCAGATCAACAAAGCGGACGCGTCGGTGACAGTGACGCCTTACAGCGTGACTTACGACGGCAATCCGCACACGGCGACCGCCGGCACGGTCACAGGTGTGAACGGGGAGACCGGTGCGACGGTCGGCACGGTGAACCTGGGCGGCACGACACACACGAATGCGGGAAGCTACCCCAGCGATTCTTGGACGCTCACCGGCGGGGCGAACTATAACAACATTTCGGCCACAACCATTAGCAACAACATCGCCAAAGCGGCGGCGTCGGTGACAGTGACGCCCTACAACGTGGTCTATGACGGCAATCCGCACACGGCGACGGCCGGCACGGTCACAGGTGTGAACGGGGAAACTGGTGCGACGGTCGGCACGGTGGACCTGAGCGGCACGACGCACACGGCGGTGGGCGTTTACACCAACGATTTCTGGACCCTTACGGGCGGGGCGAACTACAACAATATTCCGTCCACGACGATCACCAACATCATCACGCCCGCGCCCACCAGTTACGCTCTGACCAACAGCGGTGCTTGGAATGTTGCGGCGAACTGGTCGCCAAACGGAACGCCAGGCCAGCTTGATACCGTCACAATTAATACAGGCAAGACACTCACTGGATTGGGGGGTGCGAATCAGTCCTGCGCCAGTTTGACCATCCAAGGCACGGGTGTTCTGATAGTTGACGCCAATGCTTTGACGGTAACCAACGCAATATCCGTCGGCAGCAGCGGTGCCGCCAACTTGACCATTGAATCCGGCGGAATACTTACCATTACCGGCACCGGCTCCGCCGCTTGGGGTTTCGGTGGCACCGGTTCATCCATCACGAACCATGGAATATTCAATTGCAGCGGTGGCAATAGCAGCTCGACGGGAAATTTCGTGAATAATGGCACTGCGACTTTCACCGGAAATCAGCAAAGCTTCAACAACAGCGGCAACATCATCCAAGGCCCCAATGCCGTTCTGAATCTTAACGGCAGCGTCACAACTCCGATTGGTTCCAGCCCAACGATTTCGTTTACCAACACCGGCAACACAGTGAGTTATGGAGCCGCTGCTACCGACGTGAACACGAAAGGCGCGACTTATTACAACCTCACTTTTACCGGCGGGGGACGCAGGTCCATGGGAAATCCCACGGTTATTAACAACAAGCTTTCCATTCAAGGCAGCGTTAATGATGTCCGCTTTGGTAGCGCGCCGACCTATGCAGCCGGTGCAACTTTGGAATACAAGAGCAGCGTGGCGCAGACGCAGGGTAACACGTCGGATGCGTTTCCGGCGAGCGGTGGTCCGGCCAATCTCATTATTGACAATTCCAGTGGTTTCACGTTGAGCGCTGCCCGCACAATCACCGGCACAGTGACCCTGGCAGCCGGCACGTTCAGCAGCGCGAATAATCTTACCCTTGGCAACGGCGCAACAATCGTTCGCACTGCGGGTATCTTTTCCGGAACACCATCGTTTGGATCGAGTGTCAATGTGACCTATAACAACACGAGTTCCACGACGACCGGAACAGAGCTTCCAACCAGCAGCAGCGTATTGAATAATCTCACCATCAACAACCCCGCCGGAGTTGTCCTGAACGCCAATAGGACCGTCAACGGCACCTTCTCTGCCACCTACAACGGCACCACCCCGCCACTCGCCGCCGGCGGCAACACATTGGCACTTGTCAGCAGTCCGGTAAACATCACCGTCACCGGCGGAGCGCTGGTGTCCAACCCTTACACGATCGTTTCGTCGAGTGGAACGACGGTGAGTGGAACTTTGGGCACCGTCACAGTGACGGGCGATGGAGCGCCCTATTCGCCTGCGCCCACGGCCTCAACAGCCTCGGGGCAGTTGGTTTTGACCATCGCTGCAGCATTGACGCCCACTTCGGTGGCGGTGACTTCCTCGGCCAATCCCGCCGGTTACTTGAGCACGGTGGAACTGGTGGCTGCGGTGACCCCGGCGACCGCGACCGGGACGATTCAATTCAAAACGAATGGCGTGACATTTGGCAGCCCCATCGCCCTGGCCGACGACGGCAAAGCCACCAACAGCACTAGCGCGCTCCTGCGCGGCACGAACGTCGTCACCGCCGACTATTCAGGAGATGACGATCACGACGTGAGCACCGGCACGCTGTCGCCAGACCAGGTGATCACCAATCATCCGCCTGCTGCCGCCAACCTTACGCTGGGTGTGGTGCATGGCGGATCCGTTTCGCTTTTGGTCATCGGCGGGAAACATGCCCCGACGGATGTGGATGGCGACAGCCTTACGGTCACCGGTGTGGGCACGGCTAGCAGCGGCACGTCGGGCTTCACGTTGAGCAATGTCACATATACTGCGGATGGTGACCCAGGCACGAACATGTTCACCTACACCGTCAGCGACGGCTTGGGCGGCACCGACACGAAGACCGTGACCGTTGTCGTGACCGACCCGCAGGGCTTCAACCAGATTAGCGCCACCAATCTCGGTGGCAACACACTCGCGCTGGCGTATCTCGGCATCCCGGGCACCCACTACTCATTGGACTGGGCCACGAATATCAGCGCGCCCATCAACTGGATGCCGGTCATCACCAACGCGGCACAAACCAACGGCTGGTTGTATTTTACCAACACCGGCGTAGGCACGGACTTCTACCGCACCCGTTATGTGCCGTAAGGGGAAAAGCAGAAAGCAGAAGGCAAACAACTGAAATCATCATGAAGAAATTTCTCCTCCTCACAACGGTGCTGGCCTCGGTGGTCGCTGCGAATGCAACGATTTATACGACGAACTGGAGCAGCGGCTTCGCCAATGCTGGCGTCGTTCCCGACAACAACTTCAGCGGCTGGGCAGACAGTCGGAATGTGACCACGATGCCTGCGGGCACATTGCAAAGTGTCGCCGTGAATCTGCAACTCACCGGCGGCTGGAACGGCGACTTGTATGCCTATCTGGTTCATGATTCCGGTTTCACGGTTTTGTTGGATCGCATCGGGTCAGGCCCGTTTGGCGACAGCCACGCAGGGATGAATGTGACCTTCGTAGATGACGGGACGGCTTTCGGCGCGACGCAAGGGGACATCAATCTCTACGCCGGTGTTCCGAATCAGAGCGGTTTGTGGAATCCTGACAACTTGGGCATGGGTGGCGGTAGCCTTGGATCATTCCTTAGCACATCGCCGCATGGGACGTGGAGCCTGTTCATTGCCGACTTGAGTGTTGGCGGTGTTACGACGGTCCAAAGCTGGGGCTTGCAGATGGACATTGTGGCGGTGCCGGAAGTGGAGACGTGGATCGCAGCCGCTCTGGCCGGAGCCTTCGGAGCGTTCTGGGTGAACCGGCAAATTTGGAGTGGTGCGGGTTCGGGCAGCGGGCACAAACAACTTAATGGCTAATAAGTGGAGAGGTCGAACGCTGGTATGAATTTCCAATCGCATCCTTCCAGTCCATGAATAAAAATGTTAGCTTGGACATCCCGGGGAAACTGCCCATCGAGGTGCAGCTTTCACCTGATTTGGCGCGGATGCGCGCGCCGGCCAGCCGGTTCATGATTTGGATTTTGCAAGCCCGCCGCGTGATTCTGCGCCAATGGTGCCGTGAATTTCACCGCCGTTTTCAGCTCCGGCATGATCATGCCGTTGAGCATCATACGAAAGTCGTTTGCCACCGCTGTGGTAGAAAATTTCTCCGGGAAAGACGCATGACCTATTTGGTTGGCTAAATGGCCAGCCTTGAAAGCAACCCAGTCCCTTTGACCAAAAAAACAAGCCTAGAAAATCAACACCGATGAAAACCACGCAAATCCTATTGATGCTCGCCGCCGCAGTGGCGCTGCTGAGCCCGACCACGATAGTCAAGGCCGCCACCTATACCGCAGTTAACACTGGCGATTTTTCCAGCACCGCGACGTTCAGCCCGGTGGGAACGCCGGGGTCGGGTGATACCGTGGTGGTCAGCAATGGCGTGACGCTCACGGTTTCGGACGCAAGAACGATCAGTGTTCTCACGGTGGGCCGGTCGGGTGGCAGCGGGTCAACGCTGATCATTTCGCCCTCTGGATTGTTGACGGTAAGCGGCCAGTATGGTTTTGCCGGCACTGCTCCGGTCATCAATAACAATGGAACATTCAGTTGCGGCGGCGGGGCGGCCTTCTCCACCGGGGCGTTCAACAATAATGGAACCGCGACGTTCTCGGGCGGTTCGCAGGCCTTCAATGGCACCATCGCGGTGACTCAAGGTGCCAATGCCACGCTTAACTTTTTGGGCGGCAGTTCCGTCCCGTTTGGCGGCAGTTGCACGCTGACGGCGGGCGCTTCCGGCAATACGGTGATTTACGCCGCCGGCGGCCAGAACATTTTTGGCACCACCTATTACAACCTGAGTGTTAGTGGCAACAGTCCGTCGGCCAGTGGCGGCGGCGGCGCGACCACCAAGACCGTCAATGGCACCCTCACCATCAATCTGAACGCCGGCCAGCAAATCAACAGCGCCGGCAATATTACGTTCGGCAGCAGCGCCAGTATCATCCGCACCCGGGGTGCGCTTAGCGGAACGCCCACTTTTGGCAGCACGGTCAATGTGACCTACAACGGCGCCGCCGCCATGACCACGGGTTCGGAACTGCCGACGAGCAGCACCGTGTTGAATAATCTGACCATTGCCGCAACGGCCAGCGTCTCGCTGAACGCCAATGCGACCGTCAACGGCGCTTTCTCGGCCACTTACAACGGCAGCACGGTGCCGCTCATCGCGGGCACCCGGACTCTGGCCTTCGTCAACAGCCCGGTGAACGTCACGGTGACCGGCAGCGCGCTGACCACCGGAAATTCCTACACGCTGGTTTCGTCCAGTGGCACCACGGTTTCCGGCTCGCTGGGCGTTGTCACGGTGACCGGTGTGGGCGCTCCCTATTCCTCGGGCCCGACCGCTTCAACCGGCACGGGCCAGTTGGTGCTCACCGTTCCCAACTGCGGCTCCGTTACGGCGACCCCGGACATCACCGCGCCGCTTTACACAGGTGCGACCAGCGTCAGCGGCACGAGCGTGAGCGGAGCTTCGATTATGGTGTATGACCTGACTGCCTCGACCCAGATTGGCACGACGACGGCCAGTGGCACCAGTTGGACGGCAACGGTGACGCCGTTGATCGCGGGCCATTCGATCGCAGCGACGGCGCAGGTCGGCGCTGATTGTGCGAGTCCGGCCTCCGCCGGCGTTACGGTGCAAAGTGTCGCGCCTCCCGGCGCGCTGTCGCTGCTCCCGGTGGCCGATACGAACATCAACGCGGGAACGTATCTTACCATCCCCATCAAAGTGCTCACCAACGGAGTGCCGGCGAACTGAGCCACCCACATTTTCAACGCGCTATCATCATGACATCACATTCTCACACTATGAAAAACAAGCTCTCTCTCTGGCTGCTCATCGGTTCCACCTCGCTGCTGATTTCGGCCAGTGCCGTTGCGCAGGTGATTGGCAACTGGCAGGACAACGACGGGGACGGGTGGATTGACTGGGGCAACCAGGCGTCCATCGTCGCGCCAGCGAACACGGGCAAATACAGCTTTGTCAGCGGTGCGGTGTCGGGCTACGGACAGAGCCTCCAAATCGCGCAGGGCGGTTACAACCAGAACCTCGCGATCAAACTGCAAGACCTGCCGGGCGGCGTGGCGGCGTTCCTGACGAATCATTTGTTGTCCTTCACCTTCTCGGTGCCGTCTTCGGCGGCGAGCGGCTCGACGGCCGGATTTTCGCAGCTTTACGCGCTGTCGGTTAATGCGCAGGGCTACGGTTTCGTGGACCAGTCGTTTGCGAATCTGACAACGAGCGGCTCGACCAATGACAACCAGGGCAACCAGCCGAACTTCTACTTCTACCCGGGCGCGGAAGCCCGGTCGCAGGTGGTGACGCTGAACTACTCGAATATCCTGTCCGCGATCACGGCGACACCCGAGAGCGGCTATATCGAGTTGATCTTCACCTTTAATAACGGCAGTGGTGCGGCCACCAATTACTACATCAACAACGTGGTGCTGTCTGGTGGCTCGGCCACGCCACCACCGCCGCCGCCTTCGACCAATGTCGTGATTGGCAGTTGGCAGGACAACGATGGCGATGGGTGGATTGACTGGGCCAATGGTTTGTCCATCACCAACGCGGCGAACGCGGGCAAATACAGTTTTGTGGGCGGCGCGGTGGCGGGCTACGGACAGAGCCTGCAAATCGGGCACAGCGGCGTGAATCAGAACCTGGCGATCAAGCTGCAGGACTTGCCGGGCGGGGTGGCGGCGTTCCTGACGAACCACCTGCTGAGCTTCACCTACTCGGTGCCGCCGGCGGGGGCGGCAACGGCGGGCTACTCGCAGTTGTATGAACTGGCGGTGAACGCGTCGGGCTACGGCTTCGTGGGCCAGGGGAATGCGAACCTGAGCGCGACGGGCGACACGGGGGACAACCAGGGCAACCAGCCAAACTTCTATTTTTCCAGCGGCGCGCCCGCGCGGTCACAGGTGGTGACGCTGAACTACTCGAACATTTTGTCGGCCATTTCGGCGACGCCTGAGAGCGGTTACATCGAGCTGATCTTCAGCTTCAACACTGGCGGCGGGGCGCCGACCAACTACTTCATCAACAACGTCGTGCTCTCGGGCGGTTCCGGGTCCGGGTCCGTCACGAATCCGCCGACCGGCCCCCTGGAGTTCACGTTCACCTTGCTGAACGGACCGGCCAATTCATCGCTCAACTCTTCGAACGGCGTGTTCACCTGGCGTCCGCTGGTCAGTCAGGCCAATACGACCAATCTGGTCACCGTGAAGGTGACCGACAACGGTGCGCCGCCGCAAAGCGCCACCAACAGCTTCACGGTCT
>Ga0154020_10003061_pt1 | contig 20278 bp, 13 predicted proteins | sample Klosneuvirus_201_FD_109709 | JGI IMG/M metagenome (GOLD analysis project Ga0154020, IMG submission 109709) | Active sludge microbial communities from wastewater, Klosterneuburg, Austria - Klosneuvirus_20160825_MG | ecosystem: Engineered > WWTP > Aerobic digester > Activated sludge | place... | reverse complement strand
TTTATCGTAGCTGGTTTGTACCTTCTCTCCAGCTTCCACATTGCCCCTGAACCCGTGTTCGGGCCCAAAGATTTTCACCAGCTTTACCTTGAGTTTAAGCAAGGTGTCGACAAGGCTTGTGGATCCTACTTTGCCGGTGACATTGGTCAATACGGCCACCCTTTTGTTTTTCAGCAAAGGAAGGTAGGTCTCAAACTGCGCGGCTCCAATAACCACCGTACTGTAGTCTTTAATGGCCGGGGTTTGTTGAGCCGCTCCTTGAAGACAACAAAACAAACACAGGGTGGGCAATAACAAATTCTTATTTTTGTGCCAAAGCGCTTTTTTAGTGAACATAGAAAAATTCATAGCTGACCGTATTTCGGGAGAAGGACTAAACAAGAGCAGCATCTCTAAACCCATCGTAAAAATAGGCATTATTGGCATTGCAACAGGCATGACTGTGATGTTGCTCACAGTAAGCATTGTGTTGGGGTTTAAAAAGGAAATTTCCTCGAAAATTACCGGACTGAATGCGGAGGTGGTGATAAAAAGTGCCGGGACGAGTTCGGGTAATGAACCTCATCCTGTTTTGCTTGAGGATTCGGTTTTGAGGGCCATTCAACACTTGCCTTACGTTAAGAAGGTTCAGAAAGTTGGATTTAAAAATGGCATCATCAAAACCAAGACCGAAAATGAAGGCATTGTGTTAAAAGGTGTAGATGGCGATTTTGATTTTTCATTTCTCGAAAAAAATCTGGTAGAAGGCGCCTTGCCCGATTACAAAGGGTCTGAGGTGAGTAATGAAGTGTTCATTAGCCGGGCCTTAGCGGACAAATTAGCACTGGACACCGGCGCTAAATTACTGGTGTATTTTATTGCACAAAAAGTTGCTTATGATAGTTTGCTGAAACAGGAATTCACTGCGTTTGAAAAAAGGGCCAGAACCTTTAAAATCTGTGGCATTTTTAAAACTGATTTTTCGGATTTTGACGAATCCCTTGCTATTATTGACCTGAGACAGATACAAAAACTGAATTACTGGGCTGGGGGAGAGGCCAGCGCCTACGAGGTAAGAACAACTGGACTTAACAATGCCGAACAACAGGTGGAAACCATTCAGGAAATCTGTGGTTACACTTTTTCGGTTGAGGGCATCCGCGATATTTATTACACCATCTTTATCTGGCTTGATAAACTGGACATCAATGGGGTGATCATCGTTATCCTCATGATCCTGGTAGCCACAGTGAACATGGTGACTGCCCTTTTAATTTTGATTCTGGAACGAAGCAACATGGTTGGACTGCTGAAAACGCTCGGTATGCCTAACCTTAGAGTGAGAAACTTGTTTTTATGGATAAGTTTGCGTTTAACAGGCAAAGGCTTGCTGTATGGTAACATAGCCGGCATTGGTTTGTGCCTGATTCAATATTATTTTAAATTAATTAAACTAAATCCCGAGACCTATTACGTGGAGCATGTGGCCATAGAAATAAACTGGATGTATTTTTTGTATCTGAACCTTGGAACACTGGCGGTGTGTTTGCTGGTGTTGCTATTGCCTACTTTGGTGCTGAGTCGTCTTACACCGGTAAAAACGCTAAGATTGGATTAATAGCCGAAATTTTTTAAACGGTTTTCGTTGCTTCTCCAGTCCTTATCCACTTTCACAAACAATTCAAGAAACACCTGCTTATTGAAAAATTGCTCCATTTCTTTACGGGCCATGGTACCGGTTTTTTTGAGCAAGGCGCCTTTTGCACCAATGATAATGCCTTTTTGACTGTCGCGCTCCACCAGAATATCCGCTTGTATTTTGATGATCTTTTCTTCTTCTTTAAAGGAGTTGATGATCACCTCTACGCTATAAGGGATTTCCTTTTTGTAGTTGAGCAGTATCTTCTCGCGTATGATCTCACTCACAAAAAAACGTTCAGATTTATCGGTGAACTCAGCCTTATCGTAATAAGCTTCTGAAGCGGGAAGAAGTTCAATGATGCGACCCATGATTTTATCGATATTGAACTTTTTTAAAGCAGATACGGCAAATATTTCGGCCTGAGGAAGCTTGTATTTCCACTCCAGCACTTTTTGCTCAAGAACCTCTTGTTTGGCCACGTCAATTTTATTGATGAGCAAAAGCACGGGCCGTGCACTGTGCTTTAATTTATCAATGTAGGCATCGTCAAGCTGCATGTCCTCAAACACATCGGTAATCAATAGGAACACATCGGCATCGGTAAAGGCACTGATTACAAACTGCATCATCTTTTCCTGAAGTTTGTAAAGGGGTTTGATGATGCCGGGGGTATCACTGAACACAATTTGGTAGTTGTCTCCGCTCACAATACCCATGATGCGGTGGCGGGTGGTTTGGGCTTTTGAGGTGATGATGCTCAGGCGCTCACCAACCAGGGCATTCATGAGGGTGGACTTGCCGACGTTAGGGCAGCCAATGATAGTGACGAATCCTGCTTTGTGAGTTGAGTTCATGCAGCGAAATTACGTCTTTTCATTTTATTGTATTTTTTGGTACACAAAACTTATCGCATATCTTAGGCTTTATGTTGCAGCGTCAATTTTTCTTCTTGTTTTTTCTTCTTCAGATGGTTCTCTCCCTGGATTCAGAAGCGCAACGGTTGATCCCTTATCGGAAAGGGAACCTCTGGGGTTACGCTGATAGCAACGGAACCCTTGTCATTGGGCCGAAATTCGAATCGGCTGATATGGAATATTACGGACTTCTGGTTGTAAAGCTGAATGGAAAATGGGGAGTGATAAACCCAAAAGGGGATTGCATCATAAAACCCGAATACCGGCAATTCAATTTTTATAATGCAGATACCATCGGAGGCCTCATTATTGCGCAAACAGAGAGCTCTGGGTATGAACTTTTTGACCGCCGGGGTAAACTCCTTAAGGACCATGTCACTTCTGTGGTTTATCCCAGTAAGGGCCCCAACCATCATATTCAAATTGGAGAAGAGTTCGGTGTAATTAATAAATCAGGAAAGTGGCTGCTAAAACCGTCTAAAAACTGGTCGCAAGTGAGTGAGGGGGGGTATTATCAGCTCATAAAAAACGGCAAAGCCAGGTATTATAATCCGGCAGGAAAAATGATTTTCAAAAGGCGTTTGCTATCGGGAGAAAAATTCGAAAATGGGTATGCACGGGTCACCTATTTGAAAAAGAATTGGTGGGATTTGGTACCGGCCATGTTTCGCAAATCTTATTCTATTGAAGGAAGCTACCGGGGAGAGGAGAATTACACAAAACTGAAATTAATTGCTAAAATCACCAAAACGGTCACCAACCTCATTGATGGAAATGGGAGGTTGTTTATGCCAGATGGATACCATACGAGATACACCTGGGTTACGAATGGATTGTTGATTGTGAGTGGTACCAAAGGTTACGGCATACTCGATAGTTTGGGCAGATTTTTGGTAAAGCCTGAATACGAAGAGATAAACATAGACCGCGGAAATTATTTTCTTTTAAAACAAGGAGAAAAGTTGGGAATGGTTTTGCCAATCACACGTAGGGTGATACCTCCAGAGTTTAGTGAAATAAAATCCTTTACCGGACGCATTTTCATCGTTAGAAAGGAGGATAAGTACAACCTATTGGATACAAGTGGGAAGATTGTGTTTGAAAAGTGGTTAGATTGGGCTGACAACAACTATACTCAAGCTTTCGCTGCCGGTGCAGGTTCAAGGCTTTATTGGATTAATGAAGAAGGACTGGTTGTACTTGAAAAGGATACAAGTGAATACACATGGGCTTATCCTTTCAATAGTGGACTGTCAGTTGCCTATAAAAAAGATTGGTGCTGTTTGATAGACAGCATAGGGAAAAAGATTTCTTCAACCATAAAGGCCCATTTTTATTGGGCAGGGCCGGGCATGTACAGGGTGGTTGCAAAAAACAATGTTTTTAACGGTACAGGAATCATGAACAAGGAGGGAAGATTTCTAATTGATACCATCTATAAATATGCTGGTATGACCACGAAAAAAACGCATCTGCTTGTGCACGATGGAAATTTATGGGGTCTGTATGATTTGCAGGGAAATAAACGGCTTGAAATGGAATACACCACGATCATGCACCTTGAGAGTGGAAGTTTTGCATTGATCAAGCCAAATCCTGAATACAAGGCCCAGCCTACACAAGTCATTGGGGATACAGAAACGAAAAACAGGGGAGGAGAAGTGCAAGAGAACCTGTATTATCTAGCCGCCCCTTCTGGAAAAATCATTCGTGAGTTAAAGGAATGCCCAAACACCTCGGCTAATTTTTTTTATGTGAAGGAAGAGAATGGCTACATCCGTATGGATGGAAAAGAATTTTTCGAGGATTAAGCACTTAGATATTCTAGTAGGTCCCGGAGGGCCATCTGTATTAATGGATTAGCTCCCCTCCTTCGTCGGGGGCCTTGATCCAAGGGGAGGGCTTCACCAACAAAACCCGCCTCGCTGCGCGAGTGGCGTTTAAATTCAACTAAGCATTCTTTGATGAGCTGGATTAGCTCGCCCTCCTGCGTCGGGCTCGCTGATCCTGGGTGAGGGTTTCACCAACAAAACCAGCCTCGCTGCGCGAGTCTTGTTTTTTATTTTGCCTCCGCGCCCTCAAACAAGCTTGGGGCTTGATGCAAAATAAAAAACCCTTCAGTTTTGCTGAAGGGTTTTGTTGGTAGCGGGAGATGGATTCGAACCAACGACCTTTGGGTTATGAGCCCAACGAGCTACCCCTGCTCTATCCCGCACTGTTACTCGATTTTAAAGGAAAGGACTAATAAAACGCCTTCGTAAATCGGAGTGCAAATATACAAGAAGTTCCTTTCTAAAGCAAATAAATTATGAACAATAATTTGTTCAAGGTAATAAACCTCAAAATCAACATATTCGGCCTTTTAAACCATTGGAAATAAGGCCTTCTAAAATTCAATTCTAATGAATCCTATAGAGTTTGGGATTAAATCGATTCACTCCGGTTTTTTATTGCCTCATTAAGTAATCTAAATCCTTCAAGTGTGTTGCTATCAAGCATTTTTCTCATAAGGGGAACCAATATTCCTCTGAATCTCTCATAGTGCTGTAGGGTGCAGGTGCCGTCGTTATTTTCCATCAACCTGAATGTATGCTCACCATCGAATAATCCTGGAAAAAGGAGATGCCCTATCCAACGTAATTCCCTGCTTTCATCAAAGCGCAGTATTTTTGGTTTAAATACCATTGCTTTACCGCTTGGCACCTGAAGATTTACTTCTATGGTTTCACCAGCTTTTGGAAGTCCTTTTAAAGAACGCACGAAGGGGTTCCAGTCCGGGTAAGATTTGAAATCTGTGAGGATCTGCCATACTTTTTTTGTCGGAGCTTTGATCATGATCTCGGAATAGATGAGTTTGCCATTTTTGATCTGCATTCCCGGGGCATTTGGATTTATTTTCATTTCTATTAGTTTTATATGATACAAAGGTGCCACCACAGATGCATCAAAAACGATAACAAAAGATAAGAAAATGGATTTTATTTTTTCGCTACCCGATTCCGGATACGGCTCATGCTTACCGGGGTGATGCCAAGGTAATTTGCAATGTAGTGCTGAGGAATACGCTCAATGATCTTTGTTTTATTGCTCTTAATAAGTTCCAGGTATCGCTCTTCGGGACTAAGTGTCAATAAGCCAACCATACGTTCTTCCAAACCAATAGCAAGATACTCGGCAATAAGTCGTCCGAACTTTTGCCAGTTGAGGTTTTGATCAAATAAAGCGGCCAATTTGGAATAGGGAAACACAACAAGTTCACAATCGCTTAAAGCTTCTATCGTTAATTGGGAAGCTTGTCCGCTAATACAACTGATGTAAGAAGACACAAAATGATTTTCAAAATAGAAATAGGTGGTTTTTTCTTCCCCCTGTCTGGTGTAATAGTGACGCAACATGCCGTTCAGAACAAAACCCACCTCATCGGCTATGGTCCCTTCAGAGCAAAAGGACTGGTGTTTTTTAAGCCTTACCATTTTCAGATGAGGTTCCAGCATCTGCCATTCGGTCTCGCTGATTTTTACAAATCGTGTTATTTGCTGCTTTAATGCCTCAAACATGGATTGAAAGTAGCGACAATTACGGCAATAAAAAAGCACCCAAACCAAAGGTCGGATGCTTTATTAATTTATATGAAATTAGTTCACAAGGTTTTTTTTGTTCATAAACACAAATTTATTGTCAAACATGTCCAGCACAATGTCCTGCTCCTTAGTAATGGTGCCGGCCAACAATTGTTTGGAAAGTTCGTTCAGGATCTGTTTCTGAATGACTCTTTTTACTGGTCTGGCCCCAAATTGCGGGTCATAACCTAATTGGGATAACCAATCAGCAGCTTCCGGAGTTATAGAGATCTTAAACCCTTGTTCCTCCAGCTGATGTTGTATGCCTTTAAATTGCAGCATCACAATTTCTTTCACCTGATCGCGATTCAAAGGTTCAAACATGATCACCTCGTCAATGCGGTTTAAAAATTCAGGACGTATGGATTTTTTGAGTAAATCATAAACCTCAGTTTTGGTTTTTGCTACTATTTCATCCTTGTTGAACTCATCAAAATGCTCAAAATTCTCCTGAATAATATGTGAGCCAATGTTGCTGGTCATGATGATGATGCTGTTTTTGAAGTTCACAGTACGACCTTTATTATCGGTCAAACGCCCATCGTCAAGCACCTGAAGAAGAATATTAAACACGTCGGGATGGGCTTTTTCAATTTCATCCAACAATACGACACTATATGGTTTTCTCCTTACAGCTTCGGTCAATTGCCCGCCTTCTTCATAACCTACATAACCAGGAGGTGAGCCAATCAAACGACTTACAGCGTGTCTCTCCTGGTATTCACTCATGTCGATTCTGGTCATGGCGTTTTCGTTGTTGAAGAGAAAATCTGCCAGGGCTTTTGCGAGCTCAGTTTTTCCGACACCGGTTGTTCCAAGAAAAATAAAGGAACCAATTGGACGTTTAGCATCCTGTAATCCGGCACGGCTTCTGCGCACGGCATCGGCTATTCCACTTATGGCTTCATCCTGGCCAACCACGCGTTTGTGCAACTCTTCTTCCAGATGAAGCAATTTTTCTTTCTCGCTTTGAAGCATGCTTTTGATAGGGATGCCCGTCCAGGCGCTAATTACTGAGGCTATGTCCTCGCTGTCCACTTCTTCTTTCAGAAGTTGTGAGCCGCTGGCTTTGGCTTCACCCAATTTGTTCTCCAGTTCCAGTAATTTGGCTTCAGCGTCTTTAATTTTGCCATAACGGATCTCGGCTACCTTGCCGTAATCCCCTTGTTTTTCAAAATTGCTCGCGCTTAACTTTAATTCTTCTATTTGAGTTTTGATTTTCTGAACATTCTCAATGGCCTCTTTTTCAGCCTGCCATCTTGCTCTTAAAGCATTTCTTTTGTCCTGCAATTCGGCGATTTCTTTGTTCAGTTCGGCTACCTTTTTATCTTCCTTCTCACGTTTAATGGCTTCGCGTTCAATTTCCAGTTGCATGATTTTACGTTCCACCTCGTCGAGTTCAATCGGCATGGAATTGATCTGCATGCGCAACTTGGAGGCAGCTTCGTCCATAAGGTCAATGGCCTTATCAGGTAAAAAACGATCGTTAATGTAACGCTGACTGAGTTCTACTGCGGATATAATGGCTTCGTCTTTAATGCGCACATGATGATGGGTCTCGTATTTTTCTTTTATACCGCGCAAAATGGAGATGGCATCTTCAGATGAAGGCTCATCTACCATGACTTTTTGGAAACGGCGCTCCAGTGCTTTATCTTTTTCAAAGTATTTTTGGTATTCGTTCAGGGTAGTGGCACCAATTGAACGCAATTCTCCCCGGGCAAGGGCGGGTTTCAAAATATTGGCAGCATCCATTGCGCCTTCACCGCCTCCACCTGCACCCACTAATGTATGGATCTCATCAATAAAAAGAATGATCTCCCCATTGCTTCCCACAACTTCCTTAATAACGGACTTTAAACGTTCTTCAAATTCCCCCTTGTATTTTGCTCCTGCTATCAGTGCGCCCATATCAAGAGAAAACACCTGTTTGCTTTTCAGGTTCTCGGGCACGTCTCCACTAATGATACGGTGGGCCAAGCCTTCGGCAATGGCCGTTTTACCTACGCCCGGTTCTCCAACCAGGATGGGGTTGTTTTTTGTTCGACGGGAAAGAATTTGAAGTACACGACGAATTTCTTCATCACGTCCGATTACCGGGTCCAGTTTTCCGCTTTGGGCCTGTTTGTTGAGGTTGATGGCGTACTTGTTCAGAGAGTTATACGTTTCTTCCTGTGATTGGCTGGTGACCCTTTCTCCTTTACGCAGTTCGGCAATGGCTGATTTTAATTCTTTTTCTTTCAGGCCGGAATCTTTCATCAGGGATGCTACCGCATCTCCCGAATGCAAGAGACCCAAAAGCAGGTGTTCAATGGAAATATAATCGTCCTTGTATTCTTTAAGGTAAGCGCTGGCTTTTCCCATGGCGGTATTTGAAGCACCTGACAAATAAGGCTGACCTCCGCTGACTTTAGGCAAGGATTGTATCATGCTGTCCACGGTTTTAGTGAACGAGGCTGGATTGATGTTTAGTTTTTTTAGTAAAAAGGGAGTTACATTTTCATCCACCTCCAAAATGCCTTTAAGGATGTGTGCAGGCTCAATGGCTTGTTGTCCGTTGGACGAAACAATTTGCAGGGCCTGTTGAATGGCCTCCTGCGATTTAATGGTATAATTGTTAAGGTTCATAAGGTGTAATTTGCTATTGAATGACACATCTTGTTCCAAATAAAAAGGTCGGAAAATACGTCCGAAAAATCAGCTTTTTAGCTGTCTACTTGGCTGATTTTAAGCGAATTTATGACGATTTAGCAGGAAAGGATAAAACGGTTCTTGTCTGGAAAAAATCACTATTGGTTGGTCATCACCACGTAAGTTTCCTTAACGCTGAGGCTGTCGATGCAGTAGTTGAGTTTGTCGCGAATCGCATCAGGATAATCCTCACAGATGTAAAAACCAAGAGATTCAAAAAAAGAGGGTATAGTGCACACCAAGTAAATGGGTTGAGTGGCTTTTTGAATGAGAGCAGACATCAGGGTCTTAGCATAACCTTTTTTTCGTTGGTTTTCCAATACCCCCAAGGTGCACATTTCAGAAACCTCGCGGTGTTCGCGAATACGTCCAAAGGCAAGGAGTTTGGAATTTATACTTAAGGTTAAAAATTCCTCTTTTTGAATGCCGCGTTCATCAAGGCAAAATTGGCGTATGTAATCTTGAACCTCTACAAAATGGTTTGAGGTGCAAACTTCGATTAGAGGGGGCATAGTGAGCGTTGAGAAGATTATTTTCTGAGTAAAGCATCAAATGGAATACGATTGAGTATAGAACGACCCAAGGTAACCTCGTCAGCATATTCCAGTTCGTCTCCTACCGCAAGTCCTCTGGCTATGGCGCTGAGTTTTACATGGAACGGTGCGATTTTTCGAAAGATATAAAAGGAGGTTGTTTCCCCTTCCATAGTGGCATTAAGGGCAAGAATGATTTCTTGAATTTTGCCGGCTTGAAGTTTATTGACCAGGCTTTCGATGTTTAATGCGGAAGGACTAATGCCTTCAATAGGGGAGATGAGTCCGCCCAGAACGTGGTACTGCCCCCGGTAGAGGCCGGTGTTTTCAATGGCCATAACGTCCCGGTAATCCTGCACCACACAAATGGTACTGTCGTCTCTTGAGGGATTGCTGCAGATGCTGCAGATTTCGGTTTCGGCAATGTTATGGCAGTTGGAGCAAAAACGGAGGTCGGTTTTTAAGCGCCTGATGATGTCGCTGAGTTGATCGCTATCGGCCTTATCTTGTTTGATGACGTGCAGCACAAAGCGCAGGGCGGTTTTTTTACCAACCCCTGGTAATTGGGCAAAGGCATCAACGGCCTGTTCGATAATTTTAGAGCTGAATTCCAAAGTGCCTAAAGGTAATCAATACTCAAATATAAATGGAAGCGGGATAAAACACTTATTCCATAATAAATGTAAAGCCATAACTCTGAAAATTACTTCTGTTCCTGAACTGACCAAAGGGATTAAGACCGGTATAGGCGTTAAGGTACATGCCAATGGTAGGTCCTTTTTGTTTAACGTATTTATAACCAAAATAGAGGGCAAAGCTGTTGATTCTTCCGGCTCCGGCTGCGTATGAGTTCAGAATTCCATTTTCAGTGGTGAACTGAGGGTAATTGTACCGCGCTCGATTTCTCCATTCGGCTGAGATGACGTTTCTCCATTTTTTCCAGGTTAATGGCCCTTTGCTTCTGATAAAATTGTAGCCAACAAATACTTCTGTTCGTGAGCCGGATGGTTTTGCCAGACTTGGATCGCCATCCTTCTCGTTAATGGAATAGTAGTCGCCGGTATTAATACGGTACAGTAAACCCAGACGAAAAGAATGGTTTTGTTCAAAACTGCCGTTCGGATCATTAAGTGTAACATCCAATTCGCTGAATTCATACGACACGTTCACCCGTGTGATTGGGTAACTTTTGTCAATACGGTAAATGGTCAGGTCGTCACCTATATGAGTGCTTTCGTGGTTTACCGGAGAGAGTTTAAGAGAAATGTTTTTAATCCATGGTCCTTGATAAAAGCGCATGTATTTTAGCCAGAGTGCACCAAGTCGGTAATCTGTGTTCAAAATGGGTGAACTGCTCAATTCAAGTGGATCCCAAAAAAGATGGAAACTCAGAACGGCACTAAGGGCAAAAGCGTGAACAAGGCGTTGGCCATCGTACATGTATTTTCTGTAAAAAGGGATTTCGAATCCTGCGGCCAGGTATTGGAATAATTTCGCGTTTTTACCGGTGTTGCCAAGGTCGTATTCCTCGGCATTTGTTGCATAAATGGCTGCTGCTTGAGGTTTGTAGTTTTCAAGCTCAGAAACAAAAGGTTCACAAAATGGAGCGAATTTAACAATGCCGGAACTAATCGGAACAAAATTAGAAGTGTCGGTTTGAGCCTTTAAACCCGCTGAAGCCATGCATATACTGAAGTACAAGTAGCTTTTTATTTGCATAAAGACACTGAACGCATAGGATTCCGCATTTGATTTATCGTGAACGTGCTTTCAAATGTAATCAATTTCAGAATTCTATAAGGTTCATCGCGCTTGGAATCACCATTTTTAGATAAGAGCGCAGCTTATTCAATTGGTGGTGTTTAGAACTATTCAGTTTGTATTAATATTCTATATCTAAATTTTTAATTTTTGTAATCTGTGTTGAGCCCATTTGCCATACTTGTCTTTATTCTAATGTATTTTGCCGTATTACTCGGCATTGGCTGGTATACCTCTAGAAACAGCACGGCCAATACTTATTTCATAGGCAATAAACAATCGCCATGGTACCTGGTGGCTTTTGGCATGATAGGGGATTCCCTGAGCGGCGTCACATTTATTTCTGTACCCGGAACAGTTGGAACCGCCCATTTTTCGTATTTGCAACTGGTGTTTGGGTATTTTGTAGGGTATTTTATTATCTCCCACGTTTTATTGCCCATTTATTACAAAATGAATCTGGTTTCCGTTTACGAATACCTCGAAAAACGTTTCGGAAGGGTCAGTCAGAAAACGGGCTCGGTGTTTTTTATATTATCACGCTTGTTGGGAGCAGCCGGACGTTTGTATCTCGCGGCCAGCGTCATTCAGTTTTTTGTGTTCGACCGTATGGGTGAATACAGGATTTCGTTTGAATGGAGTGTGTCGGTGATTTTGCTCCTTATGCTGCTTTACACCTATAAAGGAGGAATCAGAACACTGGTGTTCACGGATACATTTCAATCTTTATTTTTGGTTTTAGGTGTGGTTTTATCAATTGCAGCAATAATACACGGAATGCACCTGTCGTTTTTTGAGGCGGTGAAAGGTATTTATAGCTCGGACTACTCCGAGACCTTCTTTTTTGACTTTAATAAAACCAATTTTGTGCTAAAAGAATTTCTTGGTGGTGTATTTATTGCAGCCTGCATGACCGGACTTGATCAGAACATGATGCAAAAAAATCTGAGTTGCAAAAACCTGAAGGAAGCTCAGAAGAACATTTTTTGGTTTAGCATCGTGATGGTAATAGTAACGCTTTGTTTCCTTTCTCTTGGAGCCTTGTTATACCAATACTATGATTTTTCGGGAATCCCGCTCCCAACCGACCCCCAAAGTGGGAAAATAATCACCGACAAGGTGTTCCCAAATCTTGCCTTAAATCACCTGGGGGCTTTTGCTGGCATGGTGTTTATTATTGGACTGACCGCAGCCACATTTAGCAGCGCCGATAGCGTGCTTACCACACTTACCACATCAACCTACATTGATATTCTGGAAATTGAAAAAAAGCCAGTTTCATCGAAACTAAAATCTAAGTTCAGGATTCTGATTCACATTGGGTATGCTTTTTTGCTTTGGTTGGTGATTCTACTGTTTAACCAACTCAATCAGCAAGCCATTATAACAACCATTTTAATGGTCGCGGGATACACCTATGGTCCGCTTCTTGCTTTGTTTTTTATAGGATTGTTCACTAAGATTCAATTGAGGGACAAACTTGTGCCTCTGGCTTGTATGGTGGGCCCTTTTTTGTGTTATGCGCTAAAACAATACACCGTTAGCCGGCCTCAAGGCTATCAGATAGGGAATGAGCTTATCCTGATGAATGGCATCATCACTGCAATCTGTTTATTGGCCTTTAAGAAAAAAACCACGCTTTAGCTCAGAGAATCTTTTCAGGCCCAACACATAATATTCGAAAACAATACTTCCTTTATAAACGCCCGATTTGGAATAACCAAACCCCGCCTGAGTGCGGATGCGTTTTCGCTTTCTTAGAAGTGATGGGATCCAGGCATAAAAATGAAAGTGTCCCCTTATCACAGCAAATGTGTGGAATAGCTGTCCACTCAGAAGAAATTTAAGGCCGGCAATGCCATCCAATACAAGCCTTAGGGGAATTTTGTATAGGAGTTTAGATGCCCGTTCATTTTTAAATAAGGTGCTGATGTTGTTGCGGAAGTTTAAATAGGTCTTTTTTGTGGATTGTTTTTCAAGGGTACCTCCTCCAAGGTGGAATACAGTTGACTTGGGCTCAACAAGAATGGAATAGCCAAGGTTTTTCATTCTCCAGCACAGGTCAATTTCTTCCATGTGAGCGAAAAAATCCCCGTCCAATCCTCCTGCACGATGAAAAGCTTCAGCACGCACAAATAAACAGGCGCCGGAAGCCCAAAAAATCTCAGTGTTTGTGTTGTATTGGGCATCGTCATTTTCAAGGTGGTCAAACAAGCGGCCGCGACAAAAGGGATAGCCCAGGGCATCGATAAAACCACCACAGGCACCGGCGTATTCGAACAATTCCCTGTGGGTGTAGTCAAGCAGTTTGGGTTGGCAGGCGGCTGCTTTGGGGTTTTGTTCCATTGTATTCAACAGGGCTTCTATCCAGTTCTGGCTCACTTCCACGTCGGAATTCAACAACACATAATAGGTTGAATGAATTTGTTTTAAAACCTGGTTATACCCTTCAGCATAACCCAAATTTTTATTGTTGAGCAACACCTGAACTTTAGGAAAATTGTTTTTTACGAAGTTTATTGAATCGTCTGTGCTGCAGTTGTCGGCAAGGTAAATGGCGTGACCCTGACTATGAGCCACAACCGAAGGCAGGAATTTCTGGAGATGGTGTTTGCCGTTGTAGTTTAAAATAACGACCGCCACTTTGGTTTCTGGCATAAGACGCTAACGTGGGTTGCTGTATATTTCGTTGAACTGATTGTACTGTGTGCCGCTTGGAGTTTGATTCTCGAGATCGGCCTTTCCTTCGTTGTTTCTTCTTGTAATATCAAATTGCCAGCGTGGATTATTGATCTCGCCTGGCATATCGCTGTGTATCAATTGGTGACAGTCGTCTCCGAGGGCCCTGTTTACAAATACAAATTTCCTGTTACTGTAATACCGGCCCGTGCTGGCATCCGTAGTGCGGTAGTACTGCCAAATTTCATAGGGGAAGGTATTGGGTTCATAGTTTTCAATGGTTCTTTGGCTGGGTTTGCCGTATTGCAGATAAACGCGGCCGCGGTCGCCACTGTAACCGGGTTGTTTTCCACACCTGAAAAGGATCATGGTTTCCTGTACACTTTTATAATAAACTGCCCACATTTTGTATGGATTGGCAGTGTCTGCAGCACGACGTTGCCAGAAGTCAGTGACAAAGTTTTTCATTAAGACAGGGTCTTTTTTAACGGCCGTATTGATGATGCGTTCTTTGTCGAGGCCATCTGCTATTGGCCACAAACACTCCACGAACATTTTTAAGCTGTCGGGATTGTTTCTGTTTTCAAAGAATTCAATGAATGAGTTTTTTTCAATGGTCGGGCGCGAGTCAACTACAGTAGGTGTTGCGTTCATCCTCTGGAATTGGAGCTTCTCGCTGACATGCAAAACATTGTTTTCGTCCCTTAATTCGATTACAAGATAATACAGGCCAGTTGGAAGTTTTGAAATATCAAGTTTGCCCAAAAGGGGATTTACTTTTGCTGTTCTTTGTTTTTTGAAGGAGCCGTACTCATTCATTTTAGCTGAATTATTGGCGTTTTGGAGGTAATAGGTGTACACCAGGGATTTGTCTTTTCCGAGCACAGTGTCAGAATTGTAAGTTTCAAAATAGAAGAGTAACTGGGATTGAGATTCCGGGTAGTAATTAACGGTGTAAGGGATCATCTCTATCCCGCTTTTACTCAGGTTGTTTTGCGTTTGGGTTTTTTGAAACCGCTCAAGAAGCTCTATTCCTGAAGCTTGTAAAGTATTTGCTAAATAATTGATTCCAAAGGATCTTCTGAATTCAAAGGGTTTTTTAAAAGGGTTGTTGTTATCGTCGAGTTTTATATACAAGGTGTAGTTTCCGTTTTTGAGGGGATAGCGTTGAACATCAATGAAAGAGGGCGCTTGAAGGGAATTGCTGTAAACAGGACTTAGCACGTTGTATTCTTTTTTAAGAACAATGCCTGAGTCACCCGTAATGCTAAGACTCACTTTAACGGAACTTTGGTAAGCGCCGTTAACTTCTTTTGAGGAGAGTAAATTGCCTACTATTGTGAGGTAAGATTCTATAAAGGCTTGCTGATCAGGAATATTGAAGCAGGCCATGCTGCCATAGGCAAAGTTTTGGGATTTTACGGTAGAAAAACCAAAAAACAGAACCCAAAAAAGGCCCCTAAACGTATTAAAAACTGCTCTCAAACTGCCTAAGCATAAAGTTAGCCATAATTTTAGGATGAAGACCTTGGGAATATGAAAAAAATAGTAATTTCGCCCCCGGAGAAATGGCAGAGTGGTCGATTGCGGCAGTCTTGAAAACTGTTGAACCGCGAGGTTCCGGGGGTTCGAATCCCTCTTTCTCCGCCACAGTAGCAGAAAAAACCCTTTCGGTAATTCCCGGAGGGTTTTTTCGCTTCTTGGCGGGCCTGAAGTGAAATTGCGTAGCGATTTCTACTTCAGAAAATAATTGAAGATTCGAACGCTTTGCCCGCTGAAAAATGCAAAAAGGTTTGAGCTAGGCTCAAACCTTTTTTGTTTTATGCGGTCGCGTCGAATGCCGAAAGCTTTTGTAAGCGGACTCATAAAACAAGAAATATTCCGCTTTGCGGAATGTTTTCGCATTACGACTAAGTCAGGTAGCCAGGAATCAGCGTAGCTAACCCCTGTTTCTCCTCAGAGCAAATAAATCCCATTTATTTAGAATAAATGGGATTTATTAATAGTTATTGAGCCTTATAGACCTTTATTAATTGATTTTTCGGTTCGAATCGCATGAAGTGAAGAGTAAATACAAACAAGAGTACTAAGTTTTACTTGCTTATTATTCTTGTGAATCACCAGCTTTCTTTTTCTTTAACTGGCGAGCAACGCTTAAAGCCAATAAGCGGTTGTAAGACTCTTTAGAGACTAAAGGAACAGCGCCCCTCACCGGCAATAAAGAATGGCTTAGTCTTAATCCGAGTGTCCACTTCTCATTTAATTCAAAGCCAATACCAAAGTTGAATGAAACTTCGCTTCTCATAAATGGATATTTAAATACCAGATTGGGCGATACATTACCATATAAATGTTCAGCGTTATTAAGCATATATCCCAAACCCGGACCAAATTCAAAATATATCGCCTTTCTATGGTATTGAAAAAGGATAGGAATTTCAAAATAATGGAGATTGACCCAATGAGGGCTCTTCGTTCCAGAAGGAACACCGATTCCTTGAGGTAAAAGACCAATTCCTTTATCTATTAGTATAAGTTCCATCTGCGCCGTCCATTTTTTGTTCATTTTTAGCTGGAACCAGAATCCTCCTAAAAGGTTTTGGCCAGGTTGACTCTCAGTAAGATCTCCCGTAAGCGTATGAAACGAATATCCCAGCTTAAGCCCAGCGCGATGCGATGACTTGTAGTGATGCTGAGCGCAAAGCCAAACACAATTAAAAATGACTAGGATAGTAAGTACTTTTTTCAATGTGATAATAACGTATTTTTTTTTGAAAAAGTACATTAAACTCAATTTTAAAAATAGAGCAGTCTGCTTCTTTATTTGATTTATTCATTAGGTCTTAACCATTTTATAAGCCACGCGTTTGCGATTTTCAGCCTTTTCAGGGGTAACAAACGGCTCGGCTTCCATATAGAATAGGAATCGTTTAGCCCTGGCATTTTATGTTGGAAATTGCTTTTTCCAAGCAGCAGGTTTCCAATTCGTTTAAGGGCTTAAGGTTCGAACTGGGTAACGTTCTTTCCGACAGATAACAGAAAAAAGCCTTTCGGGAATTCCCGGGGGGTTTTTCGCTTCTTGGCGGGCCTGAAGTGAAATTGCGTAGCGATTTCTAATTCAGTAAATATTTCATGGTTCGAACCCTTGAACTCCTTGCCTGCATAAATGCAAGAAGGCGTCGTGAAAGACGCCTTTTTTGATTTGCCGATGCGTTGAATGCTCTGCTTTGAGCATCTGCAATGGAAAGCATTGATCTCCAAACTATATTGTTAAAAAGAAAGGTCAGGCTTATTTTTAGCCTGACCTTTTTTTACTATTAGTTAGCGACTCTGAAAGGGTTAATCCGATAGAACGACGATCTTCATTTTCAATTCCGGTGCCACCAAAAAGTAAAGGCCTTTTGCCATATTTTCGATGATAATTTCTTCATTCTCTTTGAATTCAATCTCACGTATCAATTGACCCGACTGGCTTAAAATAACCCCTTTGCCTTCAAAAAGGCCTGATATTCGGAAGCTGCCGTTATTCGGATTAGGATAAACAAACACCCTGTTTTCAGACAATGCGTTCTCTTCAAATCCGGTACAGAAGGTTGTATCGATAGTTACAATAGTTGTATCCTGACAATTATTGGCATCAAAGACCTGGTAGGTATAAGAACCCGCTGGCATAGATTGTATGCCGGTACCCGAGTATGGACTGGTTCCTCCGCTAGCTGTTATGGTAAAATTGGTAGGATTGTCATTACAGGCAATGTCACCTAAAATTGAACCTGCTATAAGTGGCGGTGGTTCAGAAATGGTAATTTGAGCTGTATCCCAGCAACAACGGGAATCAACAACACCATACGTATAGGTTCCGGCCGGTACCGTATAGGTATCTGGGCCCCAGTAAGGAACTGTGCCGCCATTGGCGGCCAGCATGGCTCTTAGAGAGTCGTTCATACAGGGCATGCTATCGGTTACCATGTTTAAATAGGAACCACTGCCCCCGATTGCAATTACAGTTACGGAGGCCAAATCGCCGTGACATAAAATGGAAGTGTTAACAATAGATGTTGCCACCAATGGGGGAGGTTGAGTTATTGTAAGTATGGTTGAAGTGCTGCAGCCATTACTATCGCTCACAATGTAATTGTGGTTGCCGGCAAAGACTGTAAAGGTACCAACGCCGGTATAGGGTGAAGTTCCACCGGATGCCCCTACAACAATAGTGGCGTATCCACCAAAGCAGCGAATACTATCTTCAAAGAAAGTAGCCAACAAAGCTGAAGGTTCTGTGATGTATCTGGAAACATTAACGATGCAACCATTATTGTCAGCCACCTGATAGGAATAAAAGCCAGGTGTAAGGATGTATACACCAGTTCCGCTGTATGGAGCGGTGCCACCCGATGCTGATACAGTGGTAGAAGCAGATCCACCATTGCAAAGTATGCTATCCGCAAGGAAAGTAGCAACTAACACTGTAGGTTCAGTTAAATGAATAACACTAGAGCTGATACACGCATTTGCGTCGCTTACAGTGTACGTGTGAATACCTGATGATTCAAGGAAAAGTCCTGTACCATTATAAGGTGCAACACCACCGGTTGCGCTCACGATAACGTAAGCCGAACCCCCATTACAGAGTATGCTGTCGGCTAAAACACTTATACTAATTGGAGAAGGTTCAGTCAAAGCAATGGCGCTGGATGTAATACATCCCTGCGAATCGATTACCACTAAGGTTTGAATACCGGCGGAGAGTGTGTAGGTTCCGGTACCACCATAAGGCGCGCTTCCTCCTGATGCGGTGATGGTAGCTGAGGCACTTCCGCCATTACATAGTATACTATCGGCTACAAAATTGATCGAAAGTGCTAAAGGTTGATTGATGTTCACCACGCTGTTAGTGGTACATCCCTGTGCGTCAATCACGGTTAAGGTTTGAGTGCCGGCAAACACGCTGAAAACGCCAACGCCACCGTAAGGAGCAGTTCCGCCTGTAGCAGACACTGTGGCGTTTGCCAAACCACCATGACAGCTGATACTATCATGATTGAAAATTAATGAGAGAGGGCTGGGTTGCATGATGTTGACTACAGTAGATGTGGTACAACCTTGCGCATCTATTACCGTTAAGGTTTGTGCCCCAGCGCTGACAACAAAAACCCCTGTGCCCCCGTAAGGTGAAGTTCCGCCCGAGGCACTAATGGTAGCTGAGGTACTGCCACCGTTACACAAAATGTTTCCGGCACTAAAATTCAGAATAAGCGGCGAAGGCTCGGTTATATTAATGGCGCTTGAAGTAGTGCAGCCCTGAACGTCCATAACAGTTAAGGTTTGAGCACCTGCTGAAACTATAAATACCCCGGTTCCAAAATAAGGAGCGGTGCCACCGGATGCCGAAATTGTAGCCGAGGTGCTGCCGCCATTACACTGAATGTTCCCTGTAGCAAAATTAATTGTTAATGGAGCTGGTTCAGAAATGCTGATTACAGATGTGGCAGTACAACCTTGAGCATCAACCACCATTATAGTTTGAACACCCGCTGATACATTGAATACACCAGCGCCGCCATAAGGTGCTGTGCCTCCGGTTGCAAGGATGGTAGCTGCAGTTGTGCCTCCATTACAGAGAATACTGCCACTTGCAAAGCTTAATGCCAGAACATTCGGTTGAGTTATGCTTACTACAGTTGAAGCTGAGCAACCCATAGCATCAAGTACAGTTAAAGTTTGTGTGCCTGCAGAAACACTGTATGTTCCTGTTCCGGCATATGGAGCAGTTCCTCCTGAAGCAGCTATGTTAAGGGTTGTGGTTTCTCCATTGCAAAAAATAGAACCAAATGTTGAGGTGATGCTTAATGCAGTTGGTTCGCTTATGTTACCGCTTGGGTTTGCTGAACAGCCATTAGCGTCAGTAACAGTAAAGGAGTAGGGACCGGCATTTATGGTAAACGTTCCTGTGCCTGAATAAGGAGCAGTTCCGCCATTTGCAGAAACGTTTACGGTAGTGGTACCACCATTACAGTTGATGGTTCCGTTGATTGCAGAAGCAGTTAATGCAGAAGGTTGAGAAATGGTTCCACTCACAATTGCAGAGCAGTTATTTGCATCGGTAACAGTAAAGCTATAAGGACCAGCGCTCACTGTAAAGCTACCTGTACCTGAATAAGGCGCAGTACCTCCGTTTGCAGAAACGTTTACAGTAGTGCTTCCACCATTGCAGTTGATGGTGCCGTTGATTGCAGAAGCAGTCAACGCAGAAGGTTGAGAAATGGTTCCACTCACAATTGCAGAGCAGTTATTTGCATCGGTAACAGTAAAACTATAAGGTCCGAAACCAACACTGAAGTTCCCTGTACCTGAATAAGGCGCAGTACCTCCGTTTGCAGAAACGTTTACAGTAGTGCTTCCACCATTGCAGTTGATGGTGCCGTTGATTGCAGAAGCAGTCAACGCAGAAGGTTGAGA
>Ga0154020_10003060_pt1 | contig 20278 bp, 21 predicted proteins | sample Klosneuvirus_201_FD_109709 | JGI IMG/M metagenome (GOLD analysis project Ga0154020, IMG submission 109709) | Active sludge microbial communities from wastewater, Klosterneuburg, Austria - Klosneuvirus_20160825_MG | ecosystem: Engineered > WWTP > Aerobic digester > Activated sludge | place... | reverse complement strand
TTCCTGATCCCCGTCCTGCTGCTCACCACCACCGCCTCCGCCGAGTCTCTCGAGGAGAGGAAGTACTGGAAGGGCCAGATGGACTACCTGCAGCGCTCGCTCGATAGTGCGGAGAAGTCCTGCGGCTACCAGTTCACGTACGAGTGGGTCGACAAGCCGAAGCTCCGCGAAGCGGCCGAGAAGAACAACAACAGCCCGTATGGCATCTGCGCAGCGATCGTCGACGAGGTCGAGAGCCTGTGCCGCGAGGGCGATGACGAGAAGGCGTCGGTGAAGGCGAAGATCAAAGGCTTCAAGTGCGGCTATGCGAAGCCGCGCAAGCTCGATCTGAACAAGGCCGGCATCATCACGTACATGGGCAACAACGAAGAGTCGAACTTCAGCGATTGGGCGAAGCCCTGGCTGATGAAGAAGCTCTAACCAACCTCACCTCGAACCAAAGGAGCTCCATGGTCAACACACGTGCAGTAGCTGTCGCTCTGATCGCGTGCGCCGTCTCGACGAGCGCGTTCGCGGATGACAAGAAGTACACGATCGCCGATCTCAAGGCGCTCGTCGGACAGAAGTCGTTCAAGGAAGCGTATCTGCATCTCGGCGATATCGCGCCGGGTGCACGCAACGCGGACTGGGTCGATGTCGGGGCCGCCGCTGCAGGCGGATTCCTCGGCCAGATCGAGGGCGAGGATGCGGCGATCGGTGTCATCGACGAGATCGATCGCGAGTATCCGACCCTCGTGAAGAACGCGAAGTACTCGAAGCCGCGCGCGGAGCAGGGATACAAGTCCCTGGAGTCGTGCTTCGGCAACTCGTACGGCGTCGATCAGTGCGTGAAGATCGCGATGCGCTTCATCGAGGTCGGTGGCGACAAAGCGCTCACGCTGAAGGTCAGCAAGCTCGCGCGTCGCAGCATGAACTCGCAGGGTGCGGTGCCCTTCTTCGAGAAGGCGATCGCAGCCGACAAGTCGGCGTGCAAGGACGAGGATGCAAAGCTCGCCGTGGTCGCGGGCCTCGGGTTGCCGGAGGACTACGACAACGCGAAGAAGGCGAAGACGCTCATGGCGACCTGCTTCGCGGACATGAAGGATGACGTCTTGAAGGCCTTCGAGGCGGACTCGAACGGCGGATACACGCAGCGCGCGAGCTGCGACATCCTCGCGAAGAACAAGATGCTTTCGTCGTTGCAGCAGAAGGTCTGCAAGAAGAAGTAGAGACAGCGTTCGACGCGTACGGTTGCGCTGCTACCGGCTCGGGTACGCCCGTGTCGTTCCAGCATGATCGTCGCCGTCGAGGTCGTCGTGAAGCTCGGTGACTCGATCATCGAGATCGCGCGCGTCGAGCGGGGCGAGTCGTACTCGTCGCCGCTCGTTCCATTTCCGCTCGTGTGCGGCGACGCCGCCGGGTTCGTCGTACATCGACCGATCGGCGTCACCGCCTGGCGCTCCGGCGCAGCGCTCGACGAGACGAAGTTGCAGATCGTAGACGGCGATTCGATCGTCCTCGCGATCGGTCGCGTGACGCTGTACGTGCTGCCGATCCTGGACCGCGCGGCGATCGTGCCGAAGCGGCGCGCCGATCGACGCCCGTTCGCGTACGGCGCCGTCGTGCTGGTCGCGCATCTGTTCGTGTGGGGCCTCGCGGAGGCCCGCTACGAAGACCCGATCGAGATCGTCGCGAAGCCACCGCCGATGCGCCGCGTGCACGTCTCGCATGTCGAGGCTCCACCGCCTCCCGAGAATCTACCCGTCGTGGATGCGCCGCCGACGAAGATCGCGGGGGCCGCCACGAAGGGACGCGCGAAGAAGCGCGGCGCCCGCGAAGCGTCCTCGGGCGAGGCCGCCGCGCTCGGCGCGTTCGGCGACGTGTCGATGCTGATCCCGAGCGTCGACGTCGTGAAGCTCGTCGACGAAGCGGTCTGGTACGACGAGCAGGCCGCGGAGGAGGCGGCGTTCGGCGGATCGGGTGGTCGCTTCGATCCGTTCCGCGAATGCAGGCCGAACTGCGACGTCATCCCGGCGGGGCCGTACGAGACGCTGTCGTTCCGCAAGCGACGGATCCCACAGATCGCGATCACGAGCGACGACCCGGCGGTGAGAGCAGCGGCGATCGGCGCGCGCGCAGCGCTCGTGGGGTGCCACGACGGTGACACCGGATCCGTGCGGGTCGTGCTCCGGGCCGACGCCAGCGGTGCCTACGCGCTCCGCGAGAGCCGGGGCCTCGACGCCGTCGGTCCCTGCGTGGGTGCTGTGATCGATGCACTCCACCTCAGAGGCGCGACCAACGCGACCGCGTCGATCACGATCGCATTCCGCTTCTAAATGAGGCGACAATGAACCGGTGAAAGCCGCACTCTTCCTGCTGCTCGCTGCGTGTACGCCGGGATCGAACGGTGGAGGCGGCGACGGCGATTCCTGTGACGTGATGACCGCGTGCGGTGACGACAGCGTCTGTAGCGTCACGCACACGAGCGATGGCAGTGGCGAGTGCATCGCGAAGGGCGAGGACATCGACAGCGATGGCTTGGTGAACGAGATGGACTACTGCAACGCCGGCACGGGCGGCCAGTTCGACGAGGATCGCGATCTGATCGGCGACGACTGCGACAAGTGTCCGATCGCCGCGCCGCCCGCAAGCCCGGATCCCGATGGGGACGAGGTCGATGCGCCGTGCGATCCGGACTCGCGCGAGCCCGGCGATCAGATCGTCGTGTTCGAGGGCTTCCGCAACGGCATCCCGAGCACGTGGGCCAAGACCGGCACGTGGGAGCAGCGTGGCGGCGATGCGGTCGCGACGAGTACGACCGAAGTCTCGCTGACGACCGCGCTCCCGCTGACCACGTCGAAGATGGCGCTGCTCGTCCAGTACCGCGTCGATGCGGTCGATACCGGCGCCAACGGTTCGTACATCGGACTCGTCGCGCGCGATCAGCGACCCGCGAGTAATGCGGTCGTTCGCTGTGGCTCGCAGCGCAACACCGCCGTCGGCGATTCGCTCAGCCTCGAGGGCGACGCCGGCTCGATGTCGTCGCCGGTCGTCAACGCGTTCAACAGCGCGAGCCTGTACTCCGTCGCGCTGCGTACGCAGGGCATCTCTGCTCAGTGCGCGATGCAAGCGGATGCGACGGCGGTCGCGGCGGAGACCTCGACGAGCGGCGAGGCGCTCACGCAGGCGGGCATCTTCGTGAAGGGCGGCACCGCGCGCTTCTCGTACGTGCTCGCGATCCAGCGCCCTTAGGCGAGCGCCGCGAGCGCGATCGCCACGTCACCGGCGATGAAGATCGTGATCTCGTCGAGCTGGCGACCATCGACGAAGCCCGCGGCCATCGCGCCGAGGTCGGGCACCTCGCGCGAGATCGCCGCGACCGACGCGAGCTCGTCGGGTAGCGACATCGGCGCGAGCACGTTGACGTGCGTGCCGCGTCGAATCGCCCCTCGAGGAATCTCGATCGGCGTGTGGATGCAGACGATGTCGCACGCGAGCGCTTCGGCGAGGGTCGCCGTGCGAGCGGTGGCGATCATCGCGCCCGCGCAGCGAATGTCCGTCGGCTGAAACCACGTGCGATGAGCCAACACCGACAGCTCGCCGTCGTCGCGCGTCGCTGCGTCGACGACCAGACCCATCGAGCGCGGGGTACCGACGGCGAGGTAATGCGACGCGACCGCGCCGATCGCCGCGAGTGCCTTCGCGCGATCCCGTTCGCCGTCGCCCGCCCCGATCGCGCCCTTGCTCGTGGCCGCAGCGACGTACGCGCGCTCGACTGCGTGCACCCACTCGGCCATCAGAAGTCCGCTTGGCGAGGCGCGCGCGGGAACGGGATCACATCGCGGATGTTCTCGACGCCGGTCGCGTAGATGATCGCGCGCTCGAAGCCGAGGCCGAAGCCCGCGTGCGGCACGGTGCCGTAGCGACGGAGATCGCGATACCACCAGTAGTCGGCCGCATGCAGGCCCATCTCGCCGATGCGGCGATCGAGCACTTCGAGGCGCTCTTCGCGCTGGCTGCCACCGATGATCTCGCCGATGCCCGGTGCGAGAACGTCCATCGCGGCGACGGTCTTCCCGTCGTCGTTCTGGCGCATGTAGAACGCTTTGATGTCCTTCGGGTAGTTGATGACGGCGACGGGGCCTTTGATCACCGTGTCGGTCAAGAACTTCTCGTGCTCGCTCTGCAGATCGGTGCCCCACTTCACGGGGAACTCGAACTTGGTGCCCGAGGACTGCGCTTTCTCGAGCTCCTTGACCGCGTCGCCGTACTCCATCCGCGCGAACTTCGTCTCGACCATCTTCGACAAGCGCGCGACGCAGTCCTTGTCGACGAACTTCTCGAAGAACGCCATGTCGTCTTTGCGTTCGTCGAGCAGCGCTCGATAGATGTACTTGAGGAAGTCCTCGGCGAGCTGCGCGTCGGCCGCGAGATCCGCGAACGCGATCTCGGGCTCGATCATCCAGAACTCGGCGAGGTGGCGCCGCGTGTTGGAGTTCTCGGCGCGGAACGTCGGCCCGAACGTATAGACCTTGCTCATCGCGAGGCAGTAGCTCTCGACGTTGAGCTGGCCCGACACCGTCAGGTGCGCTTGCTTGCCGAAGAAGTCCTTGTCCCAATCGACCGTTCCGTCGGGGAGCTTCGGCGGATTCGCGGCATCGAGCGTCGACACGCGGAACATCTGGCCCGCGCCCTCGGCATCCGACGCCGTGATGATCGGCGTGTGGATCCAGAAGAAGCCGTGCTCGTGGAAGAACCGATGCACCGCTTGCGCGAGCGTGTGCCGCACACGCGTGGTGGCCGAGATGATGTTCGTGCGCGGACGCAGGTGGGCGACCTCGCGCAAGAACTCCGGCGTGTGCCGTTTCGGCTGCATCGGATAGTGATCCGGGTCGTCGACCCAGCCCACCACCTCGACGGTGTCGGCCTTGATCTCGACGGCCTGGCCCTTGCCTTGCGATGCGACGAGCTCGCCGGTGGCGCGAACCGCGCAGCCAGTCGTGAGCTTCACGATGTCGGTCGCGTAGTTCGCGAGCTCGGCCGGTGCGACGACCTGAAGCGGGTCGAAGCACGTGCCGTCGCTGACTGCGAGGAATGACAATCCGGCCTTCGAGTCGCGGCGCGTGCGGATCCATCCTTCGATGGTGACCTTGCTACCGACGGCTTCTTTGCCGGCGAGGATCTCGGAGATACGGCTACTCACGACTTACTCGCGCGCCGCTTCCTTGCTCCCCACCACCGTCATGTTCATGCCGATCTGCACCGAGATGGCCTTGCCGTCGACGGAGATCACCGTCTTGCCGTTCAAGTACCAGCCGAAGCTTCCGGTCGAGAACTGCTTCACTTCGGCCAGCATGTCCTGACCGTTGATCGTGATCTTCAGCGGCTCGGCCTTCTCGGCGAACTGCGCGGCAGTGACGGGACACGAAGTCTTGGGAGGCATGGCGCGGATACTAGCCCGAACGCAGGGCGAGATGGCCGAACGCGGCCACCACGAGCGCGTGATCGATGCGTCCGTCGCGGACCATCTGATAGGCGTCGTCGAGCGGCGCCGTCTCGATCTCGATCAGCTCGTTGCCGTCGAAATGCGGCGCGTGCGTCGGCGTCGCGCCGGTCGCGAGGAACATGTGCAGCGTGTTGTTCTGGATCGCCGGATTCGGTGCGATCGCGCCGAGCCGATGCCAGTCGGTCGCGGTGTACCCGGTCTCCTCCACGAGCTCGCGGGCGGCCGCGGTCCGCGCGTCTTCCCCGGGATCGATCATCCCACCGGGAATCTCGAGACAGATGCGATCCACACCCGGCCGATACTGGCGGATCAGCACCACGTGACGGTCGGGAGTCAGCGCGATGATATTGACCCAGTCGGTCGCTTCGATCAGCGAGAACCGCTTGATCGCGCCGGTTCGCGGGTGCGGAGAGTCTCGGAAGTGCGTCGTGAAGATGCGGTAATCAGCGCCTTCCGTGCGCTCACCGAGCTTCCAGCGCAGATCGTCATCGGACATATCCTGACGCTAACAAAGTCGTAGTTTCGCTGAGTCGATTCTCGCGACGAAGATCGCGCGATCCGCGCGCGATCACTGTAGCGTCGATTCGTGCACCAGCGGACACCGAAGGCAGACGAGCTCGTGGTGGCGCTCTGGATTCGCGCGGTCGCCATGGCCACCGCGCATCAGAGTGCGAAGCGGGCCGAGGATCACGTCGTCGATCTGTTCAAGCTCGCCGAGCCGCCGTATCGAGCGGCCGTGCGGGCCTGACCGATCCGATCGCATCGCGGATCGCTTCGATGAGCTTGAGCGCACGCATGGGCTTGCCCACGTGCGCGGTGAACCCAGCGGCGAGCGCCTTCACCTTGTCCGATTCGCGAACATGAGCGGACAGTGCGATCGCCGGCGTCGCGCCGCCGTTCTCGATCGGCAGGCGACGGATCTGCCGCATCAGCTCCCAGCCATCGACGCCGGGCATCTCGAGGTCGCTCACGACGATGTCCGGGCGCGCGATCGCGATATTGCGTAGTGCGCTCTCGGCGCTCGATGCCGCGGTGACATCCGCGCGCGCCTCCGCGAGGATGCGGCGCACGAGGTAGAGGACGTCGGCGTCGTCGTCGACGACCAGGATCTTCAGCCCTACGAGGGCAGACCGATAAGTGCTCGACAGGGCCATGTCGACCTGCCGAGCAAGTGAGGTGCCAGCGTGCGCACATCGCACCCGGCCACGTGTGCGGCCGCAACTATCGGCGCGGAATGACACGGTGAAAGGCTCATCCTATCGCTCGCAACCACGGGGCGCTTCGGTGAGATTGAAACCGTGTCGTCTCGTCTCGCACTCGCTCTCCTCGTGACAATCGGGCTCTGTCCCCGGTCCTCGCATGCCGGTGGCTTCGGAATCCCCGAGATCGGCGTGCGCCGCACGAGCATGGCCGCGGTGATCGGGCGTCCAGACGATCTCTCGAGCATCTATCACAACCCCGCGGGGCTCACGCTCTCGCCCGGATGGAACATCTACCTGTCCGGCGGCCTCGCGATGATCTCGACGGAGTTCGAGCTCGCGCCGTGGGAGCGCAGCAACGAGTTCCTGATGACGCAGCCGGGCCCGGACGGCTACTACGATCCGATCAAGCCGAGTCGCGCGTACGGCGTGATCCCGATGATCGCGGCGAGCGGCGAGATCCTGCGGAACAAGCTGACGCTCGGCGTCGCGCTCTACGTCGGCAACGCGACCGGCGCGGCGTTCGGCGAGAACGAGGTCACTCGCTATCACCTGATCGATGGCTACGTGATCGCGCCGCAGGGCGTGGTCGCGGCCGCGTACCGGATCAACGATCAGATCACCGTCGGCGCCTCCGCCGGCGCGATCAACTTCCGCGTGCACGGCAAGCGCGAGGTCTATCCGATCATCAACGGCATGGACATCAGCAACCTGGCCGGCACGCGGCCGTTGCTCGTGCTCGACGGTGATGGCTGGGCGCCGTCGTGGATGATCAGCGCGTTCGGCAAGCCGCATCCGCGCGTCACGTGGGGCGCGACGATCACCGGCCGTGTCGACGCCGAGCTCGAAGGCCCGGTCGAGATCACGTACAGCGAGGACGCGGGCCAGCCGGGTGACAAGCTGATCGGAACGCAGATCACGCAGCAGCTGTTGCCGTGGACGTTCACCGCCGGCGCGAACATCGACGTGCATCCGAACGTCGAGGTCGGCACCGAGTTCCGCTACTGGCTGTATCGCCAGTACGAGAAGCAGCACACCGACATCACGGGCATCTTCTTGGTGCGCGAGCTCGAGACGATCAAGAACTATCGCGACTCGTTCCAGATCAGCGGCGGTGTTCGCGTGCACGACCTGTCGGCGGTGCCGCGGCTCGATCTCATGCTCGGCACGCACTTCGATCGCACGCCCGCGCCGTCGACGTCGGTCACGCTCGACCAGCCGACGTTCAATCACATCGGCCTCCACTCGGGCGTGCGCTACGGCGTCGGCCGCATGCGCTTCGGCCTCAGCTACCTCCGCTACTGGTACGACATCCCGACGGTGACGGCATCGACGACGATGCCGCCGTCGAACTTCCGCGGGCACGGCGTGAACAACATCTTCACCCTCTCGGTCGAGGCAAAGCTATGACGAGCATCCCCAAGCAAGGTCGCCCGGCCGACGAGATCATGGCCGAGCTGACCGAACGCCAGGCAAGCGACACGAAGTGGCGCGAGGGCCGCGTGTTCTCGCTCGTGTACAAAGCGCCGGGCTCGTCAGGGGCCGCGCACGATCAGCTGATGCAGCGCGCGCACGCGTTGTACGCGGCGACGAACTTGCTGAACCCGATGGCGTTCGGATCGCTCAAGCAGCTCGAGACCGAGATCATCGAGATGACCGGCCGGCTGTTCGGCTGTCCCGGCGCCGTCGGCACGGTGACGTCGGGCGGCACCGAGTCGATCCTGTGCGCGGTCGCGGCGTATCGCGATCGCGCGCGCCGACGAAAGCCGTGGATCTTGCGGCCCGAGCTCGTCGTACCGACGACGATCCACCCCGCGTTCGACAAGGCCGCTCACTACTTCGGCGTGAAGCTGAAGAAGATCCCCGTCGGTCCCGACTTCCGCGCCGACGTTCCCGCGATGGCCAAGGCGATCGGCTTCTCGACGATCGGCATCGTCGGCAGCGCACCGCAGTATCCGCACGGTGTCGTCGATCCGATCGTCGAGCTCAGCGACCTCGCTCTCGCCCACGGGGTGCCGCTGCATGTCGATGCGTGCGTCGGCGGGTTCATCCTGCCGTGGGTCGAGAAGCTCGGCCGTCGCGTGCCGGTGTGGGACTTCCGTGCGCCGGGCGTGACCTCGATCAGCGCCGACCTGCACAAGTTCGGCTACGCCGCGAAGGGTGCGTCGACGCTGACCTGGCGATCGATGGACGCGATGAAGCACCAGATCTTCGTCGCGACGGATTTTCCCGGCGGCATCTACGCGTCGCCGACGATGATCGGCACGCGACCTGGCGGCCCGATCGCAGCGGCGTGGGCCGCGCTGACCTCGCTCGGCGAGCAGGGTTACCTCGAGCTCGCGAAGCTCGCGCTCGATGCGAGCGACCAGCTCCGGCGCGGCATCGAATCGGTTCCGGGGCTCTCGCTCGTCGGCAAAGGCGACGCGACGATCGTCACGTACTCCACCGTGGAAGCGGCGGAAGGAGCGACGAACGCGAGCCTGTGGTCGCGCGTGAAGCGCGTGGCCGGTGTGCGCAGCGGCGAGCCGATCTACGCGATCGCGGATCGCATGGAAGCGCGCGGCTGGACGATCGATCGCCAGCAAGTGCCCGCGTCGATCCACATGACGGTGACGGCGAACCACGGCGCGATCGTGAAGGACTATCTCGATGACCTCGCCGAGTCGGCGAAGGAAGTGCGCGCGAACCCGCAGCTCGCGAAGAGCGGCAGTGCGCCGATGTACGGCATGGCGGCGAAGATGCCGATCCGCGGCCTCGTCGGGATGCAGGTGCGTAAGGTGATCAGCGACCTGTATTCGAAGGGGACGCCGTCGTGAAGCGCATCGCCTTCGCGCGCATCGCGCAAGAATCGAACGCGCTGTCGCCGATCACGACGAGCTACAAAGAGTTCACCGACGCGCACTACTTCGAGGGCGACGAGCTCCTGAAGATCGCGACCGAGGGCCCCGAGGTGAAGGGCTTCTTCAAGCGCGCGGAGCTCGGTGGCTTCATGCAGGCCGTGCACGCGCGCAAAGCCGACATCGAGCCGGTCCCGCTGCTCAGTGCGTGGGCCTCGTCGGGCGGACCGTTGACGAAAGACTGCTTCGAGCGGCTCGAGGATCGATTGCTCGAGATGCTGCGCGCGGCGGGCCCCGTCGACGGCATGTACTTCTGCATGCACGGCGCGATGGGGGTCGTCGGCGTGCAGGATCCGGAAGCGCGCCTCCTGCGCTCGGTGCGCGCGGTGATCGGAAACGTTCCGCTCGTCGCGTCGCACGATCTGCACGCGAACATGACGCGCGAGCGCATGGCCGTCGCCGACGCGATCGTCGCGTATCAGACGAACCCGCACCGCGATCACGCGAAGATCGGCAAGAAGGCGGGCGCCATCGCGATCGGCACCGTGCTCGGCGAGATCAAGCCGACGATGGCGTGGCGCTCGCTGCCGCTGCTCTTGGGCGGCGGCAAGACGATCGACTTCCTCGCGCCGATGCGCGCCGTGTTCCGTCACATGAAGCGCGCGGAGAAGCGGGGCGATGCCCTCGCCGCGTCGACGTTCATGGTGCACCCGTGGATCGATCACCCGAGCGTCGGCTGGTCCACGCTCGCCGTCACGAACAACGACCCCGCTGGAGCCGATCGCCTCGCCGACGAGCTCGCCGAGATGTGCTGGGAGCGTCGCCACGATCAGCCGCCCGTGTTTTCGTCGGCCGCCGATGGCATCGCGCAAGCTCGCTCGATGCGCGTGCGCCGCAAGCTCGGCTGCATCACCATGGCCGACACGTCCGACGTGGTCACCGCCGGCGCACCGGGCGACTCGACGCACCTCCTCCGCGCGTTGCTCGAGCAGGGCCAAGGCCTGCTGACCTACGCCGCCGTGCGCGATCCCGACGCCGTCGACGCGCTGTGGCCTTCGGCCGACGGCGAGACCGTCTCGCTGTCGATCGGCGCCACACTCGATCCATCGCGTTCGCAGCCGCTCCCCGTCACGGGGCGCATCGCGTCCAAGCACGAGCGCGAAGGCTTCGGGCGGACGATCGTCCTCGAGGTCGATCACCTGCGGATCGTGATCACCCACGGGCCGTGCATGGTGATGCGGCCATCGTTCTACGCCGATGTCGGCCTGCCGATCATGAAGGCCGACATCGTGATGGTGAAGAACTTCTTCCCGTTCCTGATGTTCTTCTTCGCCTACTCGCGCAAGGCGATCTTCGTGAAGACGCACGGAACCACGGATCTCGACGCCGCGTTCCAGCTCCCGTTCGATGGTCCGATCCACCCGCGCGATCCCGTCGACGAATGGCGCACGCGTGATCGCGAGCGCCGCGGGATCGCCCGCGAGATCGCTCCACCGCCGGCCGCGGCTCCGGGTATTGTCGTCGCGCACGCATGACCTACGCGGTCCTCGCTCTGATCGCGCTCGCCGCATTCACCGTCGAAGGTGCGATCGGGTTCGGCGCGACGGTGATCACGGTCAGCCTTGCCGCGCAGCTATTGCCCCTCGACGAGCTGTTGCCCGCGTGGGTGCCGCTGAACATGGTGATGTCGGCGTTCCTGGTCATCCGGAACCGGCAGCACATCGCGTGGCGGTTCTTGCTCGTCGATATCGTGCCGGTCGTCGCCATCGGCACCGGCGCGGGCCTCGCGCTGTTTCACCTGCCGAACAAGACGCTGTTCGCCGCGCTGCTCGGCGCATTTGTCGTCGGGCTCTCGCTCCTCCAACTGCTGCGCCCGGCGACGCGTCCACTCGCGCGCGCGTGGCAGTTCGTGTTCCTCGCGATCGGCGGCGTCGCCCACGGTTTGTTCGGGACCGGCGGCCCGATGATCGTGTACGTCGCGCGGCGTCGCTTGCCCGACGCGGCGGCGTTCCGCGCCACGCTGTGCGTGCTGTGGCTGCTGCTGAATATGGGCCTCCTCGTGAACTACTTCGCGCTCGATCTGTTCACGCGCACCACGAGCAACTACTCGCTCGTGTTCGCCGCGCTCTTGATCCCCGGTGTCTTCCTCGGCAACAAGCTGCACTACGCGTTGCCGCCGGCGACGTTCGAGCGCTGCGTCTGGATCGGCCTGCTCGTCGCGGGCCTCGCGCTCGCCATCCGCTCGGCCCTCGCGCTCTGATGTCAGCCTGGGGGTGCATGCTGCGACGATGCAGGAAGCAGCACTCGAGGAGACCTCGGATCCCCGTCACTGGAAGAAGGACGGCTGGATCGCGCGCATCATCAAGAACGAGGACGACGAGGGCTGGGCGGTCGAGATCACGCGGCAGGGCGATCCGGAGCCGACGTTGGTCACGCACTGGACGATGGGGCGCGACAAGAAGAATCCCAAGCCGATGGATCACTCGTCGTTCGCGACGATCGTGAAAACCGCGAGCGAGATCATCAAACGGCACGAGCAGTCCGCGCGCGCGAAGCTGCACCGCACGATCTCGTACGTCGATGGCGATGGCCGCGCGATCCGCTTCGATCTCGACATCGTCCCCGATGACGACGATCCGCACGCGATCGCGTCCGCGTACGACGAGCGCACGAACGAGCTGATCCGTCAGGGCCGCGTGAGCGCGGGATTCAAGCCCAGCGCATCGACAGCAGCGCGCTTCGTCAAGACCGGGGAGTGATCACGGATCGTGGCCTATCGAGGTCGCGACGAACCCGTACGTCAGGACGGCCATCACGATCGCGATCACGGGCCGCGGTTGTCTCGCCGTGATCGACACCTGCCAGCCAACGCTGGTGCCTGCGTCGGCGGATGACACGAGGGCGTCGACTTCGAGCGCGACGTACGGATGCACCAAGCGGGGACCTGCCTCGAAGCGCCATCCGCTGGTCGATGGATCGTCGCCGTTGCGGTGAGAGAAGCCGACGCGCGCGCCGAGCCGAAACTCCGAGAACACCGGCTCGGGTAAGGCAGCGTCGACGTCGGCCCCGATCCCGAAGTACCACCTCGAGCGTCCCATGCCCTCACCTTCGACGAGCACCGTGTCCAGGTTGACGTGAAAGGCGATCGAGCCGTGCCGTCCTCCGAACCGCGGGCCGAAGCCCATTCGCCACGCTTGCGTGAGTCGTGGACTCTCCGACAGCCGCGTGATCTGTCGAACCATGAACGAGAGCGGGAGATCGAGCGTGACGTCGGTCTCGGCGCGCGCGGGAGGGGCGAAGAGCGCGAGGACCAGCAGCGCGCACCCGAGACGTGACGTCATGCTCGAGGAGGACGGCGAACCCGATGCATCGGTCACGCGCAGTGCCACTTGTTGCCATGGCGTGCTGCGCGTTCTCGCGGCTAGCCGGCGGAGACCATCGGCGACCACGTATCGGGCGTGAGGAGCCAGACCCAGTCGCGCGCGCGCGTGACGGCGACGTAGAGCGAGCGTGCGAGCTCCGGCGTGTGCGGCCAGAACGCCGGCGTGAGATCCGGGATCACGACGCAATCGAACTCGAGGCCCGAGACCGCGGCGGCGGTGGTGATGATGAGGCCCGGCTCGAAGCGGAAGTCACCGTCGAGGACGAGCACCGGATCGAGCCCGCGCGAGAGCTCGATGTGCAAGCGACGCGCGTGCTCGGGCGTGCGCGCGATGACGGCGATCTGTCGCCACGGATCGCGCGTGATCAGCGCGTCGAGGTACCAACAGATCGCCGCGGTTTGACCGAGCTGCGATTCGCACGCGCTCGCCCACACCGCGGGATCGGGCGGCGGCTCGGGTGGCAGCGTCGCGGTGCCCGTGGTGATCGCGCGACCGAAGTCGCTGATCGCGGGCACGCTGCGATAGGTGACCTCGAGCGTGATGTCTTGCCAGGCGGGCCGGCGCAGCTCGGACTGCGCTGCCGCCCAGGTCGTGAACCACGCGGTCTCGTCGGTCGCTTGACGGTGATCGCCAGCGAGCGTGATCGTGCCGCGCGTGGTCAGCGCGTCGCCGATCGCCGCGAGCTCCATCGGCGAGCGCAGCTGAGCTTCGTCGACGACGATGTGATCGTAGAGCGGCAACTCCTCGGCGGGCGCGGGGAGCGCCTTGCGGCGGAGGAACTCGAACAACACGGGCACATCCTCGGCGTCGAACGTCGTGGCGTTCTCCATCCGCGTACCTGCGTCGATCGACTTGCCGTCGAGGGTGACGAGGCGCTCGGCATCGACGCCACGGTTCTGCTTCTCCGTGGTGGCTTCGAACTGCGCGCGCGTGTGCTTCACCACGTGCTCGATCGCGCGCGTCGGCAGGACGCCGTCGGACGCGGCGACGATGCGCTCGAGGCGCGGCTTGTCGCCGAACAGGTGCAACAGGCGCTTGCGCGTCTTCGACGTGTTGTCCTCGGACTTCGGCGCCTTCCAGCCGATGAAGTCATCGAGCACCGCACGCACGGCCGGGTGGCGCTTGAGCGCGATCACCTGCGCGTGCGCTCCTTCACTCAGGCGATCGGGCAGGCCCGTAAAGGCAGAGCGCGCGCGGGCGACGAGCCAATCGTCGAGGACCGCGATCTCGAGCTTGGTGATATCGAGCCGATCGGCGAGCAAGCGCACGAGGCGGCGCAGGCCTTCGGTGGGTACGAGCACCAGCGCGCGGAATCGCTTGTCGTGTTCGCGCGCGCGGCGGGCGAGGGCGGCGACGCGATAGAGCGCGACGAGCGTCTTGCCGACACCGGCCTCGCCGTCGAGCACGAGCGACATATCGGCCGGCAGGTCGACAGCGCGTTGCTGGTCTGGATCGAGGATGATCGCGGCATCGCGATCGCGCGGCGTGATCTTCGGCGGGCTCGGACGCTCGCGTGTGACGTCGCCGTTCGCGGTGAGGCGCGTGTCTTCACCGACGAGATCGCCGTTCGCGAAGATCCAGCGCTCGGACACGCTGCCTTCGGTGGTGTGTGCCTCGCCGATCTCGAGCTCGTACGCTTCGCCCGCGCGATGGCGGAAGAACACGCCGGCCAGTGGCGCTGTACGCCAGTCCAGCATCGGAACTTCCCCGTCGAGCGCCGTGCGCGGACCGAGGAGGTAGCCGCGCGGACCGCGCGGGGTGATCACGCCGAGATAGCCCTGTGCGGCAGGAGCCGACACGAGGAGAGGTGCGAGGTCATCGCGCTTCACGGGCGCCATCTTGAACATCGCTGCGCGAAGTACAAGTCTGGGAAGCATCGGTCGAGTGCGCTACGCTCGTGGGGTGCCGTCGGGACTCGCGCGCTGGCTCACGGGTGCGCTGATCGTCCTCGCTGCCTGCGATCCGTTGTCGTTCGGCGAACGCGCGCAGCACGCGTTCGGCGACGGCGGCGTGGCAATCGACGATGCGGTTATCGTGGTCGACGACGTGGCACCGCTCGCGGACTCTCCGATCGAGGGCGGTCCGCCGGACGCGTTGGCCGATGCGGGCCTCCCCGATACGGGCCTCCCCATGCCCGTGGTCCCCGACGCCAGCCTGCCCGATGCGGGCGCGCCCGATGCCCCACCCGGCGACGGCGGCCCGGGCGATGGCTCGCTCACCGACGCGCTCGGCCCCGATGCGCGCGAGCAGCCCGACCTGCCCGTCGGTGGCTCGCACGATGACCAGATCCACAGCTTCTATGCCTGCTCCACGGGCGACGGGGCCTCGGCGCTTCCGCTCCTGCTGGCGATCCTTGCCTTGCGTCGCCGCCGTCGCTGACGTAGGAATCCGCGATGCCCGCTGGCACGGATGACGCTCGGCGCCTGGAACACAGGCTGTATCGCGACGTGAAGGACACGTGCGAGCGATACTCGCTGCTCGCGCCGAACGACCGCGTCATGGTCGCGATGTCCGGCGGCAAGGACAGCTACACGCTGTTCTATCTGCTCACGCGGCTCGTCGCGCGCTTGCCGTTTCCGGTCGAGCTCGTCGCGGTCCACCTCGATCAAGTGCAGCCCGGCTACGACGGCACGAGCATGCGCGCGTTCCTCGAAGCATCGGGACAGCGCTTCGAGATCCTGCGCGAGGACACGTACTCCGTCGTCACCTCGCACTTGCCCGAGACCGCCACATACTGCTCGCTGTGCTCGCGCCTTCGCCGCGGCATCCTCTACTCGGCGGCCGAGCGCCTCGGTTGCACGAAGATCGCGCTCGGTCATCATCGCGATGACTCGCTCGAGACGTTCCTCCTGAACCTGTTCTACAGCGGCAAGCTGCAGGCGATGCCCGCGAGCTATCGCACCGACGATGGCCGGTTCGACGTGATCCGTCCGTTGATCGAATGCGGCGAGTCGGACATCGCCGCGTTCGCCGCGCTGCAAGCGTTCCCGATCATCCCGTGCAACCTGTGCGGCTCGCAGGAAGGCCTCAAGCGCGACGCGATGACCGCACTGCTCGAGCAGCTCGAGAAGACGAACCCGCACGTGCGCTCGGTGATGGCGAACGCGCTCCGCAACGTGCGGCCGACGCACCTCCTCGATCGCGACGTCGCGCGCGCCTGGGCCGAGCGGTCCGAGGACATCCGCCCGCAGACGCTGACCACGCCGCGCAAGGCACACGCGCCCGCGCTGCCGGTCGTCACCGGCAAGCTCCGCCTGCCCGTCGTCGACTGAAGATCGCAGGGACACTTTCCGCGGCCTCTGGTGTTACACCCGAGTCCGCGCACCGTGCCCATCGATTCCCAGCGCCTATACGAGACGTATGGACCGATGGTGCTCCGGCGCTGTCGGAAGCTTCTCCGCGACGATTCATCCGCCCGCGATGCCATGCACGACGTCTTCGTCCAAGTCCTCAGCAACGGCCAGCTCGACGAGCGAGCGCCCTCGTCGCTGCTGTTCCGCATCGCGACGAACGTGTGCCTCAATCGCCTTCGCAGTCGTCGCCGTCGCCCCGAAGACGGCGATCCGGATCTCGTCGAACAGATCGCCGCGAACACGGATCCCGGTGATCGCAGTACGGCGCGCTCGGTGCTGGACGCGCTGTTTCGCCACGAGCCCGAGGACACCGCGTTGATCGCCGTGCTGCACCTGCACGACAAGATGACGCTCGAAGAGGTCGCCGCGGAGGTCGGAATGTCCGTCTCCGGCGTGCGAAAGCGAATCGCGAAGCTGCGGACGAAGCTCCACGACCTGGAGGCTCGGTCGTGACGGACAAGCTCCCCGATTGGCTCGTCGAACGAGCCGCGGTCGACGAGGTCGCGCCCGAGATGCGCTCTCGCATCGACGCATCAGATCCCACCGAGCTCGCGGACCGCATCGCGGCCGTGCGCGCGGATAACGCAGCGGAGCTGGCGGCACATCCCGCCGGCCCCGCACTCGAACAGATCGAAGCTCGCGTCGCACGCGAAGCGAGCGAAGCAACGCGCCGAGCGGCGCGCCGGAGGTTCACGATGATCGGAATGGTAGGAGTGGCATCGGTCTCGGCCGTGGCCGCGGTGGTGCTGGTGGCGGGAAGCGCCGCGACGCCGGCGAGCACGCCGAGTGAGGATCCAGAGGTCACGCGCGTGAAAGGCTCGTCGCGATTGCTCGCGTTTCGCCAGGCAGGCGATCACGCAGAGCCACTCGCCGAGGACGAGCTCGTGCGCGAAGGCGATCTGATCCAGCTGCGCTACAACGCCGGCGGCAAGAGGTTCGGCGTGATCGCGTCGATCGATGGTGCCGGCGAAGTCACGCTGCACTATCCCGGCGCCGAGGACGCACCTCCCGAGGACACGGCGCTGTCGACGAAGCCGACGCCGCTCGCCCACGCATACGCGCTCGACAACGCTCCGCGCTTCGAGCGCTTCTTCTTCATCACGGCTGACCAAGCGATCGACCTCGCGCCGTGTCTCGCAGCGTTGCGCTCGCTGGCCGAACGCGGCGATGCGGCCTCGGCGTCGCTCGAGCTGCCGTCGAATCTCCAGCAATGGTCGCTTCGCTTGAGGAAACCCACCCCATGAGGATCGCCATGCATCGCCTTCTCGGCCTGATTTGCTTCGTCCTCGTCGCGTCGGGGACCGCGTCTGCGAGCTCGTCCCCCGCGCTGCGCCGGTACGCACTCGTCGTCGGAAGCAACAGCGGTGGTGGCAGCGCGCGAGAGACGTTGCGCTATGCCGGTCACGATGCGACCAACGTCGCCGACGTGTTGCAGCAGATCGGCGGCGTCGACAAGGCGGACCTGTCGATGCTGCGCGAGCCGGACGGCGCGAGCCTCGATCGCGCATTCGACGCGGTGTCCAAGCGCGTGCGCGACGAGCGCAAGAAGGGCCAGCGCGTCGAGCTCGTCGTCTACTACTCGGGCCACTCCGACGAAGCCGGCATCCTCCTCGGCGGCGCGCGCTACGAGTACGGTCGCTTGCGCCAGCGCATCCGCGCGGTGCCGGCCGACGTGCATATCGCGATCGTGGATAGCTGCGCGTCCGGAAGCTTCACGCGGATCAAGGGCGGCACGAAGATGCCTCCGTTCCTGCAGGACACCTCGAACCAGGTCGCGGGCTTCGCATTCCTGTCGTCGAGCTCGGCCGACGAGGACGCGCAGGAGTCCGATCGCATCGGCGCCTCGTTCTTCACGTACTACTTCGTGGCCGGCCTGCGCGGCGGCGCGGATCGGAATCGCGACGGGAAGATCACGCTGACCGAGGCCTATCAGTTCGCGTACGAGCACACGCTCGGCCGCACCCAGAACACCGTGCACGGTCCGCAGCACCCCGCGTACGACATGCACCTGTCGGGCACCGGCGACGTCGTGATCACGGATCTGCGCAGCACCGAGTCCGCGCTCGTGCTCCCCGCCGCGTTGAAAGGTCGCGTGACGATCGTCGACGAAGAGGGCCGCGTCGCCGTCGAGGTCACGAAAGAGGCGGGCGAGCCGCTCAGCCTCGCGCTCCCCGATCAGACGTACACCGTGCGCGTGGAACGCGGTCGCGACAACTTCGCGGCCACGATCACGCTCGCGGGCGCGACGAAGTTCGACGAGGCTTCGCTCGTTCGCGTCGCACCGGAGAAGACAACCGCACGTGGTGCCCCGGACGATGACGAGGACGAGAAGCGCGGTCCTTGGTACAAGAGCGTCGGCGCGGGCTTCGGCGGCGGCTTGCGCGTCGAGAGCCCGCAGACACGCACGGACTTCGACGCGATCCTCACGATCGGCGGTACCGGTCGTGAAGTGCACGGCAACCCCGTCGTCGGCATCGCCGAGACCGGCGAGCTCTCGATCGGCGCGACGCTCGGCGACAACACGCACTTCGTCTACGACGTCAGCCTCGGCGGTGGTCCCGGCGTGTTTCTCGGTCCGAATCTTCAGGTCGGCGCGACCGTCGGCTTCGGCCTGTCGGGCATCACCGGCGGCGTGCTCGACTTCGCGTGGAAGGTCCCGACGGAGATCTTCGCGGTCCTCACGATCACCGACGAGGTTCGCCCCGTCGCGTACGTGCGCCAGACCTATCTGTGGTCGTCGGAGAAGCGCCAGAGTGGATCGAAGACCGCGCTGTGGGGCGACGAAGCGGAAGCCGGTGTCGGCCTCAAGTTCAGCGGTCGCCTCGACGGCTTCGTGTTCGGCTCGGTTCGCGAGATGGCAAACGAGCGCTACTGGGGCCTCGGCCTCGGCGCGCTGCTCTAGAGTCGTCCGCTCGCCCCGACGGCGGGGATGAACGCTGCCTTCAGGATGTTGTCCTCGGGGTTCATCATCATCTCGGCACCGAGCTCGGCGATCAGCGAAAACTTCTTCGATAGCCGCACCTCGAGCCCGCCCGCGCCGCGCACACCGACACGCGCACCGTTCGAGAAGAACAGCGGGACACCCGCCGCGATGAACGGACGGATGTCGCCGGTGAGGATCGCGAACGACGCGCCCGCATACATGCCCGAGCTGGGTCCGAGGATCGCCCCTGCATGCACCTCGAGGCGATCGATCACGTCGAACGTGAGGCCCACGATGCCCGCGCCTCCACCGCGCGGGATGTCGAGGTGTGCCATCGCGAGAATGCCGAGCTTCGATCGCGGACCGTCGATGATCGGCGCGGGTTCCTCGGGCCCCAGGAGCTCGCCGCCGTTCATGGGGATCACCGGCGTCTTCATCTCCTCGGGCAGCGCGGTCATCGCGATGACGATCGAGGCGCGATCACCGCGGATGATCTGTGCTGACTTCGCCTCCGGCCCGTACTTGTCGCGGCGCACACGCACCGTGAACGGACCCTCGGTCACGCGGATCAACTTCGCGGACGCGGCGGGCACCCAGTCTCCGTCGTTGACCTGCACCTCCGCATCCGCGGGCGTCACGCTGATCTCGAGCCGACCGACGGTCTTGTCGATATCGACGAGTGCCGCGATCACGTCGGGCTTCTTCGCCGCGTCCGCATCCTGCGCGTCGAGGTATCGCTGGTAGGCGTTGCCGGCCTCCGCTTTGCGATCGAGGAGGTTCAGCGTGGTGCCGATGTTGAGCAGGATCTTCGCGCTCTGAAATCGCGCGTACGCGTCTTTGAACACCGCGAGGGCACCGAGGTAGTCCTTCGCTTCGAGCAAGCGCACGCCGGACAGCATCAACGACTTCGCATCGACCTTGCCGCCGTCGGGTGGCGGCGCGGGCTGAGCGAACGCGATGCTCGTGCCGAGGAGGACCGTAGCGATGCGGGCGATCACAGATCCGTCTCGATCAAGGTGTTCTTCTTCTCGGGCTTCTTCGTCGGTTTGGTGCCGGCGGGCTTCTTCGTCGGTTTGGTGCCGGCGGGTTTCTTCGGCG
>Ga0154020_10003059_pt1 | contig 20279 bp, 20 predicted proteins | sample Klosneuvirus_201_FD_109709 | JGI IMG/M metagenome (GOLD analysis project Ga0154020, IMG submission 109709) | Active sludge microbial communities from wastewater, Klosterneuburg, Austria - Klosneuvirus_20160825_MG | ecosystem: Engineered > WWTP > Aerobic digester > Activated sludge | place... | reverse complement strand
GTTCAAGGCCATGTTTCCCAAGGTGCCCGTGGTCAGTGACGTGGCATTCGCGGTCACGCCCGACCCGCGCGGCCAGCTTCTGTGGCGTGCGGGCGCGATCACGCTCAAGTTTGACTCCGGCGAAACGCGCATGTTGCAGCCGGCAAGCGGCGTGAGCGTGCTGGTCGAGGGTGCGTTAGATGGCGAATTCACGGGAGGCGGGGAAGGCAGTGGCGCGGAATTCGCCGTGGTGCACAGTTGCGCCGAAGCGGTCGCCTGCCCCAACCTCGACCCGTGGCACCAGAGCCTCGAAGAAAACATGGACTACGACCAGGCCGAAGAACTTTGGCGCACCAGCGACTACGCCATCGCCATCGCGGCCACCTGGCCCGGCGTGCCCGCCAACGACATCACGCCCGACGAACTGGTCACCCAACTCCGCGCGCGGCTAAAGCTCGAAGGCCAAACCCTGCGCTTCAAGAACGCAACGTTCGAAGTCACCTGGGGCAACCGCATGAGTCTCAGCGCAGCAACGGTTGAGGTGATCGAAGAAGGCGAGGTGACCCGCGAAGTGCGGCTTCACGACCTGAACGGCTACCTTCAAGAGGTGAAGCCATGACCACGCCTCTCAAGCAGGGCAAGAAGCTCGCCCGTGTAGTTCCCAGCCGCAGTCACGACGCACGCCGTACTAAGAAAATGGTGGTCGAAATTGACCACACTGGCCTGTTGCCAATGATCCGATTCCGGCCGGCGCGTCAGCGAACTGGAGTAAGCATCACCGTTGATGGGGCCTACGAGTTACTCATCAGACAAAGCATCTGAAAAGGACTGGAGAAGCCGCAAGGGCTTCTCTTTTAATCGCGTTGGCGCAAGTGCTGCAGCATGCATGCAATCGGCAATTGGTCTGCATAGCCTACTGCTTGCCATTGGGAGTGCAGAACCATCATTTAATTGACATTCAATTTAGAAGGCGTTAGTGTTCGAGGTTCAGCGGCAAGTCCGAAACTTCGGGCAGACCGCACCCGCAGTACTGAACGTAGCAGACCTGGATGATGCAGGCACGACGAGTTCGGTGATGGCAAAGACCATTCACAAAATTCGAGATCTAGCGTCCCTGCATGGGATGCTCGCGCTTGCTCCAGCCCGGTTTTCATGGAGCAATCATGTCCAAAGCAGTTGATTCGCCAATTCCGCAGACAAAGAAGGTCTGGCCTTTAACGACCGGACGCGAACCACTGGGTTTCCAGCGAGTTCAGGAAGAACTACGTCTTCGCCTGGGGCGTGCAGGCGTGCCCGAGAAGCTCGTAGGACCGTACGCGTCAATCATCTTGGGCCCGGGCTTTTTGGGTGCAGCATCGCCAGTTGGTCTCACATCCGAAGCTGCCGATCGGGCCTGTGGAGAGGGACAGCCCGCAGAGTTGCTACTACGGTATTCAAACGGCGATGGCGTCTACAAATGGCTGCCGCATGCGCTGCAAGCTCCCGAACCAGTTTGTCATTTGTTGGCACTATGCGTGTTGGCGGACCATGGTCCGATGAAGGCCGTTTCTCTGGGACGTGTTCAATTCCTCGGAGAAGATGAAGGGCTCGACCCATTAATTGATGTGATTTCGCCCCTTCTTGGAGAGAAGAACTACGACGACGCTTTCGCCAACATCACTGACTGGCCTTTGGTTTGGGGCGACTCCAGCGCTGTCTTGCGTCGTTTGACCGCTCGGGGCCTTTTGCACCCAGCCGCGGCACTCGATCTAGAGCACTATGAGAACCGCCGCAAGGATCTTCCATATCGCGCTTACGACCAGCGGTGGCTGCTGGAGGGCTGGAACTCTCCGCGTCGGTTTGAGTTTTGGTTTCGGCAACTTGGCGGCGCACTTTACGACTTGTTCCACGAATTCTGGTTAAGCTTGGACGACAAGACGCTTGCGATTCTGCTTAAAGAGGCAATCCAGGCTGATCGCCGCGTAAAGACTGACAGCGAGCAGAGAGAGACGAACAAGAACCGCGATCAAAAGGCCCACGAGAATTGTGCCACGCTAGGTGATTGGTTCGCGGATGTGGCAAACCGCGTGGCCATTAAAGAATGCCTCGGGCTCATCGAAGCAGGGGTCAACTACGTGCGCGTGGAGCAAGAGATTGGCCAGCGAAGGGGCGTTCCCGTTCCGGAAGCCCTAAAGAAACTCGAAGAAGCAAAGCTGGCACTTGTGGCGGCAGTGCCACGAACGACGTCGATCCGAGACCCACATCCGCTCTCGCAGGCGGTCAATCGGCTCTGGGCGGCGGAGCCCAAGGCCGAAGTCATCACCGAGCGCTATCACTATTGCGGCGGGCACAATCTCCTGGTTCACCTCGACGAACGCATGCAGCGCGGCGATCGCATGCAGCGCGGCGTGCCCAGGGAACTCAAGGCTGCATTTGTACATTTGGGCCATCGCTTGCTCAGCCAGACAAACAGCCTTCAGCGCAACTTCCGAGCCCCCGGCTTCCCGGGTTTTTACAGCGTCGGCCTGAGCGAATTCGACAGAATTGTGCTTCAAAGAACCGCGATCGATGCGAGGGGGCCCGTCGAAAAGCGTCTCGGCGATGCTGCGCTGCACGCCCTGTCAGACTTGCGGGCGACAACCGCGCGCGTTGTGCACCTCGGTGCGGATGAAGAATTGCCAGCTGCGTTTCGCAGCTACATTGAAGATGCCGCACGTTCTGGAATGCTCGCTTTAGCCGCAGCAAATGCTCGCAAGCAAGTCGATGACGCAGTTGAATGGGAAGCCCGTCAGGATTTTCTCGAAAAATGGCCGGAGGTCGAACGGCAGCTCGTCATTGCACATCAGTGCGGCTCCCTTTGGGCGATGACGAAACAGCTCCTATTGGCAATGAGGAATCTGAAGGGCGCTCCATGCGTGGGTCCGGAGCTGCGCTACGAGATCAAGTCGACGGAGTTGGCTTCTGCTGGCTGGAAAATCATGGCGCACTGGCTTGGAACTTGTCTTCGCACAGCGCTAGATCTGGAGCAAGGCGCCGATCCCGAGTTATTTGGTTTACGCACTAGCTGGGCCGAGTTTCTGCTGGAACGGCTCCTGCAGCCAAAGAGCGAATCCCGCGTCGACAAGCATAAGCCGCCACACGAAGAGTCGCCAATTTTTCGTGTGCGGCATCTTCGTGCGCTGAAGCACTTGCGGTGCAACCCCGAGGGCAAGGGGCACAGAATCGTGCACCTTGTAGCCGAACAAGATCCATCGCCCGAAGTGGTGCAGGAAGCCAAGTCGGTCTACGAAATTGTCAGGCGCGCCGATGGGCACATAGCCCCTGAGGCTGCACGACGATCACTGGTTGCAGCATTTTTTTTGTTTCGAGAAGCACAGGTCAGGGTCGCTGGCGGCGAGGTCGCCCCACGTGCCAGGCGCACTTGGTACAACGAAGCCCAAGATGCAAAGCGTGACTACAAGTGGTTTTTTGAAAGGGGCAAAATGCAGCACTGACCCAAATTCACGGTGACCGGGGGGCAATTGTCCCTATGGCCGTGAGGCCTCACCACCCACCCCAATCCTTGCCGTCCGTGGCCTTTGGCCAGTGGAAATCGGCGAAGAAAGGAATTCCAATGCACTTCAGCAGAAGGCAGCGGCAGCACAGGCTCACGCATGTTGAAAAACGTGCGCAGCAGCGCGGCATTCCGGTCAAACAGCTTCACCTCATCGAAATCCACGGCGATTGCTACCACGTGCCCGGCGGCGCCCTTGTCTTTTTTCTCGGCTACCGGGCAGTGGCGCGTGCTTTCGAGCGCTTTGGTCTCCGTCTCCACCATCTGGTCAATCGCGCCATTGTAGTAGGAGCTGACGGCTATCGTCGCACGACCTACGCGTGTTCGCGCCCGAGGCGGACGTGGAGGCCGGCATAATGGACACCAACAACATTTTCCCGGCAAACGCGTCCCAAGACGTCGCGCCGTTACCGACAAACTTGGCGGTAGCGGTGCTTGGGCACGGCAAGTCAGCGTCTTCGGGACGCATGGTAGTCCTCGTCGACCTTTACTGGACTCGCGACAAGGACCCCCGCGTTCCGCTCGGCCACGCATCGCTGCGGGCCGCGCTCCACCGCGCGGGAATCGCGGTCCTCTCGATAATCCAGGCCGTCAACAGCGTGGTTGTCGATCCCGATGCGCTGGCACGCGAAATCTGCCAGGCCGCTGAGGCCAAGCACCCCCAAGACGTTGACGTTGCGATCGGAACGTACGTGTGGGCGGAAGAGATCATCCAGCGCTTGTTGCCGGCACTCCGCCGCGAAGGGTTCCGTGGCCGCGTCATCCTGGGTGGCCCGCAAATCACCTATGCCGGTGCGGGGCTGGAGAAGATCTATCCGGACGCCGACGTGTTCGTGCGCGGCTACGGCGAAGACGCGCTTGCCGCGCTCGCGCGTGCGGCTGGCCGACCCCGGATCACGGGCGTGCACTACGCCGGAGAAGAAGATCGCGTCGAGCAGGTGCGGATCGATCTTGCCGCGCTTCCGTCACCTTGGCTGGACGGCGCGTCCTCGTTGTCGCCACAGCCGTTCATCCGCTGGGAGACGCAGCGCGGCTGCCCGTACGGCTGCACGTTCTGCCAGCACCGCGAGGCAGGGATGCTGCTCATGCGCGAGTTGAACCTGGACCGCGTGCTGCGCGAGGCGGAGCTGTTCTGTCATAGCGGCGTTCGCGACATCGCCGTCCTCGACCCGATCTTCAACGCTGGCAAAAACGCCACGACGATCCTGAAGGCTTTCGTCCAGCACGGGTACCGTGGACGCCTCTCGCTGCAATGCCGTGCTGAACTCATCACCACGGATTTTCTTGAGGTCGCCGGCCATCTAGACGCCAGGCTGGAGTTTGGCCTGCAGACCATCTGCGAAAACGAAGGGCGGGCCGTGCACCGCCGCAATAACTTGATGAAGGTCGATGAAGCGCTGGCAGGGGTGCGTGAACGCGGCATCGCGCATGAAGTCTCGCTGATTTTTGGCCTGCCCGTGCAGACACTGTCGTCGTTTATGGCCTCGGTGCAGTGGTGCCAGGAGAGGGAAGTCCCCGTCATCAAGGCGTTTCCGCTGATGCTGCTTCGCGGCACACAGCTCGAACAAGAGCGCGAGCTGTGGGGCGTGCGTGAGAACGGCGGCGCCATGCCCGTCGTGATTGCGTCGAATACGTTCACCGAGGCCGACTGGGCCGTGATGGCCAAGATTTCCGAGGCCCTTAGCAAGACCGAAGGCGCGCATCCCAAGCAGATCGGCGATTTGCTGCGACTGGCCGAAAGCTGCGAGCCCGATCTTCTCCGCTGGCTTCCCGTTTCGCTTGGTGGTGCGCAATGAAATCCAGCCCACCCTACTTCGTCGTATTCGAAGGGCTCGACGGCACCGGCAAGACCACGTGCGCACGGCTGACCGCCGAACACTTGGGCGCCGTCTACATGACCACGCCTTCACCGACCATACGACAGTTCCGGCAGGCGTTATTGGACGACTTCGACGGCTGCCAGGAAGCATGCCAGCTCTTCTATTTGGCCACTGTCTTCAAGGCCTCCGTGGATGTGGGAAAGCTGCTGGCCGCGGGGCGCTCGGTTGTCCTGGATCGTTACTTTCTGTCGACCCAAGCCTACGCGGAGTTCCGCAGTTCGGCATTGGCGATTGACGACGTCGAGCGCCACCTGCTGCCTGCCGACCTGACGGTCATGCTGGACGCGCCACTTTCCGTTCGACGAGCGCGCATCGTCGAACGGGGCGAAAGTGACGCTGACCACGAGACACTGGGCGACGGGGCTGACGTGTTTCTGCGCGGTGCCCATATGAAGCGCGCTCAACTGCCCGTTGCCGGAAAGCTCATCACCGTCGACACGTCCCTAGCCCTACCGACGGAGGTGTCGTGCGCGGTTCTTGCGGAACTGGGCCGCCTTCATGCTGGGTGATTAAAGAGGTTCAGGAAAGTGGGGCAGCACAAGGCGTTTGTCGCGTACCGAACTAACATCGACGAAAGTAAGGGCTGCAAAAGTGCTTAGCGAATTGCCGGTGGATCCCGACGAATTGAAACGCGCGCTTGAGAGCGAGCTTGAACGCCTTGAAAGCGCCGCAGTTGCCTTGGAGAAGCGAAGGGAGCGGGCTCGTTTGGAGGATCGCGAAAAGGTCCTGCTCACTTTTTCGGGCCGATTTCGCTCACAAAGCGCACGGCTGAAATCAGTGGGCGAGGGCAGCCTCGCAGAAGAAGCAGAGCAACTCGAACTCGCAGTTCTGGCGGAGCTCGCCACGACCAAAGAACGTCTGGCTGAATTGGGCCGCACCGACACCGCGAGTGGTGATGCGGATCAACCCTGCCAAGCAGCAGATCTGAGCGGTGTGTCTAACACTACCAAGGACGAACCGCCACCAACGGGCGCGCCAGTGGGTTCGAACGACGCCGAATTTGCGAAAACGCCGCAGGTCGAAGCTGAGCCGCAGCGTTCAATCGACGAAATCAGAGCTGACGTGGCGGACCTGATGCGCGATTGCGATCAGCTATTCAAGGGCGCGCCGAGTTTGGACGTGCAAGAACTTGAGGCGCGCGTGAACGTCCTAGCCGCTCGGGGCCGTTTGCTTCAAATGGAACGCCCCGAATTGGCGGACAACGGCCGTGAGCCTGGAAGGACGCTGTATCACGCCTTTGGATGTCTCCACAACATTTGCAAGGAGATACTGAACCCAGCCGGCGTGTTTGTGCCGGTGTTGCGTCGTGATTACGCGTGTGACTGGGACGTGTTCTTGGAGTCCTCACTCTCCCGGCTCGACGAAATCAAGGACGGCATCGAGGCGCGGCTAAGAGCCGATGCGCAGGCCGAGATTGAACAACGCCGCACGCGCCAGATTGAGGAGACCAATGCGCGGATTCTATCTGACCTTCTTGAACAACTTGCAGAACACCTGGCGCTTCGCACTGAAGATCAACTGTGGGCCGACGATCTTCGCGACGTCGTGGCGCAATGCTTGACCGTCGCAGATCCGAGCAACTCGCAACTACTGGATGCCGTGGCGCCTGTCGGCCACTTGTTTGCCCAAGGGGACGCATTTCGCGCGCTGCGTAAGCACCTGCGCAACAAGAAGGGCGTTGAATTCTCGTCCGACAGTCGCGGCACACTTCCCGTCCTCTCACGTGACGATGCTGGTACTAGCATGTTGCCGACGAGGTCGCCCTCCCCATACGAACGTTTCCGTAGTGCTTTCTCAGGCAAGAAAGCGGCGTTGGTCGGGGCAACACCACGAGAACAGCGGCGCGCAGCTATACAGGCCTTTTTCGGGCTTGACGAACTGGAATGGGTGGGCAACGAAAGCGGACGACGCGCGGACGGGGCCACATTGGCGCAGCGGATTGAGAACGGGCGTTTTGATTTCGTTTTCTATCTGGCGCGCTTCAGCAGCCACGGCCTACAGGACCACGTCAAAACCGCCTGCAAGAGCTCCGGAGTGCCCTTTGCACTGGTCGAACGTGGATATGGGATCACAGCGCTATGTCGAGCGTTGGAAGATGCGGGAGCGCATGGGCCAAGTGTTTAGGGCCACTGAATAGATGGCAACTGTAAAGGGCGGTTGAAAAGTGCAGCAGGTGGCGGGCGAGATGTCGTGCAGCAAATCATCCATACGCCCGCTCTAACCGGAAGATAAGTCAAGCACCGGCAGTAGTCCCGAAGTCGAGCTTCTGTTTTACTCCGCGATTGACACTACTGCTTTGGACGCTCACCTGGATCGTTGACTGGAGCGCCACTTGGATTTGCAGGCACGTTGTTTCCTTTCTTCTCCGGACAGCCAGCGCAAAAAATGCAAGTCGCGCAGACGAGCATTACCAACAAGCAGACTTTCAAGATCATTGCAACCTCGGGGTTGACACTTCAACGAAACAGGTGAGGTTCTTTTAGACGACCCAAAGCTTCTGGCGCAAGTCTCTCGCGGCGAGTTACTTCTTCTGATGGTGAGAAAACCGGCTTGAATGCCTGATCCGGCCAATCCTCCCGAAGGAACAGGACCAGAGTATTTCCCGGCGGATCCGTTGACTGCGGTCCGTACCAGAGGGCGCCCTGCAACTCTGTGCCTTCGCTCGATGATTCGAAGGTTTTCGCCCCCGGGAGGTCCTTTGCCCAATCCCAATCAACAAGAGGAATGTTGTAACTGAGGATAAGCACGATTTTGACAGTATCACCCAGTTCCCATCTCGCCGGTTTGTCGTTGCGTCCATTGGGCATGCGAAGATCCAGATAGACGTATTCGGTTCCACGAACGTCTTTCAGAGTCAATACCCCAGACAGGTCAAGCCGCCCAGGTTCTTCTTTGCCCGCGGCGGAAATCGGCTTGAGTTGCCCCTTCGAGTCCAGGACCGAGATTCCGAGCGTGAACTTCATCCAACCCTTCGTAATGGCAGTGCTCAGCTTTTCTCGACGTTTCTCAACGACGGCGTCTTCCGAGATCTTCAGTGCGTCCCAAATGCACTGCTTCGCGAGAAGATCATCCAGCCGCGCTCGGATCGTGGTGGCTACAGGGAGAGCCGCAAAAGCGGGCCCCACGGCACCTATCAACCTAGACAGATATTCACGCGTTTCTTTGGAGTCCTTTGCGCGCCGTGCAACGAACTCCTTTAGCGGCTCACCAGCGTCCGAGACAGCAATCAAAGTCGCACGAAGATCTGCTACGGCCTGAAGGTCTTTGCAGGTTGCTTCGTAAATCTCGCGGTAATTGCATTTGGACGACTTTGCCAGAAACAGCCGCCGATTGAATTGCGCGGACTCTACACGTTCTAATTGCTCTGCAAGGGCGGTGGCCACTTTGTCTGGGAGGCGCAGCTTTTCACCAGTAAGCTGCGTCAGGCGGCGCTGCAGTTGTTCATTCCAATCCGTGAGTTTCTCAATGGCCTGGAGCGCGTTTTGTGCCTGGCTCGGATTGGCCAAGAGCTGCATCCACTGTTCGAAAGGAAAAGGCTGCGCTGACATGCGCAGCACCGATTCAAGCGCCTCACTAAAGAACTCAATGGTCCCTTTCCATAGCTGCTCCGATCCCAATTCCAGGACCAATTCGTGCAGTCCCGGCTCTGGGGGGCAGGTGAATAGGTATGTCATTGCGGTGGGTTCCCAACGTCCATTGTCCTTCTCCGAAAGCGGCACGGCACCTAAACCGTCGACGCGGACCGAATTCCTTTCATCCAAGTTGCAGCCAAGCACGGTCACAACGATCTGAGTCGATATCGCAGCCCGAAAAGTGCCGTCGTCCGCGCGAATGGGAACGGTCACCTGGGAAATCTCTGGCGAAATTGGCACTTGCTTCTGCCATTTGTCTGGATGAGTTTTCCACGAGAGCACGTACACGCCTGCCCAGAGATCTGGCGGAACAAGGAACTCTCCCGGCCTTTGCTCAATAACCTCCTTCACGATGAAATTCCCAGTGCCCTTCCTGCCTTGGAAAATGATTTCGCCAGACTTGTCTACTCCGGACACCGTCACCATCCAGTGGCGCTTGTCCCTATCGAAAGAGGCTACTGGATCGCTCCAACGCGGCAGGGCGATTTCCCGGCCCGTTTCGTGGTCATCAGGGTTTGGACTGGGTTGCACAATCCACCACACGCTCAATACGGAAGCGCACACCACAAGAAGTGCCGCGCCGATCCAAGCGAACTGAACGCGAAAGCGTCGAGCACGATCGAGCAATGCGGAAAGGTGCCGAACGCTTCTTCGGACATCCTGGGTTCTGTGCGGACGGTCTTCAGGTTTCTCTGCAAGCAATTCCTCTAGAAAGCTTGTTAATTCCTTTGCGGTCTCCGGATCTTCGAACGCAGTTTGCCAGTCGGGAACATTCGCAAGTTTGGCTAGTACGTCTCCAACCTGGTTGCACGGAGTTCGTAGAGGCTGATCGGGGCCGGCGCTAAAACCTGGTCCACCGCCAAGCGCACACAACAAGGTCCCACCCAGTTCATATATGTCAGACAGTTCTGTTGCCTTCTTACCCTCGATTCTCTCTGGAGCGACGAACCAGGGCGTGTGATCGCTTCGCTCTTGCTTGTCCTTCGAACTGATGCTTCCCAAGTCGAGGATCTGGAACCGGGGGTCTTTGTCGTAAACCCCCACATTGGCAGGCTTCAGATCGCGAAGAACGAAGCCTCGCTCTCGAACTTCGGCAAGCGCAGCCGTGAGCGAATCTGCTAGGTCAAGAAACTCCGACGGAGGAAGCGGACCCTTCTTGCACCAATCTTCGAGGTTCGATTGTGCCAAAGGAAATGGAATTGCTGTGCAATGTGCTCCTGCCGGAAGTTCCACCGTCAGGGGGTCACTGAGATCTTTGACGAATCCGCGAGAGCGCCACTTGTCTTGATGGTGATAGGCCGCGTTCCGCGCAGCCTCGCCTGTCGATCCGCTCGCACCGGTGTCCAGGAATTTCAGGCAAACGTCGACTTGTTCGCCTTGTTTTCGGGCCTTGAATGCGATTGCTGTCGCGCCTAACCCAAGGCAGGCATTCTCGTCTACCCGGTAGCCCTTAACAAACGGCCAATCGGGAATCTGTTTCAACCAGTTCAGCCATTCTTCCTTGGTTTTCATGTCGCTGTCGTTCCCGCGGCCAATCGTGCACGAAGCTTGCGTACCGAATCCACTTCTGAAATCTCGTCCTCTTCAAAGAACGGCGCGAATTCTCTTGCGACCAACTCGCGCGCCGAAGCGCGAATCCGGGAAAAAGTGTTCTTGCTGATGCTCGGCAACCCGAGTTCAGAGCTGTGCTCTTCGAGCCATTTGGCATCCAATTCGGGCTCCGCCAGCGCCGCCTCAATTCTTCCGCCGGTTGCCAATGCCCCAATGAACGGGTCAATCTTGCAGGCAATGTCCCAATCACGCCTACGGGTTCCGCCCAAATTGGAGGTAGCCGCCTGCACTTTCTTTGTAAGAACAGTTTCGAAATCCTGCGCGAAATCATCGTCAGTGTATGCCTCTGGTTCCTGATACATCGTCTCCAAAAGTTCAGTATCCGGCTTCTCCTTGTTTCTTCTCGCCAGGAGCCTGCGCGCTGCATTTACGCAGCTCGTCAACAAGTAGTCGCGAAACCGGCCGTGCTTTTCAAGTCGACCACGGGGCTCCCTACTCGAAGCGTTTCCGAGCGACACCCGAAAATCGCTAAGTGCCTCATGGCCGAGTTCCTCAGCACGGACCACTTCCAGCCGAAAGACACTGCAGAAATACCGCGGCAGCGCGATGGACAGCCACTTCGCGTAGACGTCGTCGAACTTCTTTAGCGCCTTCGCCTCACCACTGAGAAGGTTGCCCATTTCGGTGGGAGTCAAGTTCGTCATGGGCCCGTAGGCATCGGGCGTCGGTTTAGGGATCGGCTGTTTGGTCACACGGACATCCTAACTGCGATTGTCATGGCCGCAACATAAGCGAGGCTCACCTCGCCGCTGATGTCTTTAGCAACGTCGGATTTTTCGGTTTTTCTTGGGGAGGTCACGTTCTGCAGCGCTCTTCCTAGCGAAAGAGAGCGGAATTCTCCCTCTCAAGCAAGGAGGAATGCCATGACAGATGTTCGGGGGAACAACCAGTGGAAACAGCGGTTGGCAGGCATCGCCAAGGTGTTCGCATTCATGATGATCGCCGCGACCTGCGCCTGGTTTGCTGCGCCCAGCGTGATGGCTCTGCGCGGCCCACTGGAGACAGAAACAGTGCGCGCCACAACTTTGGGAGAGAATGAGGCAACCGGCGTCACCGAGGCGGTCTCGTTCGCCCCGGAACGCCCGGCGAATAGCCGCGCAGATGGGATCGTCTCCGTCACCTCCGAAGCCGGCTTGTTGGGATTTGCCGAGGAGTGCGACGCGGCATTTCAAGATGCCCAAGACGAGATCAACGGTTTCTTTGATGATCGAAAGGCAAATGGCCTCCAGAATTTCGTGGATGAAATGACCGGCTTGGTGGGGAAGTATCGGGGAGTCACGCAATCAGAGGATGACTTTCGCAACCACACCCAAGACGCATGGGATCGCTGCCTTTACTCCAGGCCTGACCTGCAAGCCAAATTGGCGCTCGTCAGCGAGAACTTGAGCGCCAAATTGCGCAAGGCCGCCCAGCGCGCGGTTGAGAGGGCAAGCGATCGGGCTAAGCGCGAATGCCCTCTTTTCGCGTCAGAATCGCTCTTTGACGCCTTGGTGGCGAGCGAGGGTAGCGAATCGATACACGAATTGAGTATCGACTTTTGCGAAGACTTGCGCAGTCACGTCATTGATGACCTGAACGTGAACCTGTTGGCCGACGTCGCTTGCACTGTGGTCACGCAAGCGGTCTCAAGTACCGTTGCAGGAATGCTGCTCGGCACAGCAATAGGCGGCCCAATCGGCACGGTAGTTGGAGGTTTGGTGGGCTTCGCCATCGGCGTCGCCGTCGCCGTTTTGATTGAGATGAGCCCCCTTGGAACGGTACACGAGAAAGCCATCAGCAGGCGCGCGGAGCAACGGATTGAGTTGGACCGCGCAAACACGCTTGAGACGCTCTCAAGGGTCTATGACGAGTTGATTGATCAATATGCCGCATGGCTTGGCGTATCACTCAAGAAGGCAGTGCGCAGCAGACTGCCGGTGGTGCAGTCAACCGGCGACCCTGTCGTCGAGCGCAGATTGATAGTCCATCCAGTTTCCGTTCCGGTGAGCAAGTAACGCTCGTTGCCGATTGACACATCTAAACCAACCCTTCTAATCACGGAGAAATCTCATGCTTCGCTTCATCTCTACAATCCTTGTTTTCGGCTTCCTCGCGCTTGGTGCAACAAGCGCCCAGGCTCAAGTCGGCCCCATCATTCGCAAGGGCATTCAATGGTTTGCAAAGGAAGGCGCCGAAGAAGGAGTGGAAAAGGGCCTGCGCAAGGCGGCCACCACTGAACTACGCCATGCCACCAAAGAAACCTTTGAGCAGGGCTGCAAGCGTGCCACCCAACGCAGCACCGGGAAGCTTGCCAAAGACTCATCGGAGACCGCGGCTACAGGCACGATACGAAAGGGTGCCAAAGAGGCGACTGAGGAGCTAAGCGAGCGTACAGCTCGTAACGAAACACTCAAACTGATCGGCGTGTCGGCAGTCGGCGCTGGCACTGGCGGGTACATGCTCGGACACAGTCATGGAGCGCCCGGCGGTAGTGGGCCCGGTAACCAAAACAGCGGGGCGGCGCCGACCGGAGGTGAAAAGGTCATCAGTGACCTATTCACGGCCATGGGTACCCCGGACGCGATTGCAGCTGCACTAGCCAGTCTCTTGTCGAAGGTGCTGTTGCCACTGGCGTTAGTAGTCTTGGCTCCGTTTCTGATTTGGAAACTGTTTGCGGTCCTCGGAAAGTGGGGCTGGGGCTTTGCGTTTGGAAAACGCCAAACACCCGTCCATTGCTAGAGTCGCGTGGTAGAGGGGTGTTCTCCACGCAGTGGTACCGTGCATTAAAGAAACAAGACCGCTCAGGCCGTGGCGAAACACGTCAAACTGTCGCGACATAGCGTGTAATAGTGCTCAGTATGGCCTAAGAATCTGGTGAGAACGCCCAGTAGCACTTCTCAGGAGCTACCGGCGCCCCGGCTGGGTCTGCCTGTGGGAAAAGAAGGTCAAGGCGGATGTAGAAATAACCTTGACAGTCCGGACCGTGGGTGAAGGCGACCTCCAATACATGCTCGACGAAGCCAAGGTCTTCACGGCTTTGCGGAAGTTCGAGCTGATCCTGGAGTACTTCGTCTTGCCGCCGCGCAAGAAATAGCGACGGCCGAAATTCGCAGCGGTCACGGCCTGAGCGAAATCACGACGCCGCACCAAGTAACAGCAAGCCGCCCTTTGGCGGCTGCTTTCGTTTCCGGCGGCTTTCCGCCCCTCACAAGGAGAAACTATGTTCTTGAACATCAGCAACCTCAAGTCCCACGTCGCGGCCGAACTCAAAGGCCGCTACGCGCTCAACGCGCTGGCGTTGGGCCCCAAGGGCACAATCAGCACCGATGGCCGCGCTCTGTTGTTTGTGCCATATCCTGACGTCGCGCCGGCCGACGCACCCAGAATCGCGGGCGTCAATCCCACGGGGCCGCAAGAAAAGCCCGTGCTACTTGACCCCAAGGATGCCGCAAAGGCTGCTGCCATGCTGGGCAAGCGCAAGCGCGGCTCTAACCCGTTCACCGAGCTGGTGCAAGTCGAGGTGCGCGGCGAGGAGTTGGTCCTGGGCGCAACGGATCTTGCGGCGTCACAGACGATGAACTGCCGCCCGATAGACGGCGAGTTTCCCAACGTGGGCAGCGTGATCCCAGATTATTCCGGCGCGCACGTCGTCACGCTGGAAATTGACCTGTTTTTGCGGGCGCTCAAGGCTTTGCGCGGCGCCAGCAAGAGCAGCACGCTCACGCTGCGCCAGATCGACGACCAGCAGGCCATCGGCATTTCATGCGATGACGGCGTGGCCATGTTGGTGATGCCGACGACAGTCGAAAAGCCTGAAGAACACTGCCCCGACAAGCTGGCCACTCTGCGTCAGCCTGTTGCGGACGCTGCCAGCGCGGACCCCGTCCCTGTGACCGCTGCGCCGGCGTCACCGCCGACGGATAATCCCGAGGACGAAGAGCCGGAAGAGGACGAGGACTGGCAGCCCACCGAGGCGGAAATGGAAGCCGCGTACGAAGAAATGCAGAAGCTGGAAATTGCGCCAAAGCAGCCGGAGCCCGAAGTCAGTGAAATCCCGGCGGTGACAGCCAAGTAGCGGTCACACCGTTTCAATTCATCACACATGCACTGGCAATGGCCGGTGCGTTTTCGTTTCCGGGGGCGGCGCAGTGCGGGCCGCCCCCCATCCTGGAGAAACACATGATTAAACTCTGTGCAAGCTACGGACTGAAAGTGCCCGCCGAGCAGGAGTATTCCTCTGAGTCGTTTCACGCTACGGCCGAGATCGAAGTCGCCGACGCCGTACAGGGCGACGCCCTGAAGTCCACGCTGGGCTCGCTCTGGAACGACCTCAAGGCTGCCGTGGAATCCCAGATTGCCGCCAAAGCCGCAGGCGTGAGCGGCAACGGCCATGCGCCGGCAAACGGCAACGGTCACCCGCCCGCCAATGGCAACGGCGGCAATGGCTACGCGCCGGCTCCCGCCAATGGCAACGGTTACGCGCCAGTCGGCAATAACCCCGCGCCCGCCAATCGCGTCGCCGGAAATGGCCGGGGAAACACCGCTGAACCCGCGACTAAAAAGCAGGTCGGCTTTCTTCTGGCACTGGCCCGCCGGCACAAGAACTTCAGTGCCGAGCAGACCCGCCAGTGGCTCAAGACCGAACGCGGCTTCAACCTCAACGAGCTGAGCAAATCCGAGGCGGCCAGCGTTATCGACGCGCTCAACGGGAAGTAATCGCAACGTTACACGGGCATCGGCGACATCGCCGGTGCCTTTTTCCTTCATTTCCTGAAAGGAGTTCCCATGCCGCCCAAAACGGCGTCAGGGCTGCGCACCAGTTATTCGAAATTGAATTGCTGGCTGAGCTGCCCGCGAAAATTCAAGTACCGCTACCGCGACGAAATGCCTGACGAACGCACAGCCGTCGCCCTGGTCTTCGGTACGGCGATTCACGAGGGCTGCGAAGCCTTCTTGAAGTCACTGCCAAGCGGCAACCCGGTGGGCCTCGACGAAGTCCTGGGCGTGTTCAATCGAGCTCTGAGCGACAGCGCCAAGCTGGCCGACGAGCAGGGTGCCCCGATGGACTGGGGCGAAGGCTCGCTCAAGCAGGTCAGCGAGAAGGGCGAGCAGATGCTGGCCGTTTTCCTCGACGACGTTGATCGCTCGATCAAAGTGGCCGCGACGGAATTGGCCTTCGAGGTCGAGCTGTCAGCCGGCCATGTCGTCACAGGAGTAATCGACCTCGTGCTCGATGAGGGCAACGGTCGATACCGCGTTGTCGACCTCAAGACGGCGGCCAGTACCTACGGGCCCGACCGGATTGAGTTTGACCTGCAGCCCACGGTCTACATCGGCGCAGCTGAGAAAATCTTCAACGCGCCGGGCCGGATTGATTTCGAGTACTGGCTGCTGACGAAAACGAAAACGCCGGCGCTGAAAATATTGCCCGTGGTCCGCAACGCACGCGACCACGCGGAGCTGCTGGAAACCATCGATGAAGTTGAAGAAGCCTGCCTGCGCGGGGTGTTCCCGCGTCAGCGAGGCTTCATGTGCTTTGGCTGCGAATACGCAGACCACTGCGCCAAAGCCTGAGGAGAAAACATGAAGTGGATTACAGTAGTTCAGGCCATCAGTGCCGTTTTAGCCGCAGTGGCAAGGCTGCTGAAGGCGCTGAAAGCCGTATTCACTGGTTCCGAGGCGGCCGTTGAATCAAGCCGCGTCGCGAGCCTCTTTGACTGAGGTGCCCTATGGTGTTCTGGGTCGTAGTCATCATTATCGTCATGACCGTCTTGCCAATGCTTCTGCGCGTTGCGACGGACAGCCTCGTGGACCGGTTTATCAACTGGCTGGGCGGGTGGCTCGCGCCGCCCGCCCCCGAGTTACACTGGTGACAGGATGGGGGGGGTTGGCCCCTTCCTTTTACGGCTCTTTCCTTTGCTCCTAACTCGACTGCCGGTTACGGGGCTTCGGCAAGCGCAAATTTGGTTTCTTGGTCAGTAGCCGGGCAGGAGGCTTCTCTCGGCTGACCGGTGGAGACGGGTCGAGCGGTTCAGCGTGTTTCGTCAAGCAGATCGCGAACATTGCGTCCACCGCCGGAACTGGAGATTTCTTGTAGAAAGACCCAATCAGGTCAATTAGCCCATCGATAAGCTCCACAGCGTCAACCACATTCGCCGACTCTCCAGCTGCAAGCTTGATCGCAGACGCCAACGCCTTGAGCGCGCCGTCAATGCCATTGGATTGAGCTACCTCCGGAAAGTGCTTTTCAGCAGCAAACTCAGTAAGTTTTCTCTCCAGCTTTTCAGAGTTGGTGCCCCTGACAGTAGTTACTTTGGCCCATTCAAGGACCCGTTTCAGCGCGCTTTGCCAAGTTATGTTGAACCCGGGTTCAACCATCTCTCCTAAACTATGAAATCGCGCAATCATGCCCATTCGGGGCGTGTCGATGATCTCCCAAGCTTCCATTACTGCGCTGCCACGGTTCTCCGGTTCAAACTTGAATTCGAGACTGGCACGAATCTCTTCGCGCTCATCAGCGGACATCTGCGTTGACAGGACTTTTAGAGGACTGAGCCAGCCCTTTTCCCTCGCGTCTTCCAGCGCCTTACGTACATCTTCGTCGGTTGCCATTTCCCACCCCTTTCCTTTTGAATTCAAGAAAACGCCCAAGTGCGCCGAAATGCTGCGCAGTTCTGCGGTTCCAGAAGGAAGTGGAAGTGGCTTTGAGCGGCGTGTGGAGAAGAGAGGCGGACACCACGTCGCCCCGTTTCCAGGCCCCGCCAAGGGCCCTTTGCAGAAGCAGACATGGGCCGCCCCATTCGGGGCGCCCACATCTGCGGTCTGCTTGAAACTTGGCGGGTTTTGGAAACGGCCGCAGAAAACGGTTGTAAGCGCTAAGCTCTTTGCGTTCGTTTTGGGCCAACATCGGCCCATAAGTCTCCAGTGCGACGGCGCACCATGCGCCACGCGCGCCCAGTGTACTCCACAAGGGCAGGAGGGGAAGCATTCCACGAGTTCAAGTAAGTTTCTGGCTACGGGGCGTCGACCTTGTCGGTTTTGGGAATCTCGGTCCGGGGCAGCCGCCGCGGATGTTCGTTCATGTATTTCGCAATGATCGCGACAAACTCGTAGGGATCAGTCGGCGGGCCGGCCGCGATGAGTATCGCATCCAGTTCGCGAAGTTCCGCGTCAGAGTATTCCCGCTCAGGAGGTCCCTGGCTGGGGTCCACTTGGCTGAAAAAGAAGTTAGCCAGCGAGACTTTTCTGAACCTGTACCTGTCCTTGGGCAACCGTTCCATATTCACCTCCGTATCCACTAACCAAGATAGAGAGGCGGATGAGCAAGAATGGACTTTCTCAATTGGATCAAAGCGTGCAGCTCTGAGGCAACATCAGAGCGCCTGTCCTCGATCTGCTTCAGGTGAGCCGACAGCTGCGCCACTGTGCGCGGCCTTTTGGCCCCTGTCCCCTCGCCTATCGATTCGAGGGCGTGACGCGCCTCGACGGCCTTGGACCTCAGAGATTCCTCCAGGTTCTCAAGCTCGATGAGCCGCTTTCCTTCAGCTGAAGCATCGAAGTCATCGCTACGACGCTGCATCTCCTCATTGAGGTCCGCCCGCCGTGCATCCTCGAACTGCTGAACGTTGTTAATCAGTCCTCTGGAGTCGATTGGCGGCGGCTGAAACTGCGTCAATGCCTTCCCCGCACTGTCCAAATGGGCTAGCATCATGGCCGCAGCTCGCAGACGATCAGCGTTGGAGACGCTGGATCCATCACGAATATCTCGGATCACGCGCAGACTTCTCTCGGACTCCTGGAGAATCACGGCCTGAACAGCCTTGAGAGTAGCGAGCATCTCGTTCTGGTAGGTCGCGATGAAGTGGGGGTCCTGGTTGACCTGGTGCGAAGCCCAGGATCGACTGGTTCCTGCGACTCTCGCAGCTTCTGAGACGCTCATTCCGGCCAACAGTCCCTTCATCAACTTTACTTGACGCGCAGTGAGCAGGGGAAACTCCGGGGCGTTCCTCGGGAAGAGCCGGCCAGTGATTTCTCTCGTAGTCTTCAAGGCCTGTTTTATCCCTGGTCGTCCGCGTTGGTGGCTACACGGGGTCGGTTCTCGACCCTTTGGTCAGTATGTGGAAAAATGTCGTTGCATGATGTGTATCGCAGTCAGCAGAGACGAAAATTGGACATTCGACGACAAATGGCGACACTTTTTGGCAGTCACTGATGGGCACGGACTCGACTAATGAGTGAAGTGTGCAAATGAGGCGCGAGGTTCCGATGTCCAAAGTCAAACATCCGGTGATGCCGCTTAGGCGACTTAGCGAAAGCCGCGTAGGCTCGTTCGTTCGGTCCGTGCTTGGTGGCGGAAAGATGTCTCTGCCTGAATCCGATCGTCCGAACGCCTTCATGCGGAAGGACCGGCTCCCGACTCCCAGAAGCAAGGATGAGCTTGTGCAGTGGCTTGATCAGATTCGGCACGCTTGCTTGACGCAGTTTGACCTTGCTCATGGGAGATACACCGCAAATAACCTCTTTTTGGGCTCGGTCAACAAAGCCGCGCGTATTCCGTCGGCCGATCCCATCAAACGCCTCAGCGGTGTTTCAAGGGACGCGAGGATAGTGTTTGCACACTCGGTGACTTTGAAAGCAGCCTCCAGCTTTTGTTCGGGCGCGGAAATCCGATGCAACTCTGAACCGCCGGTGACCATTGTTTTTCTATGGGCTGCCGATTTCTTTTCCGGAGCACCCAAGAACAGGGACGAAGACTCCCGGTTGCGCGTCACGGTTGCAGCATCTTGGATCGAGCGGAATCTCCTCTGCAGAACGGCGAGTAAGCTCGGTGCTGTGCGTAAGCGCGATTGGATGACGATTCACCAGAAGAGCCGAAAAGGGCAACAAAGCCCACTTTATGCTTGGCCCGTGCCACTTGGAGAGTCGCGAACTGGCGGCGCTATTGAAGTCGGTCCTGCTCCGCCATTGGGTGCCACGTTTGTGCCGCTTGAGGTTCTGCAGCCAGTGTCTGCCTTCTTCTCGGCGAGCTTTACCTTGCAGGGGGTCTTTGAACGAAAGTGGTACGTCATCGGGCCAGGACGGGCCGTCGTAATCGAGCACGACGAGCTCGTGGCAAAGAGGACGGCGCGAAGAGTGGCCAAGCGCTGATTTCTAAGGGGCAAAGGGACAGGCGACCATTGACCAACGGCAAGCAACAAGCAAACCTTACTGACGAACTTACTGACTTGCGGAGATTCGAACAATTGGATCAAGAAATCAACTCGCCTGTGAATGCCATGGAAGGCGCTTCACAGGCGGGTTGCAAGATGGAGCGGGCGAAGGGGTTCGAACCCTCGACCCCCTGCTTGGGAAGCAGGAGCTCTACCACTGAGCTACGCCCGCGCTCTGTATAATCTTTGCTGCAATTTCCGCCCGCGTATTGGTTTCATGCTGGCCCAGGATTTCCTAGGCACCGCTGGCAATCCCGACATTCCCCCATAACTGGGTCGCGCGTCGTTCTGCCTCACCATGTTCAATCGCGTTCGTGCAACCCACCATCGTCAATCTTCCAGCACTTGCCGCCCACGTCAAGTAGTTTGAAGGTCCGCGGAACATCTCCAAGTCCACTCACTCGATGCCGTGGAACAAACCAAACCGCCGGGACCAGGGTTCGCGAAGCCCGGGTAT
>Ga0154020_10003058_pt1 | contig 20283 bp, 18 predicted proteins | sample Klosneuvirus_201_FD_109709 | JGI IMG/M metagenome (GOLD analysis project Ga0154020, IMG submission 109709) | Active sludge microbial communities from wastewater, Klosterneuburg, Austria - Klosneuvirus_20160825_MG | ecosystem: Engineered > WWTP > Aerobic digester > Activated sludge | place... | reverse complement strand
GGCGGCGGGGAAAAGATATACAACGTCATCGATACGCGGCAGTCTTACCCGCAGGAGATCGTGAAAAAAGGCGTTGCGGCGATCTCGCCCGAACGCGGACTCTCGGCAAGCGTTCATCTTGCGTATGAAATGGTCGCGCTTTCGCCGTCCGCCGCCGAAGAGCTCGGCTTCAAACTCTCAGACGACGACCGCAAACGGTCTTTTATCGAAATGAGCGGCCGCAAGGGCCTCGGTGTCAAGGCCGACGATCTGATCGACCGGCTCGAGGCCAATGCCTACGCCGAGGTCGAATCTCGTCATCCTGAAGAGAGCGAAGAGCAAAAGCGTCATATCGCTCATCAGCTCGCGATCGGTGCTCTGCGATATTTTCTGCTCAAGTTCACGCGAAATACGGTCATCGTCTTTGATTTCAAGGAAGCTCTTTCGTTCGAAGGCGAAACGGGCTGCTTCTGTCAGTATTCGGCGGTGCGTGCGAATTCGATCTTTCGAAAGCTTGCCGAAAAGGGCGAGAGCGTCGATTCCCTTTTGCCGAATCTCGCGGATCGCTCAAAGGTAATTGAAGTATTTTCAGGCGACGGCGGCAATGATATCTGGGCTCTCGTCGCCCTAGCATCTCGGCTCGAAGAGACGATCCGTCAGGCCGCGAACGCGAATGAACCTGCGATCCTTGCGAAATATACTTTCAATCTCGCGAGGGCATTCAACCTCTTCTATCACAACCACAAGATCATTGCCGAGACGGACGAGACACGCCGTGCCGTGCTGGTCTCTGCTGCGTTTTTCGCCTCGAGAAGCCTCAAGGCGGCACTCGCGGATCTTGGGATCGAGGTCCCCGCGAAAATGTGATCTTAAGCCGCAGGCAAACTTTTTTCTAAAAAGCGGTTGACACGCCCGTCGGCGTTCGTGCTATTGTAACTCTCGATGAAGTTCTCCGGAGCGATCTATTATGCGTTTAACCTGTACACCTTTTTTTGGTGGCAGTTTACCGGCGCGTCTTTAAGATCGCATCTGACAGTTAAGAACTAAATAAACTCAGATCTATCCAAAGGCGCCGCTTGAAACTTACCGTTCAAGCGGCGTTTTTGTGTTTGAATTTCGAATTTTGAATTTTGACTTCTGATTTTCTGCAATGAATTCGAGTCCGCAACAAGTTAATGTGCTCAAGCCGGTGGTCGAGACGATCCCCGCCGACCTGTTGACTCCGCTTGCGGTCTATCTGAAGCTTTCCTCTCACTCGACTCACTCATTCCTGCTCGAATCCGTCGAAGGCGGCGAGAACTTAGCGAGATACTCGTTCATCGGGGCAGATCCGGTGGAGACGATCGAAGGCGGTCAGGAAGCTTTCGCTCAGCTCCGACGGCACTTGGCTGAGAATCGTGTTCTTGCCGACAGCGAACTTCCCGCGTTCATCGGCGGTGCCATCGGTTCGATCGCGTTTGATGCCTGTGAGATGTTCGAGCCGACACTCGCGGGCGACAGACCCGCGGCCGACACGCTTTCGCTGATGATCTTCACCTCGGTGATCGCGTTCGACCACGCATTGCAAAAGATCAAGATCATAACGGTTGCTCCCGAAGAAGAACACGCTGCTGCCGAGCGTCGAAATGCAGAGATCCGCTCCGTTCTCGAAAGCGACAAGAACGTCTCCCTTGCACGCGTCGAAGCGAGCGGATCTCAACCGGCGGAGTCGAATCAGACCCGCGAGCACTTTGAGCTGGCGGTCAACAGGATCAAAGAGCACATCAAGGCCGGTGACTGCTATCAGGCCGTCTATTCACAGCGTTTCACGCGGCCGACCAACGCTTCGCCGATCGCGATCTACCGGGCATTGAGATCGCTCAACCCGTCGCCGTATATGTTCCTGATGCAGACGGGCGAACGGAGCGTGATCGGAGCTTCGCCCGAGATGCTCGTGCGGTGCGTTGACCGCAACCTCGAATATCGCCCGATCGCCGGAACGCGTCATCGCGGCGGGACACCGTCGGAAGACGCTCGACTCGCCCTTGAAATGAAAGCGGACGCGAAGGAAGTTTCCGAGCACCTGATGCTCGTCGATCTCGGCCGCAACGATCTCGGCCGCGTGTCGGAATACGGTTCTGTGAAGGTCGAATCCTTGATGGCCGTCGAGAAATATTCGCACGTTCAGCATCTCGTAAGCTCGCTCTCGTCCAAGCTCTCGGACGGCAAGGATATCTTCGACGCCTTCGCGGCCTGCTTCCCTGCCGGTACGGTCTCTGGAGCACCAAAGGTGCGTGCGATCGAGATCATCCGCGAGCTTGAGCCGACAGCGAGAGGCATTTACGCCGGTGCGATCGGCTATTTCGACTATCGCGGAAATATGGACACCTGTATCTCGATCCGCACGCTCGTCCTTGAGAACGGAGTAGCGTCGATCCAGGCAGGTGCAGGAATTGTCGCTGATTCGGATGCGGCTTCGGAGTTTGAGGAAACGATAAATAAAGCGAAAGGCCTGATGCGTGCCATCGACCTCGCAGAGACTGGAGAACTAGGATGACTGAAATCTTACATACAACTTTACTCGGAATGAAACGCGGTCTGGATGTCTCGGTGGAAAATGCCGAAGCAGTTCTCGACGCAATACTCGCAAGCGAAGACCGCAAGGTCCTTGTCGATCTTCTTACGGCGTGGAACCACAAAGGGATCACAGAGGACGAGATTTACGGCTTTGCGAAGGTTCTGCGTGCACGATGCCGTCGGATCCACGGACATGAGGACAGCGTCGATATCGTCGGCACAGGCGGCGGTTCGCAGAAGCCTTTCAATGTCTCGACCGCCGCGGCGATCGTTACGGCGGCAGCCGGGCTGAAGGTCGCAAAGCACGGTAATCGTGCCGCGACCAGCCGTTCGGGCGCCATCGACGTGCTTTCCGCACTCAACCTTGAGCCGTCGCTCGGACCCGCATCGGCCGAGATGAATCTGCGCCGTCACGGCCTGGCGTTCCTCTTCGCACCGGCATTCCACCGTCTTTCCGCAAAGCTTGCGGACGCACGCCGCAGCCTGCTGTTCCCGACGATCTTCAACTGCATCGGGCCGCTCGCAAATCCCGCGAATGCCCAATATCAGGTGATCGGCACATGGTCCGGCGACCTTGTTCCGAAGGTCGCAAACGCATTGCATCGGCTCGGTACGACGCGTTCGCTCGTCGTGAACGGAAGCAATGGACTTGACGAGATCTCGATCAATGGAACGACGATCGCAGCAGAAGTTACGCCCGACGGCATTCGAAACTACGAGCTTGCTGCAGACAGCTTCGGCCTTGAAGCGAGTTCCGCGTCACTGGCAAGGGCCGAAAGTATCGCCGAAAGTGCGTTGCGGATCCGCAGCGTTCTGGGCGGCGAACATGGGCCAGCTCGCGATATGGTGATCGCGAATTCCGCCGCCGCGATCTTCATTGCCGGCGGTTCAGCGTCCCTGCTCGAAGGTGCGGAGATCGCCGCGGACGCGATCGATAGCGGAAAGACCATAGAGAAACTCGACATTCTCTCAGCGGAGGTCGCCATCGCAGCATGACGACCTTCCTCGAAAAGATCGTTGCCGAAACCCGCGAACGCTTTTCAAAGCGTTCCGCGGAGATCGATATCTCACTTCTCCGGGGTGAAGCGGAAGCTTGTCGGATCGCGCACGGCAGCTTCCGGTTGGCGGGGGCACTTTCTGTGAAAGATCGTGTGAACATCATCGCAGAGATCAAGCGCGCATCGCCGTCGAAGAATGTCATTGACGCGACGGTCGATGCCGCCGAAAGAGCCTCGACCTACGAAAAGAACGGCGCCGCAGCGATCTCGATCCTTACGGAACAGAAGTATTTCAAAGGCTCGCTCGACGATATCCGAGATGCGCGAAAGAATGTTTCCATTCCGCTGCTGCGTAAGGATTTCATCATCGATGCGATCCAGATCTACGAAGCAGCGATCGCCGGAGCCGACGCCGTGCTGCTGATCGTCGCGGCATTAGCCGAGGCGGAGCTTCGCGGCCTCTTAGGCGTCGCAGACTCGCTCGGGCTCGACGCACTTGTTGAGGTTCACGGTCTTGAGGAACTAAAGACGGCCGAAGGGATCGGTGCACGAATGATCGGCATCAATAACCGCAACCTTCACACGCTCAATGTAGATCTCGCGACATCTTTCGAGCTTGCAGAACACAAACCAGTGAACACGCTGCTTGTTGCTGAGAGTGGCATTAGCTCGGCTGGCGAGATCGAAGGATTGCGCGGAGCCGGTTTCGACGGCTTCCTGATCGGCGAGGCACTGATGACATCGGGCGACCCTGCGAACAAGCTAGCGGCTCTCGCCGCTGTCGGAGGCACAGCATGATCAGGGTCAAGGTCTGCGGGATCACCGGCATCGACGACGCACGCCACGCCGCCGCGTGCGGTGCTGACGAGATCGGACTGAATTTCTATTCGAAAAGCCCGCGGGTCGTTTCGCTGGAGATCGCTCAGGAGATCGCCAGCGTCATTGACGCGTCGGTGAAATTGGTCGGCGTTTTCGTCAACGCCGATGAACGCGAGATCGCATTGGCCGCGAAGCAGTGTGGCCTCGACGCGGTTCAGCTTCACGGTGACGAGACGATCGAATTCGCCCGCAAGATCGCGCACGAGAATGGCGTTCGGGTGATCCGCGCTGTCGAAGCAAAGAAGGCCGTCCGAATATTGGCCGAGTTAAAGGAGAGCGGTTTGAGTTTGCTCATAGATGCTCCTGCGATGGGAGCATACGGCGGGACAGGCAGCGTCTCTGATTGGAACCTTGCCGCGAACGCGGCAGCAAACTTCGACCGTGTCTATCTGGCCGGCGGCCTCGGCCCCGAAAATGTCGCGAACGCGATACGAAAAGTGCGTCCATTCTGCGTCGATGCTTGCAGCAAATTGGAATCGATCAAAGGAAAGAAGGATCCGAAGAAGGTTGCCGCCTTTATCGAAGCGGCAAAGAGTGTTCTATGAATTTTGAGCCGGACAACAAGGGATATTGGGGTGAATTCGGCGGACGGTTCGTTCCCGAAACGCTCATCGCTCCGCTCGATGAGCTGAGTTCGGCGTATCTTGCTTCGCGTGACGATCCGGAGTTCCACGCTGAACTCGCAGATCTGCTGAAGCATTATTCCGGCCGTCCCACCTCGCTCTACTTTGCCCGGCGTCTTAGCGAAGAGCTCGGAGGTGCGCAAGTTTATCTCAAACGCGAGGACCTCAATCACACCGGCGCGCACAAGATAAATAACTGCCTCGGCCAGATCCTCCTCGCTCGTCGAATGGGCAAAACTCGCATCGTCGCAGAGACCGGTGCGGGACAGCACGGTGTTGCGACCGCGACCGTCTGTGCACTATTCGGCCTGAAGTGCGTCGTTTATATGGGCAGCGAGGATATTCGACGCCAGGAACTGAATGTCTTTCGTATGCAGCTTTTGGGTGCGGAAGTACGTGCGGTCGATACGGGTTCGAGGACGCTCAAAGACGCGATCAACGAAGCCCTTCGTGATTGGGTGTCGAATATCGCGGACACATATTATCTTCTCGGTTCGGCACTCGGACCGCATCCGTATCCGTTGATGGTACGCGAATTCCAAAGCGTCATCGGACGCGAAGCCCGTGCGCAGATCCTCGAAGCGACAGGAAAATTGCCCGACATTCTCGTCGCCTGCGTCGGCGGCGGTTCGAACGCGATCGGGCTATTTCATCCGTTTCTCAATGACGAAGGCGTTCAGATGACAGGCGTTGAAGCGGGCGGCCGCGGTGCCGCACTCGGAGAACACGCGGCTCGATTCGCAAAAGGTGCGGCGGTCGGCGTTCTGCAGGGCACTCGCAGCTATGTACTCCAGGACGAGGACGGGAATATTGCCTCGACGCATTCCGTCTCGGCCGGGCTCGATTATGCGTCCGTTGGGCCCGAACACTCGTATCTTCGCGACACCGGACGCATCAAATACGATTCCGTTACTGACGATGAAGCCCTCGCGGCCTTCCAGCTGCTTTCGCGTACCGAAGGCATAATTCCGGCGCTCGAATCAGCACATGCCATCGCATTTGCGGTCAAGGCCGCACCGAAAATGAAGCGGGAACAGATAATGATCGTCAACGTCTCCGGCCGCGGCGACAAGGACGTCGATTCCGTTCGGCAGCTTCTCGATGGAGGCCGACAATGAGCGAACGCATCACGAAAAGCCTGGAGAACGGCTACGGATTCATACCGTTCGTAACGGCGGGCGATCCCGACGACGCGACTTCGCTTGAGATATTGCAATTACTCGCCGCTCGCGGTGCGAATGTGATCGAGCTCGGCGTCCCGTTCTCAGACCCGATGGCGGACGGCATCGTCATCCAGCGTTCGTCGCAGCGTGCGCTAGACAACGGCGTGAATCTCGGCCGCGTGCTCTCGCTTGCCGCAAGTTTGCGCCCTTCGAGCGAAGTTCCGATCGTGCTTTTCAGCTACCTGAATCCGATCCTGCGGTTCGGCGTCGAAGAATTGTGTACTGCCGCGAAGACAAGCGGCGTTGATGGAATTCTGATCGTCGATGCCATCGATGAAGAGGCTCGCGGCCTTGCCGACGCATTCGCAAAGCACGATATTTCCCTGATCTCTCTCGTCTCGCCCACAACGACCGAGGAAAGGCTCGAAAGCATCTGCCGCCGTGCACGCGGATTCATCTACGCCGTCTCGCGTGCGGGCGTAACGGGTGCGAGCGGTGCGAACTCTAGCGAAGCCGAGAATTTGGCCGCAAGAGTGCGGAAGTTCACAGATCTGCCGATCGCCGTCGGCTTCGGCATTTCGACCGCAGAACAGGTCGAGAACGTCTGGAGATTCGCCGATGCGGCCGTCGTCGGCTCCGCAATTGTTGCCGAGATCGAGGCTTCTATCGCGGCCGGCGATACATTGGCCCGCGTCAAAGTTCTGTTAGATCAATTATTGCCGTTGCAAAAGGCGGCACATACTCATAAAGTTGAAGGTTCACGTTTGTGAAAAATATGTTAATCGTAATGAAGCCCGGTGCCACTGCCGGGGAAATCGAAAAAGTACTCGAAGTCGTTGAATCGCTCGGATTCCGCGGACATTCGATGCCTGGCGAGACCCGAACGGCAATCGGCATTACCGGCAATCGCGGCTCGGTAGATCCTGCGAATTTTGAGAATTTGCCCGGCGTCGCCGAGGCGATCCGCGTAACGCAGCCATACAAACTCATCCTTCGCGACGCTCGGCCTGAGCGGTCGGTCGTAAAGGTCGGAAATGCTGCGATAGGCGGCAACGAGCTCGCGATCATCGCCGGGCCTTGTGCGATCGAATCCCGAACGCAGCTCACCACCGTCGCTCGCGAGGTTGCGGCAAGCGGCGCAAAGTTCCTCCGAGGCGGAGCATATAAACCGCGGACATCGCCTTACGCGTTTCAAGGTTTGGGCGAGGAAGGCCTCAAGATGCTCGCCGATGTCCGCGAAGAGACAGGCCTGAATATCGTCACAGAGGCGATGGACGAGCACGGTGTCGATGCCGTCGAGAAATATGGCGACTGCATCCAGATCGGTGCGCGGAACATGCAGAATTACTCGCTTCTGCGTTACGTCGGGAAAACGCGCAAGCCCGTGCTCCTAAAACGCGGCCTATCCGCCACTCTCGAAGAATTTCTCCTCGCCGCCGAATACGTGATGAGCGAAGGCAATTACGATGTAATACTCTGCGAACGCGGCATCCGCACCTTTGCGAATCATGCACGGAATACGATGGATCTCTCGGTCGTCCCCGCCGTCCACAGAATGACGCATCTGCCCATAATCGTCGATCCTTCGCACGCGACGGGCCACAATTATATGGTCGCACCGCTTTCAAGGGCCGGGATCGCGGTCGGTGCGGACGGCGTTATCATCGAAGTACATCCGCGGCCGGCTGAAGCTCTCTGCGACGGAGCACAGGCTCTGACGCTTGCACAATACCGCGACCTCGTCGAACAGCTCCTCGCGATCCGAGAGGTTACCGTCGAAGCAACGAGGGGTACGACGCTCTACGCCGAATCTTTCGCCCGATAGGCGTATTCAAAAAAAGAAAAAGGATCCGCGATTCCCTGCCATCCCGAAAACCGGCAGCCGAACTCGCGGATCTCTTTTTATTCGAAGCTATCGCGGCAAAGTGCCTTTTGCCTATTTCACCAGCCGCAGCTTCAAAAGTCCGTAAATATGTATATACGAGCAGATAACGGCCGAAAGGATCAGGAATGTCATCGGCAGATGGCTGATCGTCTCCGGCGCAGACCGCAATAACACGCCCGCAACCGTTCCCGTTCCCGCAAAGACAAGGCGTGGACGGAGCCAGGAACCGAACGCAGGAACACCGTCAACCTCGATCAATAGGTAAGGCAGAACGAGCACAAGAAGTGCGGTGATCGCGAGCAGAAGCGTATCAAACCCGAAGAATGTCGCCGAGCGTGCAAGCTCCGCCGTCAAAAAGAACAATAAAATACTCGTATCCAATGATCGGTAATGCTTCTGTATCATATATTTACCCTGCCTTTCCTGACGTTATTGTTTAACGATCACTTCCCCTTACTGCCGCTGAACTGCGAGTACGCGACGCGGAAAAGCTCTGAGAGTGCGTCGGCCGTCTCGGCAGAAAGATTCTTGTCCGCCCTCAAATGCGCCGACACGATCTCCGGGGTCGATTCGTGCGGGTAATAGACCACAGGCTCGACCTCAGTTCCCGCGTGCTTTTTCATCACACGATCGACCGGCATATCGAGCCATTGCGTGATCCGAGCGATATTCTCGGCGTCCGGCCTGCCCTTGCCGCTCTCGATACGCGAAAGTGTGGACGCAGAGACCTGCGTCACATCGCCTACATCGCGAAGGCTAAGCTTTAATTCCTGCCGACGCCGGCGGATCGCTTTACCCAATTCACTTGTGTCAATAAGACTGTCGTTCTTGAAGTCCATAGTTCTCATCATCCTCCATGAATGGCCGTGCAAAGATGCACGATTCGTTTCACAAATAAAACATAACATAGGAAAATTTTAATTGCAACACCTTGTTTCGTGCTTGCAACAAAAACATTTGTCTGCTACGATGTTTCATAGATGCAACAGGCTCACGAGATCATCTCTCTTTGAGCGAACTTGAAAGCTGAGCAAACTCCTAGGCCTGACTGGGAATTTGCGAACAGGGTCGAAGGTTTTGGACGGCAGTCCCGTGAGTGAACTACAGGCGGTTCGCGACGGCATATGGGCTGCACGAAAGGTTGAAAGCCGACGGCTGGACCAACACGAATAGGAGAAATTACACATGAAGAAGAGCACTATCCAAAAGAAGACGAATGAGCAGGAAGCACCGGCAGAGATGTCGAATGTATTCGATTTTTCGGCAACACTGCAGGGACTTCACGAAACTGTCGATCCGAACTTGATCCGCAGGCGTGCAGGTATGCGTGACCGCAACGGACACACACAGATGGTCGATTATGTCGAGTGGCACACTGTCGCCGACATTCTGGACGAAAAGGCGCCGAATTGGCAGCACGAGATCCGCGACCTCCGCACCGTCGGCGAAATTATGACGGTCACGGTCGCGATCACGATCGACGGCATCACGCGTGAAGGCATTGGGACGGGCCGTGCCGCTAGCGAGACCGGAATCAAGAAAGCCGAGCACGACGCGCTAAAGCGTGCAGCAGTTAAATTTGGGATCGCACGGGAGCTTTATAAGAGAGAGTTCGATGAGATCGCAGAGGCGGAAGGAACCGATGCTGCAAGCGGAACTCATCGCGTGAATGCGGATCCGATGGCGCGCACGCTCGGCGATATGATCACCGCAAAGCAGCTTGGAATGATCCGTTCGATCGGCAGGAATTCGGAGATCGATGCCGATGCGGAATGCCGCGAGATGATGCACTGTGCCGTTGAGGAGCTCTCAAAGCGTGCGGCCTCTGACCTGATCGACCATCTGCAGACGATCTCGCATCGCGGAGGCACGGGTCAGCCGATGCGCCGGGCAAGTTAAGGTTTCGTCCACAATGTTTTGAGTTGCGGTAAAATGAGCGTCACGCCGCTCTCCTCCATGGAGCGGCAAAACAAACTCCCACAACGCCGCAACTCAAAACTCCCCCGCCCGTTTTACCGCCGTTCGATAAGTTTGCCGTCCGTATCGAAGACCTCGACCGTTGGGGCGAATTCGCTGATCTGCGGCACGACCGATGCCGCATCTCCGACAACGACGATCGCCATTTCGTCCGGCCGTATGTACTTCCGTGCGGCATCCTGCACTTGTTCCGCAGTAACCGCACTCACTTTTTCGCGGTAAGTTTGAAGATAGTCGTCAGGCAGTCCGTAGAGTTCCCTATTCAAGAGTAAGGTCGTGAGGCCTTCCTGCGTTTCGGCCCTGATCGGAAATACGCCCGTCAGAAAATTCTGTGCGTCAAGAAGTTCCTCGCTCTCGACCTTTTCGGCGCGAATGCGTTCGAATTCCTTGAAGAATTCCGAAATGCTCTCACCCGTAACGTCATTGCGGACCTCCGCGGTCCCTTCGATGTCACCTGCGAGCGACCTTGCGTCCATTCGCGTGTAGGCACCGTATGTGTAGCCTTTTTCCTCTCGCAGGTTCATAAAGACGCGCGACGATGCTCCGGCTCCGAGAACCTGATTCATCACAAGCGTCGGGAAATAATCCGGAGACAGACGGTCTAGCCCTGAGTTTGCGATCACGATGTTCGATTGGGTCGAGCCCGGACGATCGACGACCGTGATAGAACGCTGCTTTCGCGGCGGCACGTCGGCAAAATTCCTCACGGGCGTAGAGCCTGACTGCCACCCGTCGAGATACTGTTCGAGTTCCTTTATCACTTCGCCGCGGCGCACATCACCGACGATCAGCATAACGGCGTTGTTCGGAATCAAGGCTGAGCGATGTGTGCGCTGGAGCTTCTCGCGCGTGATGCCCTCGACGTCCTTTGGCTGGAGCGAGACCTGCGAATACGGATGTTTTCCGTAAATGAGCCTTGCCGCCTGCTCGGAGGCAAGGAACGGCGGCTGCGAACGCTGAAATTTTAGGTTCTCAAGAAGATTCCGCCTGTAGAGATCGATCTCGTTCTCGGGAAATGTCGGCTTTAGGATGATCTCCGAGAGCATCTCGAAGATCGCCGACGTATAGAACGACAGTGAAGATGCCGAGATGGTCGTAAAATCGAACGAGGAATGGGCCGAGAAGCCTGCTCCGAGACGTTCGACCTTTTCGGCAAGCTGCTGGCTCGAATAGCTTTCCGTGCCTTCGGTCAGAAGCAAGGCCATCGCGGACATCAGTCCGTGGGCGTTCTCGGCTTCGTCGATATCGCCGGAGAAAAAGGCAAGCCGATAGCTTACTAGCGGCAGCCTTTCATTCTCAAAGATCACGACCCGCAGGCCGTTCGACAGCGTCGTTTCAAAAGGCCTCAATATCTCGAAAGGGATCGGTGCGAGCGGTTCGGGCGGTTGTTTTCTAAATTCCTGGTTCATTGAATTTTGCGTTTCGTACGCTATGCGGTCTGGCCTGCGGGAACAACGTCCAACAAAGCACGATTCTCCGTGTTAAGGAATTTTGCGACGTTCAGCCTTATCTGCTCGGCGGTTACGCTGAGGAGGCCGTCGAGTTCCGAATTGAAGAGGCCGGGATCATTGTCGTAAAGGGCGAATTCGGCGAGCTGCTGAGTTCTTGCGAGCGAAGATTGCCGTGTGCGGACAGCGTCGTTCAGAAGCTGATTCTCGATCTTCTCCATCTCTGAGGGCGTCGGCCCGTGGACCGCGAGGTCGCGTATCTCGTTCATTATCGTCTCGCGGATCGCGCTCAGGTCCTCGTCAGGTTTCGGGATCGCACCGACGAAGATGCTCGACGGGCCGCGTCTCTCGTCCGTAAAGCCGAAAAGCTGGATGACGGATTCCTCGCCTTTAACAAGCTTTTGATACAGCCGCGAACTGTCGCCGTCGTAGAGCACCTTTCCGGCGAGATAAAGCGCCCTGAATTCTTCGCTCCCGCGTTTCGGTGTCTTCCAGCCGATCAGGAATGCGGGGAATGGAGCAAGCGGATCCTGCCATTCGCTGTAATTGGATGCGACCTCCGCCGGTTCTTCGACATCGATCGCAGGCGGCGCCGGCTGACTAGGAATGTCGCCGAAGAACTTCCCGATCAGCTCTTTTGCTTCCGCCGGATCGAAGGCTCCGGATAGGACGAGCACCGCATTGTTCGGTGCGTAATATATCCTGAAGAATTCCTGCACATCTTCGACCGATGCCGCGTCAAGATGATCCATCGAACCGATCGTCGAATGTGCGTTCGCAAAGTTCCTGTAGATCATCGAACTTATCAGATCGAAGATCTGTCCGTACGGCTGATTGTCGTAACGGAGGCGTTTCTCTTCCTTGACGGCCTCGCGTTGGTTATCGAGATTCTCCTGCGTGACGGCAAGCGAACGCATCCGGTCGGATTCGAGCCAAAGCCCGAGCGGAAGCTGGTTCGCAGGCAGCGTCTCGAAATAGTTCGTACGCTCGCTCGATGTCGTTCCGTTCATCGTGCCGCCGGCCTTCATAATGTACTGAAAATGCCCGGCCTTCGGCACGTTCTCGCTCCCTTGGAACATCATATGTTCGAAAAGGTGCGCAAAACCCGTGCGGTCATCGCGTTCGTTCCGCGAGCCTACGTCGTAATAGACGGCCATCGAAACGACAGGTATCGTGTCGTCGCGGTCGAGCACGACACGCAGGCCGTTATCGAGCGAAAATTGTTCGAGGTTCAACGGCGGCAATTTGAATGAATGAGGCATAAAGATGTACTGATACCTGCAAAGTTGCTGTCATCTCAATAAAAGCATTTAGCCTTCGAAAAATCAATGAAACGGCACGCGAAAGAGCCCTCACAAAAGTGCGGTTCAAGATCGCCGACGCCGTGGACGGATATTATCTCCGGCATTCGAACTTCAATGTCGTCCGGATTACCCTCTTTACGCAAAGTGGTGCTAAACTTCAGAATAGGGGGAAATATATTCACCCATCATAAGAGTTATCAAGGGATATAGGAGGACCCACACATGCAATCAAATTCAGCAACAACGAAGCGACGCGGTGGGCGAGGCCGCGTCTCGTTATATCTTCTACTCGGAGCCGGGATCGGTGCGACGGCCGCGCTGTTCTTTGCTCCGCGAAAAGGCTCGAAGATACGAAAACCTATCGCAACCGAAGGTCTGACGGCCAAGAAGCACGCCGTCGGGTCGCTGCGTAAGATCGAACTTCACTCACAGGATCGGACGCCGGACGGGAAGATGACCGCGGGCATCGCTCCTAGTGCGAACCGAGCGGCGACCGCTCGCAAGCGGAACATTCGGACGGCAGTACCGCCGGATATGCGAATCTCGGAGCAGAGATATCGCGTCGCACACAGCGGACGGCGTCCGTCGAACATTCTTTAGAGAAAGGACAACGAAAATGGCACAAACGCGCGAATTATTGGACGTAGAACCCGATGCTGCAGTGAAAGAGGCTTTCGAGGACGCTGAAAAGGTCAATGAAGGATCTCAGGAGCAGCTGATCGAGAAACTCGAGCAGTACACGAACACATCGCCGATACTTTCGGGCGGTGATATCGATGCTGCGTGGGAAGATGCCGACGATGTCGGTGAAGAAGCGGCCGGCGGCCCGAATCCAACACCTGATCAGGATGTCGTTGAGGAGATCGCCGAGGCGTATGGCGTCACGTTCCAGGACAATCAGCCGCTCAATATGATCGAGAAGCTCGAAGAGCGCGATGAGGACCGTTGGGAACTTAACCCGGCCTCAGCGGACGAGTAGCTTCAAGGTTCAAGGTTCAAAGTTGCTTCCTGGATTTTGGACTTTGAACCTACGCGCTATTGCGTCCAGCTATTGCGTATAGGGCCGACTTCGCCTGGAACGGCGTCAACTCCGGATGAGTCTCGACCAGACGAGCAAGAAGGCCGGTAATGTGCGGACAGGCAAAGCTATTGCCTGTCAGCGTGCGGTAACCGCCGCCAAGCCATGGTGTACGAATACTGACTCCCGGCGCTGTAAGCTCGATTACCTCGCCGTAGTGAAATCCGAATTTTAGCGGATCCGTCTCCTCGCTTTTTACGACGGAGATCAATGACGATGAAAATATCGACGGGAAACTAGGCTGCGGCAGGTTGTTCGCCGCCGCGATCACGATGCAGCCCGCTTGGTATGCGCGGTCGAGCAGGTCGTGGAGCGGAGCAAAGAATTGCGGCTTTGTCGTCCCAAGGCTCAAGTTGATGATCTTGTAGCGTTCCTTGACCGCGTATTCGAGCCCGGCGAGGAATACCTGTGCGTCTCCCGAACCGCTCGCACCGAGCACGCGGATACTCGCGATCTTCGCTTCCGGTGCAAGCTTCGTGATTATTCCGGCGCAGGCAGTGCCGTGGCCGGCAAGATCGCCGTCATCCACCGGCGAGAATATAACTTTGTTCCCCTCGACCTTTGCCCCGACCTCGTCAACGATCCGGCCTGCAAGCTCAGGATGCGAGGCATCGACGCCGCTGTCGATCATCGCGACGGTCACGCCGCGGCCCGTGGCGGAGATCCATTCCGGATCCGGCATAAAATTCGACGCGGCCGAAACGATGAATTGTGGGTCGATCGCTTTGCTCATCTCTACGCAAGATCCAGCCTTCCTGTTGTTGACGCTGAGTATCCGATGAGGCTCTCAAGCAAGGTTCGGCAAAGTTCGACCTCGGCATCGCCTTTTGATGAAAGTTCGCTTACGAGTGCTGCGAGTTCGAGTGCGCGTGCGTGCATCGAATTCTCCCGCAAGGAAAGAAGCCACGCTCGAATGTCAGTTTCGTCGGCATTGTCGCGAATGATGCGGCGGCTAAGGTCACACATGAGCTCGGCACCCATATGTGCATTGACGAGGGCGGCGACCGCCTCTGCGTAAACGGCGGCGGCATCCATCTCGGCCGGAGTGAAAGATTCGGCGAGCGGTTCGCCGCTGCGGTTAACGTATTCGAGCACGCCGATGACATCGTCGCGAAATCTAAGCGGCACCGCGAGCAGCAGATTCGTCGAGAATCCCGTTGTCCGATCGACCTCCGCATAGAATCCCGTCTCGTCGTCCGGTTCCGAGACCGCAAGAGGCTGCCCCGACATCAGGACGAAGCCCGCAATTCCCTTTCCCGCGGGTATCTCGAGCCCGAGGATCCGATCCGCGACCTCGCCAGTCGCCGCAAGGAATCTCAGGTCGCCGGAATCCGCCGTTCGCACAAGGACGGACGCGCCTTCGGCCCGCAGACGCGCAGCCGATGTTCGCAGCAGTTCGGTCATCGCTTCCTTTATCGGATCGGTTAATAGGCGCTCGGTGTCCGTGATCCGGAACAGGTTCTGTATGCGTTCGAGGAACTCTTCTGATCGGCTTTCGGACATAGACGCGATTTTCCGTGAATTTACTTTACTTTTCAACTGCCGCACTCCTTTGCTGGAAGTTTCCTGCAATTAGTGCTTTAATGCCTTCAAATAAAATTCGAACGGGACGGCGTCCCTGAGTGCCGATCAGAGCTGTCCCGATTTTTCCGAGCCGCAGGTTTCGTCCAAATGCCCTTTTCGAAACGCGTGTGCATAAGCTCGATGAGTGTCTTTGGCAGCCTATGAGAACTCTATTTGCAGTTGTTTTTGTGCTTGGCCTCTTGACCGAAGCGTTCGCTCAGGGCTCGATACTGCCCGAGAAGCCCGAGCCGTTCAAGCTCACTGAAGGTTCATCCTTTACCGCCTCCGGTACTTCCACAACACGCAAGACACGCAAGATATCGGGCGATATCGCCGAGGCCGAAGCCCTTATCCGCGAGAATCTCGCAGGCAATTTGCCGACCGGCCCCGAACTGACAAGATCGGCCGCGGTCGGAGCTCTCAGAAGCCTCGATCCGCACTCGAACTTCTTCGACAAACGCGAATGGCAGGATCTTCTCGACCAGGAAGATAGTGCCTACACAGGCATCGGTGCGACGATCCAGAGCTATGAGACGGACGGCGTGCTATCGACATATATCCTCGACGCCATTCCCGGTTCGGGTGCGGCGGCGGCCGGCCTGAGATACGGCGATCGCATAATTGCGGTCAACGGCCGCTCGGCGCTCGGCCTGAGCACCGACGAGGTTCGCGACCTTCTCCGCGGCCCCGACAGATCGACCGTCAGCATAAAACTCGAAAGGGCCGCGAACGGACGCACCGAAGTGATCGTCCTAAAGCGTGCGAGCATTCGTCAGCCGTCGATCCCCGATTTCTACATCCTTGAACCGGGCATTGGCTACATCGACCTTTCCGAAGGCTTCAATTTCACGACCTCCGACGAGATGGATCTCGCGCTTCGCCGGCTGAAACAGCAAGGGATGACGTCGCTCATTCTCGATCTGCGAGGAAACCCCGGCGGCATCGTGCAGCAGGCCGTCAAGGTCGCCGAGAAATTCCTCCCCGCCGGGACCTTGATCCTGAAGCAGCGTGGCCGTTTCGCGAGCGATTCACGCGATTGGTATTCAAAGAACGCGGCACCCGAGACGATGCCGCTCGTCGTTCTCGTTAACCAGGACACCGCATCCGCATCCGAGATCGTCGCAGGAGCGTTCCAGGACAACGACCGCGCGATGATCGTCGGCACGCGCACATTCGGCAAAGGATTGGTGCAGAGCGTCATTGACCTGCCGTTCGGGACCGGTGCGACCATCACTGCGGCTCGTTATCTGACGCCGTCCGGCCGCTCGATCCAACGTGACTACACTCGTATCGGCCTTTACGAGTATTACAAGCACGTTTCACCTGCCGACGCGATACAAAGTACCTTTTTCGAGGCGCGAACGGCCACAGGGCGTCGTGTGCTCGGCGGAAACGGCATCGAACCCGACACTGTCGTCTCCGAATCGGAAATGACGCGATCCGAGGCCGATCTTCTTAAACCGCTATTCTTTTATGTGCGTGATACGCGTACAGGCTCCGGCCGACAGCCGAACCTTTCGGGGCTGATGGCCAGCGTGTCCGTCAAAGTGCGCTCACGCGATGCTTCATTCCTCGAAGGCCGTCTCAAGTACGAGATCGCCGTCGCCGAAAGCGGAACGACGCGGGCAAAACGTGTCCTTAACGAGACCGATCCGCAGATCCACGCCGGAGTAAAGGCATTGAGCAGTGCCAAAGATCTTTATCTTGCGGCACAGAACATCGTCCAAAGCCCGATCGCAAAAGCTAACGTGAATAGGTGATGACCTGTCCGCGTTCGCCGACCGCGCAGCCGTATTTCTTCGCCATAAAGAGCCCGTAGAAATCGCCTTTTACGCCGCTGTTCTCGAGGGCCCAATTCTTTCCTTTGTCGTAGGTCCGAATGAGCAGGCCGCGGAAGCCGACTGCAAAACCGTTCTTGTCGTCAGCAAAATACACGCGTTTCAGAGTTTCCTGCGAAGGCGAGACAACCTTTTCCCACGACGCGCCGCCATTCTCCGTGCGGATTATCGAACCGCCGCCGCCGACCGCAAAACCGTTCGTATCGTCGCGAAAATCGACCGCGAACAATGCCCTTTCGATGCTCGTGTTCTGTATCGACCACGAGCGGCCGCCGTCCTCGGTGATCATCATCAGGCCTTTGTCGCCGACGATCCAACCGCGCTGTTTCCCGTCAAAATCGAGATGGAAGATCTCCGCCTTCGATGGCAGCGGCACGCGACTCCATGACGCTCCCTCGTCCTCGGTCAGCATCAGCAGCGAATCGACGATCTCGTCGCGAGCGTTGACGATCGAGCCGATCGCGAGGCCGCGCTTCTTGCCCGCGAACCGTATGCTCGTGAATTCCGGCGTGCCCTTCGTGAAGTCTCCGGCTCGATAGATACGTGTCTGCTTCCACGTCTCGCCGGCATCATCCGTCTTGAACATCAGCTTTCCGGCAACTAGATATCCGTTCTTCTCATTTCGAAAATAGATCTCGCTGATCGACTCTGTCGTATTGAGCGGATATTTCTGCCAACTTGCTCCGCCGTCTCTCGTCGAAGCCAAAAATCCGTTGTCGCCCGCAATAAAGCCGCGCGACGCAGAAGTGAAATAGACCGCGACAAGATCCTCGGTCGTGCCGCTCGTGCGGACCGTCCAAGTTCCCTGTGCGGCCGCGATGCAAACCGCTGCCAAGATCAAAATAAAAGTAAAAAAGATCCTCAAAGTGCTCATTAACCTCCGACGCATTTTACGAATGTTCTTTGCGGTAGGATACCGTTTGAACCGGGAAAAAGCATCTCTTGAGCACTTTGAGAGTCCTGTCATAGCTACTTGACGATCCTGTAAACCTTGCCTTTCCAGACAATTACGACCTGCTCGCCGAGCGAAAGATACTTCGCAAGTTCAGGCTTTTGGGTCACAAGATCGAAGTACTCATCCGTGCCGAACGTGATCTTCTGCTCGGCTAGGCCTGCCTTCGGATCGAACTCGCCGTCCGTCCAAACTTCACCGAGAAGATAGAACGTCTTGAGATCGACCTTTCGGATCGAACCGCGCGTTTGAATCACCTCGTCATCGGCAAGCGATTTCATATCCTTCTTCTCTTGTGCCCTAAGACTGTCGGTAACTGCCTGCTCTCCACTGACCGGTCTCGCCGCAGGCGATAAATTCGTACTCTTCTGCCGTGCGATCCCCGCCATCGAAGTGGGCGGAACCAAACCGTTCCCACTACCTGAGCCATCCATCTGGAAACTGCCGTCGGTCGCAAGATACGACGTATACGGCGTAACGATGCCGTAGCGTGTGCCGAGATCGACGATCTCGTCGCGGAGTTCCTTGTTCTCGCCGTTATTGCGTATCTGCTCGACGAGCCAGCCGACGCGTCTGTTCGCCCAAAGCCGTGCGAGGAACGTATTCGCTTCTGCACGCTCAGGAAAATCGAGATTATCGTACGTGAAGGTCTGCCGTTTCCCTGCGAATGTGCCCGTCAGCTTGACGACCGCATTGTTCAGCGAATTGTCATTCTTGTAACGCCCGATTATCGTGATCTGATCGCCTCGGAATAGGTCCGTGATATTCCTCGGATAAACAAGATCAGCCTGAACGCCGCCCATGTCGAGCTCGATGCCGGTCATCACCGGCGAATTCACTTTCGCGAAGAATTTCGAGACCTTGACCTCGATATCTTCTTTCGGCTGTATGTAATCGGCAACGCCGGAATTTTCCGCCGCGAGCTTGTCGAGCAGACGCGTATTCACGTCGTAGCCGACACCGAAGTTGAACAAATGCAGCCCCGGAACCTTGATCGCTGCGGCGTTCTTCAAGATCTCGTCAACATTCTGCACCCCGACCGTCGGCAGCCCGTCGGTCATGAAGACCATCATCTTCGGACGTTCCGACGAATCGAACTGCCGCAAACCCGCACGAAGCGCATCGTTGATATTCGTGCCGCCGGACGGCCTGAGTGCCTCAACGAACGAGAGGCCGCGTTTCTTGCCCGCATCATCCGCACGGATCAGTCCCTTCTCCATCAAATGCTCTTCGCCCGCGAAGTTTATGACATTGAAGCGATCGCCCGCTCTCAGTCCTTTGATACCGAAAAGAAGTCCCGCCCGGGCCTTTTCCATCTTGCCTTCGTCAGCCATCGAACCCGAAGTATCGATCACGAAGACGATGTCCTTGCTCGCGATCTCGCTTTCACGAATGTCGGCTTTCGGCGAAAGCTGGAGCATAAAATAGCCGTCCTTGCCCGTCTCGCGATACGTGATCAGCGAGAGCCCGAAATCATCGTCCGAAACGGTGTAGAAAAGCTCAAGATCCTTGTTGTTGCCGCTCGTCTCGAACGAGACCTTCGCGGAACGCTCCGTGATGTTCTTGATATCGATCGTATGCGAAGGCGAATAGATATTTCGGATCGAATTCTTCGCCTCGATCTCGATCGTGCCTGATATCGTGCCGAACTGCTGCTCCGGCATTCCGCGGCGGACGGCGGTCGGCCTCACCGGCAGGTCGTCGATCGCGATCGGTGGACGCCGCCAGAGGTTGTGTCCCGTTCCGAGCGGATATCGATACGCGACCGTGCCGGAATCCGCTTTGAGAACCTGAGTGTACGTAAGTTCGAGCTTCTTATCTGAATTCGGCGGGATCGGAAAGATCGAGGCCTGAAGCAGGTTCTGCCCTGCGTATTCGAGCAGTCCCGGATCGCGCTGACGCCGCACGATCGCATCGTAGATCTGCCTTGCCTGCTCACGCGAACGAACTTCGCCGACGAGCTTCTTGCCGTTCTCCCAAATTGCGAATTCTGAGATCGACGCACCTTCGGGAATCGGGAAAAAATACGTGCCTTCGAGC